>ERZ1645192.955-NODE-955-length-24356-cov-6.858154_pt1 | contig 24356 bp, 26 predicted proteins | sample MGYA00575354_ERZ1645192 | MGnify/ENA primary metagenome ERZ1645192 (study PRJEB40844, sample SAMN11349763) | freshwater sediment metagenome | isolation source: river sediment | host: Sediment | place: India: Faizupur Khadar , New Delhi | collected 2017-02-21 ... | reverse complement strand
CCAATATATCGATTAATCCATCTGCATCTTCCATGAAGTATATGATATTTTTTTAGTGCTCTTCTAAATGCTCTAACAGTTTTACATGGCATTGTATTGCTAAACGTTCCGGTTGGTATTTCATTTGTCCATACTTTATTATCTCTATCATACCACAAACCATCCGCTACTATTCCTATACCATAACGTTTTATTCTATGTCCTTTTTGTTTTTCATATCTCATTCATTTATTCCTCTACCAAATTGTTTTATAGATGTGACAGGATTTGATACCTGTAACTGCACACGATTCCATGCCTGATAATCATGTCTGCCTTCTACAGAACAGTACGCCAAAGCCTTGGTCTGCGTTATACTCTTCCGCCACACATCTTATATTTTATTATTTGATTATTGACTCTACTACTTTTTCTAATGTAGTTTTTAAATCGTTCAAACGATATTTATAATTTTCTTCTTCTTGTTCATAAATCTTTGAAATAGCTTTCATTTCTTTGTCAATATTTTTTGTGATAAAATGATAGACTATCAATAATATAATAGATATGAATATGAGAAAAATTAAAATTATTAACATTTATTTTTATACCCTCCTATCCTCTCTTAAAATTTGGTAACCTGTTTTCAACTTCTATCATTAGTTTGTCTACGTCCAGTAGTCGATCATCATATATTCTACCACCGGAAGTTATTGCATTTTTCAACATGTCAAAAGATATAATACCTAATTGACACGCTCTCAGTGTACCAATTGTTTTTCTGATATCTTGTTTACATAATATTTTATACAACCACCAGATTTTGCAACCTCTTATATCATATTGATCCATCCATAGTATTGGTCCAAGACCAAAATCGTCAGGATCAATATCTGGTATTTTATGTATAATATCTGTTACAACTTTTATTGCACCAGGGTTATAACAATCCGCACTATCTTTTGATAGTTTTAATACAATTTCTTGCATAGTATCATCCATTGATATTTTTTGATTCATATTTCTTCCTTTCTTCCAAAATGGAAAAAACAATCTGTCTCACGACAGTTTGTTATGTTGTTTTTAGTTTATTGTGATAGGAGCAGTCTTCATCATTTCATCATATATGTGACTAAAGATAGACAGCTGTATCAAATTCTTCGCAAGCCAGGTCAGTAAAACTGCAGCCAGTAGAATCCCTAAAAATGTGTTCATTTTTTATCTCCTTTCAATTTTTATTTATATTAATTATTTCTATATGTATACATTAAATAACAAAAAAATTGGCAAGATCATATTTCAGATCTTGCCGGTGAGTTTTAGTCTCTTGGGTCTGAGAATATTACGAATGCATCAGATATGTTTCTGAATTTAAACTTATCTCTAAAACGACGACATTCTATTATTATATCCTCTTCTTGTACTGGATTAACGGAATGTTTACTACATATTCCGTTATTGTTGTGTTCACATTGGTTTAATGAACATTTTTCAATTTTGCGTGTCAATTCAATCCTCTTTGGTTTTTTAATCTCAATTTTCTTAGTTCGACATTCTTTTTCCTCACTAATGTGTTTTAACGTTAAGAGAATATCAAGCGGAGTGATTCGTACATCATAGTCTCTCTCATCCAAGAAGTAACGAGGATTAATTTTCCATCCACTTCTTCTAAGAAAGTTACAGAAACCATCTAATAAATTTGACTCTTTTGATCCAATCATTTGATCAATTTTTTGTTTATTCAGTTTGTAAAATTTGTGAAGCATTACCTTGAATGTTTCCACTGAACATGTACTGAAAGATGATGGGAGTTCTATTCCAATCATGTCTTTCTTTCTTTGAATACGTTCTTTTTCTTTTTGAAGTCTTAATGCTTCTGCCCGTTTTGAATCATCAACTATTTCCTGAAGCCTTGAAAGATCTTCCTGATCCAAAACTAAAACCTCTATTTTATCTCCTTTCTTACACACGATGTTTATCTTAATATTTAACACCCCTGCTGCTTCTGACCAAAGTTTTATATCCTCTTTATCAATTACTGTACCATACCATGTAACTTTAGTTGCCACGTTTTGTTGATTTTTAACAGGATTAAACACTGGTACATCTGCGACTGATTGAAACTTTTCTTTCAACAATTCTTTAATTTGACCATTTATTGATATTTGTTGACCCTTCGCTTTTACCGATTGTCTCTGTTGTTGTCGTTTTAATGCTAATGTCTGACCTCGTTCAAATTCAACTGATGGAACTAACGGATTTCTTATGAGCTTCCTCACCATTGTATATCCCCCTTCAATTTTTTATTTATACTAATAATTTCTATATATATTAAATAAAAAGAAAAAAAATGTAAGCGGGAATTTCTTCCCGCCTATTGACTGTTCTGTTCCCAGGTAGTCACCCCGGATTAGGATTTCTCCCAATCAGTTTGATCTCACATATAGTGGGTCGACGTCATCTAATTTTCATCATTAACTCATTCAAAGTTCTCTCTGATGATATTTTACAAATTATCATCGGTAAACATCCACGAGCAACTGTACGTATAATTAACAATTTCTGTTTCTTTGTCAATCTTTTCTTTTTCATAATAATTGTCTCCTTTCAATTTCATATTAATAATTTCTATATATATGTTTTAAATAACAAAAAAGAATCGAGTTATATAGAAATTATTGTCCTATATAAACTCTTGCCGAATTAACAACATATCAACATAAGGATATTATATCTAATACATTAAAAAATGAAAACCCTTTATAATTTTTCTAATACTGTAATTTTCCTAACTATAATGTATATGGTAGGATTATTTTTCTATAAATAAGATAGAAAAGATATTCGTCCATTTTAAATCATCTTTTCAACAATCTATTTTAACAGACTGTGTAGTTTCTTAAATAAGTTTTTCTTACTCATTGTCTCTACGGTAGGACTTCTGCCGAGACAAATGGGATAGTAAGTTAAACAGCTGAGGCCTTAGTCTGTGGCCTCTACAAAGAATAAATTAGAGAAAGGAGACGACTTAAAATGGTGTATAGTCAAAAGTTCATCGCCGTGGTAAAAGCAAATGGAAGGGTTTTACGGGAAAAAGATAACAATACTGTTTACTTGCCGTTTAATACAGAATATGAATTGTTTTTCAAGAATTTAGAATCAAGAGATTGTATAGTAAATGTTTCAATTGATGGAAATGATGTTTTAAATAATAATAAAATTATAATTAAAGCAAATAGCACATCTAATTTAGAAGGTTTCTTGAAAAATAACAAAGTAACTAACAAATTCAAATTCATTAAGAAAACCCAGAAAATTATAGAACACAGAGGAGACTATGTAGATGATGGATTAATACGAGTTGAGTACAGATTTGCTAAAATTAAGCCTGTTACTATCGAAACAACTCATATTCATCATTACGATAATTTTTTTCATCCTTTTGGTTGTCAATGTCAGACATGCAATCCAATAAAGCACAATCCTTTTATACCTTATTATGGTTCACCAATTTATACGATTAGTGAATCTGTATCTAGTAATTCAGGAGAAGTAAAAGGTATATTAAAAGGAAATCAAACTGCTTATACATCATGTGCATGTGCAAACCAATTAGGTAATTCAGATAACTTAAATAATCAGATTCATTTTAATTCATCAGTTAATTTGCCAGTTCCAGATTTAAAACTAGACGAAGGTATTACAGTTAAAGGTTCTAAATCGAAACAAAGATTTATAGAAGCAACAGTTGATGAATTAGAGGAATCGTCTCATGTGATAGTTATCCACCTGAAAGGTTCGCTGTCGGAGGACAAACCGATTGAGAAGCCACTCACTGTTGAAACAAAGGTCATTTGTTCAACTTGTGGCGTAAGAAATAAATCTCGGAATAAGTTCTGTTCAGAATGTGGTACAGCGTTATTCTAGATAGTTAAACAGGATGAAAAATGGACGAATATCTACCAATATATTTTTAACAAATATATGATAAAAGCGGAGGAAAATCATGATTAGTTTAGTTAAAACTTTATTTGAAAATGAAAGTGCTTTTGAAAAAAGAAGAAAATGGTGGAACTCAAAAGGTTGGCGAGGAAAGTATAGAAACATGGAAGATGAAAATGATGAAGATGATAATTCATTTTTGAGAAGGTTTCGAAAACAACATAGTAGAAAAATACCATTTTAAAAAACTGATCACCCAGAGAAAAAATAAAAACCCCTAAATCCAAAATTAAAATATTATACTTCTAAAATTGAAGTACCTTTTAAAAAGTTATAGAGTAATTAATAAAATGTCTGCTCATAATTTACCCCCTGGAAAATTTATGAGCTAATAAGAATTTAGGATGGTATCATTATTATGAAAATAAATCTTTGGTTTGATGTTTGGCCAGGGATACTTCCTGACAACATTTTTACATTTCCAACATTAGATAAAATGAAATATAGTTTACAATCTGATTGTACTCGTTATCATGTAAGTTTTGATATTCCCGACCCACCTAAAGCGTCTTGGCAAGAAAATATTGTCGATATACCAATTGAAAAAGTAACAGTTAGTGTTATCGATGATAAAACATAAGACAATAATTAATTAGAGAGGATATAATACTTATGTCAAAAAGAAAGAGATCGAATCCGATTAGTTTAAATAATAAAATTACAATTATTTGTGGTACTGTTGTTGCAATAACTGGTACAATTAGTTCATTATATGATTTAGTAATAAAAATATTAAAACCATCAAAGACAATATTATATTCTACTAAAATTGGTACATATAAAGATGAAACTTCTTTATTTCTAGAATTAGGTATAGGAGCAATAGTAATTGGACTTTCAGTTATAGGTATAGCAATTTATAAACACAAAAAAGAGTGGGAAGGCGTACTTTAATAAATAAGACTCTCTGAGCTAGATAGGAAGCAGACAGATAGAAAAATCTTAATAGAAAGGAAGGTAGAACAAAATGTTTTTAAAATTTAAAGTTGCACATGATCAGGATTTAGATACTGAAGAATGGAAAGTTTATGAGTGTAGAAATTATTCTTATAGATCATTCACTTTCGACAAAATTATAGATTATATAATCTATATGAAGAAAGAGACAGTTACAGATGAAGAATTATTAGCTATTCCAGAATGGATAGCCGAGGCAGATTTAAAAATAGTTCCAGAAATAGATGAAAATTTGTCTCTTCCGGAAAGGACAGTTTCTGACAAACATACAAAACTGTTATCTATAAAATGTGTTCATTTTGAAATTACACCATTGACTAATAGTGATAAAATTCACGTAGTCACTATAAAAGATGTGTATGTATTGGGTGATAAAGGTCAAACCGTAGATAGAATTATCCCCAATGTTTTAAAATAAAAAATTCCTATCTAGCACAGATATCAATATAGTGGAGGTATATAATAAAAGTTATGAATCAATATATTTATCCGTCACAAAATAGATTTAATGATCCACATGAGATGAGGATAAAAGATCTAGGTACTCAGCATAAACAAAAATATCTTTCAAGAGAAGCAAATAATATAATTAAAGCATTTGCAGATAATATTGTTTTAAATGGATTAGAAGTAACTCCAACTTATGTAGGTACTGTTATTAATATAGCTTTAACTTCAGGAATATTAATTCATGATTCAACATTAATAGCTTTACCAGAAGATTGTTTATTAAATTGCGATGTAACTGGTCTTACTGACACAACAACCGGTTCACATATAGCAATTTTTTCAGAATTTCAATATATTGAAACTCCAGATGAGGATAATCAAACTCCTTTGAAGATCTCATTATATCATGTTAATGGTGATGGAAGTATTGTAACTCCATTTCCTGGTTGCCCAGATTTTAATCCTGACAAACATAAAATTCTTATTAGTGCTTTAAACTTTACTAGAGTCGGAACAAATATAACATCTTGTTCAGTTAAATCAGATATTGCCGAAAATGAATATTCACCAAAAATATTAGTTAATGGTACATATTATTATATTAGGGGTTGGTCAATTAATAATTTTCATTTTTGGGATATTTATTATTATTTGCATGTGATTGGTTATAATCTTGAAAGATCTATGAATGAATTTTTATGGCATGATGATTCAAGAGTTACAACAGAAACAAGAACACCTACATAATGGAGAAATATAAATATGGCATCTACAATAGAACCAGTACAGTTAAGGTATAACGATCCATATGAACAAACTATTTTTGAATTCAATACTGTGGATGGAAGATCTTATCTGTCAAGAGAATCCAATAAAATATTAAATGTACTTGGCAATGACATTGTTACTAACGGATTTGTAATGCAAGATCCGACTATAACTTTACCAAGTACCATCGAAGTTATAATTGAACCCGGATGGGCAATTCAAGACGAAACCTTACTTAACTTTACAGAAAATAATCCATTAAGTATAAATGTTGCTTCATTAGTCGATACAGAAGTTAATGGAGCACATCTTGGGATTTTTATTAGGTATAGTTATATACACACTGTTGAAGCCAATAAAGCTTCACTAGAAATTTTTCATATAGCGGCAGATGGAACCGTAAATGATCCACTTGGAAGATTTGGTTTAACTAGTTGTAGAATATTATTAGGAGCTATTAATTTTACTAAAGATCCATCAGATGGATATACAGTAATTAATGTCTCTAGATACACTTTGCCAACATTATTAGTTCAAGGCAAATTATATTATATTCGTGGATGGGATACAGGAAATATACATTTTCCAGATATTTTTAGTTCTCATGTTGCTGAAGAATTTGAAGCATACAGAGATTATTTATTAAAACGTGACTATTTATTTGCACCATAAAATAATATAAAAAAGGAGATTTTTAAATATGGCAACATTGAATAAAATTCTTGGTCGTAGAAAACCGGTACAAACTACAACAGAAATACTTTATACTGTTCCAAGTTCAACTCAGGCAAATATTAATTTATTTTGTTCAAATCAATCTGCTGGTGATGATACAGTTCAAGTAGCAATTTGTAAAGTTGGTGATTCACCGAGTGCACCACCTGCAGCTGCTTATGTCTTATATAATACAATCGTTCGCGGAAATGCAACTATTAATCTTACTGGATTAGCTTTAGGTGCAGGGGAATTTATAACTGTAAGATCACAATCAGGATATGTTTCTTTTAATGCTACAGGGATTGAAATTTCATAAAAAATATAATAAAGGATAATTAAAAATGATTACATTTTATCCAACAACACATACAGAACAAGTAGGATCAATTGCATATATTGATATGACAACTGATTTTGCTTTTTCTAGAAAATATCCTACAAGAGAAAATATACCAGCTATTACAATAGAAGAATTTTATACTAGTATAACTGGTAGATATGGTTATGTTGATCCAGTATTATCTGAATCAGAATTTGTAACACGACCTGAAACATATTTTACTGATTCTGGATCAACTACTTCAACAGTGATTCCAACTCCAGTTGTTGTCGGTGGTTATTGGACAACAACTTCATCATTGAATATACCTAGAATGCAACATGCTAGTTGTGGTACTTCACTACAAGCATTAGCATTCTGTGGTGATTCAACAATAGCAACTATCGGCACAGATGGTGACCCATATGATTATGGATTTCTAATTTCAACTGAAAAATGGAATGGAACCATATGGACAACAACAGGTTCTCTTCCACATTTTGATTATCGAGTTAAATCATTGGCTGGTTGTGGTAATACAAGCAATGCGTTAGCAATAGGTGGTTGGGTTAAATATAGTCAATATGAACACTATAACATAGTATCATCAATCAGTTTTATTTGGAATGGAACTGTATGGGCACTTACTTCCCAACTTGCAACGAGTAGATGCGATCATACTGCTGTTGGAAATAGTGATGCTGCTTTTGCTATGGGTGGTCGAGATGCGTATAATGTTTATCAATCTGTTGAAAATTGGAATGGCTCTGTTTGGTCTACTACTCAACAGAGTTTATATTTATTAGAACGTACTGCTTATCATTGTGCTTGTGGTTCAACTTCATCAGCGCTTTCATTTGGTGGTTCTTCAGCAAATGGAATTAAATCATCATATTCAGAAAAATGGAATGGAACCGCTTGGGCAACAACCGATTCAATTAATATATCAAGTAATTCTGCTGCTGGATGTGGAATAAATAACACTTCAGCTATGTTATTTGGTGGAGATGCTAATATGATCCATACTGAAAAATGGGATGGAACAGCTTGGGCATCAACTTCGACTTTAAATAAACACAGGGCTGCACATGCTGGTTGTGGAAATGTGCGTGATGCATTAGCATGTGGTGGAACAAATCTTCAAGAAATATTAGGATCAACAGAAATTTGGATAGACAAAACTGTCAAAGATGATGGCAGTTCTTATGATTCTGAAGATACTAGTATGGACCCAATTGGATATACTTATGTTTATACTTCTGGTTGGGCTACAGCACAAGCATATCCATATTACACTAATCCTAGAAGTGGTTCATCTGAAATTAAAGGTACTAGAGGTCATTCTGGGTGGGGTTCAGTTACTAATGCTATGGGTGCTGGTGGTTGGCATAAAGGTCCTACCGGTTCAGGTGATGAATATGATGTTGATCATTTTTTTAATTATTCTTATAGATGGTCAAATTATAGATGGGATTTAGTAGGCAACCTTAACCAAAATAGAGCTTACTCGTCCGGTGTTGGAACAGCTACAGATGCTTTAGTGTTTGGTGGATGGTCAGCATATACAAGTAGATCTGGATTTATGATATATTGGTGGGATACAGTTAATGTTACCATTTCATCATCAGAAAGATTTTTATCTAATGTTTGGGCAACAACAGGTACACAGAATATGAAAAGTCCAAGATATGGTTTTGCCGCAGTTGGTACATCAACTAATGCATTAGCAATTGGTGGTTCAACAGAATTTGACTCTCCTTTTGTAAAATCAATGGAAATATATTCTGGTAGTACATGGTCAACTACTTCTACTACATTAAGTTCTGCTCGTGGATTTTTATCAGCTTGTGGAACTACTAATAATGCATTAGCAATTGGTGGTGAAAATAACGATAATTCATATTCTAAAACTGTCGAAAAATGGAATGGTTCTATTTGGACAACAACTACATCTTTAAATATACCACGTAGTAGTTTAGCAGGTGTAGGTACGATAGATTCTGCTATAACTTTTGGTGGTTATAATGGAACATTTCTTGGTACGACAGAAAGATGGAATGGTAATAGTTGGACTACAAAAACATCTATGAGTATAGCAAGAGCTGATTTAGCAGGTGCAGGAACAGGTTCAACTGCTCTAGCATTTGGTGGAGCGAAATCAAACAATTCAGTTAATGATTGTGCTATAGCATCTTCTGAAAAATATACAGAATCTAGCAGATGGGTTACTGCTCCAATTGTTGATAAAGTTTGGAATTTGACAGCAAGTATGAATATTGCTAGATTTTATCACGCTGGTGCAGGCAAAGCTACTACTGCTTTAGCATTTGGTGGAACAACAGATGTGTTTAAGCCGACTGATTCCACTGAAATTTGGAAAAATAGTTGTTGGACAATTACAAATTCCATGTTACAAAATAGTCAGTGTTTAGGTGGTTGTGGAACAGCTAATAATGCTCTAGCATTTGGTGGACTTTCTGCTGCTACAATTAATACTACTACATTATGGAATGGTAATGTTTGGACAACAACAGCTTCAATGTTATCACAACGACAATCTTTAGCTGGTTGTGGAACATCTAAAGAAGCTATTGTCTCTGGAGGGACTAATTATCTCAGTAAACATTCTACTTGTGAAAAATGGGATGGAACCGCTTGGGCAACAACTACTAGTTTAAGCCCAACACCAGCAGAAGAATCTAACTATAGAAGAGCCAATCATGCTAGTTGTGGATCTGTTTATCACGCATTGATTTTTGGTGGAGATGTAGGTATAAATTTTGGTCAAACAAACGAATATAGTTCTAGAACAAATTCAACACAAATTTGGGATGGAACTACTTGGGCAACAACTTCATCATTGACTTCATCTAAAACATCATTATGTGGTTGTGGTAATATTTTCGGAGCATTAGCTATTAGTGGAATTGTTAATAATAATGCAACTTCACAGACTGAAAAATTTGATGGAACAGTATGGTCAATAACTTCAAGTTGTATCGGAGCTAAATTCAGTTCTGCTGCTTGTGGAACTGCTGGAAGTGCATTATCTTTTGGTGGAACACAAGATGATGCAACACCACTTAGCTTAACAGAATGGTTTACAGATTCTTCATATGTATATACAGATCCTGGTGGTGGTGCTGATGAAGATACCCAAATTCCTGGAATCATAACAGATGAAATTGAAAGTAATGTTTATACATTTAATGAAGAAGGTTATGTTGCAAATATAGCTAATTGGACATTAACTTCTAGTTTAAATATTTATAGAAATAGTTTAGCTGGTTGTGGAACAGCTACAGAAAGTATAGCATTTGGTGGAGTTCTGTCAGGTCCATTATTTTATAATACAACTGAAAAATGGTTTAATGCTATTTGGTCGAATACAAGTTCATTAAATCAAAGAAGATATGGTTTATCTGGTTGTGGTGATGGAAGTGGAGCTTTAGCATTTGGTGGATCTGCTGTCGTAGAAGACATTGAAGAACCAATTGAAGAGCCAATCGAAGGACCCGTCGACACTACAGAAATGTGGATTGGAAATGCTTGGACTCTTACTAGTTCACTTTTACAACCAAGATTTCTTGCAGCTAGTTGTGGGAATTCATATGGTGCTTTAGTATTTGGTGGACATTATCGACAATATTATAGTTCAGTTGAAAAATGGTTTATGAATAATTGGACAACTTCTGTACCATTAAATACTGCTAAATCTAGTTTAGCTGGTTGTGGTAATCCATTACGTGCATTAGCATTTGGTGGCTTTACTGGTGATTCGGCAGTACTTGACACTACTGAACGATGGAATGGAACAGCATGGTCTACGACTGGTACTTTAAATCAAGCTAAATCTAATTTAGCTGGTTGTGGAAATGCATATGCTGCATTATCTTTTGGTGGAGTTTCTGTCGGTCCAACATATTTAGGAACAACAGAAAAATTTAATGCAATTGTTTGGACCACAACTTCTTCATTAAACGTTAATAGATGTGATTTAGCCGGTTGTGGAGATACACATCATGCATTATCTTTTGGTGGAGAGTATGGACAGTCTGTTAATACTACTGAAAAATTTGATATATCACGTGGAACTGTTATAACTAATTCCATTAAATCTATAATAACTCCAATTGAGAGTATTACGTTAATTGAAAAATGTTATGACAACAATATAAATGATAAAAGTACAGCACAACTATCTTTTGATAATGGAGTTACGTGGACAGATGTTATTGATTATAATACTCAAATTACTAATTTCACCAATTCTGAAAATACATTTGTTAATAAAATTTCTGGTTGGGCAACTACATCTCCTTTAAATATATCAAGAATGCATCTTGCTGGATGTGGAAATGTAGATAATGCTTTGTCATTTGGTGGTTTTAGTGGTACATCGTATAGACTCAATTATTCTGAAAAATGGAATGGAACTATGTGGCATACAACCAGTTCTATTCCAATTGCAAAATATTTATTTGCCGCATGTGGCACAATTAATAAGGCTATAACGTTTGGTGGAAATTCAACTTCGTATATGAATATAACTGATGAATGGAATGGTATTAGTTGGTCAACTACATCATCTCACAATTTACTTAGCGCTAGACACGAACATGCTGGATGTGGAAATGCAGATAATGCATTAGCAATTAGTGGAAATCGTTCGGGTGGTTATGCTACAAATGAAAGGTGGAATGCAATTTCCTGGAGTACAATTTCATCTCTAAATTATCTTAGAAATAGGTTAGCTGCTTCCGGAGATGTTAAAACTGCTTTAGCATTTGGTGGACTTTCTGGAACATTATTCCCGACGACAGAAAAATGGAATTCTGTCACATCTGTTTGGACTACTACCTCTGCAACACTTCAAACACCAAGATTCTATTTAGCTGGTTGTGGTGATGTAAATAATTCATTATCTTTTGGTGGGTGTGGTGTTACATCTTCTGATAGTTATTCAGCTGCAACAGAAATGTGGAATGGTGATATATGGTCTGTTGTTCCATCTATGAATACTAGTAGATATGGTTTAGCGGGGTGTGGAAATTGTAGTGATGCATTATCATTTGGTGGTACAACAAGTACAATTAATACAAATGGTGGACAAACTAATATAGCCGAACGTTATTCAACTAATTTAAAAAATATAAAACTTAAATTCAATTTAACACAGTATTATGTATCTGGTATTTGGGCTATTAAAAGTTCATTAAATACCGCTAGATATGGAGTAAGTGGCTGTGGAGATAATAATGGTGCATTATCATTTGGTGGTTCAACTTTAAATGGAACATATTCTAATGTGACTGAAATATGGGATGGTAATGCATGGGCAATCACGTCTAATATGAATTATAATAGACTTGGTATGTCTGGTTGTGGAGATATTAGTAGAGCATTATCATTTGGTGGTTATGCTGATAGTATCTTAAGTATTGTTGAAAGATGGAATGGTGTTACTTGGAGTTACACTTCAGCAAATAATTTATTGAATAGTAGAGATTTTTCGGCAGCAGCTGGAAATGCGACTAAGTCATTAGTATTTGGTGGAAATTCAGTTGCTGTCCCATCTGAAAAATGGGACGGAAGCACTTGGTCTATAACATCAAGTTTAAATGAAATTAAACGTGGTCTAGCTGGATGTGGAACAACTTCAAATGCATTAACTTTTGGTGGAGTTTTCTCAGCTAATCTTATTAACACAACTGAAAAATGGAATGGTATTATTTGGAGTACATCCACTGCTATGAATCAAAGTAGGTACAATTTGTCTGGTTGTGGAACTTCTGATTATGCTATATCATTTGGTGGTTATGTTGGTAATAATGTAGCTACAACAGAATTGTGGAATAATAATGTTTGGAATACAGTTACATCAATGAATGTTGCTAAAAATAAATCAGGTGGTTGTGGTAGTGTTACTAATAGTTTAGCATTTGGTGGTGATAATGGATTATATCATCCAAGTAACATGACAGAACATTTTGTTGTTAATCCACAAACAGGATTTAAAATAGCAATAAATAAAGATTTATAAGAATTTAGCAGGCTCTAGATGCATATTCTAGAGCCTGCTATTGTGAAAGTTTGTTTATAATTTTAAAGAAAGAAAATTAAATGGAGATAATAATATGATTAGAACTTTTCCGGTAACCGAAGTAGGAGGTGGAGGTGGAGGTGGGTCAACGACTTACAACATCTCTACAAAAAATTCTGGGAATTTTATTACTTTGCCTCTTGAACAAAATTTTCGTTCAATTACAATAGAAGAATTTTATACGATGTCTGCTGGTAAGAATGGTACTGTTGATCTTGCCGAAACTACAGCTTCTTTTTTATCGGATCAAGAAGAGTATAGTCAGACGGGTTATTCATCAGTTGCAGTATGGTCTACTGTTTCACCATTATTGATTGCACGAGTACTTGCAGCATCTGTTGGAAATGCTAGTAATGCATTAACTTTTTGTGGATCAACAAACACATTTCAAGAACTTGCTCCTCAACCTAATACAAATATTTCTGAAAAATGGAATGGATCAGCATGGGCGACAGATATTGGATGGAATTGTGTTTCTCGTTCATCTGCACCTGGAGCATTCGGTGATATAAACGCCGCTTTTAAAGTTGGTGGGATTTATTATCAATGGAATACAACAAATATATGTGAAAAATGGAATGGTTTCTTTTGGGCAACTACCGCAACACTTTCTGCTCCAGCAACACCAAGATATCGATGTATAGGAATTGGAAATACAAGTAATGGATTAGTAATTGGTACATATTATGATTATGCTACATTACTTGCTCATCATGAGCCAGTAACCACAGTAGATAATGTGTATTGTGGAACTAGATTAGCACAATCTAATACCACTATTGTACCTGGTTATGATGAATATTCATATTCTCATACAGAAGTAAATACTACATCTAGATGGAATGGGACTGCATGGGTAACCTATAGTAATCCAGCAACTTTACATTATGCTGGTTGTGGAAATGTATCGACAGCAATAGTATTTAGTTCGTTTACCACAAGCGGTACAACAGAAAAATGGAATACAACTGTTTGGGCAACTACAACAAATTTAATTGGTGCACGAAAAATGTTAGCTGGATGTGGAGATTATAATAATGCATTAGCATTTGGTGGAGCGGTTGGTAATAATCTTGATTATAATCCTGTACCTTATGAATCAAATGAACGATGGGATGGTAGTCTTTGGTCAACAGCAGCAGCCATGAATGTAAAAAGATTTGCTCTAACTGGAGTTGGTAATTATAATACATCGTTATCAATAGGTGGAACATCTGGTGGTAATTATAATAAAGCAGGCACATGTTTATATAATACTGAAAAATACAGTACAACAACATCTTCGACACTTATAACATCGGAAACTACTTCTTTAGTTGGATATTATTATATAACTGGTGGTCAAATAATTACGAAACGACTTAAAACAATGATTGAGCCGATAGATAATATTGTTGTAACTGAATCAAGTTATACTAATATAGAAAATAAAGGAGCTGTACAAATATCATTTAATGATGGTATAGATTGGTCTGATGAATTTAGTTATGATGATAAACTTATTAATTTTAAAAACACACCATCTGTAATACCTGGTTGGACAGTTACTTCAACATTAAATCAAACAAGATATTGGGGCTCAGGTTCTGGAAATGCTAATGAAGCATTATCATTTGGTGGTTGCTCGACAAATGGTGGGCAATTAATACCAATCATAGGTTCTGAAAGATGGGATGGAAATGCTTGGACAAATACAACTGCTTTAAATAAAACTAGATATGGTTTAGCAGGTTGTGGTACTCAAGATTCTACAATATCATTTGGTGGTTATGAAACATTAAATGGATATTTCGGGAATACAGAAAAATGGAATGGGGCGATTTGGACAACAACTTCTGCTCTAAATACTGCGAGAGCATTTCTTGCTGGATGCGGCGATGCAAATGATGCTTTATCATTTGGTGGTTCAACAGCAACTAATACTATGGTTCATAATACAGAAAAATGGAATGATATTATTTGGGCAACTACTTCTGCATTACCAACTGAAAAAGCTAATTCATCTGGTTGTGGAAACATAAATGAAGCCTTGTCTTTTGGTGAAGGTGATACTGAAAAATGGAATGGAGTTATTTGGTCCACTACATCTAATTTACAAGTATCGAGAAGTTATTCTGCCGGCTGTGGGGAAACTAATAATGCATTATCTTTTGGTGGTTATAGTGGAGCATATAATAACACAACTGAACAATGGGGTGGAAGTTCATGGTCAACAATCACTTCTATGAATTCATCAGTATCTGGATTAAGTGGTTGTGGAGATGTTAGTAATGCTCTTGGATTTGGTGGAACTACAAGTGTAATAGGTTATATTACTACAACTGAACGCTATGCAAAAGAATTAAAATATATAAAAGCTAAATTTAATTTACCACAATATAATTATGGTTATGGTGTTTGGGCAATGAGAAGTCCATTAAACGTAGTAAATAGTAGTTTAGCTGGATGTGGAGATTATAATAATGCATTAGCATTTGGTGGTAATGTTGGTGGACTAGGATATTCCGCACGTACTGAAAAATGGATGAATTATTCATGGGCGACAACTACTAATATGAATGTTGCTAGAGGTCGTCTGGCTGGATGTGGTAATGTTGGAGAAGCATTGTCGTTTGGTGGTTATAATACTTCTAACGATAATGGAATGACTACTTGTGAAAAATGGAATGGAACCATATGGACAAATTCTAATTCACTTCCTAATGTTAGATTTTATCTTTCTGGATGTGGAACTGCTAATAATGCATTGGCAATTGGTGGAGCTACAGCAAGTGCATCAACCTTTACAGATGTTTCTATTTGGAATGGGAGTTCATGGTCTGTAATTACACCACTTAATTTAGCGGTATGTAGATCTGGAAGTTTTGGTAATGTTGCTTACGCATTGTCATTTGGTGGATCTAGCAGCACAGAAAGTGGTCCATTATCAAGTTGTGAAAAATGGGCAGATGTTGCATGGTCTACTACATCATCATTAAATACAGTTAGATTTGGAATACGTGGCTGTGGAGGTATTAATAGCGGATTATCTTTCTGTGGAAACACAGGAGCATATGTGGGTAACACTGAAAAATGGATTGGTTCGATGTGGATTACTACTACTTCTGCAAATGTTGTTAGATCTGATGTTGGAGCTGCTGGTGACTCTGATAATGCATTAGCATTTGGTGGTTTTAATGGTGTAGCAGTTAATAACACTGAAAGATTTATAACTAATCCACAACTCGGATACAAAATAGAAATTAATAGAAATTAATTATATAAAAAGGCTCTAGATATACAACTATCTAGAGCCTTTTAAAAATGTTAAAAAATTCATAATATATATAGAAATACTTAATTTATAATATATTTTTTGGAGGAACAATGGAAGAACAGAAAGACAGACCGGAAGACTTATTACCAAGTATTAATGATGTAAACCCAGATAATTTTTCTAATAAAGCATTAGTATCTGGAATTGACGTTTTACGTGGAACACAATTAATCAAACCAGAAGATTTTGAATTTTTACATGATCATATTGAACAATATGAAAAAAGATTTCGAACCAGAGGAATTTTCAGATCTAAAACAGAAATGATTGCTGGTGTATTAAGTGATAATGAACATCCTACTCCTGATAGTAAATATTGGCAGGCAATTGGTGAACAAAATGTACATCTTACTGAATTAATTTCTTTAAGTTATGAATCCATAAAACTTCAAGCCGACTTAGAATTTAAAGAAGCTGAAATTGAAGAACTTGAAGAAAAAGAGAGTTCTGAAACTAATCCAATTGAAATTAAAAAACTTAGAGCTAGAATTAAAAAATCACGAGTTGAATTAGCACAGATGCAATTTGGAATGACTCAACAACAAAAGACTGCTCAGGAACGTTTACGAGAAGTGAAAACTTGGGAAGACATTATTGATGAATTGCACAAGAATTTAGAATTTGGTGATGAAGATTTTGGTCTTCATCATGGAAAACGATATTATTTAAGATATAAAAATAGAATGCAAAATTTAAGCAATACAGATCTTGAAGCAAGAGAAAGTATAATTAATAATTATCAATCATTTGCTAAATTCGAACAAACAAATGGACAAGTTTTACCTCTTGGAATGAATTCCGTCAATCAAATTGCAAAAGATGATCAAAAATCGTCTGAATCAAAATTAGTTGAACTTCCAGATGGAACTAAAACTATATCAACAGAAGTTGATTATTCTTCATTGGAAACAATGGGCAAGGATGATCCCATAGCTGCTGAATATTTTAATCGGAAAGTTAGAAAGATTCTTGTTGCTTCACCACATAGAAATAAAGGTGATAGAAATGCTACTAATTTTTTTGCTATGCAAACTCCAACAGCGTTCAATTGTGATTTAGATGAACCATTTGGATTAACAGTTGCTGATGCTCGAAATTATATTGTGAAGAAAGCAATAGATGAAGATTATGATTATATCTTTTTTGTAGATGATGATGTTATTATTCCTCGACAAGCTCTCGTTCAACTGGAACATCATAATGCAGATGTAGTTGGGGGATTTTATTATAAAAAGTATTTGCCTTTAGAATCTGTTGGAATGCATATTAACGAATCGAATCAACCGATTAGAATTGAGAATTATAAAATTGGTGATCTTATTCATAATACATTGGTTTTGCCAAGCGGATGTACTCTAATTAAAGTAGAAGCGTTGAAAAAATTAGAAGCACCTTGGTATAAAACAATCACTGTAAACGGTCGTCCAACTTTAACAGAAGATACATATATATGTGCTAAATTTAAACAAGTTGGAATTGATATTATTACTGATACAGGTATTCAATGTATTCATGTAGATTATTCAAAAGGTAGATTCTTTGGACATCATGATATAGTTGATTATGAACGAAATGAAATTCGTGGACCGTTTAGAGAATATTTTGCTATATAATTAATTTATGAGTTGGTAAGAGTCAATTGAATTTGACTCTTACCAATTTTTCTAAAAAATAAATGGAGGCGATATGTCTGATTCGATGTTAAAACTTAGGAGTTCTAAATTTATGCATAATTTAGGAAGAATTTATTTTGATTTAATTGGTGCAATTGCTTCGCTTGTGTTAGTACTCATATTTATTCCAGAAACATATTTTCCAGAAACTGCTAAAGCTGGATTTGTGTCAATTATTATAACAAAATTTATACTTATAACACTCGGCAATGTTCACTTTTTTATTACTCGACATTTAATGTTTTCATATATTGATTTTTCACGAGAAAAAGAATGGTCTAATAATGTGATGGTTATTGTTATGTATGCTGTTATTATATGGTGTTGGGCAAGAGGTGGATGATTATTTAAAAAGAGGAGTAGCAAATGGCAAATGAAACATTTTATGCTTATGTAAAAAAAGATTATGTATTTAAAAGTGCTACAGTTCCATATTTACCAATTAGTTTTAGTGTTAAAAAAGGTGATAAGCTAAAGATATTTTCGTTTGATTGGAAAACAAATGGGATAGAAGCTTTTACAAACACATTTTGTAATTTAGAAATACCGGATAAAATAATTGGAATTTTTTATACAATGGGACAATTTAATACACTACTTATTAATTATGAAGAAGTTCTTAAATTTATGACAGAAACAGAATTAGAAGATTATAAAGAGGAAGAATAATAATTATTATTGGGGAGAGGTATGAAACGATACAGTACCTTTACTATTATTTTATTTATAATTTTATTGATATTCTATTCCAATGTTCAAGCTCGGGATAGATGTCAAGATTATATTCAAGATATTCGACAATATTCTGTTCAATATTTAGGATACCAATATCCGTATTGGTATAGTGTTGGTTGTATGATTGCAGAATCAAATTGTCGTGCTGACATATTAAGTTTTGATGGGGGAATAGGTTTATTTCAATTAACTCCTAGAGTAGGAGTAGTAGCAGAAATTAGTAAATATATCCCTGTTGATCCATACAATGCACAATCAAGTATTAGAGCATATTCCTTTTATATATCAAGAATAAAAGACGTTAAACTTAAACAAGAACAAATAACATTTAGAAAATATAAAATACGTCCTGCTAGTTTTACAAGATATTGCGGAACAAATTTAGCAGATATCTATAAATTTTATAATGGTGGTTATTGGTTTGTTTATGAATCATCTAGAAAAAAAACTGGCACTTATGTGTGTGAAAATCGAGAGATGTTTAAATACTGTGTACGTGGGGGCACATACACTGATAAAAACCATACTAAATGGTTGTCCTTTTGTGAAGTAAATTATTCATATCCTGAAAAAATATATAAATATGCACAACCATATAAAAAAGGAATGAAGGATGGTATACAATATTGGTATACTGATCAACCTAAACCTAAACCTAAACAAAAGGAATCTGATATACATAACATTTTTAATTATATATTTCCAATCAAATAAGATATTTTAAATCTGTCGAAATTATAAGACCAGTTATAATAACAAATTCTATAACTTAAATTGAAAAGGAAAAGAATATGAAGATACCAGATTCAATTAAAAATTTATTAATTAAATATAAAACACCAATAGCAGTAGTTGTTGTTGGAATATTATCTGTAGTGTGTTTAGTAATTGCTTTTAACTCATTTGGAAAAAATTATGTTTCAGAAATTATTGATGATTTAGTTCAAAACCAGATACAAACAATTGAAAAAAATTATAAAGATGAGTTAGAAAAAAGAGATATTATGATTAAGGATCTTAATAGTAGGATTACAAAATCCGAACAAACTTTTAACAAATTAAATAAGAGGGTTGACAATGTCGAAAAAAGAATTAAAAATAGGAAACCTCCAGTTAATTCAGGTGATCTTAGGGATCGTTTTAATAACGCTGGTTATCCTCCCACTAACTAGTTGGTCTGAAACTGTTCCTTGTAAGACATTATCATTTCAAAATTTATTTCCAAAAAATCAAACATACATTCCCGTAAACACTACAGAAGCTGTTATTTGCTTTAAAGAAAAAGACGGGATGCAAATGATTCTAGATATTGAAAACACTCAAGATTACAAAGAACAAGTTGATTTATTAAAACAAAGTACTGCAGAATTAGAAAAACAAGTTAATTTATTAAGACAGGTAAATGAATTACAAGATCAGCAAATTCAGACAGCTGAACAAACAGTTATATCATATCATAATTTATTAAAGGCACAAAAAGAAGCCTATGAGAAAGAAATTGAAAATAATAAACCAAGTATTTGGAGAGAAATAGGTATTGGAATTGGTGCAGCTGGAATTGGTGCTCTTATGGGAGCGTTACTCTTTTAACATTTTAACAAAATAAGAAAGGAAAAAGGAATTTAGAAAAATGTCAGATAAAGAATTAGTATGTAAAGATTGTGGAAGTGGATTTGTTTTTACTGAAGGTGAACAGGAGTTTTATAATAATAAAGGTTTTGGAGATCCTATTAGATGCCCAGATTGTAGAAAAATTAAAAAGGACACTAAAAACAATAATAAAGGTGGACAAAAAGATTCAGAATAATGAAAAAAAGGTACTATTACAAAGGTAGAAAAGTATCTAAAGGTGAAAAAGCGATAGCTCAATATCTTGATAGACATGGAATTGAATACACCCAAGAAAAAACATTTAAAGATTGTGTTAGTTTTTGTGGCAATAGCCTCAGATTTGACTTTTATCTTGAACAATTTAATGTTTTAATTGAATACCAGGGTCAACATCATCATAAGCCTATTAATAAATATAAAAGAGCCAAAATTGTACACGAAAAAACTGTCATTCATGATGCTATAAAAGAAGATTTTGCCGCAAAAAAACAAATTAATTTAATAACAATTCATTATAGAGATTATGATAATCTTGATCAAATTTTAGACCAATTGATCATAGATATAAATAATTATAATAGATGAGGTTTTTTCAATATGAAACCATTTATAGGAAAACAAACAAGTGGTCAAGATATTAAGATTCATTATACAAAAGATAATTTAGTTGCGTTATGTGGAGTTTCCGGACCTTTTAATAGAAAAACAGATTTTAATACATCGACAGACATCTTATGTATGGAATGTTTAGTTGAATATGAATTTAATAAAAAAAATGAGGTGTAAGCATTATGGCAGACACAAAAATATTAACAGGAAAACAAACAGAAGGAATGGGAACAAAAATACATTATTATACAATTGATGCATTTACTGCTTTTTGTGGAGCATCAGGACCTTTTGACCAAACTACAATTACTTGGTCAAATCGTATAAATAATGAAGTATGTAAAACATGTTTTCAAAGATTTGTAAAATTACAAACACCTAAAACAGAATAAATGGAGGCAGAAAGTTAGAAATGGATAGTCAGAATAATGAAGCATTGGAGACAAATAGTTCTGAAATAGTAGAAGAGAAAGTTATTGTTAATGATGATGTTGAGAAAGAATTAAATGCAATTGGTGAAGAAATCATACAATTAGAAAATCGACTTGAAAAAGTTGATGAATCATCACTTGTAACAAAACAAGATCAAAAATACAATCGTAAACAACGACGTAGAATGGAACGGATGACTAAGCATCAACAAAAAGCAGATCAGAAAAAAATAGACCAAAAAGGTAATACTTTTATTACTAGACGTGAATTTGTTGGACTGTTCCAATCAGTACAAAAATTAAGAGATAGACTTTATTATATTGATGTACTTACTGGTGCCTTGGAAAAACTCTTGTTACAAAAAGGTATTTTAACAGAAGATGAATTAAAAGAAGTAATTAAAATTGAAAATGAAAAAGCAATGAAGTATCAAGATATTCAAAAAGGCGAAAAAGATTACAAAAATCGTATTAATGAACTTCAAAAATTAGAGATTAATCCAAATGCATCTGTTATACCACAACAGATTTTTGATGATAAAGATTTAACAATTGATCAAAAAATAGATCTTGCCAAAGAATTTGGATTAGAGGAACTTTTAAAAATATTAGAGACTATAAACAATAAAAAGTAAAAAAAATAATTAGTTAATAATAGATGTTTAGGAGGTCATTGTGCCTACATATTTTAATACAACTACAATTCCGATTAGTCTTTTAAATACGGAATTTCCACAATTGGGACAGGTTGAAACATACGATATTTTCGATATTGTCACACCTATGCAAGTATCTTTAATTGGTTCACAAGTTGAAACTTTTAATATTACAACTTCGAATAATATATTTATTTTTAAATTTAATCTCATGACAAATTGGGTAGTAGTTCCTTTGGCCGTTGGTGCTGCAAGAACTGCTGCCCAAATTGTTTACGAAATTAATCAAGCTTATGAAGCTGCTACAGCTGATGGAACACTTGTAGCTTTTGTGGATTCAGGGCACATTAAACTACTTGCACCAATATATAATAATTTTCAATCACAAATTTATATTAAATTAACTCATAATACTGCTCTTGCTGTTCTTGGATTTTCTGGTGATGATGATAATCCTTTAATAGTATCGGGACTTTATCCAGCAGTCATTAAAATAAGTGATAATCCTGTTAAGCCACCAATTCCACCTGGTCCTACTGGTACTTCTGGAACTTCAGGCACTTCTGGAGAAGGTGGAGGAGGTACTGGCACTGCTGGAACTTCTGGTACTTCTGGATTTGATGGAACTTCTGGTTCTTCTGGAACATCAGGTACTTCTGGAATCGGAGAATCAGGAACCTCTGGAACTTCTGGTTTAGATGGAACCTCTGGAACTTCTGGATTTGATGGAACTTCTGGATTTGATGGAACTTCTGGTACATCTGGAATAGATGGTACTAGTGGAACATCTGGTCCTAAAGGTGAATCATTCCAAGTAGATAGTTCTGGAGTATTAGATGAGGCACAAATAAGTGCAATTGAAGGTAGTGGAGCTACTCCTGAAAACTTTTATTTATTCGTTGTAACAGACGATACTCGTTCTGATAAAAATATTCCAGCAGAAATTTCTGGAGATATGTCTAGACATTGTATCATGTACGATGGTACAACTTTCTATGACTATGGTATATTTACTGGATTACACGGAACTTCCGGAACATCTGGAGAATCTGGAACTTCTGGTATATCAGGTCTTGATGGAACCTCTGGTACTTCAGGTCTTGATGGTACTAGTGGAACTTCTGGATTAGATGGTACATCAGGTACGTCAAGTGATGGAACTTCTGGAACCTCTGGAACTGACGGCACCTCAGGCACGTCTGGCATAGGTTTAACTAATAAGGTTGAATGGGACGGAGGTGTTCGATATCCTCCTCAAATGACTTCAAATACAACTCCATCACCATATGTTACTGGTGGGAGCGCTGTTTATGGAACAGCAGATTGGTGGGCATTTGATAGAAATAATACAACAGGGGCTACTCAAAGAGGAACACCACTTCCAATTTATTTAGGAACTCCTAGAACAATTACTACATATGCTTTGACTTGTGGTCAACATAATCATCCAATTTCTTGGGGGGTATATGGTTCAAATGATAATGTAAATTGGACCCTTATAGATTCAAGATCAGCACAGGACTGGACTTCACTTTCAAGAAAAGAATTTACTATCACAACTCCAGGTTCTTATGCGTACTATAGGATGTATGCGTGGACACATCATGACACATATTCAAATTCTTCTACAATATATGAATGGGAATTATATACATCAGCTGCTTCATATGTAATTAATGATGTAGTAACTAAAAATGGTTCATCATATATTTGTATTCAAAATCACACAGCATCAGGAACATCTGAACCAGGTGCTGGGGCTACATGGCAGGCATATTGGACTCTTATGGTTTCCGCTGGAACAAGTGGTACATCAGGGTCTAGTGGTACTAGAGGTACATCTGGAACATCAGGAATTAATGGAACTAGTGGTACTTCCGCTCTAGATGGAACCTCAGGAACCTCTGGATTAGATGGAACCTCCGGAACGTCTGGTCTTGATGGAACTAGTGGTACGTCAGGAGAATCTGGAACTAGTGGTCTAGATGGAACTAGTGGTACATCTGGTTTAGATGGAACATCAGGAACCT
>ERZ1645192.954-NODE-954-length-24390-cov-6.090446_pt1 | contig 24390 bp, 17 predicted proteins | sample MGYA00575354_ERZ1645192 | MGnify/ENA primary metagenome ERZ1645192 (study PRJEB40844, sample SAMN11349763) | freshwater sediment metagenome | isolation source: river sediment | host: Sediment | place: India: Faizupur Khadar , New Delhi | collected 2017-02-21 ... | reverse complement strand
AAACCGAAATCGCCGTGCTGCCCGAATCCTCAGCCACTGTCACCGAGTCGTCCACGGCGGTCGGGTCGCTGTTCGCTACTAAGACCGATACCGAGCTCGTCGTCGGTGCCGACGTGATTGTCGTTCCATCGATTGACGTCAATTTCGCTGTGTTTGAGATGGTGTTTCCGAGCTCCACGGAAGCGCCCACAGCCGCCTCAAAACTGACGTCTTCTGATGCATTTCCAGCAATCGAGGGTATCGTCCATGAAATGGTTCCGCCGGTGTTTACCCCTCCGTCATTGATCGTACCAATTACAAAATTCGCATCGACAGCGTCTGTGACGACCACATCGGTCAGCGCCGAACCTGTCAAGTTTGTGACCGTTATGGTAAAGACTACCGTGCTTCCTGGTGAAGCGTTAGCGGAATTTGATGCTTTTTCAATTTTGGCGACAGGTATTAACTCACCATTGTTGCCATGGCTGGTGACAAAGGTTTCCCCATCCCATGCATTTTCACTTGCATAGGATACGGTTGATGTGCTGTTTGTCGTCTTCGCAGTGGTTTTAATCATCGCGTTTGGATCTGCTGACGAATCGGATATGACCTTGGGTGTACTTGAAACATAGACGCCCGATCCATCTGTAACGATATCGTAAAAATAAGGATTATCGTTTGCGGGTGTATAAGAAGCCGTCGTTTGTGCGGCGCTGCCACTGTATGCGTTACTGTAAAATGGCTCGGTTAAACTGGCTCCGCTTTGCAGGCCAACTGTATAAGAAAGTGCAATCGGCGGCTCGTTAGGGTTGGAGTAACTCCCGCTCACCGGATTCGTTCGATTCGTAAATTGCACCGTCGGCAACTCACTGGCAGGAATCGTCCAGACCAGCGTTCGCGTCGCTTCAGTGTATTCTGCGGTGGTGTCCATATCCGCCCATGTATATACACCGCCCGAAAGCGTACCTTCCGTACCGCCAAGTTTTGGTGCGCCCACCAGCTGCATTCCTTCGCCCAAAACATCGCTGAAAACAAGGGTTGCAGCGCCGCTGCTGGAGCCGGTGGTTGTCGTAATGGGGGATATTATGGTCGCCGTTGCCTCTTTTACCAGATTGCCAAGATCCACGAATGCCTGATCCAAGGGTCCGATATCCGTATCACTGGCATAATAAATATATTGATCTGCAAACACGATTCCCGGCGTACCGTCAGGACCGTAGTTTGAATATGCGCTATAAGTTCCGGAAGTGTACGTGACCGTCTGAGCACGCGTCAAAGCCCGCGGACCGGTTCCTGTGGTTGCGTCTTTCGTCGTCTGCGGTGAAAGCAGTGCTGTAGCCAGGTTGTCGCCTTGGGTCACCCCCAACGCCACGTTAAACCAGGTGGTTTCAATCGAAGTATCGTCGTTGTATGTTTGATACTTTTGCGTCAATTCACTTTTAAGCTTTGCTGCGGTTAAAATAGTCAGCCCAGCAATTTGGGCAGTTCCACTACTGGTACCGGTTTTTATTTCAGCACCCCGCGCGCTGGCGTTTGTCAAATCACTATACCAGTTCGTATATGCCCAATTCGCCTCTCCGTCTGTAAACAGCAGGACGTACGGAAGCCGCTCCCCATACTGCTTGGTTGTGTAGGGGGTTATATCATTCTTCAATGCTGTGATGCCGGTATATAGGCCATGCTGAGTATCTGTTGCTGTGTTGGTGCTGGCGGACGTAGCTGTCGTCGTTGTCACTGTGCCATTGATCGTTGTCTTGGTAAGCCCGGCCACCACAGATATGCTGGTGCCTCCGCCGTATGATATATAGCGATTACTCGGGTTTTCCTCACCCGTATTCGGGCTAATATAAGAAGCCATGCTCATGAGCACATATCCCAGCGTATTGAAGTAATATACGCCAAATCTGTTGTCAGGGTTGGCGCTCATGATGATGTCGATCGCTTTATTGGTCGCATCGACCATTTTTTGTATGCGCCCGGTCGTGCCGGTAGTCATGGAAGAAGACATATCCAAAACAAAAACGACGTCTGCCGCCGCAGCGGTCGTTGTTCCGCCGCCAGAAGCCTTGGTGGACAAATACTCCTGCGCAAGAGCCGATAAAACGACATCAAAATTGGTGCCGTTGATTGAAACGCTTTTATCCGTCCAGACGCGTCCGTCTCCTTCAGATGTACCAAAGCCGCCAGAGACGGAACTGCTCGGCGGTGTGCTTGTATCCGGGTCGGTCACTAATCGTACCGCAACATCATCGATAGCCGCGGTGTTCGTGGCGGCAAACGCTGAACTCACTTGTATACAGAAAACGAATATCACGACGATTGTCAAGACAAAGATACGCTTCATGTTTCATGCACCTCAAAATAATAATTAAATATTGGTGTTCAAAAAATAAATTTGCTTACAGATTTTTTGACAAATAAAGATATCGAGATTCACAGATAACGCAAATAAAAATGATGTATTTTGAATCATCGTATAATCGTATTAAGCCCTGGATTCCATCAGAGGAAAATGTGAACAGCGATAGACCGCGATGGACAAATCGCTTGCCAAAAACTTTCTTCCCGTATTGAAAAATCCTCTTAAAAATAGTATCCATACTGCTTTTTAATAACAATATATGGAAGAATCAAATATGAATCGGCGGCAGGATGGCGTGTGAAAAATTATGTTGATTATATGATCAAAGCCACATATTCTAACTGATTATTATCACTAACAATACCATAATCCACTTTTTTTTTCAATCGTCATCCTATAATTTATTCATCCGTTATTCCGACTGAATATATGCACTAAAATAAGCATATTTTATTTTGCGCAAAGGCAGAAAGGATGCCCTTCCGGGTCAAAAAAAGTGACGAAGTGCTCGCCGCCGTACTGGTTTTCCGCTTTAACCGCACCGAATTCTATAGCCTGTGCAACAGCGGCAGCCAAATCATCAACCTGAAAATCAAAATGCATCTGCTTTTGCTGTCTGCCGGGCATTTCCGGCCATACCGGCCGCACATAGTCATAATCCCGCGCCGGATCAAACAGAAACACCACGCCGTCTTGGCTCCTTACCGCCAAGCATTCATACAGCTCACATTTCTCCCAACCCAATAGCGCCGCATAAAAATCCTGTAATCGCGCCGCATCCTGACAGTCCACCCCGATATTCCCCAAACAAATACCCGAAATCATCCGTATTACCTCTCATCACTATCTTTTCTTTCAATTATACGCGCTTCTTTCTTTAAAAGCACGTTTCTCCTGTCATCTGCGTTGTTGCACAGTTTAGTCACAGAAGGTATATCAACCGCGAAAGTTTTATAAAAACAGCAGCTCTGTACAATGATTGCATACAGAGCTGCTGAGGGTTGTAATTCTTTGTTGCCTGTTAAGGTACTATTCCGTCAGGCTTACTTTACCGTAATCGGGAAAGATGCTTTCTTGTTGGTTCCGTCGTTGGTGAACACCGTTATGTTCGCCGAACCCGGATTATCTGCTTTTACATGGAAGTAGAATATTGGGTACAGCGTATTTCCAACCAGATAATAGGTAGTATGACCACCATACAAAAATGGTTGGATATCATCAAACGGGCTTACAGCCGCAGGATTAGAACTGGTGATGCCAAAGTCTCCATTCCAGGAAGAACCGTAGAAGAATATTGTTCCCGTATATGTGGTATCAGTTTGTCTCGCCAATAATGAAGTTGTGGAAGCCAGACCTGTGCGCACATAGTAAAGGTTATCATATTCATCAAAATAATAGAATGTCCCCATCGTCCTGATTGCGCCCGCAGCCGCCAACGGTGCCAGCTGGGCATAGGTGAAACCCACCACACCCGAGCCATCGGTAGCCGTCGCAATGATTTTTACGTAATACTCTCCGAGTACGATGTTCCATGCGTTCTTTAGTCCCGCAGCGACCGATACCACACCGCCCGAAGAGATCTTCACATACTGCGTATAACTCGAGTCGGATAATGTTCGATAATATGCAGAATTCTCCATATCGTAGACATAATCGGAATAATCCAATGCGCCGGTATAGTTATACTCACGGAGCTCATAGGACCAGGTCACTTTCTTGTTGGAAGGCGTTCCATAGGTGCTGCCAATGGTGGCCTTAAACGTTCTGCTCCTGCCAAACGCGATGGTCGGATACGGCAATTTCAGCTTGTCCGCATTGGTGGATACATTGATGTTGGATGCCGGTATAACCCCTGTAAATTTAGCGGTCACTTTCTTTCCGGATCCATCCAGCAAAGCGGCGGTGATCGTCGCAGAGCCTTTTCCCACGCAGGTGACAAAACCCGTCTGGTCCACCGTCATGATGGATGTATTGCTGCTGGACCAGTAAACCGGAAGTGTGCCCGCATTGGTGGTCAGCTGCAGCTGTGTATCGTTGGCGGCCGTTTCGGGAACGTCAACTGTAAATATGCTGGCGCTGATGACGGCTCCCGCTAAATTCCTCTTCACACGGCTGTCCGCCGAATCCAGCGTAATCGCTGACAATGCGGTCGCGTCAATGGTGAAGTTGACACTGTCTGTCTGCGTTCCAGCGCTGGTATCCAGCGCGGTGCAGATAACCGTGAAGTTTCCGCTGGTGACCGCGGCCGGTACAAACAGGTTCCCGGCAGCGCTGATTGTGACGCCAGCGGGTGCGCCTGCAGCAAGTTCCCACTTCACATTCTTGGCGGAAGCGTCACTGGGCGAAATGTTCGCTTTTAAGGCCAGGCTCTTGCCCGCCACAATATGGGCGTCGCCGCCAGAGTCCTTCACATATCCCGTAATAGCAACGGCTGTGACGCTTTGGAGCACTTTTACGGTATAGGTTGCGCTCTTGCTGCTGCCGTCCAGAATCTTGCTCGTAATTGTCGCCGTTCCCGGTTTATTCGCTGACACCTCTCCCGTCCTCGAATCGACTGAAGCTATCGAAGCGTTCGATGATGTGTATTGATATGTCCGTCCCGTCATCAGGGTCGAACCATCCGTGAGCTTAACAGTCGGGTTTTTCACCAGACCATCGCCCACATAAAGTGTCGAAAGTTTTTCGGCAAAGACCATTGAGCCGGCCGCCAGCGGAACAATATTGACCGTGACGGGGTCGGATTCGATGCCGCCGGGCAGTGTGGCCCGAATGACAACCGTGCCTTCAGCCAGCGCCTTCATGACACCAGTGGCCGCGGCAATGGTTGCATACTCGCCGCCGCTGACAATTGACCATGTGGGTTTGGCCGTGCTCGGCGGATTGGATGTCCCTTTGAAAGTAAAGCTTTTTCCCACCGCCAAAAAGTTGGTTGAAGTAGTAATAGCAAAGGTCGTCGGCGTGGTGTCGTCAACCGTAAAGCTGATTTTTGTGACGGCACTTGCCTTACCTTCCGAGTTGACGCAAATCGCGCTGACGCTGCGTGTTCCCAGTGCGAGTCCGGTCAGGCTGATCTTATAGGTGTAGCTGATTGCGCCGGTGGTGCTTGTGACTTTGGTGCCCGTTACAGCCGTTCCATAAACCACCTGGCCGTTTTTGTAAACCGGGGTTTTGCCATCCACCGTATAAATGATCTTTTGGCCATTCCAGCCGGTAGTCACCGTCACGGTATCGTCCGTCGAAACCTTTGTTGTGCTTGCCGCGCTCAGCGTCAAGACCGGTTTGTCGGCGAAGCTGTAGAACACTTTTTCGATATTGATGACGCCGGTGCCCATTCCCGTGCTGACACCGTTGATGGCGGTCACATTCTTTGTCAGCACCGTGCGTAAGTAATCAACGTCCGCTCTGGTATAGAAGCCGTCGCCGTTCAGGTCTTTGGTACCGCGGGCGCTGTAATACAGCGCGGCGCAGCCCACCGCTACCGGACAGGCCATGGACGTGCCGTCATAGGACTGGTACGTGTTGGCTGATGGTGTTGTGTCATCCCAGGCCAACGACAGGATGTTAGATCCCGGTGCAGAAATGGTCGCTTTGGCATATGTTGAATAGAACGAACGTGAATTGGTATTGTCGGTGGATGCAACCGAAATGACGCCGTTATAATGCGCGGGATAATTATAGGCCTGCACACCGTCATTGCCTTCCGACGCAAATACCGCAATACCTGCGTTGATGACGTCCTGCACGGCATCGTCAAACGCGCTGTTATAGTATGAGCCGCCGAGGCTCATGTTCACCACATATGCGTCGTTGGTAATCGCTTCGCCAAGGCCATCGATAATCGCGGCAGTGCTTAAACTGCCGGGAGCAGAATCTGTATCGCAACGGTAGGCCTGAATTGTGACGCCCGGTGCAACGCCCGTGCCGCCCAAACCATTGTCAGCCGTCGCGGCAATGATGCCCGCCACATGGGTGCCGTGCGCTTCCATATGTGCACCGGAAGTAGACGAAGTCCCAGTTAACGTAGTGATATCACTGATTTGTGTACTTGAAAAGTCTTCATGTGCGGCATATACACCGGTATCGATGATGAAGACATTGACATCGGTGCTGCCTTTGGTCAACAGCCAGGCATTGTATGTGCCCACCATATCATGCGCATACTGATAGCCTTCGGTGATGTCGGTATACCGGGTCAGCAGATGCTGAATATTGTTCGGATCCGAAATAAACGGATCGTCGGTTTTTTGGCTGGCCCAAGCGTTTTCCGGCAACACCTCACACGCAACGCTGTATTCGGATGTCTTGCCTTGCGGGGCATCCAGATGGATGGGCTCCACTTTGATGATTTCATTGACCGACAATGCCGGCAGTCGGGTGGATATATCTGCCGCAGCTGTCATAGCCTGAATTGTCGTCGCGTCGCCGCTTAAAACAATCATGGCAATGCCTACCGGAGCAAAGTAATACTTCACTTCGGCGTTATAGGCGGCGGCCAAAATTTCCGCTTCCGCTTCACTTCCAGCGGTTACAAACAGTTCACCGTCCACATAATCTGTGCCCGGTATCATTTTTGTCACCTGGCTGGCTTCGCCGGTGGTGGCCATCGCCAGTTTGGCGTCCATCTGCTTACTATTCATCGTATAGCTTTCCGGCAGACCCGGGAACCCATAGGTTTCCATGGTATAATCACTGTCGGTAACCTCAGCAATCGCCGCTTCGGTCGGTTCGGCCGACGGCTCCGCGCTGGCGCTTGGGGCCGGTGTCGGTTCTGCGCTGACGCTTGGCGCCGGCGTCGGATCCGCCGCGGGTTCTGTGCTGGGGCTCGGGGTCGGCTCCGCCTGCACCTCAGCAGACGGCGCGGGTGTGCTCTCCTCGCCATACGCCATAACCGGAATGGCTGAGACCAGCATCATAACGGTTAGGATAATTGTAATTAGCCGTTTGAATTTTTTCTGAAACATCTTTCTTAACTCACCTTTCTCTAGATATGATTAATTGATATTTTATGTGCCTATAGGTTTTAAAACATTTGCATATTGATATCCGCGCCGCGACGAACCAACCCTGCGCCTTTGCAGTTCTCCAGTGTGAGTATCTATTGTCGTTTTAATTTCCGATCCCCGTAAAAATTGAGCGTAATTTCTTCGCGTTTTTTTATGCCGCCGCTCATATAATATGGTATTAATCCTCGAAATGGGTGTCTTGGTAATACATCACTAATCAATATAATAAATCTGGTTTGGTGAAAGCTGCGGCCAGCCGTTTTTTTCTCCTTCGGCAATCACTTCAAATATATCACGGTCGGTGGTGAATACAGCCAATTTGGTCGGTTCCCACGTCTTCAGCGTGATGCCGTAAAGCGCCGCAATCTGTTCTGCCTCAGCTTTGGTCTCCACAACAGCAATCAACTCGCCCTCAACATAATCGGCCTGCGGTGCTCCCGTCGTCTTAGGTGTCGGCTCGGTCTGGTCGGCTACAGGCTTTTTCGTCTGCTCCGGCAAAGCCGCCTTCACCTCGCGCGTACCTGCGTTTAAGAAATATATCCCAATAATCAGCGCCGCTAAAACGATGACAACAATGACGATGTAAATGCTTTTCATATTTTACCATCCGATACAGTTAGAGTCAACCATGCATGGTTATTGTCCTGTTGCTTATCTATCCTTTTTTTATTATATACCTGTAAACACCGTTTTGGAAGAAACAACTTCTCTTTTTGCCGGTTATTCTATCCGGCCGCGACAACTATTCCATCTCAGCCTCATGATTAGCCTGGCAACCGCCAAATTGATATCACGAATCATCTTTCCTGCTCTCTTCTCGTGTTGCCGGGGTTTCATGGCCAAATCATCCGATTATTTCCATTCAGAAACCGCCGCCAACCCACCGCGCGTTAAATATAAAAACAGCACGATTCAGGTATTGTTTTTATGACAATGAAGAACCCAGGCGAACTGCTTAATAGCTCTTTATCAGCACGCAAGATTAAAAAACGAGATAATCTCACTAAATGATGTGATTCGCGTCAATCGATAATTATTGTTTATAAATTATTTTTGGAAGTCTAACAATATCCAGCAAAAATAAAAAAACGGGGATCCCGCCTTTGGACATTCCTTAAAACGCGTCCAATTTAACGTTACCCGTTTAAAAAACGTCTATTTATCCAATTTGTAGTGTTTTTTTATATATAACCGATAGAAAATCGCCAGCGTATCTAAGCCCGTATACCATAAATCCCTGAATTTCATCCGGCCAAACGGGTTGGCTCGCTGAAAAACCAGGTCTACCGGATGCTCCACGATTTTTGCGCCCATTGTATGGCATAACGCTAAAACCTCAATATCGTAAGCAAATCGTTTCACGAGAATTTCGCGCATGACGGGTTTTATGATATTCGCTTTAAACAGTTTAATGCCGGTTTGCGTATCGTGTACGCTGAGAGAAAACAGGCAGCGTATGATAAAATAGTATATGAAACTAATCATTCGCCGCTGAACGGGATAATCCACCTTGGAGTCAGGATGCAGTTTTGATCCGATGACCACATCCGCATGCTCATTCTCCATCATGCGCATGAAGCTTTGAAGCTGTTCGGGTGATAAGTCCAAATCCGAATCCAAAAAGGCGATGAGTTCACCCTGCGCAATGCGCGTGCCCGCTTTTAAAGCATACCCCTTGCCAAGATTGGTCTCGTTTTTGGCCGATTTAATCAGACTGCTTTTTTTTGCGGCACGAAGAATCTCGGCATAGGTATTATCCTCACTCCCGTCATCGACAACTACCAGTTCGAAGCTGCCGCAAAATGCGCCGACCAGACGCAGTGTCTCCATGAGATTATCATATATCTTGCCGCCCTCATTGTATGCCGGCATAACAACTGACAGACTGCATCCGCTGACTTTTTTTCCTACTCCGTCATTCATCAGTTGAATATCCTCCGGAAAACATTATACCACATCAGGCAGTTTCGGCTTTCTTAAAAGCGCATAGGGAATATTGATGGCGCAGACAACCCCGACCGATACCGTCAGGCTGATGATAATCTGGGTCACCGTGTGGTGGAAAAAAACCACAATCAAAGCAAGCACCATGCCGCCAATCGCCATGGTGATGGAGAAAAATCGCGACCGGCCCAGTGCTATCGAATAATTCAGCAAAATCGTCAGAATCGTCAGGCTGAAGGCAAAGGCGCACATCGGCACCAACAGCGGAACCACTGCGGCGTATTTTGAACCGTAGATGAGAGAAACAGCGAAATCGCCGAAAATATTGATGCACACCGCTCCGACAAGGGCAATCCCGCCGCTGAGCAGCATGGCTTTGATCAGAAGCGGGCGGGTATCGATTCCGCTGGCGGCACGCTCGGCTGTCATGGGGAAAACCACCGCCGCAATCGCGCCGGCAACGTAGATAATCGCCTTGCTGATCTGCATTCCCGCAGAATACAGACCGGCGGAACCGGTTGTTTCATCAAACGCCTTAATTAAAAGGATATCGCTGTTGAGAAACAGGTTAACAAAAAGATATGCAAAAAAAGTTGCCCCAAAAAACGAAACCAGTATGGATGGATGATAATCGGCCGGCCTCTCGGAAGTCTGTTTTAAATACCCTTTTAAGAGTAAAAACGAAACTACCACAGGGATCAGCACACTGATGAACAGGGAATGTATAATGGCGGACAATCCCAGACCGAAAAGAAGCAGTCCCACGCTGACAACCAGTCTGATCGCGATGGACAGCATAGGGACAGCGCTGTAAGCCGCAAAACGTTTCAAACCCTGCAGAATGCCGATCAGCACCGAATAAACGCCCGAAAGCAGAATCATCGTGCCGATGGAAATAATCAGTACGGGATTGTTGATGTTGAGAAGGGACGCGAAGAATCCGCGGAAAATCACCAACAGCGCGCAGGTGACGACGCCTATCAGCGCGGAAAATCCCAGCAAAACCCTGCTGATATATTTCGCATTGCCGGGTTTTTCTTTCGCCATATACTCCGCCGTGTATTTTGCACTGCCAAACAGCATGATGGCGCTGGGCACCGTTACGATGGTGCTGAACGCCAGCAACGCGTTTAAACTGCCAAAATCAGCCTCCGGGAGCATTCGCCCCATGATAATTTGGAACACCGTGCTGAGCACAGATGTAAACATACTGAGCGTAAATATGATAAAACTGTTTTTTTCAAGTTCGTATTTGATGCCGTTCACCGTCCATCTAAATAATAGTTATTTAATCATCGTCTTTAGATAATCCGAGATAATCGCCGTCGGGGAAACTCCGGGCGTCACAGGTTCTCTGCGGTAGTGATGATAGTTTTGTATAAAAGGCGCTACCATGCCGTCGTCGTTGTTAAAAAGCAATGCGTTTTCACCCAGACCGTGACTGCGCTCGGTATGCGTGCGGATAATCAGACAGGGTTTTCCCATATAGTACAGTTCTTCCTGGTTGCTGCCTCCGTCCGAGATGACAAATTTGGCGGATGACAGCAGCGCGGTAAAGTCAAAGTAATCCGTTCGGGGCAGCAGGATCATTCCGGGATGGCCAGCCACCGCGTCATACAGACCCATCGCCTTTAAGGCCATTTCGGTCGGCTTATGCATCACAAACACGCAAGGCAGGGTTTGAGCTGCCTTTTCGGCCTGCCGGACCATCTTTTCCATCAGGGCCGTGTTGGCCAGGTTTTCCTGTCTGTGAAGCACCAGAACAAAGTAGTCGGTTTTTCTCAGTTCCTCGACTCTTTTGGTCTGGCAGGGCATACTTTTCGCCACCGCAATGCTGTCGATAATCGTGTTGTAATGGGTGTTGACAACCGTCCCTCTGGCTTTTTTAAGATTTCCCTCGGCCTCGTCATCCGGCGCAAAGTGGATACGTGCAAACCGGCTGGTGATCTGCCGGTTGATTTCCTCCGGAAAAGGACGCAGCAGATGATGGCTTCGAAGCCCCGCCTCAATATGCGCCACGCGCATACCCAAAGCTTTTCCCGTCTTTGCCCCCATCACCGTGGACACCGTATCACCGTGCACCACCATCACCGATTGCGAAAAATCAATATCGGACAGAGATTCCCGAATCATCTTCTTTGCTTGCTTCATTGTAGACAAAAACCACTTCAGCAACCCCGCCGCTGTTTTCGTGATGCCGGCCTCGTCGCTGAGCAGAACATCGATATGTCCGCCATTGGCATAAAAAAGCGCCCGGCTTTTCGAAATATCATTTTGGCCTGACGATATGATGCGGCAATCAGCCCCGCCGCTTTTAAGCTCTCTGATCACGGTGAATATTTTGATCAGTTCCGCTTCCGTACCGATAAAAAAACAAATTGCCGATTTCTTCATTTTACCCCGTTAAGCTCCGAATATTGAACAGGCCATATCCCGATCTATTTTTACTTGTTGCGCAAATGGTACAGTCTGTTTTGAATTTTAACTACCCCTTTTGGGCACAGACTGTAGATAAGACTTTTAATCCCGCTGATGACGTAGTCTTTTTTTGCTTTGACTTTTCTTTTCTCAAGGTCAATCATGATGCCGTGGGCCTTTGCAAACGCCACTGCGCTCTGATCATACGCCCCGCGTGAGACAGCGCCCGCATCACCTATGAATGTATACAATGCGTCTCTGACGCCCAGCACACGCTGTGATTTCCCGCTTTCCCGAAAAGAACCCACTCTCTCAAATTCCCAGGCGGATTCCGGCGTTTTTAAAACCGAAAGCAAAAAGCGTTTATCCCAGATGGACGGCGCAGTGCTGACTCTGTAGGGCTCCCCGAACGTGATTTCCATATAGTCCGGGTTTCCCGAATACACCGTTTTTTTAACGCTGTCTACAGTCAGACGAACCACACCCACATCGCTGTTACGAAGAAGCGCTCCGGCTTTGATGATCGAATCCGTACAAACAGGCCGGCACAGCCACATGTCATCCAGCACAAAAAAAACCCGATCTTCTTTCATCTGTTCCAGGCTTTCTTTCAGTCTGCCGCCCCAGTCTTCCGCCGTAGAGAACAACGTCCTCTCAAAAATCATCCCTTTCGGTGCCGGAATGGTTTCGCTTGAAATATATATGGGATATGGACAATCCGGCCAATACTCCTCGATGCATTTGGAAAATCCATCCCACACATCCGCGTAAGCATCGCAGGACATCACGAGGATTGCGGTGCTGCCCGGTTCTTCAGTTTTTCTTTTTGTGCTTTCTCCCAAAATCCCCATCGCCTTTTTTTGATGATCTGGCATCTCGAAAATCCAAACCTGTTCGAGTCGCCATTTGAAAACGGGTACATTTCTTTACCTTTGCCAACATAATTATGCCCAAAAAGCCGGGAAAAGTCAACGAACATTCCCAACTGCAGTCTATGCTTCTTTTCCGTTCTGTCTGCTTGTTACGGCAAACAAAAAGGCCGCAGCTTCACAACCGCGACCCGTTAAAAATATCATTTGTATGCTGAAGTGCGTTTACTTGGTCTAGCTCAGCTTGACCACCAGAACGCCGTCGATCCATTTAATGCAATCCAATGATGGATATGCTTCCATCGCCTTCACCTCATCCAGGCCGACATAGTCTCCAATACTGCCAAAATTGATCGGCGTCTGCAGTTCCTGTTCCGCATAAGTGGTAAAGTCGGCCCAGCTAGCAAACGGCGATTCTTCGACGCCTGTAATGTTTTCGGTGACGTCAAACCCGCCCACGGTGTCATACCCAAACACATTGGTTTTTGGCAAACCGATGATAACCACTTCCGTTTCTCCGGGCTTGTAGCCGGGCGTGCTCTCAATCCGTGCAATCACCCGATTAGTGATGGCTAAGCCGGACTCGTAATTGACGGACATCTTGATATAGGATACATTGGCGATATATACGCCGAACAGGCTGTATATCACGGCCGGCAGTAGCAGCAGCCACGAGATATACTGACGAAACTTTAAGTTCTTCTCCGTTTTCGGCGCTTTATTCATCTGCTCTCCGGATATCTCATTAATCAAAATCATCAATATCCAGGGTGTGATAAACGCAAAAGTCATCAGCGCATGCGGATAGGCCGGCTGACCGATATCAAACAATTTTACAAAATTCATTGTGAGCGGAAGAAACAGGCTTGCGCCGACCACTGTGATGATGCGCCACAACTGGTTTTTTCCGGGTTGCGCCATCATTCGAATGCTCGTGATGATGGCCGCCGCCATACCAATCCAGAAAACAATCAGGATTGGAAGCGGCAGATAGGTCGGGTAAGGCAAATCACAATAATACTTAAACGCAAGCGAATAGGTGGTTTTCAGAAGGCTGCCGATGCCAACCGAGGCGTAATCCCCGATATGCTCTTGGCCTGCATATCCGGCTGTCCCAAACGAAAGCCCAAGCATTCGGTTTAAAAGGACTGTGCCGAAATAGTAAACCAGAACCCCGGCAACAAATACCAAAATCATTTTAATGATGGTCCACCACATTTTAAATGAAAAGTCCGATTCACTGAGAAGTTTTCTCAGCGCAATCAGTACCAGCAGGCAGGCCGTGAACGACACATAAGCCTGATAGCACCCCAGCGAAAGAATCATAAACAGCATACCCAGCGCATATCCGGGAATACTTTCCCGCTTTATTTGGACGGCCGCCGCCGAAGCCAAAGCAAGCGATATGGCATAGACAAAAACTGATGATAGATATGCGTGCGAAGCAGTGATAGACGGATAGGCCACCATCAGTGCCGCGACAATCACGACAGGCACGGTGCGTTCAATATCCAGCGCCTTCACGACCAGATAGGCGGCTGCACTCATCGCGCTCAATGTGAAAAGGCCGATCAGCCAGGGCATAGACAACCCGCCCATCATCGCCTGCAGGAACATGGCCAGCCATCGTCCGCCCTGAAAATTGCTGAGAATCATCGTGTTCTGATATATCGAAGCCGAATCTCTCACAAGCAGCGGATTTGTATATACAAACATATGTGCAATCAGCCCAAAAATAAATGTGCTCAGCACGGCGACCTTTAACCTCTTTGGGCAAGTCTTAACCACGTGAACAACTCTGCTTTCAAAATCCTTCATATTTTGTCTCCTAATCGCTGTAAATATTAAACCCTGTCATTATCGGTATCTATATTATCATACTTATAACGCTATCTCAATTGATTTCCCATACCACTGCCCGTCAACTTTCCAGTTATATTTCGGCTTCTTTGATGGGCGCCATTACCAGATGTACACGAACTTTCATGTGTTTCGACCGGTGCGCTCCTGTCAGCCCTATCTTTCAGAAAAAACCCAATAAGTATATCATCGTCGTATATGCTGAGAGATAACCTGTATCATCGACAAGATGAATAATTCATGGTAAAATGTTTTACGAAAATCAGGCTGTTACCAAGCATAATACGGCTTTTAAGCGCCGCACCTAAAGCCATGATCTTCGTTTGCATCGCGTTTATTTTTTTGACAATATATTTGGCGTTTTGAGGTCTGAGATAATGCTGAGCGTACGCAAAATCGAATTTAAAACAAATTCCGACGAATACGGGAAACTTGTCCCCGTTGAACAGATGCGGGATATTCCTTTCGATATTAAACGGGTTTATTATATTTTCGACGTCGCGGCTCATGTCCGCAGGGGCTTCCATTCACACGCTGTGCTCAATCAGGTCTTAATCTGTCTGGGCGGCAGCGTTAAAATTCTGGTAAAAACGCCCGAAGAGGAACAGATTATTGAGCTTAACAATCCTTCCAGCGGCCTTTATATCGGCCCTATGGTGTGGCGGGAAATGTACGATTTTACACCCAATGCGACGCTGCTGGTTCTGGCGGATGCGTACTATGATGAGAGTGAATATATACGCGATTATTCCAAATATCAGGCTCTTTGGAATGCTCAGAGCAAGGCTGATGACAACAGATGAAAATTCCATTTGCACAATTTGATACACTGCACGCCAGGCTCCGGCAGGAGATGATTGAAAAATTTTCGGCCATCTATGATAGGGGTATTTTTATCCTTGGCGAAGAATTGGCGGCATTCGAGCACGAATTTGCGGCTTTCTGCGACAACGCGTATTGTATTGGCTGCGCAAACGGGCTGGATGCCCTCACGCTGACCTTGCGCGGTATGGATATCGGCGAAGGGGATGAGGTGATTGTCCCTTCCAACACTTTTATTGCGACCGCTCTGGCTGTTCAGGCTGTCGGCGCCATATGCGTTCTGGTCGACCCCGATCCCGAAACTTACACCCTTTCGGCAGCGGGATTAGACCACTTCCTGTCCGACCGGACCAAAGCAATCATTCCCGTCCATCTCTATGGACAGACGGCGGATATGGACGCAATCAATCAGTTTGCCAAAACAAATGGTTTAAAAGTGATCGAGGATGCCGCTCAGGCGCACGGCGCGAAATATAAAGGAAAAATTTCCGGCAGTCTTGGCGATGCCGCCGCGTTCAGCTTTTATCCCACCAAGAATCTGGGTGCGCTCGGCGACGGCGGTGCCGTCGTAACCGGAGACCTCCAGTTGGCTGAAAAAATCAGAGCCATCGGCAACTACGGATCGCGTGAAAAATACCGTCATGATCTAAGCGGTGTGAATTCGCGGCTTGATGAGGTTCAGGCTGGGCTTCTCCGCGTCAAGCTGAAGTACATCGAAGAAACCAATGCGTTTCGAAAGCATGTCGCCGAGATGTATCTTGCCCACATCCAAAACGACCTCATCGTTCTGCCAAAAACCAAAGAAGACTGCGCACACGTTTGGCACGTCTTTGCCGTCCTTTGTGAGCGGCGCGATGAATTAAAGGCGCACCTCGAAAAGGCTGGAATCGGAACGATTATTCACTATCCAATTGCGATACACAAGCAAAAAGCGGCCTTGAACCTACGATACGACGCGCTTCCCGTGGCCGAGCGCATTGCAGCAAACGAACTGAGCCTGCCCCTGTATTATGGGATGACGAACGATCAGATTGACGCCGTGATTGAAGCGGTTAACGCTTTCAGATAAACATATATTAGATATTACGCTGCGAAGCGCAAAATCGCACGTACCATCATCGAAAAAAAGCAAAGGCTGTATCATTCAAAGCGTCAGGAGAGAATACGTTGAATCCCTCAGAAAAACCATTAATATCCATCATTATTCCCACATACAATTCGTCAAAAACACTTGAGACCGAGCTTGCTTCGATCCGACAACAGGATTTGGATCAAAATCTCATTGAGATTTTAGTGGTCGACGGCGGTTCGACAGACAGCACATTTGACATTGCAAAGAAGTACAATGCCACGATTCTTGACAATCCGCGGCGGTTACCCCTGCCCGCTATTTGCAAGGGTCTGAACGATGCAAAAGGGCGGTATGGTGCATTGATGGGCGCCGATGAGGCTTTTATCAATCCATCTCAGCTTCGCAATCGCATGGCGGTTTTTGCGAAGTATCCCGAACTGAAATGCATGCTGGCCGATCGGCTGCTGACGCCAAAAGGGATGGGGTTTTCCTGCAGTTATGTGAACACTTTCGGTGACCCTTTCACGCGATTTGTTGCCCGCATCAAAGGAACCATGATTGAAAACCTGAAACGGAATCTCTATTTGCAGGACAACGATACCTATCTGTTCCGATTCGACCAATACGGCGCCGCGCTGAACGGTGACGCCGGCACAACGATATTTGATATGGATTACGTCAGACGGGAATTCGCCGAAGAGATGAAGACCGAGGGCTTTGCGGCTATGATTTTTTTTGAGGTTGTGCGAAAATCCCGGTGTACCGCAGTCATCAAAGGCGACAATATCATGCATTATTCAGCCGCCTCTTTTAAAGTCTATTTGAAGAAACTGGTCTATCGCATTATCAATAATATCTTTGATGTTGAACAATCGGGATATGCCCAAATGGCCGTAGTCAACCCATCGCTGTCCCGAAGAAAATACCTGTACCCCTTCTATTGCCTTACCATCGTTCTGCCGCTATATGATGCCGTTGCTTCCAGCATCAAATTCAAAGATGCCCGGCTATTGGCGCATCCTTTTTACTGCTACTATGTGCTGTTTAATACTCTTTGGATGTATTTTAGAAAAGCGATCGGCCAGAACAAAAAGAACAACCAGTATGTATCCGGATGAGGACAGGGGTGTCGCTCGACGGTCATTAAAAAAGCGCACTGTCTGCATTGGCCGACAGGCGCTTAAACATCAGCTTTCAAAAAGTCATTTCAGCTTAATCAGGGAATATATCCTCAATCAGAATTTGCGTGAACTTTTCGGCTCCAAAAAGATTCAGATGATCTGCATCGCGATACAATTTATTTGATCGGAATCTCGGATCTTGCGAGTAATCCAGGTATTCAATACCAAATTGGCTCTGTGCCTTGCCGATATCTTCGTAAAAAGTATCCAGCGCTATTCCTTCAGCTTTAAACAAGTCAGCATAGGCATCGCTGAACGGCGTGGTCACCAGGACCACTCTGCGGCCCTTCGCTGTCTGCTCAGCAATCATCGCATACAGGTCTTCTGTAGACGCCTGCTTCGTTTCTTTATATTCATCCATCATGTCTAAATGTCTCTGGTATGCCAATTGTGCCGATTCTTCCAGCGCTTCATTTTCAATCCCATCCTCAGCAGCCATGTCTTCTGCTTCTGTATCATCATCCTTCTCGGGCGAATAAAACAAAATTCCTGAGTGGAGATCATCTAGAAAGATGTTCAGTTTATTGATTCCAATCATGGGAAAAAATCTTTCGATTAGGTGGTCCTGGAGTTTAAAATTCGGGTTGTTTACAGCATTCAGCAGATAGTAGTAGCGGGCTGTGCTGTTGGTTTCCCCAAACCGGTTATAGAAGCTGAAATAGCTGATGCAGATGACGACCACGGTATCCTCATCCATGTATTGATCGTATTGCTTCAGCATCGCTCTGTCATACTGAAAATCCTGACTGTCCAACGCAAGGTTTAAGCCGCTTGTATCCGTCAAGTCTTTGTAATTGATGCCATACCGCGCATGAGAATTCCCGACATTGACAACATCGTAAACCCTGTCTTGTTTCTCCAGCAGTGCATCGCTGATTCCCGCTTTTCGGCACAGCACTTTAAAATATACCAGATCATTGAACAGGAAGACTGCCAGCAGAAGAACCAAAATAGGGATAATGAGTACGGTCAACTTCTTAAACAGCATATCAATCTCCTAAAACTGAAAATAGATGAACTCCACCTGACCAAACGCGCCAAAGAGCAGGATGGAAAAAACAACGATATATCGCATCAGCCATCGTGCACAGCGCGCATGTTCAAAAATGCCAAACCAGTTTGTCTGCCTATATTCTTCAACGATATCATTGACAATCAGCATCAGAACCGAACATCCGATCACGCAGAAGCGCACATTCAAAAGGATTTCTCTGCGTATCATCGTCAAGCTTGATAGAAGCTCTCTTGGGAAATTCCAGGTCGTACAATCATGCAGGATAGTCTTAAGAATATAGACTGCCTCCTCGGCATTGTTGGCGCGGAAAAAAATCCAGGCGCACATCACGATTATCATCGTGACAAGCCAGCCGAAAAATGACTGAACCTTGCTGCCTTCCAGTTTTAAAGCCCGCCATACTCTATTGCTGAACGGCGCTAACACATTTTCGAGCAGTTGAAACACCGCATGTATGCCGCCCCAGATGACAAAATGCCACGACGCGCCGTGCCAAAGCCCGCTGATTAGAAACACCGCCATCACATTGACATAAGTCCGTGCCAAAGATATTCTTGAGCCGCCCAGGGGTTTGTACACATAGTCTCTGAACCAGGTAGAAAGCGAAATATGCCAGCGCTTCCAAAAATCCTTTAAGCTTCCGGCCATATAGGGTCTTTTGAAGTTCTCCATCAAATCAATGCCCATGATGTTTGATGCACCAATGGCGATATCACAATATCCTGAAAAATCCGTATATATCTGTATGGCAAAAAGAACAGTGGCGATGAGCAAAACAAAACCATTATAATTAGCAGGCGCGGAAAAGACTTTATTGACGAGAATCGCGATATTATCCGCGATAACAATCTTTTTGAAAAATCCCCAGGCCATTCTCTGCAGGCCGTCAACTGTTCGGGTATAGTCAAAATCATGTTTCTGCTTTAATTGAGGCAGAAGTCTGTCTGCGCGTTCGATAGGTCCTGCGACAAGCTGAGGGAAGTAGGTCACATATAATGCGAAATATCCGAAGTGTTTTTCCGCCTTCAGCTTTCCCCAATAGACATCAATGGTATAGCTGATGGTCTGAAAAGTATAAAAGGAAATGCCCATCGGCAGAATAATCTTCAGAATGTTAAAATTGGTACCGGCTATTTCATTTAAGGATTCTATGAAAAGATTAAAGTATTTGAAGTATATCAGTAAGCCTAAATTGACAGTTAAGCTTAATACCAGCAGCAGCTTCTTTATGGCTTTGCGGTCGTATTTTTCGATTAATATGCTTGCTAAGTAGCTGACGGTTGTGGTAATCAGAATCAGAATAATGAATTGCGGCTTCCACGCCATATAAAAAAAATAGCTGCTGACAAGCAATAATATCCATCGATATTTATACGGGATAAAAAAATATAAAGGGATAACTATTGAAAAAAACAGCAGAAAGCCGATACTGTTAAAAAGCATATTCTCTACATCCCGCTCATTATTTTTCTTCCATACATAATGCAGATTTACACTACAAAATTGGGAACATTATAGCATAATGTGAATTGATATACAACGAAGTATTCCCGCTCTTCGGTCCCGGAAAGGCTCCCGGGCCCGGCTCAATTCGGCAGGATAATCTTATGGTCATACAAAAGCAAGGCAGCATTTCGGCTGTTGGCTTTGGTTGGCGCGGGCTGGCGCGCACTTGGATTGTAGCGAAGATGCTTTCCTGTAAGCCGAAGACATTTTTGACTTCTTAACGTTAAATAATCGTTGAAGAGATATGATAAATATACAGGTTTGTTTTTAACAGGGCAATAGGTTATAATGGACAAAAATTGTAACGTGGTGATTCTATGAAGCGGTATAAATACCTGGAATTAAAGACATTATTGAGTTTGCTGCTTTTCATTGTTCTGATTGTTTCGCTGGTCCCTCTTTTGATGATGGCAAAATACGATTACCCGTACGGGGACGATCTGCGTTTCAGCCAGTCGGTCACAGCCTTAAGAGAAACCGACGATTCTATTGGCGCAACGCTGACCGAAGCGGTGCATGTCGTCAAACAGATTCGCGAAAGCTGGCAGGGCACCTTTTCCGCCATATTCCTGATGGCCCTACAGCCGGGCGCTTTTGACTTCTCGGCCTATCACTGGACGCCCTATATCATGTTTTTTGCTTTGATTTTCGCGACGTTTTTCTTAACATATACCGTTTTAATCCGGATCATGAAAATCGATTTCCGCTCGTGGCTGATTATCACTTTCCTGATACTTCTGCTTTCCATCACGCTTTCGTCTTCGGTCTGTGAAGGGTTCTTCTGGTATAACAGCGCCATATTCTATACCTTTTTTCACAGCCTCCTGTTGGTGCAGATTTCCTGCGTCTTGCTTGCCTTTATGTGCGCGCATCCCGTCAAGCGCGCCCTGCTCACGGTTCTTTCTTTGGCGCTCACCCTGTTTATTTCAGGGGGAAACTATGCCACCAATATGGTCTTGGGCGAGTTTCTCCTGCTGGCTCTGCTCTATTCCATCAAAAAATCCGATAGGAAAATGATTCCGGCTATCCTGTCCCTGATGGTTGTTTTTGCGCTGGGTATGGTGATCAGCATGTCCGCACCCGGCAACGCCATCCGTCAGGCTGCTGTCGTCGAAAGCGGTTATGCCCCGAGTCATCCCGTCAAAGCCGTCCTGATGGCGCTGGTTTACGGCGCCTATTTCGCGCTTGAGTGGTTCGACCTGGCCGCCCTGGCGCTGATTCTGGCGGCGGTTCTGTTTATTGTCCCCGAACTCAACCTTCAGAAATGGTCCTTTCGCTATCCGCTGGCGGTGGTCTTCTTCTCATTTTGCGTCTATGCTTCCCAGTTTGCCCCGACAGCCTACGCGGCTACCAGCCCGGGCCCGTACCGTCTGCGCAATGTCGCCTATTTTGTCTACCTTCTTTTGCTGGTGCTGAACACGGTGTACGTGAGCGGATGGATAATTCGGCAAAAAGAAAAGCGCATCGCGAAAATCCCGGCCGGTTTTTCGGATAGCGCTGCGTCCTTTGGTTTTAATGCCCTCCACAGCCGTCCGCTGACCGTGATTCTGATCTTCGTTTTCTTGCTGTCCGGCTCGGCCATTCAGCGCGGCGTCGGTACGCTTCCCACCATGGTGTCCGTGATGGAACTGCGTGACGGTACCGCCAAAGAGCATGCCGAAAAACGATTGCTTCGGCTGATCGACTTCAATGCGGAAACGACGCTCTTGGCTAAATCAAAGATATTGCCGTAGACTGCGTACTTTTCAATCTTCGCCTTTTTCGCCGGCGTCCTGTCCTTTTAAGTCCTTTGGCATGGTGATGACAAAACGGCAGCCCTTCGCTTCGCGTGTATCCAGATATATGCTTCCGTCGTGCGCCTCGATGATTTTTCTGGTTATGGCCAGTCCCAGCCCCGAGCCCTCCGTATGTCTGGAGGCATCCGCGCGTACCGTCGGCTCAAAAATGATATCGGCATATTCGGCGGGAATACCGATGCCATGATCGGCAATTGTCATTTCAACGCAGTCCAATCGATCGACCAGGCCAAAAGCCATATCGAAGTCTTCCCCATTATATTTAATGCTGTTCTGAATCAGATTATCTAAAGCGCGGTTAAACTGTACCGCGTTCATGGGCATCATGATGCTTTTTTCCGGTATATCGATGGTATAGCCGATATGCTTAAGCTCAAATTCGGGAATGTAGTCGATAATCTTGATTCGGAACAGCTCCGCAAGGTCGGTTTCAGCCCGCGCCATGACTCCCATATCCATATCCAGCTTGGAAAGGTCGAACAGTTCGCTGACCAGACAGTTGGCCGTCAGACCGTTTTTCAATATGGTTGACAAAGCGTTGGAAATCTCATCGCCGCTTAAATTGTTGTCTGACAGCAGTGTCTGGGAATAGCCGATGATGTTAGTCAGCGGCGTTTTGATATCATGGGAAATGTTTCGAATCAGCGTTTTTCGGTTTTCCTCCACATGCTCCCGCCGGCGAATCTCATCGCCCAGCTTTTGAGACATGGCATTAAACGTATCCCGCAGTACGGTCAACTCGTTGTTTCCGTTAAAATGGATGCGATAATCCAAATTGCCCGCTTCCAGTGCGGCCGCACCTTCGGTCAGCTTATTAATCGGCTCTATGATGCGCTTGCCGGTATATACCGAAAAGAAATAGACAGCAGCAATAAACAGCACGCCCGCAATGATGCTGAATATGATTAAAAGGTCATAGTATATGTCCAGCGGCGCCAGATGAATCAGCATCCATTGTCCGCCGCTGTCGGCAATCGACCATAATATGTAGCTGTCTTCTTCCGAGAGATTGACCAGATCGTTTAATTCTTCCTGTGTATAGGTATATCCCACAGAATGCCGGCTGTTCACCGCCTCGGTCACCGACAAATTGGCGTCTAAAATCTCGATGGCGTCTTCCTCGGTGAACGAAGGATTGCTGAAGGCATATCCCAGCCCGCCGGACAGATACTCCTCGCATACTTCCTCAGGATCGATGGAGAAAAAATCATCCTCAGCGTTCTGATCGAGCCTGTTAATCAGGATGACTGCCAATACCAAAACGATAGCCAGCACCGAAATGACGATATAATTGCGCTGAAGCTGTGAACGCAGACTCTTCATCACGGCACCAACCGATATCCCAGACTTTTAATCGTGCTGATATATTTTGGGGCTTTCTTGTCTTCTCCCAGTTTTTCCCGAAGCCTGGATATATGAACCATAATGGTGTTGTCATCCTCGTAATATAATTCGCCCCAGACATGTTCATATAGCTGCTTTTTTGTAAAAACATGCCCCGGGTGTTCCAGAAAGTACTGCAGTAAGTCCATTTCCTTAGCACTCAGCAGAATCTCCCGGCCGGAAACGGTCACCTGTTTTTTTTGAGTATCCATCTCAATGTCTTTAAATTTCAGAACATCCGTCAGACTGCCGGCCAGATGATTGTATTCGTAGCTTCTGCGAATATGGGCTTTTATGCGGTAGATCAGCTCCATCACGCCGAAAGGCTTTGTGATATAGTCGTCGGCCCCGATGCCCAGTGCGGCCAGCTTATCTATCTCGTCGGTTCGGGATGTCAGAAAGATAACCGGGATGGTGCTTTTTTCTCTTATTTTTTTTAGCACATCAAAGCCGTCTATATAAGGCACCATGATATCCAGAATGGCCAGATGGACGGAATCATCAAATCTGTCCAGCGCCTCTCTGCCGTCAAAAACACTGATGACCTCATAATCCTCATTCTCCAAATGCAGCGTCAATAAGGCATTAATGTCCCTGTCATCCTCCAGTAAAAGAATCTTGCCGTTCATAGGATACCTCACATGTTTTCTTAAGAATGATTATACCATACCCGAAAGGATATTCCGCGGTGACGCGACGATTTAAGGTTAAATTAAGATTGCGTTAAGCCTTAAGAAAGATGCGTCAGATATAATTCGAATCAGTAAAATATGTTTTTTAAGGAGAGCATTCAAATGAAAAGGATATTATCAGTACTTTTGATTGCGGTGATGATGCTGACCAGTCAGGCGGCCGCGGACAATATTGAACGGGATGCCAAAACAGTCCGGCACGATTACGCGCGCAGTGAAGCGGAATATTCGGATGGTTTCTTTGGCTCTTTATGGGAAGAGATTACTTATTTCTTCTACGGATACGATACTGCCTATGACAGCCGTTGGGAGGGCGGCAGTGACGACGATTACTGGGACGACAGTTCTGACGAAGGCTACTGGGGTGATAACGATGACAGCGGCTTCGGGGATGACTATTATGATGACAGCAACTGGGAAGACGACGACTACAGCGACGGCTGGGAAGACGATTATTCCAGCGAATATGGTGATGACTATGGCGACGA
>ERZ1645192.953-NODE-953-length-24428-cov-7.282074_pt1 | contig 24428 bp, 22 predicted proteins | sample MGYA00575354_ERZ1645192 | MGnify/ENA primary metagenome ERZ1645192 (study PRJEB40844, sample SAMN11349763) | freshwater sediment metagenome | isolation source: river sediment | host: Sediment | place: India: Faizupur Khadar , New Delhi | collected 2017-02-21 ... | reverse complement strand
TTACTTTTATAACCCGAACCAGCCGGCGATCATACAGAACGTCAGCGCCGGTTTTGTCTCCTTTATCGCCGGTACAGGCGGAATGCCTTCGCGCCCCGTGCCCGGCAATGTGTCCTATGTCGGCGGATCAGGGGGTCCCGCTCCCGGCACCGGCACAGGGGCCGGAGGGGCATCGAACCTGACCGTTCAGACGGCCATGGTCGACCCGATCAACCAGATATACACCTTCACGCCGCCCCCGACGATACCGAACGTCTTCGTGGGGAGCGTCCCGTATATGTCGGGTGGTTTCGGCAATGCCGATATCGGTATGAATTTATCGGTCAATAATGTCAAATTCTATGGGCCTTCGATGACAGGCCAGCCGACGACATGGCAGGCCGATTCAGTTTCGGGAAACTTTTGGAACCTTCACGGGCTCGCGAATAGTTTTGCCTTTACGGTGTGTGGAGGCGGCATGTCAAGCTACGTCCAGGTGACAGGAAGCGATACCGATTTTTCCGGGACATGGACAGCGACGGTCGCCAACGGGAATGCTTCGACAGGTGTCGGGGATTATAAACAGCCCTTTACGTTCAGCGGGACCGCCTCAGGGACATGGAGCGCCAACTGGGTAAGCACGGGCACGCTGTCCGGTATCTCTTCGGGCGTTGTACCGAGCGTGTTGACGCAAGATCCGGTCGTAACGCAGACTATCCAGGTGGGCATCGTCAATGGGCCCGTCAAGTATACAGATGCCTTTGATACTATTAACCTGAGCGGAATTAAATTCTGGGGAACGGCCACGGGGGCCGTACCGTATGCATGGACAGCGAGCGTGTCGGGAACCAGGACATCGAGCAGTACGGTTTATAGCCTGTCGGGCGGGGCGCCGGCTACAACCGCAACGTTTGCTTTGAATTCCGCGGGTGGCGGGTCTTTTACGGCGTATGTTTTCAACGGGAATGTCCCCGCCGGAGGGATGGGCGCTTCGCCGAATTACCAGGGCCAGGTCACATTTAACGGCAGGGCCGCAGGAACATACTCTGGATCTACCTTATCAGGCACAGCGTCGGGAAAAGCAGCGGCAGCAGGACCATCGGGGTTTTGATCGAAAAACGCTCGCCCGGCATCAGGGGCACGAGACCGGTTTTTTTCAGGTTTGTTATTTTTCCTTGAAGACCGTGGCCTCTTTTTCTTCGCATTCTATGATCTGACAGACGCTTCCTTCGTCGAGGGAGGACACCTCGTAGATCCTGACGGGTTCGGCTTTTCCCTTTACCGCAACGATATCAAGCCCGCGCACCAGCATGTGGCCGAACTTTCCCTGCTCGAGCAGGTCCCTGATCTTATTGAGCGTGCCTTCGGTTATGATCAGGTCGCAGCCGTATTTGCGGGTCAATCCTTCAACACGTGAACCGAGGTTCACGTTGTCCCCGATGACGGTGTAGTCCATTTTCTTGCCTTCGGCGCCGATGTTTCCCACGAGGGCCTCGCCCGTGTTGATGCCGAAGCCGGCATCGAGAGGGGTGCGGCCCTGTTTGGTCCAGTTCTCCCGCAGTTGCGTAAGCCTCTGTTTCATGTGGAGGGTGCATTTGATGGCCAGTTCGGCGTGGTTGGGCTGGTTAAGCGGTGCGCCCCAGAAGGCGACAATCATATCGCCGACAAATTTATCGAGCGTACCGTCCCAGCGGATGATGATATTCGTCATCTCCGTCAGGTATTCATTCAGTATGGCGACGACCTGCTCCGGGGAATGATGCTCCGAAAACGTCGTGAATCCCTTGACGTCAGAGAAGAGCACCGTCACTTCCCTGCGCTCCCCGCCGAGTTTGGCAAGATCAGGGTTTTTGATCAGTTCGTTGACTATCTTCTCCGTGACGTAGCTCGAGAACATGCTCCGTATCTGTTTGGCGTAGCGCTCTTCCGTGGCGTACCGGTACGCGGTCGCCACGAAATATATGAGGATGACCGCGTTGCCGGCATAGCTGATATCGATCCACAATCTCGAGGTAAAGAACAGGATATACCCGGTCGCAAAAAGGACGATTATGAACGCGGCGGCCATGGCGGCCCCTGTCACCGCACGCAGGTAGACGATAAACAGGGTGAAGATGACCCCTACAAGAATGATGATGAAAATACTCATCAGCCGGCTGACGAACCGGATATTTTGCCCGTTCAGGATAGCACCGATCATATGTGCGTGTTTTTCAACGCCGAACATGAGAGCTGACGAGGGGCTCACGATCTTGTCATGTATCCCGACCGCTGTGGGGCCGATGAGGACAACCTTATCGCGGACAGACCGGGGGTCTGCCTTTCCTTCAAATATGTCGAGCGCTGAGATCACGGGAAATGTATCATGAGGGCCGTAATAGGGAATGAGCATCTTCCCGAACGGATCGGTCTTCAGGACAGTCTTGCCGAGCGTGACCGAGTCGGTTGCCTGGATGCTCATTTCGGCGGGGGGCAGCCCTTTGTACAGTCGGGCCACCTGGAGGTCGATAGACGGGTACAGTTGTCCTTCATATGCGATCGCGAGAGGTTCCCATCGAAGTTTGCCGTCGGCGTCGGGGATCATATTGATATAGCCCATCGCCGCTGCATTTTGAGCGAACGAGGGAACGGGCAGGAGAACACCCTTTGCCGTTATGGGCCTGTGTATGCTGTACAGGTTCTCGTTCTTGATCACGAGGAAGCCGTTATCAAGAAAAGCGTCGTCCATACGGGAAGGCGGGTGTCCCTCGAAATCGAAAACGAAGGGCAGGACAACGTTCCCTTTTTGTTTTATCACCTTTGCCAGATTGTCATCGTGGGCGGACGGCTCGCTGAAAATGAGGTCAAGCATAATGACGCGGGCACCCAGGGAATTCACCCTGCGTACGAGATCGGCCATTTTGTCACGGTCCCACGGCCATCTGCCTATGGCCTGAAGGCTCTGATCGTCAATTCCGACAATGACGACCTCGGCTGGCGCCTGCGATTTGCCCCGCAGCTGGTAGCGCACGTCGTACAGAAGCAATTCGAGGCGTTCAAAAGGCAGGAACCTGACAAGGGCAAGCACGACAAATATGATCGTTATGCCGATCCCGATAATATACGTGCCATGTCGTCTTTTCAGTTTCATGATGAATGGATTATCTCTCAAGGATATCACGGGAAGGCCCCCGAAGGGAAGCCCGGCCTGTGCGGTTTTTTCGCAAAAACTCTTGGCTCGGTGCCTTTCTATGGTATAATGTAACCCTTCTTGTGCGCCCGTAGCTCAGTTGGATAGAGCGTTGGCCTCCGGAGCCAAAGGCCACAGGTTCAAATCCTGTCGGGCGCGCCAGTAATTAATGCCGTACATATCCCGCCTGAAGATGATAAATATTGAATTTACAAATCATCCGCGGGGTGGTATGTCTATTACTGACAATTGGTCCTATTTTTACTTTCGGAGAGAACACATGAAAAATACGTGGTTCATTCTGCTCATCTCGTGTATCGCGGCAGGGTGTGCAGTTAAGGCATATGCCTGGGACGGTGATATCGGGAAATCTCCGGATGTGAAGCCCGGTCCGGCCAAAGAGGGGAAAGCGCCGGTAAAAAAATCAATGGGCGCCTTTGACGAGACGACCGCACAGTACTTCAAGAAATTCAGGGGCATAAATTCGGGATTGGTTGCCGCGCACGAGGAGCTGTACAGGATTGATAACCCGGACCGGTCGACGAGGGGAATGGATATGCGCGATCTCTTCGACGAGCAGAAGACAGGCCGTGAAAAGAAGGAGCAGGAACGGGCGGCCCAAAACAGGAAGGCCGTGCTGGAAGAAAAAATAAAGGGCCTGCAAAAGGATGCAGAAAACCTGTGGGCCGACCTCGAAAGATACTATAAGGGCAGCGTGCCGAAGAATGTTGCCGACACCTGGAAGACCGAACAGGACTACACGGATTACCGGATCTCCAAGTATAAGTGATCGTTCAGGCCGGTAATCTTTATTGTTTTTTGTGCTGCAGTCAAAGAGCAGTATAGATGAACATTTTTAAGAAATTGACCGTTCCTGCCCGATTAGTTGTCGGGTTCAGCGCCCTTTTTATCATAACAACATCGGTAACCGTTTATTCCATCATAAAACTGGACCAGTTCAACAGGGCCGGCGTTCGGATGCTTGAAGCAGGGGCTACAATGCTTGCCTGCAAGGACCGGCTCGGCGAAGCGTTGCTCTCCGAGATAACCTTCGAAAAAAAATACGTTATCTCGAAAGAGCGGGAATTGTATGAACGGTTTGCTGAGGCAGGGAAGGAATTTGCCCGGACCCTGGACCAAGCCCGGGGGATAGCCGATGTCCTGGGAAGCAAAGGAATTCTTGACAATATTGCGCGAAGCCATGCCCGTTACGCCGCTCTCGTGGAGGAGGAAAGAAGGTATCTCAACTCCGGCAGGCCCTACCCGTTGGACAGGTACAAGGCCGAAAAAGGGCTCAGCGTCGATACGATCATAGAAGAGATAAAAGCGCTGGAACTCGCTATAGCGGCCGGCACCAGGACGGGGATCGAGGCATTGGGAAGGTCGGGGGCCCGGGCGCTCAGGACGGCGATGGCCATGGCCCTATTTTCCCTTGCCTTTGGTGTGGTCATCGCCTGGAGCGTTACCCGGAGCATTACGAAGCCGCTTTCGATCATCAAGAAAAGGACGGGGGAGATCGCACGGGGAAAATTTGAAGACCCCCTTATGATCTCTTCACCTCCTGAGATCGAAGAACTGGCGCGTGCAGTCAATATCATGAGTGCGCAATTGGGTGAGACCGAGAAGGTCAAATCTGATTTTTTTGCCCTTATGACCCACGAATTACGCACCCCGCTGGCCTCGATGAAGGCGGGGATAACACTCCTGCAAAAACATCCGGAGCGTTCCGGCGACGAACTGCACAGGGTCCTGACAATCATGTCGGAAGAATGCAACCGCCTTATTCAACAGGTCAACACGCTGCTCGACCTGTCAAAAATGGAGGCCGGCGTCGTCGATCTTGATATGGCGTTGTGCGATATCAAGCCTTTACTGAAAAAGGCCGTTGCGGAGATCGAACCGTTGTCGGCGTCCCGGGATATTTTTTTTGAGTTCGATTATTCCGGGAATATCGCACCCGTCAGGATGGACCACGAAAGGGTCCTTCAGGCAATCCGGAATATTGTGGGCAATGCTGTAAAATATTCCCCGGATGGCGGCAAGGTCACGATATCCTTAAGACATGCCCCGGCGGGGGGGCTTGAATTCGCAGTAACTGATTCCGGGCCCGGCATTCCGGCGGAAGACCATGAAGCGATATTCGATAAGTACCGGCAGGCCGACACGTCAGCCAGGGCCGGGATCATGGGGACGGGCCTTGGGCTCGCCCTGGCGAAGCATATTATTGATGCACAGGGAGGCAGAATTTGGGTCGAAAGCGAACCGGGAAAAGGAAGCACATTTACGGTATTCTTGCCGGGTTGATCTTTTCCCTCATTTTTGGATGCTCAACCGTTCAGACCGACAGGTTCTCGGCCGACCTGAAAAATGCCGCCGACCTTTACGCGAACGGTGATTTTGAGAACAGCCTCAGGATAAATCAGAGTATTTTTTCGCGGTGCGACCATAAGACACCGTGTGACCAGGCTTTGTTCAATATGGGCCTCATTTATGCGAGCCGGAATAACTCCCGGAAGGATTACAGGAAGTCGCGGACAATGTTCCAGAGGGTCATCAGGGAATATCCTGAAAGTCCGCTTGTTGCGCAGTCCAGGACCTGGGTCGGTGTCCTGTCTGTGATCGAACGGTCAAAAGAAGCAGATATCGAGATAGAACAGACGAAGAAGAAACTCACCCGGTAGGATTTCCCGCCTTTTCGTCAATGAAAGAATGAAATGGATTGATTAGGATGTAAATTTCCATTACTATTTATTAAACACTGACAAGCTGTCCGGGCACGATATTTCGTCCAGGAGAAACTGTAATGCCAGTAAAGCCCCGTTCACCCAGTCGCAAAAAGATCGGCGAATATCTTCCTCTAAAAAATAAGAGTGTAGACGAGGCCCTGGAATTGCATAGGGAACTCCGGGACCGCGATATCGTAAAGCTGTTCGGCGAGATACTTATTGAAACCGGACGGGTCACCGGCGAAGAGCTTGAGCGGGCGCTTGACCGGCAGAAGCTCGATATTATGAAGCTTTTGCCGGTATTCCGTACGATACCCGTCCGTGACCTGAAGGTCCTTTCATCAATGATGGAGGACATCTTTGTGGGCGAAGACGAGGAATTCATCGCGCAGGACAGTTTAGGGGATTATCTCTACATATTATTGACCGGCACCGCCAGGGCATACTGGGTGGATGAAATTGCCGGCAGGATCGATCTGGGTGTGATAGAGCCGGGGGACATTATCGGAGAGATGGACTATTTTCTCGAAGGGAAAAGGTCATCTTCCGTTACATCGGTCACCCGTATACATCTCCTGCAGGTCAGGTACGGCAATCTCCAGGGGGCGTTCAAAAGGGTCCCGATGTTCGCCGTGAACTTTCTGGAACAATTGCGAAGAAGTAATTTACGTGTCGGAGAGATACTGGCCAAATCGCGTGAAGCGGAACGGGCCCTGAAAAGCTACCAGAGTTTTCTCAATTTGTCAGAGCTTTTCGATCTCCGCATAACCATCGAAGAACTTCTTGTGAAGAACGTGACAATGGCCAGCAAGATCATGGAGGCTGAACGGGCCAGCCTGTTTCTCGTCGATAAGGCGGCAGGCCAGCTCTGGTCGCGGGTCGCCGAAGGGTCGGAGACACGTGAGATCAGGATACCGATCGACAGGGGCATAGCCGGATGGGTGGCCCAGAACAAGACCATATTGAACATCGAAGACGCGTACAGCGATGACAGGTTTAACCCGGAGGTCGACAAAAGAACGGGGTACCGTACCCGGTCGATCCTGTGCGGCCCCGTTATAAACCTTGAGGGGGAACTGCTGGGCGTCGTGCAGATAATAAACAAGAAAGTGGCCCAGTTCTCCGAGCAGGACGAAAAGGTCTTTCGCATCCTCTCCCAGCAGATCGCTATATCTCTCGATAACTTTTACCTGTCGAAAAAGGTCATGTCCAACTACGAAAAGGTCAGTGTACTGCTCGACATCGCCAATGTCGCCGCCCAGACAATGGACCTCAAGCTGCTCATCCCGAACCTGGTAAACAAAATATCCGAGATATTGAACTCCGAACGGGCGTCCCTTTTTCTCCTGAACAAGGCGGCAGGCGAGCTCTGGTCAAAGGCGGCCCAGGACCTTGAGATATCGGAGATCCGCTTCCCCGTTTCGATGGGTATCGCGGGTGACGTGGTAACGACCGGCCGGGGGCGCAAGATCAACAATGTGTACGAAGACCCGCACTTTAACCCGGCCTTCGATCAGCAGACGGGTTTCAGCACGCGCAACATGCTCTGCGTTCCCGTGCTGAACAGATTTGGTGAGATCGCAGGGGTTACGCAGGTCATGAACAAGCGCGGCGGCGATTATACGGACGACGACCAGGAATTGCTCCAGGCTTTATCGTCGCAGATCTCGATGGCCCTGGAAAACGCAACGCTTTTCGATCAGGTCGTCACCATGCGAAATTATCTCGATAATATCCAGCAGAGCATATCCAACTCTATCGTCAGTCTCGATTCGCGTTTCAGGCTGGTAACCGCCAATCGTGCGTTCTACTCACTTTTCCAGGTGCCCGAAGGGGCATTGAAGGGTAGGGATTTTATTGAATTGCTCGGGAAAAGCAACGAAGCTCTTGCCGATGCGGTACGCGGTATCGCCGCGTCAAAACTGTCGTTTGTCGAATTCAATATGCCGCTGGTTGTCTCGAGCGGGAAGCAGCACATAGTCAATATCAACGGCGTCCCTCTTTTCAATGAGACGAACGAATGGGATGGGACCGTCATCGTTATCGAGAATATAACGGAAGAAAAACGGCTCAAGAGCACCCTGACACGGTACATGTCGAAGGCAGTGGTGGACAAGGTCCTCAACGACCAGGACAAACTCGGGGGCACGCGCGGCAAAGTTACGGTCCTCTTTTCTGATATCCGCGGGTTCACCGCGTTGACGGAGAAATTGACTGCCGTCGAGACGGTTGATTTCATTAATGAATGCTTCAGTCTTCTGTCTGAAGTCCTGTTCAAATATGAAGCGGTTCTCGATAAATACATCGGGGATGCAATAATGGCCGTGTTCGGGGTCCCGTACGAACGGGGCGACGACGCGGTAAGGGCGGTCCGGAGTGCGCTGGACATGCATGCCATGCTCAACCAGTTTAACGGTATCAGATTGGCTGAGGGGAAAGAACCGGTCCGGATCGGCATAGGCATATCGACCGGCGAGGTACTTTCCGGGAACATAGGGTCCGAACAGCGCATGGACTACACCGTGATCGGCGATGACGTCAATATCTCAGCTTATCTTGAAAAAAGGAACAAACAATACGGTACGAAGATACTCATAAGCGAGTCGACAAAAGAGGAGATCGGGGATTTTTTTACCACCAGGCTTCTTGACGATGTTATTTTCAAGGGAAAGATAAAGCCCGTCAAGATCTATGAGGTGTTGGGTGAGCAGGGTTACTGCCTGGCCGAGCATGAACGGGTATTCGACCGGGGTTTCGCCCTTTACCGGGCACAGGATTTCCTTCGCGCGAGGGACGTCTTTGGCACCCAGTTGGAGAAGGACCCGGTATGCCGTGTTTTTTGGCAGCGATGCGGCACCTTCCTGAAAAACCCGCCGCCGCCCGATTGGAACGGCGTCTGGAAAGAAGAGTGACCGACTCATTTCTTAAACAGGCGGGTATGCTCCTGTTTGATGCACTGGTCCATGAAAAAGAGGATGTTATTCGATTCAGCCAGGCTCCTCGCCTCCTCGTCGACGATGCCGACCTGGAGCCAGATGGCCCGCGGCTTGAGCGTGATAGCCTCTATGACGACGGGAAGGACCTTTTCCGACCTCATAAAGATGTCGACAATGTCCACCCTGTCGGGCACGTCACGTAAGGAGGGATATGATCTCCTGCCGAGTATCTCCGGGTAACCGGGATTGACCGGGACCACCCGGTAATTGCTCGCTATCAGGTAATGCGCCACGATATTGCTTGCTTTTCCCTGGTCGTGCGAAAGCCCTACCACCGCTATCGTGCGTGCCTGCGAAAGAAGCTCTTTCTTGATCTCGTCCGTATCTTTCAAAACTGCTCCTTGCGCTCTACTTCAGGCTTTCGAGTATCTTCGTAATGTTTGGCCCACCCTGGTAGAAATCTTTCTTATCGCCGTTTATCAGGACACAGGTCGGCGTGGCGCGTATACGGTCGCTTCTGAGATAGTGCTGTAGCATGGCGAATACCGGTTGGGGATCGAAGGGTTTGAATTTAATTTTTTTCGAGGCCAGGAAAGCTTCAAGCTTTTCTTTATCGGCAATGTTCTGCTGTGCCGCTTCAAAGAGCGCCGAGCGCGCCTTGAGGGCGTGCCCGATCTCTTTTTTTGAGTTCAGGATATAGAGAAAATAGCGTGCGTACAGGGTAGACTGTTTATGGAGCGGGGTATCGATGAATGTAATCGTGATTATATTGCGCTTCACAAGGTCTGCGAGCAGGTACTCGATATTCGGTTCGAGCGTCTTGCATGCGCTGCAGAAATAGTCCGAATAGAGCCGCGCCTCGGTCTTTCCTTTCCCGAAAGAAAGAAGGAACATATCCGTAGGCCTCGCACCAGCGGCGGCAACCGAAACGGGCCCCAAAAGAAGGAGTACTGCCGATGCGCACAGGGCCACGAAGACGAGGGATCTTTTCATAGATAAAAGTATGGGACAGGCGCCCGTTCTTGTAAAGAGAAAAAAACAGTGCGTGTGATGTATTCTCCAGATGCAGCCGGTCTTTCCGATTGACACGGCCGGGTCATTTTATTTATTGTATAACCCATGCGCCGCACAACATTTTTGGATGGGCCGGCATGACGGATATCGATACTTTTGGCCGCGATCCGCAGGTAAGATATATGCGCAGTATATTTGCGTCGCTCGAGGCCGCCCAGGGCAGATTTCTCGGATCGGCGGGGATATCGCCTGGCGATGGCCGCCTCCGGCGGGCCCGCGAAGATGCCCTGAGATTGTTCGATAGATCGTGGATGGCGGTTCTCCAGCGGGCAAATGCGGACGCCGGCGATATTGCCGCGGACATTTACCTGATATGCCTCGGAAGGGCCCTCGAACTGTCCGGATTCAAGGTGCCCGAGAATTCGTATCCGAAAAGGGCCGATCTTAAAAAGCTGGTCGACGAGGTGCTCGCATGATCCGCCTTCGTCTTTTCGGACGCTGCAGGATCTACCACGACCCGGTGACCCCCGTCATGAAGGAGCCTGCCCGGATAGGCTGGAATGCCTGGTTCCGCTCCATAGACCTCGTAACCCCCCAGAAGCTCAAGGGGGAAGAACTGCTGCGGCGTACCCGCGGGTGGTGGACCGTGGAGCCCGATGATGTGGCCCGGGTCGTTAAACAATACGGCCGCATTGTTGTAGGACTGGGCGGGGAACTCATGGTCGAGTTCGAATCGCAGGCCGAGGCCGACGGCCTTTCGGCCGCGCTAAAAAAAGAATTCGGGGAACAGGTCCTCCTGGCACCATGAGAAAAGAGGTGAAAGATATGCTGAATCCACGGGTAAAGCTGTTTATCGCAACATGCCTTGTCCTTCTGTCGGCGGTCGTCTGTTTTGCCTCGGATGAGGTCATCACCCAGGTCTCGACGATAGATGCGCTGATGTCCGGGGTATACGACGGCGTTACAACGCTCGGTGAGTTGCGGAAGAACGGCGATCTCGGCACCGGCACCCTTGACCGGCTTGACGGGGAATTGATCCTGCTCGATGGTGTCTTTTACCAGGTGACGATAGACGGGACCGTGGTAAAGCCGGACCTCGGCACGAAGACCCCCTTTGCGGCCGTAACATTCTTTACGGCGGACAGGAGCTTGAAGCTTAAGGTCGGGTCAAACTTCCGGGAATTTACGGACGGCACGGAAAAGTGGTTTCCATCGAGAAATATTTTTTATGCGGTAAAAATGACAGGCACGTTTCGCTCGGTCAAAGCCCGGAGCGTACCGTCCCAGAAGAGGCCGTACAGGCCGCTCGACGAGATAGCAAAGACCCAGCCGATATTCGAGTTCAAGAACGTCACGGGGACCGTGGTCGGTTTCTGGTGCCCTCCATTCGTCAAGGGCACAGGTATCCCCGGGTACCACCTTCACTTTATCACGTCGGACAAAAAAGCGGGCGGCCACATCCTCGATTTCGTCGCCGGGGACGTGACAGCAGAATTCGACGACACGCGAGAATTTTTCCTGATCCTGCCGGATGACGATGATTTCGACAAAGCCGATCTGGCCCGCGACCGGACAACAGAACTGAAGGCGGTGGAGAAATAAGAAGACGGCGCGCCGTTAGCCGTTAGCCGTCCTCACTGCGCTATACATATATCTATCGCCTCATCCATCCTTTCGATGAACTTGAAATCCATTCCGTCCTTTATGCTTTCCGGGACCTCTTCCAGGTCTTTCTCGTTGAGCTTGGGCAGGACGATGTTCCTGATGCCGGCACGGCGTGCTGCAAGGACCTTCTGCTTGATGCCGCCGACCGGAAGGACAAGGCCGCGCAGGGTGATCTCGCCGGTCATCGCGACGTCGTTGCGGACGGGCTTGTCGGTAAGAAGCGACACGAGAGAGACGAGCATCGTTATCCCGGCCGACGGGCCGTCCTTCGGTATGGCCCCCTGGGGGACGTGGACATGGAGGTCATTCTTCTCGAAGAAATCCTCGGGGATCTTGTAATCACCGTACTTACTCCTGATGTAGCTGAGCGCTGCCTGCGCCGATTCCTTCATGACGTCGCCCAACTGTCCCGTGAGCGACAGGCCGCCCTTGCCCCGCATTTTCGTTGACTCGATAAAAAGTATGTCCCCGCCCGTCGGGGTCCACGCAAGGCCTGTGGCAACTCCCGAGTATTTTGTCCGCTCGGCGACCTCGGAGAAGAATTTTATCGGGCCGAGGAACGTGTGGATGCTGTCGGCCGTTATTGTCTGCTTGTCGGTCTTTCCCTGTGCGACGTCTTTGGCCACCGCACGGCATATTGCCGCGATCTCCCTTTCCAGGTTACGGACGCCCGATTCCCGGGTATGCGACCTGATGACGACCTTCAGCGCCTCGTCCTCGAACTCGATGTGGTCTTCCAGGAGGCCGTGTTCCGAGCGTTCTTTCGGGATCAGGAACTGGCGCGCTATCATCAGTTTTTCTTCCTCGGTATAGCCGGGAAGCTCGAGGACCTCCATCCTGTCTTTCAGGGCCGGCGGTATGGGGTCGAGCATGTTGGCGGTCGCTATGAACATGACCTTTGACAGATCAAAGGGCACCTCCAGGTAGTGGTCGCTGAACGAGAAATTCTGTTCAGGGTCAAGCACCTCAAGGAGAGCGCTCGACGGGTCTCCCCTGAAGTCCATACCTATCTTGTCGACCTCGTCAAGCATGAAGATCGGATTGTTCGACCCCGCCTTCTTGATCCCCTGGATTATCCGGCCGGGAAGGGCGCCGACATATGTGCGCCTGTGTCCGCGTATTTCGGCCTCGTCCCGTATGCCTCCGAGAGACATCCTCATGAATTTCCTGCCGAGCGCGCGGGCGATCGACTTGCCGAGCGATGTCTTGCCGACACCGGGAGGCCCGACGAAGCAGAGTATGGGGCCTTTCATGTCGGCCTTCAGCTTCCGCACGGCAAGGTATTCGAGTATTCTCTTTTTGACCTTTTCGAGGTCGTAGTGGTCTTCATCCAGGATCTTCGACGCACCGTCGATGTCCAGGTTGTCTTCCGTGGCCTTCGACCAGGGAAGCTCGGTCAGCCAGTCGAGGTAGGTCCGCGATACCGTGTATTCCGCGGACATACTGCTCATCTTGGAGAGTCGGTCGAGCTCCTTGTCCGCCACCTTACGGACATCGTCCGGCATTCTGGCTTCCTTTATCTTCTTCTTGAGCTCGTCTACCTCGTTTATCTTATCGTCGCTTTCGCCAAGCTCTTTCTGGATGGCCTTGAGCTGCTCCCGCAGGTAGTACTCGCGCTGGGTCTTGTCGATGCCCTCTTTGACATGGCTCTGGATCTTGCTCGACAGCTCGAGCGTCTCGACTTCCCTGTTGAGGTATATGGTCGCTTTTTTGAGCCGTTCCTTCAGGTCGATCTTCTCCAGGATCTCCTGCTTTTCTATGACCGATATGTTGATCGTCGAAGCGATGAGGTCCGCCAGGTTCCCCGGGTTCTCGACCTTGGACGCTATCTGTGCAAGCTCCGACGACAGATAGGGCGCCATCTCGATGGCCTTGCGGTACAAATTCTTCAAATTGATGTACATAGCATCAATTTCTATGTCTTTCTGGTAGTCCTCGAATATGGGCAGGATGCTCGCCTTTATGTTCGGTTCCGATTCGGTGAACTCGATCACCTTGCACCGGCACAGGCCCTGAATAACGACCCTCTGGCTGCCATCGACCATTTTGACCATCTTCATGATGGTCGCGACGGTCCCGACCGTGTACAGGTCTTCCGCATCCGGCTCCTCTATATCGGGGTTCTTCTGCGTAATGATCGCGATCATCTTGTCTTTGCTCATCGCTTCGTCGACAAGACGTATCGACTTTTCACGCCCTACAATCAGGGGCATGACGAGATCAGGATAGGCCACGGTCCCCCTGAGCGGAAGCACAGGCAATTCCGCGGGTATGAACATCCTGTCTTTTATGCTCTTATCGTTCTTTAAGCCGATTACCATTAAGTTCTCCCTCTATCGCTTCACGTCCTCGAATTCAGCGTCAACCACGTCGTCATCCCGCTTGCCGCCGCCCTGCTGGCCCTGCTGCTGGTACTGCTGCTGCCCTCCTTCCTGTCCGGGGGCCCCCTGCGACGCCTGCGAAGTCTTCTTGTAGAGTGTTTCCGCAAGGTGATGCGACGCCTTTGTCAGGTCGTCGGCCGCCTTTCTGATCCGCTCGGCATCACCGCTCTTGATCGCTTCCCTTGCAGGGTCCAAAAGGTCTTCGACGGACCGTATATCTTCAGCAGACAGTTTGTCCTTGTTCTCGTTGAGGGTCTTCTCGGTTGTATAGATTATGTTGTCGAGCTGGTTGCGCTGCTCGACCTCCTGTTTTCTCTTCCGGTCTTCCTCGGCGTTGGACTCGGAATCGCGCACCATTTTCTGGATATCGTCTTCGGAAAGACCTGTCGAAGCCGTTATACGGATGCTCTGTTCCTTGCCGGTTGCCGTGTCTTTTGCGAACACATGGAGTATCCCGTTTGCGTCGATATCGAACGTGACCTCGATCTGCGGTATACCGCGCGGCGCCGGGGGCAGGCCGATAAGATGGAACCGTCCTAAGGTACGGTTATCCCTTGCCATCTCCCGCTCGCCCTGGAGCACATGGATCTCGACGCTCGTCTGGCTGTCTTCGGCCGTTGTGAAGACCTGGCTCTTTTTCGTCGGGATGGTCGTGTTCCGTTCGATGATGCGTGTGAGCACGCCGCCGAGAGTTTCGATACCCAGCGAAAGAGGGGTGACGTCGAGAAGAAGGACGTCCTTTACTTCACCGGCAAGAACGCCTGCCTGGACTGCTGCCCCAAGCGCCACTACCTCGTCCGGGTTCACGCCGCGATGCGGTTCCTTGCCGAAAAATTCCTTTACGATGTCCTGGACCTTCGGGATCCTCGTGGACCCGCCGACAAGGACCACCTCATCGATCTTGTTCGTCGGGATCTTGGCGTCATTGAGGGCGCGCCTGCACGGCTCGATCGATCTCTGGAACAGGTCGTCGGCCAGTTTTTCGAGTTCTGCGCGCCTGAGCTTCATGTTGAGATGCTTGGGGCCCGATGCGTCCGCCGTTATAAAAGGCAGGTTGATCTCTGTTTCGATCGTTGTCGAGAGCTCTACCTTGGCACGCTCTGCCGCTTCTTTGAGCCTTTGGAGCGCCATCCGGTCCTTTGAAAGGTCGATCCCCTGGTCTTTCCTGAATTCGGCCGCTATCCAGTCTATGACCCTCTGGTCGATATCGTCGCCGCCAAGATGGGTATCGCCGTTCGTCGATTTGACCTCGACGACGTTGTCGCCGACCTCCAGAATGGAGATATCGAAGGTCCCGCCGCCGAAGTCGTACACGGCGATGGTCTCATCCTTTTTCTTGTCGAGCCCGTAAGCGAGGGCCGATGCCGTCGGCTCGTTGATGATCCTGAGCACGTTGAGGCCGGCGATCCTTCCCGCATCCTTCGTTGCCTGCCTCTGCGAGTCATTGAAGTAGGCAGGAACGGTGATAACGGCATCGTCGATCTGCTGGCCAAGGTATGCCTCCGCGGACTTCCTCAGTTTCTGGAGTACGAATGCGGAGATCTCCTGGGGAGTGTACTGTTTTCCCCGGACATCAACGCGGACGTTGCCGTCCTGGTCTCCGACCACTTTGTACGGCACCGTTTTGATCTCTTCCTGCACTTCGTTGAAGCGCCTTCCGACGAACCGTTTGATGGAGAATATCGTATTCTCCGGGTTTGTTATGGCCTGTCGTTTTGCTGTCTGCCCGACCAGCACCTCGCCTTCCTTGGTGAACGCCACGACGCTCGGCGTGAGCCGGCTTCCTTCTTCATTTATAATGACCTTGGGCTCGCCACCTTCCATAACGGCAACAACCGAGTTGGTGGTGCCCAGGTCTATTCCTATCACTTTTCTCGCCATTTTGGTCTCCTCCTGATTTTTTCGCGTCTAGCGTAATATAAGGATGCGGCCTAACCTTGTCAACGGCGGGAACATCTTTTTTTTCACCATTTTCCGCCGAAAAGCTGAGGTGATAGGAGAGCGGAACGGGGCCTTTGCGGGACAGGCCGGTTACGTACCCGGGGCCGGCGTTTTTCGCAGCAGGCGCACCGAAGTGAACGTTGTGATGAATATCAGGAAATTAAGGAAGACTATGGTTGCGCCGGAGGGAAGATCGAGCATAAAGGATATAATGATGCCCGCTATGACCGAGATCATCCCCGTCAGGCAAGAGATCACGATCGTGGCCCTGAACCCCCGCGAGAATTGCAGCGCGGTCACGGACGGGATGATGAGCAGCGATGACACGAGCATGATGCCCACGACTTTCATTGCAAGCACGACCGTCAGGGCGGTAAGGAGGACAAGGACCCTGTTGATGCGTCCCGTTTTTATGCCTGAGGCCCGGGCGGACTCTTCGTCAAAAGAGATGGCGACCAGTTCATGATAAAAAAGGGTGATGGCCATGATAAGGCAAAGGCAGAGAACGACCGAGGTCCATACCTCCGCGGCGCTTATAGCGAGAATATTGCCGAACAAATAGCTGAAGAGGTCGACATTGAAGCCCCCGGCCACGCTTGCTATCAGGACGCCGCCGGCTATTCCGAGCGACGAGACGATCCCGATCGCCGCGTCGCCGTAGAGACGTGCCCTGTCGGTCAGTTTCAGGATGCCGAGCGCGCTTGCCATCACAATGGGGACCGCGACATAGAACGGGCAGGCTTGAAATAAAAGTCCCACGGCGACCCCCCCGAATGTTACGTGTGCGAGCCCGTCCCCGATCAGCGACAGCCTGCGAAGAACCAGGAACGTGCCCAGGACGGAACATAAGGCCGCAATAAAGCATCCGGCGATGAGCGCCCTCTGAATAAAGCCGTGGTGGAAGAACTCAGATATTTCCATGACGCCTTCCGTGCTTTGCGCTATCCGGGGCCATGAAGGCCCTCGATATTCGATATGACATTTTCGTGCCTGTGGCAGATGAGGTGCTGGGAATGTTCGCCGAAATAATCCGTCATTTCCTTTGACATACAAAACTCGTCGAATCCTCCGTAAAAAACAACCTTCTTGTCGAGATACAGCATGAGTGATGCGTGCTGGCCTATGGTCCCGACGTCATGGGTTATCATGATGATCGTCGCGCCCCTCTTCCGGTTGACATCCTTCAGCGTGGTAAAAAACCGTTCACGGGTCTCAGGGTCGATAGCAGTCGTGGGCTCGTCAAGGATTATGAGTTCCGGAGACGCCACCAGTGCCTTTGCGATAAGGGCCCTCTGCTGCTGCCCTCCGGAAAGCTCCCCGATAAGCTTGTTCCTTATGACCTTTATGTCCATAAGGTCCATGGCCTCTTCGACCGGTTTCCGGTCGGTGCGCGATCTTCTCCGGGGAAAAGGTTTGCCGGCGATGAGCCCGAGGGCCACGATCTCTTCGACCGTGGCAGGGAAATGCGGATTGAGGCCCGTTATTCTCTGCGGCAGGTACCCGATCCTCGACCATTCATGAAAATCCCCGATATTCCGGCCAAATAACGCAATACTTCCCCGGGTGGGGGCCATAAGGCCAAGGAGAAGTTTGATCAGTGTTGTCTTGCCGGACCCGTTCGGGCCCACAATGCCCAGAAATTCGCCCCGTTTCAGGGCAAACGTAATGTCTTTCAGGATCTCGGTCCCGTTAAAACTAAAGCAAAGCCGGTCGGTCGCTACGATATTCTTCATTTGCACTCGAGGCCTGTCGTGAGGTTCACGAGGTTGTCTTCCATCAGTGACAGGAAGGTCGCCTTATTCTTGAACTCATCTTTTGTGACGTTATGCACCCCGTGGAGCTTGAGAAGCGCAGCGCCGGTCTCTTTCGCTATGATCTCGGATACCTTCGGGTTCAAAAGCTCCTCGTAGAAGATATAATGGACGTCCTTTTCTTTTATTTTCCTTTGAAGGGCGATCATTTTTCGCGCCGTCGGCTCCGCATTGGGAGTGCCCTCGTATGCGCTGATATAGTCGAGGCCGTACCTCCGGGCGAGGTACCCGAAGGCGAAATGGCCGCCATGGACCAGGGTCCTTTTCCTGCAGTGTGAGAGGGACTCTTTATATGCCCTGTCGAGGGCGGAAAGCTTTTCCTTGTATGTTGCGGCATTTGCCCGGTAAAGAGGGCAATTCGGCGGGTCCGCCTTGCACAATCCTTCACTGATCGTGTCCACCATCGTGGCGGCGTTTTCGAGATCGAGCCAGATGTGCGGGTCGTATGACGCGTGGCGGTGCCCGGTTCCGGGCTCCGCATGGTGATGCTCCGCGCCAAGCAGGGCAAGTTTGATCCCGGCGCTGGCATCCACGACCGTCAGCCTCCTGTTGGCCGTTGACTTCAGGACGTCCTGCGCCCACGGTTCCATGTGCTTTCCGGTATAAATGAAAAGATCAGCCCTGTCGACCTTCACGATATCCGCCGGTTTGGGCTCGAAGGCGTGGGCTTCAACCCCGGGGGGGAGCATCAGAAGTATGTCCGCCTTTTTACCCGCTATTGACCGGGTAAAATCATAGAGAGGGAAAAGGGTGGTCACCACGATGATCTTTTTGTCCTGCTCCGCCCGGTTATCCGGGCCGCACGAAGAAAAAGACAGGGCGGATATGATAAGGACAACCGCACATACATACCGCAGAAGTGTCATCTTTCCACCTTGCTTTCCGATAAGCATTGCCCGCATTTCCCGAAGACCTGCATGATGTGGGACGTCACGGTCCCATTCAGGTTTTCCGAAACCTCCTTCTGGATCTCTTCAAACGCACAGATGGTAAGGTCGTCGACCTTCCGGCATGCGGTGCAGACAAAGTGGTGATGGTGTGCGCTATTGCTGCAGTAAAAATAGTAGAGTTTCCGGTCGGGATGGATCACCTTGAATATTATTCCCCCCCTGGCCATCTCTTCCAGATTCCGGTAAACAGTGGGAAGGCCGATAGCCGAAAAACGCTCTTTCAGCCTCGTCCACACCTCTTCGGGGCTCAGGTAGATCGTTTCCCGGGACAGGATATCGAGAATGGCAAGCCGTTTCGGTGTTGCCTTGAGCGCAAGCTTTTTCAGTGTCCGGGCGTGATCTTCCATATCGATAAATGAAAACCGTTTTCGTTTATTGTAAGACAGAAATAGGCGTGTGTCAACCGGGGAAGATTTGACGTTCTACGTTCCGCGTTCTACGTTGGGGCATGGTCAGGAATCGGGCAAGGGCGTACCGTTCGGAGGGGCTAGCGCTCGATGGGATTGCCTTTTCTTATCCATGCGGGGTAGCCGGCGAGAAACGTCCTCACGTTGGTGTAGCCTGCCTGTTTTGCCGCGACCGCGGCCTTGAGGCTCGGGGATCAGCTGTAGCCCCCGCAATAAAAGACCAGCGGTGTATCTTTGTCAGCGGGCAGGAACGAGGCGATCATCGGGATATTCTGAGGAGGAATGTTGAAAGCGCCGGGAATGCGGCCCGATGCATACTCCATCTCCGTCCGATTGTCGATAATAACAAGTTTTGCAGCACTCTTCGTGATCGATTCAACCTGTTTCACATCCAGGTCCTCGATCGCGCCGGGAAAGAAACAGCCCGCCGCCGTGCAAAACAGGATACACGCGATGACGACACATGGCCTCAGGATTCGGGGGCCTTTCACGATTGCGATGAACGTATTCATGGAGATATTATGCACCTGGGGTTTACCGGGAATATATCTTCCGGATCTTTTCTCTGGCCTCGCGCATCTGATCTGTTGAGAGGGTGAGCCCTCCCGCCGTACGCCCCGGCGGGGCCTCTATACTGTATATCCGCTCAGGGAGGGCAGCCTGTTTCTTCATGCCGGGCGGCAACTCAGGCGTAATGCCGATAGCCGTCCCGACGTCGTCCGGGAATTTTCCCGGGTCGGCGGTCTCATAAATGACTGCCGGCCTGTCGTGCCTTCCTTCAAGGTATTGTTCCAGTGTTGCCCAGCCGACCGCCCCGTGGGGGTCGAGGATGATGCCGTGCCGCTCGTACACTGCCTTCATCGTCGTGAAGTGCGCTGCGTTGGAGATCCCGAAAGAGCAGATGTCACGCCGCATGGCTTCGAGGTCGGGCATGCGGTCGATCACCCCCGGTTTCACGACGTTCCCGGTCACGCTGTCCCTCTCATCGAACATGTGGCCGCCGTAGAAGTCAATGAGGCGCGCCAGGTTGCTCGGGTGCGAAACGATCATCGCTGATGAGGGGGACTTCACCGAGGGCCGGACAGTGTACTTTCCCGAGGAGAGGAATTCCGGGAATTCCCTGTTCTCGTTGACCCCGCATATGATCTTCTCGACGGGCAGGCCCATCTGACGGGCGATGACCGTGCCCATCATGTTCCCGAAATTTCCCGACGGTATGCTGGCTATGAACGGCTGTCCGCCGGTGTCGATCTGCGAATAGGCGTAGAACGGATAAACTGCCTGGGGCAGCAGCCGGCCCACGCTTATCGAATTGGCCGATGTAAAGCGTTCAGGGTCATCGAAGAGCGTTACCGCGAACTCTCTGTCGCCGAGGATGTTCTTCGCGAGGGCCTGGCACACGTCAAAATCGCCGTTCACCTCGAAGGCATGGACGTTGTTCCCGAGCGTTGTCATCTGCCGTCTTTGCCCCTCGCTGATGGAGCCTTTGGGATAGAAGACGATATTGTCTATATTGTTAAGACCGAGGAGCGCATCGGCCACGGCCCCCCCTGTATCGCCGCTTGTGGCGACGATAACGACCCTGCGCGATCCCCTTTCCCCGAGGAAATAATTGAGGGCCCTGCCAAAGAAGCGCGCCGCATAATCTTTGAAAGAGTATGTCGGCCCGCGGGTGAGCCACATAATATACGTCTTTCCCGTCACGTGCTGTACGACGGTCGGTATCTTTTCGGTGTCATAGGCATCGTTGAGGAGGCCCCGCAGGGTGACGGAAGGGATCTCTCTTGCAAGGAAAGGTTCGAGGACCTCAAAGGCGATCTGTGCGTATGTCATCCCGTTAAGGGCATCGATCCGTTCCCGGGGCATGACCGGGACATCTGTGCGATCGATCATGTAAAGGCCGTACCGGGAAGCCATGCCGGCAAGGAGCGCCGCCTGGAAATCAACCCGTTCCCCGGGATCGTTCGTACTGTAAAAAAGTATCTCCTTCATGGAAGGTTAAGCATACAAAAAGTTGGCGTTTTTTTCAACTTGTCATTATACTTAATACTATGGACGCTCGAAAGAACTTCCTGTTATGCCTGGCGGTCTTTTTTGTCATCGTATTCTTCGGATGGGCCCACTCACCGGCAGCCGGCCCGGACACGGATAAGGGCATAAAAGCTGAGACCATGCCCGGCGAAGCGTCTTCCGGCGTAGCAACGACGGTTGTTAAGAACCCCCGTGGTTGCCTTGAATATGATGGGACCGGCTATCGTGTCATAACCCGCGAGGCGAAACCTGACGGCAAGACAAGCCAGGTCCGTCTGAAACCCGTTACCACCAAAGAAAATGGCACCGTATATGTGCTGGAAGTCATCGACGAAAAGGAAAAACCTGCCGCCGAAGATCAGCCCAAAACAGCCGATTCCGGCCCCCGCCTTGCCGTTGAGCGGTTGGAGAACGTGGAAGGCAGAAAGGGTGTCGCGCCCGCGCCGGTCAGGGAGACCAGGGCCGATTACGGTGTCGGTGTGAAGGTGTCAGAATCGAGCGAGGTTCTCCTCGGACGAGGTGTCGTTGTTGAGAACAAGGACAACAAGAACACCGACTCACGCGATGACGGCTGGCGTTTCAGGTTCAAAACGAATTTTTAAAGGGGAAGGAAAACGGGCCCCTCACTGCTGCCTTCGCTTCATTACCTCATATGATGCAACAGCATACGCCGTGGCGACGTTCAGGGAAGAAAACGAGGGGTTTGCCGGTATCCTGACAATATCGTCGCATTTTTCCTTCGTGAGGCGGCGAAGGCCTTCTTCGCCTCCCATGACGAGGCAGACGGGACCTTTCAGGTCTATCTCCCACAACGCGGTGCGGGCATGCTCGTCAAGGCCCCAGCAGAATATCCCGAGTTTTTTCAGAGAATCCAGGTACCGGGCAAGGTTGGTCACACGCGCCACCTCGATGAATTCAACGGCCCCCCGTGAGACGTTGGCGACCGTTTCGTTCACCATGCAGGAACGGTCTTTGGGGATCACGATGGCGTCAACGCCGAGGCATACCGAGGTCCTCACGATATTGCCAAGATTTTGCGGGTCTTTTACCCCGTCAAAGGCGCTTATGAACGGGGCATCCATCGAGCCGAGCTTTTTGAGAAGGTCGTCCTGGTCCGTGTACTGAAAATCGTCACGCTCAAGGCATACGTGAGATCTCGAGGTGCCGCATTTTTTCGTGAAGACCTCCGCCGGCACTATCCGGTACGGGACCCCCTGCTTGCGGGCCTGGTCGATCAGGTCCTGGCAGATCTTTTCGTGGCCCTGCCTGACAAGGAGCCTGCGGGCCTTTTCCGGGTGGGCCGCTATAACGTCACTGATCGCGTTGTGATTAAACAGAAAGGGCATTCCGTATGTCACCGGTTATTTTCTTGAGGAGTTCTCCGGGGTCGTCCGCGTTGCGCACCGCCCTTCCGATAACGATGTACGACGCCCCTTTCCTGATTGCCTCGTACGGCGTGATCGTCCGTTTCTGATCGTCCTTTTTTTCCTCCAGCCGGACACCGGGCGTGATGATGATGAAGTCCCGCCCGCAGATCTCGCGGATCATCTCGATCTCGCTTCCTCCCGCCACCACGCCGTCGAGGCCGGCCTCTCTGGCAAGCAGTGCGAGTTTTCGCGTCAGTTCTATCACGGGGATATCGAACCCGATCCTTTTCAATTCGTTATCGTCAAGGCTCGTAAGGACCGTGACACCTATGATCTTCGGCCGCCGGATGTTCGGGTTCTTGCCGGCCTCGACAAGTGCCCGTTTGGCTTCGGACATCATCGTGAACCCGCCCGAGGCATGGACGTTCAATATGTCGACACCCAGCTTTGCGGCCTCGACCGACGCCTTTGCCACGGTGTTCGGGATGTCGTGGTATTTCAAGTCGAGAAAGACCTTTGAGTTTTTCAGTTTAATATAGTCGACTATTTTGGGGCCGCACTCGGTGAACAGCTGCTTTCCGACCTTGAACATTCCCACGTGGTCCCTGAATTCCATAACAAGCTGCTGCGCTTCTTCGAAATGGTCGACATCGAGGGCAAAGATCATTTTTTCTCTGGGGTCCATCGGGCTCTCCATCATAAATATTCAGTTTCCCGCCATTAAAAATTGACAAAGCGGAATCCGGCATTTAAGAATAGTGCGTGGAACGCGATCGCCTGTCAGACGTCTCGCTCCTGTTCGTTTCTCTCATCTGGGGCGCTAACATTGTGGCGGTGAAGTATCTTCTCACCAGTCTTTCGCCGCTCAATGTCATCCTGATCAGGTTCATCACAGGAAGCGTTCTGTTATTTCTTTTACTCCTTTTTATTGAAGATGTAAAGGTGGCGTACCGCGACATGTGGCGCCTCGCCCTTCTCGGGGCGATCGGGATAACCGTGTACCAGCTGTTTTTCACGTATGCGTTAAAATACACATCCGCCGTCAATGTGGGTATCCTTATAAACATGTCGCCCATTTACGGCGGTTTCTTAAGTTCCCTCCTGGGGTATGAGAGATTTGCGAGAAAAAGGCTGGTAGCCATTATTGCCGGTTTTTTCGGGGTTTTTATCCTGATGGCGAAGGGTGATTGGGGGGCCCTTCTCGCCGGCGACGTCAGGGGGACCGTCCTCGCTCTTCTCGCGAGCCTGTTCTGGGCGCTCTATACGATATTATCGAAGCCGCTTCTCGAAAAGCATTCCCCGTTGAAAGTGACGGCTTACAGCATGCTCGCCGGGTCCGTGCTGCTGGGATGTTTCGTCCCGGTTTTTTTTGACCCGGGCGAACTGGCGGGCCTTTCACTCACGGGGTGGATGGTGGTCATATTCTCCATCCTGTTCTCTATCGTTATAGCCTTCTTTCTCTGGTACCGGGCCGTTGCGAGGATCGGCCTCACGAGGACGATGGTCTACCAGTACTGTGTTCCCGCCGCCGCCGCAGCCGCGGCATATTTCGTCTCAGGCGAAACCCTCAATATTTACCAGCTCGTGGGCGGGGTGATCATTTTTGTGAGCGTGTATCTGGCGAGAAGATAGGCGATGGGCGATAGGCGATAGGCAATAGGATTTTCCCATAGCCCATAGCCTATTGCCCATAGCCTATCGCCTATTTTTTTAATAATCTATCCCTTTTACCGCCGGTTGGCCTGACGTATAGATGTGGCGGAGTTCCTTCATTTCGGTGGCGATGTGTGCGATCTCGATGAGATCTTGCGGCATATCCCTTCCCGTCAGGATAATATGAAGGCCTTTTTTTCTTCGGCGCAGTGTCTCCAATATAAGTGATTGCGGCAAGAAACCGAGGTTTATGGCGTGACTTACCTCGTCAAGGACCAGGATGTCGGTACCGCCGGAGAGGATCATATTTTCAGCTGTCTTCCACCCTTTTTCGGCGGCTTCTTTCTGGGGTTGCGGATCGTCGCCGGGCCTGAAGAACCCTGCGCCAAAGGCATGTA
>ERZ1645192.951-NODE-951-length-24480-cov-7.648106_pt1 | contig 24480 bp, 19 predicted proteins | sample MGYA00575354_ERZ1645192 | MGnify/ENA primary metagenome ERZ1645192 (study PRJEB40844, sample SAMN11349763) | freshwater sediment metagenome | isolation source: river sediment | host: Sediment | place: India: Faizupur Khadar , New Delhi | collected 2017-02-21 ... | reverse complement strand
GTATTCCTGCCCTTCATAGCAGACCCCCTTGTCCTCGGGGGAACAGGAACAGTAACTCTTTTCCGGCACGTTCTCGGGATGGCCGACGTGCGCCGGGATGTCGTAGTTGCCTGCGCGGGTGTCGTGGCTCATGACGAGGAAGTTGGTGAGTATCCAATCCTGATTGGCGCCGAGGTTGAGGGTTATCTGCTGGCCCCCCTTGAAGAACTGCTGGGCCCAATCGCCCGCGGCGGCGTCTATGAAGAAGGTGTCCATGTCGATGGCGTATTCCATCGTGGTGGTGTCGATGGCGTTGGGGGGGATGCCGCCGATGCAGGTCTCGCCCGCGGTCGGATCGAAGGGATAGACCGACGATATCGAGTTGTATATTTCGGTGTAGAGGAACGGCTGGCCGGCGTTGTTGGCCTGCGTGAGGAAGTTGCAGGAGTTGAAGAGCTGGTTGTAGTTGATGCCGTCGCCCTTTATCTGGAGCGATTCGGGGATCGTGCTGGTCGTGGGGGCCACCAGTCCGGGGTCACCCTCGTTGACCATCAGCGACAGACGGATGGAGGGCTTGTCGGGGAATTCGAAACCGGATATCTGAATGATGGAGTTCATGTGCTGATAGCCGTAGAAACCGTCGTAGATGTAGAGTTTCTTCGGCGTCACTTCGGCCGAAACATAGACCAGCACGATGGCCCAACTGGATACCATGACCGAGATGTCGAGATAGGCGGCGTCGCTGGTGCAGTCGAGCCCCGAAACGCTGTAGAGGCCGTAGAGCGACATGCCGTCGACCGAGCCGTCCGATATCTCGAGCGTGCGGCCCGTTTCCTGTATCTGCTTGAAGAAGGAGGTGACATCGACGCGGTAGGTGTAGAAGCCGCGGTCGCCGTTGGTGTCGCTCTCCACGACCGCCTCGAATTCGAAATCCTGCTGATCGGTCAGGCGCGACTGGCGGCCGACCACATCGAGTCCGACATTCATCGCCGCTTCCGTTTCATGCGTGAAATCGAGCCGGATGGTGTTGTCGGTGAAATCGTTGAGTTTCGCCGTCGGCTGGGCGCCGGTCCAGATGATGAACGCCTTTTCTATCTGGGCGTCTATCGGGACCTTCTGCATGTCGAGTTGGTAGGCGCTCGAATCGAGACAGGCGTCGGCCTGCGGATTGTAGAGCCCGCCGCTGTAATCGTTGCCGGTGTTCAGGTTGGCCAGCAGCGATTTGAACATGACCTGATAGCTGTAGGCGCCGTCTTCCCACTTGAGTTCCTGTCCGCGGTAGGAAGCGACATTCGGTCCGATCTCCTTCGCGCCCGCCAACACCGGCAGGACGATGAGGAGAAGGCAGAAAAATTTGCGAAGAGCGTTCATTGTCCACCTCTATGAAAAACTGTAAACCTCTGCCAACACAATGACCCCATCATATACGGTTCGGGGCCGATGTCAAAGGGAAAAACATTTTTTTATACGACCGTCGTGCCACTGCGGTCCCGCCTATGACTGACGGCGGGGCCGGAGGCCGACGAGCGCCAGCAGCGCCAGCGCCAGCAGGATCGTCGCCGCGCCGGTCGGGCCGCCGTCGACCGTGACCATGGTGCATGTACACTCGTCGTCATCCTTGCCGTCGTCGTCGGGGGTCTCGCAGGGGATCTCGCTCGATTCGAGGAAGGTCTTGGACGACACCGGCAGTCCTTCGACCTTCTTGGTGGTGTTCTGTACCACCACGCCGCCGCGCTTGATCTCGAGTTTGGCCATGCCGGTCTTCGGCATCCCGGACAGATCGGCGACCACCAGAAGGAATATCTCTTCGCCCGAGTCGTAGTCGAGTACGCTTTCGAGAGCCTCTCCCTCGAACACCGCTTCGCCGTCGTCCTCAAAGGTCGATATTTTGGCGATCGGGAGCGACTCGTTGATCAACTCGACGCCGTCACCGCCCGCATCCGTGTAAAGCGCGAGGGAGCGGATCCCTTTCTTGCCGAAGCGGACATATTCATCGTCCGAGGGGATGTTGACGGTGATGCGGCGGATGCGGTTGGATGCATCGAGCGCCTTGGTGCGCAACTGGAGCATCGGGACCGGCTTGTAGAGATCGCAGGCGGCCGGCACCGACGGGTCGTGCGCCCCCTTGGTGACGATGAAAAAGTTGGTGGTCGGTTCGATGAGAAAATCGGCGAAATCTATCGGATCGCCATCGGGCTGGGCGTTGCCGGTATCTTCGAAGGCGAAACTGTTCTTGTTCTCGATAACGATCTTGAAGGAGGCGCCGCCCGGTATCGTGGCGACATTGTAGCCGACATCGCCTTGGATGATGATATGGTGCCACTCGTTGCCGGCGAAGCGGTTCTTTGTTTCGTCTATGGCGAAATAGGCGCCGGTGCTGTCGAGCGTGGTGACCGAGCCGATGACCTCATCCTCCGGATCGACCGAGCCCGAACCGTTCTTGTCGTAAACCAGTTCGAGATTCTCGACCTTGACCTGAGGATCGTCCTTTTCCAGTTTGAGCCGGAGCGAGACAAAGTTATAGAATTTGGTCTGGGCGCAGTTGGCGGCGTTCATCTTGAACTGGCCGAGGACGAGATCCTGCGTACCGGAGGGGACGATGATCTTGGTTCCTTCGCTGTCGGGGGTGTTGGTGCCGAGGTCGTAGGAGACCTTGGCGTTACTGCAGGTCTTGTTCTTGTCGGCCTTGCATTTGAAATTGTCTTCAGTGTATTGCGTGTCGGTCTTGGTATCGCAGACATAGCCTTCGGGGCAGGGATGCGTGTCGTCGCATTCGGGTTCTTCGCCGGTGCATTCGGGATCGGTCGGGTCGTTGATGCCCCCGCAGACGATCTTTTCCGGCGCCTGACAGGCGGCTAGTTCGAGACAGGTTCCCTTGTGGAGGCTCAGATCGAAGTTCTTGTTCGAACGGTACTCGTCGGAACTGCCCGCCTCCTTGATGATGGCGATGTTCGGGATGACCTCGTTCTTGGGAAGATCTTTCGGGATCACCTTGAAGCGGATGAGCCGCGTATCGGTGCAGGTCCAGTTCGCCTGATTGCAGATGTCCATCGTGTCGGCGACCTTGTATCCGTCACCCGACAGGGGGCAGGCGGCGTTGCCGGCCTCCGCTTTGTCCTCTATCTTTTCCCAGCAGATACCGTTGCCGTTCTCGTCGAATTTCCACGCCATCTCGGTCGAGCCGGGAACATAGTCGACGCGGGGATCGATATTGTCGATGACGGTGACATTGTTGGCCACATTGGTTCCCCAGTTCTGCACCTTGATGAGGTAGTACATCGGGCGGACATGGCAGTAGGAGTCGGCCTTGTCCTCATCCTTGCGGCAGGAACAGAAATGTTTTTCGCGATCTTCGGGCCATTTGGATGCCTCAGGCGGGATATCGAAAGCGGGCGACTTGGTGTCGACCGAAACGACGAGATAGTTCATCAGGATGGCGTCCTGATTGACCGACAGCGTGACATCGAGGCTGGTGCCGCCCAGTTTCAGGTGTTCCTGCAGGTTGATGTCGTCCTCCGAATCGAGCAGGAAGGTGTCGGCGTCGATGCCGTAGTACTGACCTTCGGTGCCGCCGGTGACGCACATGACCGATTCATCCTCGGGGTCCCAGCCGATGATGGAGGATTTCGAGTTGTATATCTCGTAACTCATCCCTTCGAGCGGGTTGCATTCGTTGGTCAGTTGATAGGTGCTGGTCGCTTCGGCCCCCTTGATGTAGATGAGTTCGGGCGGAAGTTCAGGCTTGACGAGCGCCGGGTCGCCCTCGGCGATCATGGTGGTGAGGCGCAGAACGGGGTTCTTGGGCAGGAAGAAGCCCGACACATTGGCGGTCGACGCCTCGCCCTGTGCGTAGGCGAACCCGGGGTAGAGATATATCTTCTTCGACCGGATCTTTCCCGATTTGTAGACGAAGAACACCGACCAGTTGGACACCATCGTGGTGCGGCACTTGTAGTTGTCGTGGTTGGTGCAGTCAAGGCCGCTCACGGTGTAGGTGCCGTAGAGCGCCTCGCCGTCCAGTAGGGGATTGTCGGCCGCGCGGTTATCGTCGAATATTTTCTGGAAAAAGGAGGTGACATCCTTGCGGTAAGTGAAGTAGGCGACATCTCCGGTACTCGCCTGACCGGGATTGGTCTCGGTACAGCCTGTGGTGATGTCGGTGTTGAACTGGACGCTCTGGAACTCGAAGGTGTTGGAGGTGTCGCCCAGATTCTTGGCGGTGTCGCCGGCGATGACATCCTCTTCGTAAAGGTAGCCGCTCTGATAGTGGGAGAACTTCAGGTGGACCGCGTTATCGGTCGGCGCGGCGAAGTTGGCCGGATCGACCGCCCCCATCCAGACGAGGTATGCCTTGGTTATCTGGGCATCGTCGGGGGTGTGGATGCTGTTGAGGGTGAAGGAACTTTCGAGAAGACAGGTATCGGCCTGACGGTTGGTCGTTTCGCTGTAGAGGGTCACCTGATCGTCGATGAGCGAGTTGAACATGACGAAAAAGTCGTTGCCGCCATCCTCAAAGCCTTCGTAGGGGGTGCCGCCGATGAGGGTTCCTTCGGCGCCCGACGCGATGGTGAAGGGAAGGGTGAACAGCATCGCCGCGATGAGCATTTTAAGACCGGTCTTCATGAAAGCCTCCGTCCATATCGGTTCTTTGGTTGATCGTTTTTCGCATACATAGGTCATGTTTTCCAAACCTTGTCATCCACCGAATGGCTATTAAAGCACCAAAAGGCCGGAAAATCAAGAGAAAAAATATATATAGGGTATAAAAGTGTGTGGGAAAAAGGAATGTTATTCGGCCGGTGGCGCCGGTTCGGGAGAGGGTTCTGCGCCGGCCGGCGTCTTATTTTCTTCGGGCGGTGTCTGCTCCTCCGGCGGCGGGGTGGCGGGTGGTTGCGGTTTTGCGGGAAGCGAGAAGGCTTCGATGTAGAGTTGTATCGGGAAAAGGGGCACCGGGACCTTCATGAGTTCGGTCATCTCTTCGCTACTGACATCGGGCGCGGGGCGCAGGGCGTCGTATTTGCGGTCCAACTGCGCCTGATCATCCAGAATGTTCTTTACGATATCGTCCGTCCAGTTGCCGTAGCCGGGATTGGGGAGGATGAACCAGCGGTCGCCCCAGTAGGCGGCGGTGCGGGCGACGACCGCTTTGCGCTGCTGTTCGTCCAGCCCGCCGATGGCGGCGAAGTCGTTGAGGTCGTCGCCGATGAGGAGCAGTATGCGATGGGTCAGGGCGACGAAGGAGCGGCGCGAGCTCTTATCGTGTTTCCAGTCGGGTGTTTCGCCCAGCATGAGCAGGGTGTCCACCTTCGGGTCGAGCGCGATGCCGCGTCGTTCGAGATTGAGCCGCGTGAACCCTTCGAGCCGCGCGTCGCGGTTGGTGATGAAGTAGACCGCTACTCCCGCCTTCTGCGCGGCGGCGATGAATTCGGCCGCGCCGGGAAGCAGTTGGGCCTCGGCCCGGACCACCCAGCGGTTCCACTGTTTGAGGTCGAAATCGGCATCCTTGCGGACCACCTGAGCGTAGTAGGGCGAATTGTCGAACACCGTTTCGTCCAGATCGATCACCACGGCGGGCGGCAGGGCGGCGGGAGTTCCCGTCTGCCCTTCCAGAGCGCTCCACTGCGGGTCCTTGAGCGCCGCGTCGAGTTTCTCGGCGGCCGCGCGGTAGACCTGCCGGCAGAGGGCGGGATATTCTGCGCTCCGCTGGAGGTAGAGCGTCGAATGGAGCCGTTCGTGGGTGTGGCGGCGGACCGGCGCGCTTTCACAGGCGGCGCTGAAAAGGGCCGCGGCGAGGCAAAGCAGGAACAGGGTGCGGGTCATGGCTCTCTCCCTATGCTGATATATTATTCATAACGGGTCCGGGTTCCCGCACCAGCCGGAGCAGGAAGGCGCCGGCGAGGAACAGGAGGGCGAGCGGTATGGTCCCCCAGCGCGAATGCCCTGCGAGACTCCCCACCAGTCCCATGAGGAACGGGCCCATGATGGCGGCGAGCCGCCCCATGATGTTGTAGAGTCCGAAGAATTCGGCCGAGCGGTCGGGCGGTATGAGCCGCGCGAAGAGCGACCGGCTGAGCGCCTGTATGCCGCCCATCGAGGTGGCGACCAGCAGCGACAGCAGCCAGAACAGTCCGGCGCGTATCCCGGTGTCGGTCACATCGGGGAGGAAAAAGGCGATGAGGGTGATGAGGAGGTAGACCCCGATCGCTGCGAAAATGAGCGGCCGGGCCGCGTGGCGCGCGGCATAGCGACCGTAGAGGAGGGCGCAGGGGAAGGCGACGATCTGGATCATCAGGATCGCCCCGGCGAGCGTCGCGGCGCCGAGTCCCGCGTCGATGCCGTAGGCGGCCGCCATGGCGATGACGGTGTCGACCCCGTCGATATAAAAGAAGTAGGCGAGCAGGAACAGGAATGCGTTGCGGTGGAGCGATGCTTCGCGGAGCGTCCGGAGGAGTTGACGCAGACTGTCGCGCAGAGGATGGGGGCCGGCGGGGCGTGCGTGCCGCTGCTCGACATGCCGGAGCATCGGTATCGTGAATAGCGCCCACCAGAGCGCCGAAAGAACGAACGATGCCTGTGCGATGGAGGCGGGGATGCCGTCGGCGCCCGAAAGGAAGACCCACGCCAGTATCGCGACGAAGGGGAGCGTCGATCCGATGTAGCCGTAGGCGTAGCCGCGCGACGAGACATCGTGCATCCGGTCGGCGGGCGAGACATCGCAGAGGAACGAGTCGTAGAAAAGCGACGAACCGCCCCAGCCGATGCGCGATATGACGAAGAGTAGCAGACAGACGATCCAGCCGCCGGGGCCGGGCAGGGCGAGCAGGGCGGTGGCGGCGACGCCGACGGCGAAGAAAATGACGAAAAGCCGTTTCTTCATCCCCGCGCGGTCGGCGAGCGTCCCGATGAGCGGCGAGATGAGGGCGAGTATGAGCGCCGCCAGCCCGTTGGCGTAGCCCCAGTAGGCGGTGGAATCGGCCGGCGCGAGGTCGGGGGCGATGGTCGCTTTGAAGTAGAGGGGAAGTATCGCGGTGACGACGATCAGCGAGTAGGCCGAGTTGCCGACATCGTAGAGGATCCAGCTTTTCTCGGCGCGGGTGAGCATCTTAGCGGCCGTAGTAGGCGCGGTACCACTTAATGAAACGGGCGATGCCGGTCGCGATATCGGTCGCCGGCGTGTAGCCGAGGTCGCGGGTCAGATCGGCGACATCGGCGCAGGTGGCCGGGACATCGCCCGGCTGGAGCGGCAGGAGGTTGCGGGTCGCCTTTTTCCCGATGGCCGCCTCTATCGCGTCGATGAAGTCGGTCAGTTTCACCGGGCTGTTGTTGCCGATGTTGTAGACATGGTAGGGGGCGCGCGAGGTTGCCGGATCGGGGTTCTTGGCATCCCACGCCGGATCGCCCGCCGGCGGATGGTCGATGACGCGCACCACACCTTCGACGATATCGTCGACATAGGTGAAGTCGCGCTGCATGTTGCCGTAGTTGAAGACAGCTATCGGGCGGCCCGCCAGTATCGCGTCGGTATAGAGGAACAGCGCCATATCGGGCCGTCCCCACGGGCCGTAGACGGTGAAGAAACGCAGGCCGGTGGTCGGGAGTTTATAGAGATGGCTGTAGGTGTGGGCCATCAGTTCGTTCGCCTTTTTCGAGGCGGCGTAGAGACTGACCGGATGGTCGACCGAATGGGAGGTGGAGAAGGGGCGGTTCTCGTTCATGCCGTAGACGCTCGAACTCGACGCGTAGGCCAGATGCCGCACCGGGTAATGGCGGCAGTTCTCGAGGATGTTCATGAAGCCGACGATGTTGGCCTCGATATAGGCGTGCGGGTTCTCCAGCGAATAGCGGACACCTGCCTGCGCCGCAAGGTGGCAGACGGCGTCGAACTTCTCGCGCTTGAAGAGTTCTGTCAGCGCGTCGCGTTCCTCCACCTTCAACAGGATGAAGCGGTAGTTCGGGAACTTCGTGCTCTGCACCGGTTGTCCGTGTTTCACCGCCTCGCGCGCGATGCCGCATTCGGCGAGGCGGCCGTATTTCAGGTTGACATCGTAGTAGTCGTTGACGCTGTCGAGTCCCACCACCGTGTCGCCGCGCGCGATGAGCCGCAGAGCGGTGTGAAAACCGATGAAGCCGGCGGTGCCGGTGACGAGTATCTTCATGTCATCCCTCCGTTACGAAGGTTTCGGGGCGTAGAGCGTGACGCGGTTGCGGCCGCTTTCTTTCGATTCGTAGAGGGCGTCGTCGGCCGTCTTGACCAGATCGCCGGCATTCTGCGCGAGGTCGGGGTAGGAGGAGACGCCGAAGGAGGAGGTGATGTTTATCTGATTGCCGTCGGCCGGGACCACCGCGCCCTCGACGATCTCGCGGATCTTTTCGGCCACCTTCAGCGCGCCGTCGTGGGTGGTGTTGTGGAGAAGTATGAAGAACTCCTCGCCGCCGTAGCGCGCCGCGATATCGACCTTGCGGATCGAGTTCTTCACCACGCGGGAGAGGAACCGTATCACATCGTCGCCCGCCTTGTGGCCGTAGCGGTCGTTGACCTTCTTGAAGTGGTCGATGTCGAGCATGATGACCGATAGCGGGATGCCGGAACGGGCCGCCTCGCCGGTCATGTGCTCGATCCGTTCCTGCAGGTAGCGGCGGTTGTAGAGGCCGGTGAGCCCGTCGATGTTGGAGAGGTTGCGCACCGTTTCGTACATCTCGATGTTGTTGAGCGCCGAAGAGAGGATGCGGGAAAGAAGCGACAGATCGCTTTTGGTCTGCATCTCGACCGCGCGGTCGGAGTCGAGGAATACAGAAAGGGTTCCCTGTGGCGCATCCTGATGCTGGAGCAGGAAGGTGAGCATCTGCGCGTGCCGGTTGAGATCGGCGAAGGGGCCTTCGGAGAATATCTGGTTGCGGTCGCGCCGTTTATTGATGTCGCGGATCTCGGTCATCTTGCCGACCTTCCCTTCGATCATCATCGCCTGTATCGAACCGGCGTCGCGGAGTTCGTCGGCCTGCACCGGCGCTATCTTCTCGAGCGAGAGCGGTTCCCCTGCTTCGTCGCGCATCCGGTAGATACTTCCCCGGTGGTCGCCGTCGCGGTATTCGGTGATGAGGACCGTCGCGGCGTCGGGGACGAAGTTGAGCACCGACCACGCCGAGGCGTTGAAGAGCCGTTCGCGCTCGAACGAATCGAGCATCTCCCGGGCGCCGCGGAACAGTTTTTCCTGCCGTTTGCGCTCGGAAAGTATCCGTTCGAAAGTGGCCGCCATACGGAGCAGTTCCATAACGTCATCCCGCAGCGGCAGGAGCATGTCGACCAGCACCTGCTTGTCGCCGTCGTAGAAGGCGTCTATGACCACCACGTAGTCGGGGGCCGAAAGCGCCGATTCGCCCTCGAAGAGGTTGACCGGGAAGTAGACGCGCTTGTTGTATTCGGGCAGGAGCGGCAGGTGTTCCTTCTCTTCAAGCAGGGAGGTGCAGGGTATCGCGCAGCGGTTCTTGACCGCCAGCAGGATGAGCCCGGTCATACGGAAGGGGGCGTCGGCGCCGACGACCAGTCCTTCCTCGTCGCGCAGTTCCACCGCTTTGACGCAGACCGGTACGGTGTTCCAGAGCCGCATCCGTTCGCAGTATTTGAGTATCGCGAGGTGCGGATCCTCCACCGCCTGCCGCGGCGCTTCCCGGTGCGGTCCGTCGGTATGGCGGGCGTTGTCGCCGAAGATGCGGCGCAACAGTTCTTCGCGGCTGGAGAAATAGATGAGTACGGCCACCAGCGCGAAAAGTATATAGAGGGAGAATTGGCGCGCGTCGTCGAAGTGCCCCGGTATGATAAGCGATGCAAGGGCGAGCGCCGCATACCACGGGTAATGGGCCGGGCGGCGGGCGAGCACCAGCGGCAGAGCGGCGAAGAGCAGCGCCACCAGCGGAGAACCGTTGCCCCATGCGATATAGTCGGCTATGTATATCGCCACCGGCAGGAGCGCCGGCAGGGCGGGAGCGATCTTCTCGACGAAGTAGAGGTAGCAGAGGAAGGCGACGAAGAGCCCCCAGATGATCACCTGCGCCGACCGCCACTGACGGAAATGGAAGGAGGCCCACAGAAAGGCGACCGGCGCCCCGTACAGGAAGGGAAGCGATCTAATCAGGCGTGTCATGGAGTATGTACTGGTCTGGCCGCAGCATGCGGTATTTGGTGAACGCCATCGTTTCGACCGTGCGGCGGCCTTCCTTGAGCCGCTCGATGCGTTGCTCGAGTTCCTTCATGCGCTGTTCGGCCGCCCGGTGTTCGGCGGTGAGGCGGTCGAGCACGGCGCGGTTGCGGACTATCTCGCTGCGGACCTGATAGATATCGGCCGCGACCAGCAGGATGAAGGCGCCGAGCAGCGCGATGACCGCCGTGAGGTACCAGCGGTTCATTTTCTGCTCCGCGTCGCGATGGCGATGTTCTTAAAGCCCATGCCCTTAACCGTGTCGAGCACCACCGTCACGCGACCGTGCGAGGCGGCGGAATCCCCTTTAATGATGACAACATAGCCCTGCCGTTCGGCGGAGTCAATTTTTCCGAGCAGTTCCTTGAGGCCGTCGGGGTCGGCGGCGACATCATTGACGCGGATCGGGCCCTCCGGGGGGATGAGTATCTCGAGCCGGCGGACATTCTCGACCGTGCCGCTCGAGGAGGCTTCGGGGAGGTTGACCTTGATGCCCGATTCGTGCAGGAAAGAACTGGTCAGAGAGAAGAAGATGAGCAGGGTGAACAGCACGTCGACCAGCGGCGCGACATCGATGACGAAATCGCCGGGAGAGACCGGCCGCCGTATCTGTATCATGCCGCGCGGCTCACTGAAGGGTCTCCTCCTTTCCGGCGGGTTGCGGCGCGTCATCCTCCTCTTCGGCGAACCACGGTTCGGCGAAGAACAGGGCGCGGTCGCGGTCGGTCGTCTCGGGGGGCAGGGGACGGGTGTAGTATTTCGGCGAATCGAGCAGTCGCACGGCGACCCGCACCGGTACGCCGAATTCCATGGCGAGGATCACCCCTTCTTTGGGGTTGAGGGTGACGGTGGCGGTGCGACGGGGGCCGCGCAGGCTGACCAGCGCGGTGAGTTCTCCCTGCTGGTTCTCGTCGAGTTCGATGAGGGCCGGACGAAGGCGGCTTTGATCAAGCAGTCCGTGCAGCAGTCCGGAATAGAGATTGCGGCGATTCAACAGGGTGTTCAGCAGAAAATTCTTCTCCCGCGTGTCGAGCGAGAGGGGGAAGACGCGACCGGTCGCATCGTTCTTGAGCATCAGCAGGGGGAATTTGAGTTCGGCGTCGACCGTCAGGCCGACCGCGCGCATCTCCACATACTTCGCCTTCATATCGCGATACCTCTCAGCGTGTTTTCGAGTATCTCGGTGACGCGCACCGGCACTATACGGCCGACCGCGGAAATATCCGCGCCGGAAACATGGACTATCTGGTTGTGTTCGCTGCGACCCATGACGGAGTCTCCCCGCGGACTGCGCGATTCGACGAGTACCCGGACCTCGCGGCCGAGGAACCGTCGCCGGGTCGTACCCATGATCGTCTTCTGTGCGGCCAGCAGCCGGTTGAGCCGTTCGAGTTTCTCCGCATCGGAAAGCGTTTCGGCGAGTTTCGCCGCCTTCGTGCCGGGGCGGGGGGAATAGACAAAGGCGAAGAGGGTGTCGTAACGGACCGTTTCTATGAGTTCGAGCGTCGCCGCGAATTCTTCGGCCGTTTCGCCGGGAAAGCCGACGATGAAGTCGCCCGACAGCGAGATGTCGGGGCACAATTCGCGCGCCATCGCCATCTTTTCGATATACTGCGCGGCGGTGTACCCGCGGTTCATGAGCGAAAGGATGCGGTCGGAACCCGCCTGCGCCGGGAGATGCAGATAGGGCATGAGAGCGGGGATGCGGGCGAACGCCTCGGCGAGCGGCCGGGTGAAGTCGCGCGGATGGCTGGTCACGAAACGGAGACGGTCGAGCGTCGTCCGTTCCGCCACCCGGTACAGCAGGCCGGTGAAGTCGAGTCCCTCATCGGGATCGCGGTAACTGTTGACGTTCTGCCCCAGAAGGGTCACCTCGCGAAGGCCGCGCGCCGAAAGGGCCGCGATCTCGCGCAGTATCTCGGCGGCGCTGCGGCTCACCTCGCCGCCGCGGACCGACGGGACGATGCAGTAACTGCAGTGGTTGTCGCAACCGTGCATGACGGTGACCGGCGCCGATAAGGAGCCCTGCCAGAGGGTGTCATAGGCGGCCGGAAAGAGTTCGCGGTCGGTCAGCGCCGCCGTGTTGTTGAGCACCACGGGAAAGGTCTCTCCTGCTGCTGCGGCCGGTATCTGCGCCTCTTGGCCGGGGCCGAAGACACCGTCGATGGCGGGCGCCCGTTCGATCACCTCCGCCCCGAGTTGCTGAGCGACACAGCCCATCACGAATATCCGCAGGGGCCTCTTTTTCTTCTCGGGAGCGAAGCGGCCCGCGTAACTGAAGACCTTTTGGAGCGGTTTTTCGCGCACCGAACAGGTGTTGATGATGAGCAGATCGGCCTCTTCGGGCGTTTCGGTACGTTCCCAGCCGTCCGCGATAAGGAGTCCCGCCACCCGTTCCGAGTCGTACTCGTTCATCTGACAGCCGAAGGTATGAATATGAAAGCGGGACATCGCTCCTCCCGTGAACGACCGAGGCAGTTATACGGAATACGACAGGGGTGTCAACAGAAAAGATGAGCGGGGGATCGAAAGGTCAGTAAAGACCGTAGGAGAAACCGCTGACGACGTAGACGTAACGGGTGCCGAACAGGAATGCCTGTCCGAAATCGTTCGTGGTGACCGGGCCGTCGGAGAACAGGCCGGGATTGTTGGGATCGGTGGTCCCGACCAGACCGGCGCGGGCCGAGGCGGTCAGGCTGAAACTCCCGGCGCTACCCGAGGCGCGGACCTCAAGGACGTATATCTGCTGTTCGTCGCGGGTGTCGTAATCGCGCTCGACCGATTTGCCGGAGCCGCAGTTGAGGGCGGCGTACTGCACCGAAAAATTCTCGGGGGAACTGATCGGGGCTGCCATCGCATAGGCGCACTTTATCGAGGAGCCGTAACTGGAAAGGGTCCAGGTAAGACCGGCGGGGTTGGTCAGGTCGCCGGTGCCGCGAATGATGTAATTGTTCGGGCTGAGAGTGATATCCTGATCGACGGCCGGCTGAAGGAAGCCGCCCGCCGCCATCGCGATGATCTCGTCGGCGGGACCCTTGTTCTGGTCGTCCCATTTCATGCGGACCGAGGCGTGACCGGCCAGCGTGAAGCCCAGTCCGGCGTTCTCGACCGTGAGTTTCGTGGAGCCGTTCTCAGTAATGACCTCGGCGAAGGTGTCGCCGGCGTCCCAGCCGATGAGACTGCGGTCGGTATTTTTGATGATATACTTCGTGGCGCCGCCGAAGACGAGGATGGCGGGCCGGAAGTTCCCTTCGCCGTCGGTGTAGGAAACATCGACCATGCCGTGCAGGCAGCGGCCCTGCGTCATGTCGCGCCACTTGGAGGCGACGCCGGTCTTGTCGACCTTGATGATATCCTTCGTCGCGCTGGTGGCGTCGCAGCCGCCGGTGATATAGACCTCGCCGTTGATGGTCAGGGCGCGGGCATGGGCCCGGCCGCCGAACGACCCTTTCGATTCCACGGTCTTCTTCGCGGGATCTATCAGGTAGACATTGGCGTTGTAGCCGTCGCGGGTCTTTCCGAAAGCGACGACCGCCTTACCGGCCGGCGCGTTGGAGGCATGAAGGGTGGCCATGGCGTGATCCTTCACGCCGTCCTTGAGGAGCGGGCCCTTTTCGACCTTCATATGAGCCGTGTCGACGATGTTGGTGGTCTTTTCGAACACCTCATCGCCGTTATTGTTGTAGACGGCGCCGCCCGCCAGCAGGATGCGGCCGTCGCGCAGCACGGTGGCGCGGGAACCGGAGGAGCCGTCATCTTCGGGGATGTAGGTCTCGAGCGAACTTTTCTCGCCCTGATCGCTGACCAGACGGACGAAATCGCCGGTGAGGCCGAGGAAGACATTCACGTCGTAGTTCTTGGTCTCCTCGTAGAAAAGTCCCTCAAGGCCGCCGGTGAGTTTCACCTTCTCGCGCTCGTTGGTGACCTTGACGAAGAATTTGTAGTAACGGTCGGTCCGCAGGGAGCGGCTGAATTCGGTCTCTCCCGATATCTGGCCGGTGACCGGGAAAACCTTCGTCTCGTCGATCACATAGCCTTCGGCCAGATCGTCGGTCGAGAAGATGGTGAGTTCTATCGTGTCGCCCTTGACGATGCAGAAATCGTCGATGAAGTCGTCGTATTTCCAGTCGGTGGCGCAGTTGCCGACGATGTTCTCGGGCAGTTTCAGGCTGATCTTGAAGTTGCCGGTGTCCCCTTTGTCGCAGGCCAACATAAGCATCGCGGCGCAGAAGAACACGAGCGCTTTGGTCATCTTCATGGTATTTCCTCCGTTCGATGCCACGTTATTTGCCTTTGGTGCTGTTCCAGACGAGCACGTTCCCTTCGGGCGGCTCGGTGCGGGTCAGGAAATAGATACCGGTGCTGGCGCCGGCGATGGCGACGACCGACACGATGGCGATGAACCAGGTGGTCTCATAGAAGGGGACCCGCTTGATCTCGGCCATGGAGGCCTCTTTCTGGTCGTCATCCTTCTGTTCGGTCTTGCCCTCGAAATAGAAGGTCTCTCCCACCTTGAGGTTCACGCCGCCGGGGGTGGCCGGTCTGTCCTGCGCGCACAGATTGGAGAAGAAGGCGAGCACCACCAGCATCGCAACGATTCTTACGCCGTAGTTCATTGTTACACCCGCTTTTTATCCAGTTAATTCACCAAACTTCGAGTCATGCATAGCACATCTCATATAATGAGTCAACAATTTTTTTTCCTCTTTCCCTCTTTTCCGGGCGTGCCCTGTAACCTGACGGGATCATTGTGTTTCGATCATCAGATCGGCGATGAGGGAGCGCAGGTTGATCGTTTTAATATCCAGCGCCGAGAAGAACTTTTTTTCCTGATACAGTTCGGTGAAATCGACTATCGTCAGGGTCGTTCCTCTCGTTGTCGCGGCGGTGTCGGCGGCGGCGAGTTGGTTGGAGATGAGTTTCTTGATCGCCTCTTTGTGCTGTTTGACGATGGCGAGCGCCGCCGTCTCGCGGTGGACCGATTCGGCCGGTTTCAGGAGGCTTTTCACCGAGTGGTAGATGCGTCCCTCCAGATAGACGAGCGTCGATACGGCGTGTTTGTCGCTGGTCGAAAGGACCTCGGTCTGGATATGGAATATCTTGTTCTTGTGGCGGATATTGGTGTTGAAGCCGGGAAATAGCGACATCAGTCCTGCGAGCCGCTGTATTTGCCGATGCGCCGGCGCCGGAAGTGGGGACGTTTCGGTTTGGCTTCGACCCGTTTAAGGACGATCTTGCCGGCGGCGATCTCGCGCAGGGCGATGATCGGTTCCTTGTTGTCCTTGGTGTTGGGCAGCTGCGCCTGCGCCTTGTCGAGCAGTTGGCGCGTCCGTTTCGCGGCGAGGATGATGAGTTCCAGCCGGTTCGGGATCTTCTCCAGACAATCTTCTACGGTCACGCGGGCCATGTTGACTCCCAAAAGAAAAGTTACGAGAGAGGATACTAGCGGGAAAAACCGAATTAGCAACAATTTTTTACAGGCGATTTAGTTGCGAAAAAACGGAGGCTCGTTACACTACCGGTGATTTTCTCGTATCCTAATGAAAGAGGAACGATGCAGTTGCCCCGGTTCAAGTCCTCGCGGATGCTCCTGAAGCAGAAATTCGCCCTGACCATCGCGGTGGTGCTCGTGGGTCTGGTCGCCATCGGGCTGACCGCCTACACCGGGTTCCGCAGTTATGAACGGGCCTCCGAGGTGCTGTTCGAGGCGCTCCGGGGCTCGAGCGATGTGTTGGGGAACAAGGCGGAACTGGCGCTTATCCACAATTCGCTGTCGCTTCAGATCATGGACGGCGTCAAACGCCGCATAGAGACCGACCCGGAGAAAACGGCGCTCAACGCATGGCTCAAGGCGGCCAGGGAGTGCGGCGGGGTGAAGAACTGCGGCTATTACGCGGATCTGTGGCGCGAGTACCTCGACGGGGCGCGGGAGATACGCGACACCTATGTCCGTTTCGATCCCTCGCTGGGGGAACAGTTGGCCGACGCCTACGGCGAACTGGATCACGAATTATCGGCCCTTCGGCAGGGGCGGACGGCGGTCGATCTGCGCAAGGGTTCGTTCTATGCGTGGGTGATGAACGGGCGGAAACAGGAGGAGTACCCCCCCGAGATACGGATCCGTCTCGATCCGGTCCGCGAGGCGGTCCGCTCGACGGCGCAGGCCGAGGAGGTCGGCGACCGGGCGGCACGGCAGGCGCGGTACAGCGAACTCATGGAAACCATAGACGATGCGCGCGAAGGACTTCAGGAGATCGGCGACCGGAATCTGAAACTGGCCGCTTTATTCAAAGGGCGTCTCGGCGATATCTACGGCGAACTGGGGGCGATGTTCTCGGAACGGGTGCTGCGCGATATCGACGCTCTGCGCGCGATAAAAGAGACGAAAGAGCGGCAGGGGAGTCTGCTGACGGCCCTGCTCATCGCGGTGTCGACGGTCAGTTTCGCCGTGGTCTTCTTCATGCTGATGTGGCTCATGCGGACATCGGTGCGGCCTATCATGGCGACCGAACGGAAACTGCGCGAACTGGCGGGCCGCGGCGGCGATCTGACGGTGTCGCTCGAGGTGCTTTCCGGCGACGAGATCGGCCAGATGACGCGGAGCCTCAACGAATTCCTCGGCAACCTGCGCACTATCGTGGCGGGGGTGAAGCTGGCGGCGGCCGATCTCGCCGGCATCTCTTCGACCATTTCCGAGGGGACCGGCGATTCCTCGGCCCGGATATCGGATATGTCGGTCTACATCGATGACATCTCGAACCGCCTGACCGATATATCGAACCGTCTTTCGGAGACCGAACGGAGCATGGATGCCTTGTCGGGGATCATCCTTACCCTTTCCGGCAAAACGGACGCATCGGCGCGCGTCCTGCAGGAAGCGCTCGATTCCATGCGCGATATCCAGACCGCTTCCGATAAGATACAGAGCGTGACCGAGGTGGTCAACGAGATCGCCTTCCAGACCAATCTGCTCGCCCTCAACGCCGCCATCGAGGCGGCCCGCGCCGGCGAGTACGGCAAGGGGTTCGGGGTGGTCGCCGAAGAGGTGCGCGCCCTGTCCCAGAAATCGGGCGAGGCGGCCAGCGAGATAAAGTCGCTCATCAACAATACCGGCCGGAAGGTGGAGACGGGCGCCGCGCTGGTGCGTCAGTCGAGCGACGTGTTCATAGAGATACTCGAGGAGTTCCGCCGCATCGTCGAACAGATGCGCGCGGTGGCGGGCGAACTCAAGAAACATACCGAGGGGGTCGCCGATGTCGACCGCGCCGTCAACGGCATCCGCGACACGATGAACACCAACGCCGCGTTCATCGAGGAGATGGCGGCGACCTCGCAGGAGATGGCGAATCACACCGATCGCCTGCGCCGCGATGTCGAGAAGTTCAAGGTCTGAAACGATATAACGATAACGGAGGCGTCCATGGGCATGCGTATCGGCGTTCTGGGGGGCGGCAGTTGGGGCAGTGTCATCGCATCGATGCTCGCCGAGAAGGGGGAAGAGGTCCTGATCTGGTGCCGCGAGAAGGAGGTGGCTGATGCCATCAATCTGAAACACGAGAATGAACTGTTCCTGCCGGGCATCGCGCTCCATCCCTCCCTGCAGGCGACCGACGACGCCGAGGCGGCGGTGGCGGGACGCGATGTGGTGGTGGTGGCGACCCCTGCCCAGCATATGCGCGGCATCCTCTCGAAGGTCTCCTACCGTTTCCTGCACGGCGGCCAATTGGTGATCGCATCGAAAGGGATCGAGAACGGGACGCTGAAACTGATGCATCAGGTGGCCGAGGAGAGCGTGCCCGAGACCATGCACCACAACATTTTCATTTTGTCGGGTCCGACCTTCGCCCGCGAACTGGCGCAGAAGATGCCGTCGGCGGCGGTCGTCGCGGGACTTCATCCCGACGGCGCGCAGTTCATCCAGCAGCTTTTCGCGCTTCCCTATTTTCGCGTCTACCGCTCTCCCGATGTGGTCGGCGTGCAGGTGGGCGGCGCGATAAAGAATGTCATCGCCATCGGTGTCGGCATCATCGAGGGGATGAAACTCGGCCGCAACTCGCAGTCGGCGCTCATGACCCGCGCCATCGCCGAGATGACGCGGCTGGCGGTCAAGATCGGCGCCAACCCGTTCACCATATCGGGGCTGTCGGGGCTCGGCGATCTCATTCTTACCTGCACCGGCGAGCTGTCGCGCAACCGGCAGGTCGGCATCCGCATCGGCCGCGGCGAAAAACTGTCGGACATCCTCGGCGGCATGATGATGGTCGCCGAAGGGGTCCCGACGAGCATCTCGGCCTACCAACTGGCGCAGAAACACGAGGTGCCGATGCCCATCGTCGAGGCGGTCTACCGGGTCCTGCACGAGGGCCTCAGCGCCAAAGAGGCGATAGCGCCGCTCATGTCGCGCAGTCTGAAAGAGGAGATATACGGCTATGGTGAATAACACTCGTGACCGCGTCGCCCTCATCGGTGCCTGCGGCCGGATGGGGCTTGCCCTCACCCGTCGCCTGACCGCCGCCGGTCTGGCCGTGGTGCCGGTCGAGGCGCCCGGACATCCGGCGCAGGGGAAGGACCACGGCATCGCCTGCGGTATGGCGCCGACCGGCGTTATGGTGACGACGGTCGACGACCCCGCCGTGGCCGCGTGCGTCGCGACGGTCGACTTCGGATCGCCCGAAAGTTTCCGGCAGGCGCTCCAACGGTCCGTTGCCGCCGGGCTGCCGTTCCTTTCCGGCACCACGGGCATCACCGACGCCGACCGCGCCCTCATGACGGCGGCGGCGAAGAAGATACCGGTATTCCACAGCGCCAACATGAGCTACGGCGTGGCGGCGCTGGCCGAGATACTGCCGCAACTTGCGCGGCTCACCGCCGGCATGGAGGTATCCATCGTCGAGACGCATCACAGCCGCAAGAAGGACGCTCCCTCGGGAACGGCTCTCAAACTGGGCGAGATAATCGCGTCGGGCCGCGGTAAGAACGATGTCGCCATCCATGCGGTGCGCGGCGGCGATGTGGTGGGCGAGCACACCGTCACCTTCTTCGGCGACGGCGAACGGCTGGAACTGACCCACCGCGCCCACAACCGCGAGATCTTCGCCGCCGGGGCGGTGCAGGCGCTCGTTTGGCTGCTGGCCCGAAAGGCCCCCGGGCTCTTTTCGATGGCCGATGTCGTGCGGGAAACCGCCCGATGACGGCGGCGGCGCCGAAGAAACGGTTCTCCCCCGCGTCGCGGGCCGAACTCAAAAAAGCCTTTAACGCGCTCGAAGAGAGCACCTTCGCGGCGAAACTCTCGAAACTCACCTTCGGCGCGACCGACCGCGGGATGCGGATGCTCCCCGGCGCGGTGGTCGGACTCATCGAGAAGGCGGTCGGCCCGGCGCTCGATACGGCGCTCGCCCTCGCGGTCCGGACGCTCGGTAAGGAGGGAAAAGGGGAGGAGGGACCGATCGCGCGCCACATCCACAAGGCGGCGGTCGCCGTGTCGGGGGCGGCGGGCGGCGTCACGGGATTGCCCGGACTCATCGCCGAGTTGCCCCTCACCACCGTCATCATGCTCCGGCGCATCGCCGAGATAGCGCGCAAGAGCGGCGAGGACCTGAACGATCCGGCCACCCGGCTCGCCTGCCTCGAGGTCTTCGCGCTGACCGGCATCGGAACCGCTCCTGAGGCGATCGGATCGACCTACTACACCGCCCGCGTCGCTCTGCACGGCGTCCTCAAGCGGGCCGCCGACGAATTGGGGAAGGGGAGCGGCCGTCTGGCCGGCGCCGCCTTCCGGGGCGTCCTTTCCAAGATATCGGCGAAGTTCGGCAAAGATCTCGCCCGCGTCGCCGCTACCCGCGTGGTCCCGGTCGCCGGGGCGACCAGCGGCGCGGTCCTCAACGCTCTGTTCATGGACCACTATCAGGAGCTGGCCGAGGCGCACTTCACCATCCGCCGTCTCGAGCGGCAGTACGGCGCCGACACGGTACGGGCGGCCTATGAGCGGTTACGGAAGAAAAAAGTCTAGCGGACGCGGCGGGTGTAGATGACCTTGTTGTCGCCGTTGTCGTAGAAGTCCTTGAGTTCGGCCTCCTTCACACAGCCGGTGGCGATATAGAATTCACGGGTCGGCAGATACTTTTCGCGTGAACTGGTCTCGATATAGACGATCTCGCCGCCACGCGCCGCTATAGCCTTGTCGGTCTCCTTCATGAGCTGTTTGCCGATACCTTTGCCGCGCGCATCGGCGTGGACACCCATCCAGTAGAGATCGTACCGCTGGCGGGTGCAGGCTATCTCGCCGTAGCAGGCGTAGCCGAGGGTGCGGCCGCTGTCGTCGTCGGCAAAGACGAAAAAGTAGCCGCTCTTCTCCTCGCCCTGCGCGAGATTCTCCTCGCACAGACTCACCGCGACCTCTATCTCATGGTCGTAGAAAAAGCCGGTCGAGGTGACGATGTCGCGGATGCGCTGCGGATCGTCGGGGCGGACATTCGTGCGTATCTTCATGAGATCAGTAGGTGCCCTTCTTGATGTCTTCCTCTATCTCTTTCTTGATGCGTTCCTGCCGGGCGTCTTCGTCCACATCGAACACGACCCCTTCCTTCGCACCCTTCTCAAGGAGGATCTTCTCCATCTCGGCGTTCTTGACCGCGCGGCTGTACATGAGCGCCGTCTTGCCGAACTTGCGTTCCTTACGGTTGACCTGCGCGCCGGCGTCGATGAGCACCTTGAAGGCCGGGAAGTGATCGTTCATGACCGCGAGGGCGAGGAAGGTCCAGCCTTCGTAATCGTACTCCTCGATATCGATCTTCTTGCGGTCCTCTTCCTTCCACTGGAGTTTCTGGATGTTCTTGTCCCACCACGACTTGTTCTTCTGCTTGGCGCGCTCTTGCATGATCTCCTGTTTGGAGAGGCGGCGCTTATGTTTGTACATCTTCTTGCCTTCCTCGATGAGGTACTTGGTGACCGCAGCGAGTTTCTCCTCTTTCTCGGGAGTTCCCTTGGGCTGGGCGACGACGAAGTGCAGCGGATTGCGGACCGTTTCGCCGTCGGTCTCCTCTATCTTGGCTCCCTTGGAGACGAGGAACTTGAGCACCTCGAGGTGGCCTCCCTCGGCGGCGTACATGAGCAGATTCTTCTGGCCGCGTTCGTAGGCGGTGCGGATGGTCTCTTCGACCACCTCTTCGGTCTTCTCGATATCTCCCTTACCGGTCTCGTAGATGATGGTCTCGACCCGTTTTTTTACATCCTTCACGAGGACCGGAGCCCCCTTCGCGACGAGCAGTTTCACCAGTTCGAGGTTGCCGTGTTCGACCGCCCAGAACAGGACCGTTTTATCGCGTTTCTCTTCGGTCTGGTTGTAGACCGCCTCTTTAATCTTCCGTTCCTTCTCGGCCTTCTTCTTGGCCTCTTCAAGCGCCTTTTTCTCCTCTTCGGTCATCGGCTTGACGATGTTGACCTGCGCCCCCTTGCCCAGCAGGAACTTGGCGGCGTCGGTCCGGTTCTCGCGGACCGCGAAGACCAGCGCGTTCTGGTTGTATTTATCCAGCGCATTGATCTCCGCACCTTTGGCGAGGAAGAACTTGACCAGTTCCACATTGCCCGACGCGGCGGCGTACATGAGCGTCGTCCGGCCGAAGTTGTCCTTTGCCAGCGGTTCGGCCCCTTTCTCGACGAGATAGTCGACCATCGTCTTGTTGCCCGCCTTGGCGGCCATCAGGAGCGGCGTTTCGCCTTCGAGCGACTTCGCGTTCGGGTCGGCCCCCTTGGCGATGAGCATGTCGAAGATCTCCTGATTGTTCTGGAAGGCGGCGAGCATCAGGATGGTGCGGCCCCGTTCGTCCTTGGTGTCGACGGCGGTGCCGGTGGAGAGCAGTTCCTTCGCCTTGCCCCAGTCCTTTTTGGCGGCCGCTTCCAAAATGGGCGGCAGCGGTTTGGCGTCCTCGTCTATGTATTTCTTCTTCTTGGCCTCTTCGGCCGCCTTGGCTTTGGTCTCTTCCATCGCCTTGGCCTCTTCGGCCTTCTTGACCGCTTCGGCCTCGATCTTCTTCTGGATCTCACTCTTGCCGTCGCCGCAGCCCCAGACGAGCGGAAGACACGCGACAAGTACGATAACGAAAAGTTTTTTCATGATGCGCTCCCCTATATGGAAAAAAACATTTTACGCACCATAACACATAAAAAGCATTTTTCAAAAAAAATTTAATGGAGCACTTCTCTCCCTCTCCTACTATTACTTGACAGTATCGCCCCGCGTAACTACAATCGCGCCTGTTTTTTTGATTTGGACGCGCACGACGGCGCAGGAGAGAACCCCATGGACTACAGTAAGACGCTCCATCTGCCGGTGACCGATTTCCCGATGAAGGCCAACCTCCCGGTGAAGGAACAGGAACTCCTCAAAAAGTGGGAAAAGATCGATATTTACCGCAAAATACTTGAAAAGAACCGCGACAAAAAGAGTTTCGTGATGCACGATGGTCCGCCCTATGCCAACGGCCACATCCATCAGGGGACGGTGCTCAATAAGATACTCAAGGATATCGTGGTCAAGTACATGAACATGGCGGGCAAGCATGCCACCTTCCTTCCCGGCTGGGACTGCCACGGTCTGCCGATAGAACTCAAGGCGGCCGAACGGCTCGGCAGTAAGAAGGAGAAGATGGCGCCGGGCGATTTCCGCCGCAGTTGCCGCGCCTATGCGCAGGAATTCATCGATATCCAGCGCACCGAATTCAAGCGGCTCGGCGTGTTCGCCGATTGGGAGCATCCCTATATCACGATGTCGCATGCGTTCGAGTCGGTCATCGCCCACGAATTCGCCAAGGTCATCGAGTCAGGCGCGCTCCTCAAGGCGAAAAAGCCGGTCTACTGGTGCATGCACTGCGAAACGGCGCTGGCCGAGGCCGAGGTGGAGTACCATGATCACGCGTCGCCGTCGATCTATGTGAAGTTCCCGGTGCCGGCGGGACTCCCCGAACTGCCGGGCGAGAAGGTCAACTTCGTGATATGGACCACGACGCCGTGGACGCTTCCGGCGAACCTCGCCATCGCGCTCAATCCGGAGTTCACCTACGCGGCGCTGAAAGTGCGCGGCGAGATACTCATCGTCGCCGACGACCTGAAAGAGAGTTTCCTCAAGGCGATAGGGGAGAGCGGGGCCGCAACGGTCAAGACCTTCCCGGCCGACCGGTTCACCGGTATGGCGGCGCGGCACCCGTTCATGGGGCGCGATTCGGTCGTCCTCTACGGCGACCATGTCACCCTTGAGGCGGGCACCGGCTGTGTCCACACCGCCCCGGGCCACGGTCAGGAGGACTACGAGCTGGGCCGCAAGCACGGACTCGATCCGTATGCGCCGGTGAAGGCCAACGGCTGTTTCACCGACGAGGTCCCGCACTGGGCCGGCATGAAGGTGACCAAGGCCAATCCGCTCATCGTGCAGTACCTGTTCGATAACGGCTTCCTGCTCAATAAGCCGGGCGAGATGATATCGCACAGTTATCCCTGCTGCTGGCGTTGCAACGCCCCCATCATATTCCGCGCGACGCCGCAGTGGTTCATCGCGATGGACGATACCGGCCTGCGGAAACAGGCGCGCGCCAACCTCGAGGCGGTCGAGTTCATACCGGCGTGGGGCAAGGCGCGGATAGCGGGGATGGTCGAGAAGCGGCCCAACTGGTGCGTGTCGCGTCAGCGGCTCTGGGGCAGTCCCATCATCGCGTTCCACTGCAACGATTGCAACGAACAGATAGTCGACGGGAAGATCGCCCATACGGTGGCCGATATGTTCCGCGAACATACCTCCGATATCTGGTACGAAAAAGAGGCGGCCCATTTCCTGCCCGCGGGTTTCAAGTGCCCCAAGTGCGGGTCGCAGAACATCGGCAAGGAGACCGACATACTCGATGTGTGGTTCGATTCGGGGGCGACCTGGGCGGCGGTGCTCGACGGCTCGAAGGGGCTTGAGTTCCCGGCCGACCTATACCTCGAAGGCTCCGACCAGCACCGCGGCTGGTTCAATTCGTCGCTGTTCGTTTGCACCGCGACGCGCGGCAAAGCGCCCTACCGGCAGGTGCTGACCCACGGGTATGTCGTGGACGGCAAGGGGGAGAAGATATCGAAGTCGAAGGGGAACTTCATCCCGCCCGAAAAGACCATATCGCAGTTCGGCGCCGAGATACTGCGCCTCTGGACGAGCGCCGAGGATTACCGCGACGATATCCGCGTGTCGGATGAGATCATCAATTCGTTCGTCACCAGCTACCGCAAGATCCGCAACACGATGCGGTTCATGTTCGGTTTCATCGGCGACTTCGACCCCGGG
>ERZ1645192.950-NODE-950-length-24480-cov-15.226366_pt1 | contig 24480 bp, 18 predicted proteins | sample MGYA00575354_ERZ1645192 | MGnify/ENA primary metagenome ERZ1645192 (study PRJEB40844, sample SAMN11349763) | freshwater sediment metagenome | isolation source: river sediment | host: Sediment | place: India: Faizupur Khadar , New Delhi | collected 2017-02-21 ... | reverse complement strand
ACGTCGCCCCAGTTCAGGCGCGGGTCGAACTGGTCGGCCGTCCAGGCGCCCAGGTTGCTCATGTCCGACACGCCCTTCACATGGCCGTGGATGTTGCCGAACTTGCGCCGCGGCGTGCCCAGCATGCCCATGATCCAGCGCGGCTTGGTGGCCAGGTTGATCAGGTTGGCCAGGGTCGGCTTGGGCGGGGTGGACAGGCCGTTCTTGATGTCCTTGTGGCGCTGGCCGAGGATCTGCAAGTCCAGCGTGATCACCAGCGCGCCGCAGCCGGCGGCCTTGGCGCGGTCGATCAGGCGCTCGATGAAGTCGCGGTCGCGCATCACGTAGAGCTGGAACCAGAAGCCCGTGCCTGCGTGCTCGGCCACGTCCTCGATCGAGCAGATGCTCATGGTCGAGAGGGTGAAGGGCACGCCGAACTTCCGGGCGGCGCGCGCGGCGGCGATCTCGCCGTCGGCGTGCTGCATGCCGGTCAGGCCGGTGGGGGCCAGGGCCACCGGCATGGCCACCGGCTCGCCGATCATGGTGGTGGCGGTGCTGCGCCCTTCCATGTTGATGGCCACGCGCTGGCGCAGCTGGATGGGTGCAAAGTCGGCCTGGTTGGCGCGGTAGGTGCCTTCGGTCCAGCTGCCGGAATCGGCGTAGTCGTAGAACATGCGCGGCACGCGGCACTTGGCCAGCACGCGCAGGTCTTCGATGCAGGTGATCTTGCTCAGGTCGGTCATGGGGTGCTCTCCTCGCGAGGCACCATCGTAGCGCCTGGGTGCGCCGGCGATGGCCTGGCGCCGCAGCGCGCCCGCCCTGTCGCCCGGGTGGCTCGCCGTCCGGTTGCGGCGCACGGTCACTGCCACAATGCGCGCCGTGACGACCGCCAGCGACTCCTGCCAGCCTGCCGCGCGTGCCGACCGAAGCGATCTGCGGGTGATCGCCGGCGACGCCTGGGCGGTGTTCGTCGGCCAGGTCGCGGTGATGGGTTTTGCGGTGGTCGACACCATCGTGGCGGGGCGGCATTCCGACCTGTCGCTGGCCACGCTGTCGATCGGCGCGGCCGTGTTCGTCACCGTGCATGTATCGCTGATGGGCCTGTTCACGGCGCTGCTGCCGATCTGGGCCGAGCTGCGCGGCGCGCGCCGGCTGGGCGAGGTCGGCGGCTCGGTGCGGCAGGCGCTGTACATCTGGGCCGCGGCCAGTCTGCTGGGTCTGGCGGTGCTGCTGCAACCGGAGCCGCTGTTGCGCTGGACCGACGTGCCGGCCGGGTTGCAGCCGGTGGTGGTCGACTACCTGGCCGTGCTGGGCTGGAGCCTGCCGGCGGCACTGCTGTTTCGTGCCTTCGGCACGCTCAACCAGGCGCTGGGCCGGCCGCAGCTGGTGAGCTGGTTGCAGGTGCTGGCGCTGGCCGTCAAGCTGCCGCTGTCGGTGTGGCTGACCTTTGGCGGCGCCGGTGTGCCGGCCCTGGGCGTGGTGGGCTGCGCCTGGGCCACCTTCGCCGTTCATGGCCTGTTGCTGGGGCTGGCGCTGTGGCTGCTGCGCACCCAGCCGCTGTATGAGCCGCTGCAACTGTGGCGGCGCCCCGAACCGCCGCATGGCCCGACGCTGGCGGCCTTTGCGCGCCTGGGCGTGCCGGCGGCGCTGACCATGCTGGTGGAGATCACGTCCTTCACCCTGATGGCGCTGTTCGTGGCGCGGCTGGGCACCACGGCGACGGCGGCGCACCAGATCGCCGCCAACGTCGCCGCGCTGATGTACATGGCGCCGCTGTCGCTGGCGGTGGCCTCCAGCGCCCGCGTGGGCTGGTGGCGCGGGGCCGGCGACGAGGCGCGGGCGCGTGCCGTCGTCATGCAGTCGTTCTGGCTTGCAGGCGGCTTGGGGCTTGCGCTGGCAGCTATGGTTTTTGTTGCAAAACCGTGGATCGCGGCGGTCTATTCGGCGCAGGCCGGGGTGGTGCTGCTGGCGACGCGGCTGCTGGGCTGGGTGGCGCTGCTGCATGCGGCCGACGCCTTGCAGACGGTGGCCATGTTCCTGCTGCGCTGCTACCGCGTCACGCTGGCGCCGTTCGTGGTCTACGGTGTGCTGCTGTGGGGCGTGGGCCTGGCCGGCGGCTACCTGCTGGCGTACCACGGCGTCGGGCCGCTGGCCGCGCAGCATTCGCCGGTGGCCTTCTGGCAGGCCGGCGGCGGCGCGCTGATCGTGGTGGCGCTGCTGGTCTGGCTGATGCTGGGGCGCGTCAGCCGGCGCGCCGCGGCTTCGGTCTCCGTCACGCATTGACAACCGGTTTCCCAAATGGGTAAACTGGTTGTCAATATCACGGCCGAAGCCTGAACCATGAATGCCCTGCCGCAGATCGATGCGATCAGCGCACTTGCGCTGGCGGTGTTTCGCCTGAATGGCGCCTTGCTGCACTGGGGTGATCGACGGGTGGCGACGCTGGGGCTGAGCAGCGCGCGCTGGCAGATGCTGGGTGCGCTGGCGCTGGCGGACTCGCCTCTGAGCGCGCCCCAGGTGGGTGCGGCGATGGGCGTGTCTCGCCAGGGCGCGCTCAAGCAACTGGGCGTGTTGCAGGGGCTGGGCTTGGTGCAGGTCGATCCCAACCCGGCGCACCGGCGCTCGCCGCTCTATTGCCTTACGCCACACGGGCGCAAGTGCTACGAGCAGGCCGATGCGCTGTGGCGCGATCAGGTCGCGCAGCTGGCCAGACAGATTTCGGCAACGCAGGCGCGTCAAGCCACCGAGGTGCTGCAGCACATCGAGCACGTGCTGGGCAGCGCCACCGCCGACTTGGAGGATGCGACATGAAAGCGAAACTGCATGGTGTGTTCGGTCTGGTGGCGCTGCTGTGCATTGTCACGTTCTGGCTGTCGACGGTCGTCGCCGAGCTGCTGCTCGACCAGGCCAGCGTGGTGTTCGTGAAGAACATGGTGGTGGCCGGCATGTGGGTGCTGATCCCGGCGATGGCCGCAACCGGCGGCAGTGGCTTCTCGTTGGCGCGCTCGCGGCGCGGCCGGCTGGTCGAAGCCAAGCAGCGGCGCATGAAGATGGTGGCGGTCAACGGCCTGCTGGTGCTGCTGCCCAGTGCCTTGCTGCTGGCGCGATGGGCCAGCGCGGGCCGGCTGGACGCTGGCTTCTATGCGCTGCAGGGGCTGGAGTTGGTGGCCGGGGCCACCAACATCACGTTGCTGGCGCTGAACCTGCGCGATGGCCGGCGCCTGGCCGGTCGACGCTGAGCGCTGGCCGGTTCAGAAGATGGACACGAGGGGTTCATGCGCACTGCTCAGGTGCGCGTCACGTCCCGCAGCGTCACGAATTCTTCCGCGCTGGTGGGGTGGATGCCCAGGGTGGCGTCGAATTGCGCCTTGGTGGCGCCGCATTTCAGGGCCACGGCAAAGCCCTGCACGATCTCGCCGGCGTCGGCGCCGACCATGTGCAGGCCCAGCACGCGGTCGCTGGCGTCATCGACGATCAGCTTGACCAGACAGCGCTCATCGCGCCCCGACAGGGTGTGCTTGAGCGGCCGGAAGTCGCTGCGATAGACGCGGATGGTGCCGACCCGCGCGCGCGCCTGGGCTTCGGTCAGGCCCACGGTGCCGATGGGCGGATGGGTGAACACGGCGGTCGGGATGTGCTCGTAGTCCATGGTGCGCCTGGCCTGGCCGGGCAGGGGGCCGAACAGGTGGTCGACCAGGGCCATCGCCTCGGCCAGCGCCACCGGGGTCAGCTCCAGCCCGCCGCGCACGTCGCCCAGGGCGTACAGGCCGGGCACCGCGGTGGCGAAGTGCTCGTCCACCGCAATGGCGCCGCTGGCGGTCATCCGCACGCCCACGGCTTCGAGGCCGAGGCCCGCCACGTTGGGCCGGCGGCCGACGGCATAGAGCACCACGTCGGCCTGCAGCACGCCGCCGTCGTTCAGGGTCAGGCGGCGCGTGCCGTCGGGCGCGGCCTCGATGCGCGTGACCTCGGTGCGCACGCGCAGATCGATGCCGGCCTTGCGCAGCTCGGCCGCGGTGAAGTCGCGCACCTCGTCGTCGAAGCCGCGCAGTATCTGCTCGCCCCGGTACAGCAGGGTGACCTGCGCGCCCAGACCGTGGAAGATGCTGGCCATCTCGCAGCCGATGTAGCCTCCGCCCACCACCACCAGGTGGCGCGGAAACCGCGGCAGGTCGAACATGTCGTCCGAAGTGACGATCAGCTCGTGCCCGGGCAGCTCGGGTCGCACCGGCGTGCCGCCGGTGGCCAGCAGGATGTGGCGCGCGCGGTGGCGGCTGCGGCCGCCGTCCGGCGCCGTCACGTCGACCGTGTGGGCGTCGAGCAGCCGCCCATGCCCTTGCAGACGCCGCACGCCGGCGCCGGTCATCAAACCTTCATAGATGCCGTTCAGACGCGAGATTTCCTGCGCTCGGCGGGCCTTCAGCGCGTCCCAGTCCAGCCGTGGCGCGCCGGGCAGCTGCCAGCCGTAGCCGCGCGCCTCCTCGAAGGCCTCGGCGTAGTGCGCGCCATAGCTGTAGAGCTTCTTGGGGATGCAGCCCACGTTGACGCAGGTGCCGCCCATGCGACCGCTTTCGGCCAGCGCCACGCGAGCGCCGCGCTGCGCCGCGAAGCGCGCCGCCCGCACGCCGCCCGAGCCGCCGCCGATGACGAAAAGGTCGAAGTCGAAGTCCGTCATGGTGTTTGTGGTCCTTGCACGCCTTGAATGGCCGCAGTGTATGCAGGGTGGGATTCAGCCTGGGTTCAGTGGTCGAGCGGCAGGGCAATGGTGCGTTTGATCTCCTTGAGCGAGAAGCTGGTGGAAATCTCGCGCACGCCAGGCAGGCTGCGGATGCGGCTGCGCACGAACTCGGCGAAGTACTCCAGATCGGGCGCCACCACTTCGAGCTGGTAGTCGTGGCGGCCGGACAGGTTGTGGCAGGCCAGCACCTGCGGCAGCGCCAGCACCTCACGCTCGAACGCGGCGCAGATGCTGGACGTGTGATCGTGCAGGTTCAACTGGACGAAGCCCAGCACGCCATAGCCGATGCGCCGACGGTCGAGGTGGGCGTGGTAGCCGCTGATGACGCCGCTTTCTTCCAGCTGGCGCACGCGCCGCCAGCAGGGCGAGGGCGACAGCGAGACCCGTTCGGCCAGTTGGCCCACCGTGGCGCGGCCGTCGCGCTGCAGCACTTCGAGCAGGGCGCGATCCACATGATCGAAGGAGCCGGAGGGTGAAGACATGATTTGCCCCAAACAACAATGAAAAAAAAACAAACTGCTATCGTGCTGCCATAAAAGCATCAAGATAGCCAATTCTTGCCCGTCGTAAAAGGAAAAAATACGCTTCTGATTTGACGCTGCAGGAGATTCTTTCATGACCAGGTCCCTTGATCGAGCGGGTGGGTTCAGCACCCGCGCCATTCACTTCGGCTACGACCCGGCCGAGCATCTGGGTGCGCTGGTGCCGCCCATCCACACCTCGGCCACCTACGCCTTTCCCGACACGGGCTACGGCGCGCGCTGCTTCACCGGCGAGGAGAAGGGCTACATCTACAGCCGCATCGCCAACCCCACGCTGGCGCTGCTGGAGGCGCGTCTGGCCAGCCTGGAGCAGGGCGCGGGTGCGGTGGTGTTCGCCTCCGGCATGGGCGCCATCACGGCCACGCTGTGGTCCATGCTGACGCCGGGTGACGAGGTGCTTGCCGACCTGACGCTGTACGGCTGCACCTTTTCGTTCCTGCACCACGGCATCGGGCACTTCGGCGTCACGGTGCGCCACGTCGACATGACCGATCCCGAGCAGGTGGCGGCGGCGCTCACCGAGCGCACACGCGTGGTCTACATCGAATCGCCCGCCAACCCCAACATGCGACTGGCCGACATCGCCGCCATCTCGCGTCTGTCGCATGCCCGCGGAGCGCGGGTGGTGGTGGACAACACCTACTGCTCGCCCTACCTGCAGCAGCCGCTGGTGCTGGGGGCCGACGTCAGCCTGCATTCGGTCACCAAGTACCTGGGCGGCCACGGTGACCTGATGGCCGGCGCGGCCGTGTTTGCCGACGCCGAACTGGCCGAGCGCGTGCGCCTGTACGGCCTGAAGGACATGACCGGTGCCGTGATGTCGGCCCATGACGCCCACCTGGTGATGCGCGGTCTCAAGACCCTGGCACTGCGCATGGATCGCCACTGTCAGAACGCGCAGCAGGTGGCCGAGCGGATCGCCGCACATCCGGCGGCGGCCGTGGTGCACTACCCTGGACTGCCAAGCTTTGCGCAGCACGCGCTGGCGCAGCGCCAGATGCGCCAGATGGGCGGCATGATCGCGTTCGAGCTGCACGGCGGCCTGCAGGCAGGTGTGCGCTTCATGGACGCCCTGCGCCTGGTGACGCGAGCCGTCAGCCTGGGCGATGCCGAGACCCTGGCGCAGCACCCGGCCAGCATGACGCACTCGACCTACACCCCCGAAGAACGCGCCGCGCATGGCATTCCGGAAGGGCTGGTACGGCTGTCCATTGGCCTGGAGGACGTGGAGGACATCCTGGCCGACATCGGTCAGGCGCTGGACCACGCGCTGGCGCCGGAGGGCGCCGCCCGTGGCGGGGCGCGCAGCCTGAGCAGCGTGTTCTGAGCCGGTGCCGCCGGCCCGCATTGACCACCGACAGGCGCTGCGGGATCATGCCGACGATGGCGCGGTCGGCGACGGTGTGTGCCGGCGCGCCGCGATGGTTTTTCTGTGCAGTCCACTGAGTCGCCACCATGCATGCTCCGATCGATTCCCAGGCCCTGGCGTCTTCCGCGTCCCTGCCCGCCGATGCCGACCCGCAGGAAACCGCCGAATGGCGCGCCGCGTTCGAGGCGCTGATCGCCACTCAGGGCCCGGCGCGCGCGTGTTTCATGCTGGACGAGCTGGCGCGCCTGGCGCGCGCGCGCCAGCTGGGCTGGCGGCCCGAGCTCAACACGCCGGCGCTCAACACCATCGCGGCGCAGGACCAGCCGGTGTTTCCGGGCGATCTGGCGATCGAGGAGCGGCTCGGCTCGCTGATCCGCTGGAACGCGCTGGCCATGGTGGTGCGCGCCAACCAGGCCTATGGGGAGCTGGGCGGCCACATCGCCAGCTACGCCAGCGCGGCCGATCTGTTCGAGGTCGGCTTCAACCACTTCTTCCGCGCCCGCGAGGGTCTGGCGCCGGGCCAGCACCGGGGCGATCTGGTGTTCTTCCAGCCGCACAGCGCCCCCGGCGTCTACGCCCGCGCCTTTCTCGAAGGGCGGCTGTCCGAGCAGGATTTGCTGCACTTCCGCCAGGAGCTGACGGCGCCCGGCGCCGGCGCGCGCGGCCTGTGCAGCTATCCGCACCCCTACCTGATGCCGGACTTCTGGCAGTTTCCCACCGGCTCGATGGGGATCGGCCCGATCAGCAGCATCTACCACGCCCGCTTCATGCACTACCTGACCGACCGCGGTCTGCTGGACTGTGCCGGTCGCAAGGTGTGGGGCGTGTTCGGCGACGGCGAGATGGACGAGCCCGAGAGCACCAGCGCCCTCACGCTCGCCGCGCGCGAGGGCCTGGACAACCTGGTCTGGGTGGTCAACTGCAACCTGCAGCGGCTCGATGGCCCGGTGCGCGGCAACGGCCGCATCGTCGATGAATTGGAGCGCCTGTTCACCGGCAGCGGCTGGAACGTCATCAAGCTGCTTTGGGGCAGCGACTGGGATGGCCTGTTGGCGCGCGACCTCACGGGCACGCTGGTGCGCACCCTGGGCGAGACCGTGGACGGCCAGATGCAGACCTTCGCCGCCAAGGACGGGCGCTTCAACCGCGACAACTTCTTCGGCCAGAGCCCCGAGCTGCAGCAACTGGCCCAGGGCATGACCGACGAGCAGATCGACCGCCTCAAGCGCGGCGGCCACGACCTGGTGAAGATCCATGCCGCCTATGCGGCCGCCCATGCCCACCGCGGCCAGCCCACCGTGATCCTGGCGCACACCAAGAAGGGCTACGGCATGGGCGCGGCCGGACAGGGCAAGATGACCACGCACAGCCAGAAGAAGCTCGATGAGCAGGAGTTGATCGCGTTTCGCAACCGCTTCAACCTGCCGCTGACCGACGCGCAGGCCGCCAACCTGGAGTTCCTCAAGCCGGCGGTCGACAGCGCCGAGCTGCAGTACCTGCTGCAGCGCCGGCGCGCCCTGGGCGGGTGGTTGCCGGCCCGTCAGACGCTGTGTGAGGCGGTGGCCGTACCGGCCCTGACCAGCTACGCGCAGTTTGCCGTGGCCGCCGACGGCAAGGACATGAGCACCACCATGGCCTTCGTGCGCATGCTGGGTAACCTGCTCAAGGATGGACAGCTCGGGCCGCGCATCGTGCCCATCGTCGCCGACGAGGCGCGCACCTTCGGCATGGCCAACCTGTTCAAACAGGTGGGCATCTACAGCAGCGTCGGCCAGCGCTACGCGCCGGAGGACATCGGCTCCATCCTGTCCTACCGCGAGGCGCGCGACGGCCAGATTCTGGAAGAAGGCATCAGCGAAGCCGGTGCGCTGGCCAGCTGGACGGCCGCGGCCACCAGCTACAGCGTGCACGGCCTGGCCATGCTGCCGTTCTACATCTACTACTCGATGTTCGGCTTTCAGCGCGTGGGCGACGCCATCTGGGCTGCGGCCGACCAGCGCGCGCGCGGCTTTCTGCTGGGCGCCACCAGCGGGCGCACCACCCTGGGCGGCGAGGGCCTGCAGCACCAGGACGGCACCAGCCACCTGGTGGCCGCCACCATCCCCAACTGCAAGGCCTACGACCCGGCCTTTGCGGGCGAGATGGCGGTCATCGTGGACGCCGGCATGCGCGAGATGATGGTGGAGCAGAAGGACGTGTTCTATTACGTCACGCTCATGAACGAGAACTACGCCCAGCCCGCGCTGCCGGCGGATGCCCATCCAGGGGTGTTGCGTGGGTGCTATCTATTTAGTAGCTATCGGCGCACGCCGGACGGGCGCGAACTGCCAGAAACGGCCCCAACGGTGACCTTGCTCGGCTCCGGCGCCATCCTGACTGAAGTGATCCTGGCCGCCGAGCTGCTGGTGCGTCAGGGCATTGCCGCCACCGTGCTCAGCGTCACCAGCTGGAGCGAACTGGCGCGCGATGGCCTGGCCTGCCAGCAGCGCCGTCTGGCCGGCGCGGACACGCCCGGCGCGCCCTGGGTCACCCAGCAGCTGCACCACACCCAGGGGCCGATCATCGCCGCCACCGACTACGTGTGCGCCGTGCCGGAGAGCGTGCGGGCGTTCGTGCCCGAAGGGCGCAGCTACCTCACGCTGGGCACCGACGGCTTCGGGCGCAGCGACACCCGTGCGGCGCTGCGGCGCTTCTTCGGCGTCGACGCGCGGGCCCTGGTGCGGGCGGCACGACTGGCGCTGGGCTGAGTCTGAACGCGGCGGCTGGCTGCGGCTGTTGTGCGTCCGCAGGCGCATCCCTGCAGGGTCTGGCGGCGCAGCTGAGCCTGACTCACCAGCTGACGATCCACCAGGCCGCCCATCCCTGCGTTCGTCCCAGCTTTGCGAAGCTGACCAACGGTCAACGGCCGCTTTGAAGGTCACTCCAGCTTGATGCCTTCCTGCTGGATCACGTTGCGCAGCGTTTCCGCGTCGTTCCTGACCGACTTGGCAAAGGTCGCCGGGTCCTCGTAGTTGGGGTACAGCGCCGACAGCTGCAGCTTGGCCTTGACTTCCGGCGCTTCCAGCACCTGTCGCACGGCGTCGGCCATCTTGTTGACCACCGGCGCCGGCGTGCCCTTCGGTGCGAACATGGCAAACCAGCTGAACGAGCCACCGTCGCCAAAGCCTTGCTCCTTGAGCGTCGGCAGGTTGGGCAGTTCGGGGTTGCGGATGCCGCTGGTGGTGCCCAGCCCCTTGAGGTCGCCGGACTTCACGCGCGGTGCCGTGGCCGGGTCGTACATGAGGTCGATGCGGCCGGCCAGCAGGTCGATCACCGACTCGCCCGCCCCCTTGTACGGGATGTGGGTGAGCTGCACGCCGGCGTGCTTGTGCAGCAGCACCGCGGTCATGTGCACGATGGAGCCCACGCCGTTGGTGGCGAACGTGAGCTTGCCGGGGTTGGCCTTGGCGTAGGCCAGCATGCCCTTGTAATCGGTAAACGGCGCGTCCTTGCGGGCCGTCACCAGACCGTAGGAGGAAGCGATCTTGGCCACCGGGTCGAAGCTCTCGAAGGTGTACTTGACGTTCTTCATCAGGTAGGGCGCCAGCGCCAGGGCGGCGGTGGGCGCCACCAGGAAGGTGTAGCCATCGGGCGCCTGGCGCGACGCGAACTCGGTGCCCATGGTGGCGGCGGCGCCGGGCTTGTTCTCGACGATCACCGGCTGGCCAAGGATCTTGGAGACGCCATCGCCGATGAAGCGCGTGATGACGTCCGACGAGCCGCCGGGCGGGTACGGTGTGACGAAGCGGATGGGTTTGTCCGGCCAGGGCTTGGACGTCTGGGCCAGCGCGGGCGCGACGGCACCGGACAGCGCGGCCAGCGCCAGCAGGTGCAGGGATCGACGGGTGAGGGTCATGGTGAATGCTCCTTGGGGTTGAGTGCGGGGATCAGCGGCCGCTGAAGCGCGGGGCGCGCTTTTCCTTGAACGAGGCCACGCCTTCGCGCAGGTCGGCGCTGGCGGCGATGCCTTGCAGCATGCGGTGCTGCGGGTAATACAGCTCGGTCGGCGAAGCCGGCAGCGTGCGCCGCGCGATCGACTTCATGGCCTGCACCACCAGCGGTGCGTTGGCGGCGATCCGGCTGGCCACCTGCATGGCCACCTCCAGCGCCTGACCGTGCGGCGCCAGGCGGTTGACCAGGCCGATCTCGTAGGCGCGCTGGGCCGTCACGGGGTCGCCGGTCAGCAGCCATTCCAGGCCGGCCTTGTATTGCATGCGGGGCGGAAAACCAGCCATCACACCGGCAAAGGCGCCGATCCGGGCCTCCGGGTAGACGAAGCGGGCGTCCTCGTCGGCCACCGCCATGTCGGCCAGCATCACCATGGTGGCGCCGGCACCGACGGCCAGGCCGCTGACGGCGGCGATGATCGGCTTGTCGCACGGCACCGACAGGTTGGGCATGGCCAGCCAGATGTCGCGCGGCAGCGCTTTCAGGTCGGCGCCCGACGTGAAGGCCTGCTCGCCCGCGCCGTGCAGCACCGCCACGCGGTCGTCGGCGTCCTGGGCGAAGCGTTGCCATGCGGCCTGCATGCCCTGCACCACCTCGTCGTTGATGGCGTTGCGGGCTTCGGGCCGGTGGATGGTGATGCGGGCGATGCCGCCCTCGGAGGCGTAGCGTACGGCGGTCATGGTTGCTTCAGGTGCAAGCTGTTCGGTGGTAGGTGCATCAGGCCAGCGTGGCGCGCGCGTCGGCCGCCGCGATGCGCGGCCCGGCGATGAACAGCGGGTTGATGTCGAGTTCGCGCAGCCGGGCGCTGGGGTCGGCCGCCAGCGCGCCCAGGCGCACCATGACGTCGGCGATGGCGTCCAGGTCGGCCGGCGTGCGGCCGCGGTAGCCGCTCAGCAGCGGCAGGCAACGCAGCTGTCGCAGCATCGCCAGCGCCGTGGCGTGCGACAGCGGAGCGGGCGCCAGCTGCACGTCCTTCATCAGCTCGACCAGCACGCCCCCGGCACCCACCATCACCAGCGGGCCGAAGTCGGGGTCGCGCTGCACACCCAGGATCAACTCGGTGTCGGCGCGCCACATCTCGGTGACCAGGTAGCCGTCAAGGGTATCGACGCCGGCCGCGCGCGCCGCTGCGGCGATGTCGGCGCAGGCCTGGCGCACGGCGGCATCGCCCTGCAGGCCGAGCTTGACGCCGCCCATGTCGCTCTTGTGCACGATGTGCGCGCTGACCGCCTTGATGGCCACGCTGCCGCCAAGTTCGCGCGCGGCCTGGGCCGCGGCGTCGGCGCCGGCGGCGAACCGCCAGCGTGTGGTCGGGATGCCCGCCCCTTCCAGCAGGCGGCGGGCCTGAGGTTCGGTCAGGAAACCGGCCGGCAGATCGGCGGCGACGCTGACGCCGGGCTGCGGTGGCGCGCTGGGCGGTGGCGGCTTGCGCCGCGCCAGCACCGACAGCACCTTCAGCGCGTCGTGCGGGCTGTCGAAGTAGCCGTGGCCGGCCGCGCGCAACATCTGGCGCGCCACGTCGCCGTGGTTGCCGGCGCCCTGGACGAACAGCAGGGGCTTGGAGGAGCGGTCGGCGGCGGCGATGGCCGCCTGCACCACCAGCTCCTGGCCGGGCTGGGTGGTCAGCAGCAGGATGCCGGCGCCGACCGCGGGGTCGTGCAGGGCGCGGTCCAGGGCGATGCCGATTGCGCCGCCCGCCACCTGCGGATCGGGCGCTGCCGCATGGTTGAGCATGCCGAAGTCGAACGGCAACTGGCGGTGCGTGGACGGCAACACGGCGGCGACGGCCTGCTGGGTGGCGTCCGACAGCTCGGCCGGGGCGAGGCCGTGCGCTTCCAGACCGTCGGTCAGCAGCGCACCGCCCCCGCCGGAGCCCGAAAAAACGGCCACCTGATCCGACGCCGCCCGCTTGCCGCGTTGCAGCAGCAGCGCGCCCTGCAGCAGATCGTAGATGGTCTCGAACAGGTAGACACCCCAGCGGCGGCAGGTCGCCTCGAAGGCGGGCCAGGCGCCGGCCAGGCTGGCGGTGTGCGAGGCGGCGGCCTTGGCGCCGGCCGCGCTGCGCCCCGACTTGGCGATGCACACCGGTTTGCCCGCGGCGGCGGCGCGCTCCAGAAGGGCGGTGAAGCGCGGCGCGTCCTTCACGCCTTCCATGTAGAGCGTGATGACCTCGGTCTTCGGATCGTCGATCAGGTATTCGAAGAAGTCGTTCAGGTCGAGGTCGGCCTGGTTGCCGACCGAGACCGTGGTCGAGAACCCAGCCCCGATGTCGACCCCGCGCGAAATCATCGCGCCCATCAGCGCACCACTCTGGCTGGCCATGCCGATGCCGCCGACCGGCAGCCTGTCGAGGGTGCCCATCACCACGCCGGTGGTGGCACACAGCCCGTGGTGGGTGTTCATCAGGCCCATGCAGTTGGGGCCGATCAGGCGCACACCGCCGGCGCGCGCCTGGGCGACCCGCGCCTGTGCGGCGGCGCGGCCGGCCGCGCCGGTCTCGGCAAACCCGGCCGTGATGCACAGCGCGCAGCCCACACCTTTGGCCACGCAGTCCTCGATGGCCGCGCGGACATGCGCGCGCGGCACCAGCAGAATCGCCAGGTCCACCGGGCCGGGGCAGTCGCGCAGCGAAGGGTAGGCCGGCAGGCCCATGAGCTCGGTGGCACGGGCGTTGATGGGGTAGAGCGCGCCCGGGTGGCGATGCCGCAGCATGTAGCGCAGCAGGCGCCCGCCCCATTTGTCTTCGCTGTCGGAAGCCCCCACGATGGCCACGCTGCGCGGGTGCAGGATGTCGCGGACGCTCTGGCGTGGTGCAACCCACGCCGCCGGGTTGGAGACGTCGACCATGACCGGTGCCTCAGTTGCCGCGAATGCCGATCGCCGGCAGCAGCTCGGCGTACAGCTTGCGGTCGGCATCCAGGCTGCGTCGATACTCGTCCGGCGCCTGCCACGAAGGCACCGAGTTGGCCCGTGCCAGCGCGTCCTTCACGTCCTGCTGCTGCAGCACCTGACGGATCGCCTCGGACAACCGCGACATGATGGCCGCCGGTGTGCCCTTGGGCGCCAGCACGCCCCAGCCCGAACCGCGGGTGGAGCTGATGGTGAACCCGGCTTCCTCCAGCGTCGGCACGCCGGGCAGCTCGGGGTGGCGACGCCGATACAGCACCGACAGCGGCTGCACGCGATCGGCTTTGACCATGGGGGTGACGGCGCCGTCGATGATGAAGTCGACGTCGCCGGCCACCAGGGCGTTGACGGCCGCCGCCGAACCGCGAAATGGCACATGCAGCACCTGAATGCCGGTGTCGCGCGCCAGTGTCAGGCCGTAGATGTGGCCCGCCGACGCCTCACCGGCCGAGCCGAACGACAGCTTGCCGGGATGCTGCTTGGCGTAGTCGATGAACTCCTTGACGGTGCGGATCGGCAAGGTCTTGCGCACCGCCATGACGGCGACGTAGTCGGCCACGCCGCCGGCGATCTCGAAGCTGTCGATGCCGTAGTTCAGCTTGCGCAGGTTGGGCAGGGCCGTGAACCCGGTGGCAGAGGCCATCAGCAGGGTGTGGCCGTCGGGGGCCGCGTTGGCCACCAGCTCGGTGCCGATCTGCGTGGTGCCACCGGGCTTGTTCTCGACGAAGATGTTGGACTTCAGCAGCGCGCTGAGCTTGTCTGCCATCAGGCGACCCAGCATGTCCGATGAACCGCCGGGCGGAAACGGCACCACCATGCGGATCGGCCCGGACGGCCATTTGTCCTGCGCCCGTGCGGGCACGGACCACAGCAGTTGCGGGGCAGCCAGCAGCAGCGGCAGGCTCAGTCTCAGGCGGTCGGGGTGTGTCATGGGTGTCTCCGTGGGGCCGGGCGTCGATCGGCGCGGCGCGGCGTCATTCGGGCTGGATGCCCAGTTCGTCGGCAATCTTGCGGTAGTGGCCATACTCGGCGGTGATCTGCTTGCGCAAGGCCTGCGGGCCCGAGCCGACGGATTCGACGCTGAGGTTGGCCAGCTTCTCGATCACTTCGGGCGACTCCATGGCGATCTTGAACTCGTTGGCCAGCTTGTCAATGATTTTCTGGTCGACGCCCTTGGGGCCCACCAGGCCGTACCAGATCGGGATGTCGGGCATGGACTTGTAGCCCAGCTCGGTGACCGTGGGAATGTCGGGTGCGAAGCGGGTGCGTTTGTCCTGCATCACGGCCAGTGCGCGCGTCTTGCCCTGCTTGAGGTAGGGCAGGGCGGTGAAGACGCCATCGAACATCGCATCCGTGTGGCCAGCAACCACGGCATTGACCGCTTCCACGCCCTTGTACGGGATGGAGTTGAGTTTGAAGCCGGCAACCTTCTGGAACAGGTCGGTGCCCAGCTGTCGTCCGTAGGTGCTGAGCGCGTACTTGCCCGGCGCGGCCTTGGCCAGATCGATGAATTCCTTCAGGTTGTTGGCCTTCACCGACGAATTGATGACGAACACCACTGGGGTATAGGCGATGTAGCTGATGAGCGAGAACGACTCGATGGGGTCGTAGCCAGGGTTCTTGACAATGATGGGTGCGGTGTGGAAGGTGGCGCTGCTGGTCATCATCAGCGTGTAGCCGTCGGCGGGCGCGGCCAGCAGGGCCTTGACGCCGATGACGGTGTTGCCCCCGGGTTTGGTTTCGATGATGAAGGGCTGCTTGGTGCGCTCGCGCACCTTCTCGACGATGATGCGCGTCATCACATCCGTGCCGCCACCGGCCTGGTACGGAATGATGATCTTGATGGGCCGCTCGGGGTACTTGTCGACCGACTGGGCGTGCGCTGCCGCGGCCATCAGGCAGGCGGACAGGCCGGTGAGGATGGGGGTGAGTTTCAAGGCTTGCTCCTTCAGTGTGGGTATGGGGTTGGCGCCTACGGGCGGGTGTTCAGGATCAGGTCGGCCGCGCGTTCGGCGATGGCCAGGGTGGCGGCGTAGGTGTTGCCGGAAATCAGCGTCGGCATCACCGACGCGTCCACCACCCGCAGGTGACTGACGCCGCGCACGCACAGCGCCGGGTCGACCACCGCCTCGGCGTCGCTGCCCATGCGGCAGGTGCCGACCGGGTGGTAGATGGAGGTGCCATTCGAGCGGGCGAAATCCAGGCACGCTTCGTCGCTCTGCACGTCGGGGCCGGGGGCCAGCTCTTCGGCGACGATGTCGGCCAGCGGTTGCGTGGCGGCCAGCCGGCGCGTGAGGCGAACCTCCTCGATGGCCACGCGGCAGTCTTCCGGCGTGGCCAGGTAGTTGGGCAGGATCCGGGGGTGTTGGCCCGGGTCCGGACTGCGCAGCAGGATCTCGCCGCGGCTTTCGGGCCGCAGGTGACAGACACTGAAGGTCATGCCCGGAAAGCGGTCCGGCATGCCGGTTTTTTCGTCGGTGGTGTAGTTGGAGAAGTGGTATTGGATGTCGGGGCTCGCAAGCTCGGGCAGGCTTCTGGTGAACAGCCCGACCTGGGCCGTCGGGTAGGCGATGGCGCCGCTGCGGCGCAGCAGATATTCCAGCCCCATGCCGACTTTGCCGGCCAGCGAATGGAACTGGTCGTTGAACGAGATCGGACGGTTGAGTCGGTAGGTCAGGCGCAACTGCAGGTGATCCTGCAGGTTCTTGCCCAGCTGCGGTGCGTCCACCCGTGGCGTGATGCCCATCTCCTGAAGGTGGGCTGCCGGCCCGATGCCCGACAGCATCAGCAGCTGCGGTGAATTGATCGAACCGCCGCAGACGAGCACCTCGCGCGCGGCGCGCAGCTCATGCCAGTGGCCGTCCTTTTCGTAGCGCACACCGGTGGCGCGCCGCTGCTCGAAGCTGATGTGGTGCACCATCGCCCCGGTGATGACGCTCAGGTTGGCGCGACCCTTCACCGGCCGCAGATACCCCACGGCCGCACTGCAGCGGCGGCCGTTGCCTACCGTGGCCTGGTAGTAGCCGACGCCCTCCTGGTCGGCACCGTTGAAGTCCGGGTTGCGGGGAATGCCCAGCTGTTCCGCCGCCGCGATGAAGCGCGTCCAGACTTCGCTGCGATTGGTCCGGTCCGACACCGTCAGCGGGCCGTCGACCGCGTGGTAGGCGTCGGCGCCCCGGGTCTGGTTTTCGATCTTCAGGAAGTACGGAAACAGGCTGTCCCAGTCCCAGCCGGTGGCGCCCGATGCGGCCCAGCGGTCGAAGTCCGTGCGCTGGCCACGGATGTAGACCATGCCGTTGATGCTGCTCGAGCCGCCCAGCACTTTGCCGCGCGGCCAGTACACCGACCGGCCGTTGGTCAGCGGGCTGGGCTCGGTCATGTAGAACCAGTTGTGCTTTTTTTCCCGCAGCAGGTAGCGGATGCCGGCCGGGATGTGGATCCATTTGTCGTCGTCCGGGCCACCGGCTTCCAGCAGGATCACGCGACACGACGGGTCGGCCGACAGCCGGTTGGCGAGCACGCAGCCGGCGGTGCCGCCGCCGACGATCAGGTAGTCGCAAACTGGGGTATTCATCTCGTCTGTTTCGATGGGTGAGGTGGTGGTGCCCTGAGTTCCAGCGTTTCAGGTGCAGGCCGGCTCATGAGGGTGTGCGGTGCCGACGAATTCAGGCAGCAGGTAAGGCGTTGGCCTGGTCTCCGGGGACGTGCAGCGCTCCACTTCGACCAGACAGGTCTGGGCCATGCAGCCCTGGGACAGTCGCGAAGCGCCGATGTCCGGCGTCAGCACGTTGGGGTTGCCGTGTCGTTCGACATTGCCGGGGCCGCTGGCCAGCCAGCTTGTCGGGTCGAACCATGCCCCGGTCGACATGCGAGCGACGCCGGGACGCAGCGCGTCGGAGATGCGCAGTGCCGCCAGGCAGGCGCCGCGGGCATTGAACACGCGCACCAGGTCACCGGCCTTGAGTCCGCGGGCCTCGGCGTCGGTGCGGCACAGGGTCAGCGGCTCACGGCCGTCGACTTTGTTGGCCTGGCTGCAGGCGGCGTGGTCGAGCTGGCTGTGCAGCTTGGTGTGGGGTTGATCGCTGATCAGGTGCAGCGGAAACCGGACTGCGGCTGGGCTGCCGAGCCATTCCAGCGGTTCCAGCCAGCAGGCGTGTCCGGGACAGTCGTCGTAGCCGAAGCTGGCGATGCGCGCGCTGAACAGTTCGATGCGGCCGCTGGGCGTGGCCAGCGGGTGGCTCTGCGGGTCGGCGCGGAAGCGGTCGAGCATCACGACTTCGGCCTCGGGCTGTGCCAGGTCAAGCAGGCCCCGGGTCCAGAAGTCGTCGAACGGGGGCAGCTCGATGCCGGCCTGAGCCGCGCGCTGCCGCGACTGTTCGTACATCAGGCTCAGCCAGTCGCGGGCGTCGCGTCCCTCCGTGAACGCCTCGCGCACGCCCAGGCGTTCGGCCAGATCGCTGAAGATGGCGTAGTCGTCGCGCGCCTCGCCCACCGGCGCGATGAGCCGCTTCATTGCCACCATGTAGCGCTCGCGCGTGGCGTAGCCGATGTCTTCGCGCTCCATCGCCGTGGTGGCCGGCAGCACGATGTCGGCCAGCTTCGCGGTGGGGGTCCAGTACTGCTCGTGGACGACGATGGTTTCCGGCTTGGACTGCCAGGCGGCGAGCAGGCGATTGAGGTCCTGATGGTGGTGGAACGGATTGCCGCCGGCCCAGTAGATCAGGCGAATGTCGGGGTAGGTGTGGCGCTGGCCGTTGTAGTCGAAGCTGGCACCGGGCTGCTCCAGCATGTCGGTGATGCGCGCCACCGGAATGAAGGCGCGGACCGCGTTGTGTCCCTGCGGCAGCGTCGGGCCGGAGAACTTGGCGTTGTCGTTGCCCATCATGTTGGTGCTGCCATAGCCCACACCGAAGCCGCCGCCGGGCAGCCCGATCTGGCCCAGCATGGCGGCCACGGTGATCAGGGCCCAGTAAGGCTGCTCGCCGTGGTGGGAGCGTTGCAGCGACCAGGCGATGTTGAGCATGCTGCGCGTGGCGGCCGCTTCCCGTGCCAGGCGGACGATGCGCTCGGCCGGCACGCCGGTGATCCGGGCCGCCCAGTCGGCGCTCTTGGGTTGTCCGTCGGTGTCGCCCCGCAGGTAGGCGGCAACGCGTTCAAAGCCGACGCAGTGGCTGGCCAGGAAGCCGGCGTCGTGACGCTTTTCCGTCCACAGCGTGTGCGCCATGGCCAGCAGCAGGGCGGTGTCGGTGCCCGGGCGAATGGGGATCCACTCCACCTCGCCGCCGGTGTCGATGTCGTCGCGCACCGGACTGATGTTGATGAAGCGCACCCCCGCAGCGGCCATGCGGCGCAGCCCGGTGGGGACCGCGTGCTCGGTGGCCCCGCCCGAACTGACCTGCGCGTTCTTGGCCGGCACGCCACCAAAGGTGATGAACAGCCTGGTGTGCCGCGCCATGACGCGCCAGCTGGTGTGCTGGGTGAACAGCTCTTCCATCGGTGCCACGATGTGCGGCAGCAGCACCCGGGCCGCACCCAGGCTGTAGGTGTCGGCGTGTCGGACGTAGCCGCCGATGGCGTTGAGAAACCGATGCACCTGACTCTGCGCGTGGTGAAAGCGCCCTGCGCTGGACCAGCCGTAGGAGCCACCGAAGATCGCTTCGTTGCCATGCCGCAGGCGCACGCGATCGAGCTCACGCGCCACCAGGTCGATCGCCTCGTTCCAGCCCACCTCGACGAACGGGTCGGTGCCGCGCAGCTGTGGTGCCGCGTGCGGCGCATCGCCGCACATGGCCTGCCACCAGCTGCGACGTACCGCAGGTCGACGCACGCGCACCGGACCGCGCGCGGCGTCGAGCATCGACAGGCCGATCGGCGAGGGCGAGGGGTCGCGTGCAAATCCCTGCAGTCGCAACGCCTCGCCCTGGCCCGTGGCTTCATAGACCCCCCAGTGGGAAGCCGTCAAGGGCATGGCTGTGGGGGGCGTGACGGGGGTCATCATGGTCCAGGGATGGCTTGGATCGGCGGCAGGCGTGGCATCCTAAGTGATTCCGTAAAATGACACTATGATTCCAAATAAGGGAATTAAGGATTCCCTCTTTTTGAGTGACACACTGATCCGTGGCCTGCGCCGGGTCGAGCCGCCGTTGCTGCCGCCCCGGTCTGACGGCGTGAATGCGCTGGCGCGGGGGCTGGATACTCGTGTCGTACGAACAGGGTGCACAAGGCGCCGGCAGCGGCGCTGGCTGCGAACAACCAGATCGCTCGGTCCCAGGCCCCCGTCGGCCCCAGCACAGGCCTGACCGCGTCGAGCAGAGCACCGGCCAGCGGCTGCAGGATCCCGGCCCCCAGGAAAATGCCGACGTTGACGAGCGAGACGGCCATGCCTGCGTGTTCAGGCGGGTTCATTTCCTTCGCTACAGTCCACGTCAACACGAAGGCCGGCACGAACAGGCCCATGACGAAGAACCAGGCGTAGCTGAGCGCCAGCGACGGTTCCCATCGCAGCACCAGGGGCAGCCACGAGAGCGCGTACATCAGGGCGAACAAGCGCATCACGCCGATGCGGCTGCGCAGACGATCGGACAGCAGACCAACCACGAGCGAGCCGGCCGCCACGCCGAGCACCAGCAGGCTGGCGTGATGGCTGGCCACCGCCTGCGACAGGCCGCGGCCTTCGCGCAGGTAGGGCACCACCCACAGGCCGGCAAAGGCGAAGAAGCTGCCGGCCACCCCAACGTTGACGAAGAAGCCTGGCCAGCTGGCCGGATTGGCCAGCACGGCGCGCAGCGCCTGTGCCCAGTGCGTTGCGACCGCGGGCGGCGGGGCGTAGGACACCTCGAATCCGCACTCGCGGGGACTGTCGCGTACCACGATCCATGTCAGCACGGCCAGCGCGAGCGAGGCCAGGCCCAGGCCGACGAACACCGATCGCCAGGACGCCACCGTCACCAGCCAGGCCAGGGGTGCGCCGGCGGCCGCGGCGCCCAGGTTGCCGGCAAGCAGGGTGATGCCGTTGAAGGTTGCAAAGCGTTGTGGTGGAAACCAGTTGGCACACACCTTGAGCAGGGCCACGAAGGTCACCGCCACGCCCATGCCCACCAGCAAGCGGCCGACGGCGGCCAGTTCCCAGCCGGGCGCCAGCCCGAACATGATCGAGCCGACGGCGGCCACCACTGCGCCGGCAGTGACCACAACGCGTGGGCCGACGGTATCGGCGAGCACCCCCACCGGCACCTGCAATACGGTGTAGACGTAGAAGTAGGTCGCGGCGAGCGTGCCGAGCAGCGCGCCGCTGACCTGGAAGGCCTGGGTCAGCTCGCCTGCGATCGCCGCCGGCGCCGTGCGGTGCACGTAGGACAGCACATAGCCGGCCAGCAGGATCAGGTAAATGAACAGCGCAGTGGCCGCAAACCCGATGCGGCGCGGCGGTTCGATATGCGCAGGCATCGCGCGAGGCGTTGTCGACCAAGCTTCTGTGTCTCGCATGTGGAGACTGTAGGCAGCGGCCGGCTTGTGCGCTTTCGATAAAGAGACAGAATATGTCGATGAAGCGACACGGGGTTCCTCAAGGCTTGCGATGCTGTGGAAGACGCTGAAGGTGCCGGATATCGAGACCTTGCCCGGGCCGGTGTTCGTGCGCGCGCAGGACATCCCGCCGGGCTACCGATTCCCGTCTCACTCGCATCCATGGCATCAACTCATCTATGCCATCAGCGGATCACTGGTCGTCGAGGCCGCCCATCAGCGCGTGGTCTGCGGGCCCGAGCAGGCGGTGTGGATTCCGACCGGTACCGTGCACGCGGTCGCATCGCGCTACGGCGCGCAATTTCGCAGTCTGTATTTGCGCACTTCCGTGGGTCGGGGCATGGCGGCGCGCTATGCGTTGCTGCAGGTGTCTGCCTTGCTGCGCGAGTTGATCCGTGAGGCGGCGTGGCTGGGCGAGCAGCGTGTGGCGGGCGTCGCCACACTGGCCTATAAGCAACGGGTGCACGGTCTGATCCTCGATCAACTGCCGCGGCTGGAACGCGTTCAGGCGCCGTTGCCCTGGCCGCAGTCTCCCATGTTGCGCAAGCTGTGCGAGGCGATCGATCGTGCGCCGGCCGACGCCGATGACATCGCCACATGGGGCGCGCGCCTGGGTGCGTCGGAGCGCACGCTGACGCGCCGTTTCCAGGCCGAACTGGGCATGAACTTTCGCGAATGGAAGCGGCGCCTGCGCCTGTTCAAGTCGATGGAACTGCTGGGCGCCGGCATGAGCGTGACGGCGACGGCGCTCGAACTGGGCTACGGTTCACCGTCCGCGTTTTCCTACATGTTCACGCGCGAAATGGGATGCAGCCCCAAGACCTATCGGGCTGCACCGGGCCGTGAGCGCCAGCGTTCAGCGCGGTCCCGGGCCCGTTGATGCCGTGACCGGTGCCATGTGTCTGCCGCGCAGGGGGCTGGAAGGCGCGCTCCGGCGGCCAGTGTGCGCAGGTCAGGGGCGATGGCACGGGTTGGAGCGGCAATGCGGGAGTGGTGACGGCCACAACATGCGGATCGCGGGTGCCCGTTGCCGATTCGGAAGCTGTGTTGAAAAATTCTGTAAATGAGATAATTGTTCCGACATATAGAAATTGAGGGCGGTGATCGAATGAACAACACTCTGATCAAGGGGCTGCGCTTGCTCGAGGTGCTGGTTGCACGCGCACAGCCCGTGGGAATCAGCGAGCTGGCCCAGGAGCTGGAGATGGGCGCCAGCAACGTGCACCGCTTGCTGCAGGCCCTGGTCGAGCTCGGCTATGCCGTCAACGAGGGCGGGCGTGGTGGTTATCGGGCCTCGCTCAAGGTGTGGGAGCTGGGGGCGCAGGCGCTGCACAAACTGGATTTCCGTGAAACCGCAGCGCCGGCCATGCGCATGCTGCTGGCGGAAACCAACGAAACGGTGCATCTGTCGGTGCTCAGTGGCGACGAGGTGATCTACATCGACAAGCTCGACAGCCCTGAGCCGGTGCGCGCCTACAGCGTCATCGGGGGCCGCGCACCGGCCTATTGCGTGGCCACGGGCAAGGCGCTGCTGGCCTGGCGCGAACAGCCGGCGGTCCAGCTGATGACCGTGCGGCCCCTGCAGGTCTACACGCCGACCACGCTGGCCGACACTTCGGCGCTGGCGATGGAGCTCGATCGCGTGCGGCAGCAGGGTTACGCCGTCAACCGAGGCGAATGGCGCGCCAGCGTCTGGGGCATTGCGGCGCCGGTGTTCGATGAACGCCAGCGCGTCGTGGCGGCGCTCGGCATCTCAGGCCCGGCAGAGCGCATCCGGGCGCGTGGCGTCAAGCGCCTGGCGGAACTGGTGGTGCAGGCCGCGCGACAGGCTTCGTCACGGCAGCTGGCGCTGGCGGGCGAGGCACGATAGCGCGGACGCCGGGGCTTTGGGTCGGAGCGCGGCCTACCACCGCAAGGGGCCGGTGTGGTGCCGGGCGGTGACCGACAATCCGATTGAAATTGGCTTCTGGCGCTTTTCTGGACTGCGCCGAACACTATCGAAACAATAGCAATTCGAGTGCGATGCTGTAGTCACGTCAGCGCCGGGGTCGGGTTTTCGACCATCGGCGGAGCGACACGGATCCACGCCTTCAAACCGGTGTCGCAGATGGCGCATTCGCCGCGGCATCCCAGGCCAGCGCCTCCAGCTGCTGCAACGCGCGGCTGGCGCCGCCCAGACGGGTGGCCAGGTGCTGGGCGCGCTTGAGGTACAGGTGCACGTCGCTCTCCCAGGTGAAGCCCATGCCGCCGTGCACCTGCAGGGCGCTGCGGGTGGCCTGCAGCGCGCCCTCGATGGCGCTCGCCTCGGCGGCGGCGCAGGCAAAGCGGGCGTCGGGCAGGTTTTCGCTCAGGGCGGCGGTGGCGTACAGCACGGCCAGGCGCGCGTTGTCCACGCCCATCCAGGCATTGGCCAGCTGGTGCTTGATGGCCTGGTTGCTGCCGATCGGCCGGCCGAACTGCACGCGCTCCCTGGCGTAGCCGGCGGCCAGATCGAGCGCAGCCTGAGCCACGCCGACCAGCTCGGCCGCGCGCATCAGCCGGTAGCCGGTGCGCGCCTGGGCGCGGCTGGCGGCGTCCAGCGCCCAGGCGTGCCAGGGCCCAGTAGGCGCCAGCGCCGGAGCCTGGCGCAGGGTGGGGTCGAGCGCGGGCGCGGCGGTCACGGCGGCGCCGTCGATCAGCGCCAGCTGCAGCGGCTCGCCCGGCGCGGGGCTTTCGCGAATCACGACGATGTCGCTGCACTGACCGGCGTGGTCCCGCCAGCCATCGCCCGCATCGACCACGTGCAGGGCGCGCCGGCCGGCCAGCATGGCCTGCATGGCGTCGCGCAGGGGCGCGGGCACGCTGGCGGGCGTGGCGCGGCAGGCCAGCGCCAGCCAGACGGCGCTGGCGGCCCAGGGCAGGTTGAGCAGCTGGTGGCCGGCTTCCTCGGCCAGCAGGCTGGCTTCGGTCAGGCCCAGGGCCAGGCCGCCCTGATCTTCGGGCAACAGCAGGGCCAGAAAGCCCATGTCGGCCATGTCGGCCCACAGGCGCTGCTGGGCGGCGTCGCTCCAGGGCAAGGCCTGGCGCGCGCGGGTCAGGGGGTGGTTGTCGGCAAGAAAGCGGCGCGCCGACGCCTGCAGCATCTGCTGCGCTTGGTTCAGGGCAAAGTCCATGGGCTTACCTGGGCAGGCCCAGCATCTGCTCGGCCAGGATGTTGCGTTGCACTTCGGAGGTGCCGGCCAGAATGGTTTCGGCGCGCGTCCACAAAAACTCGCGCGCCCACAGGGCGGCCGCCGGGTCGTGCCCGCCGGGCGTGGGGCCAGCCAGGGCGCGCTCGCCCAGCAGTTCGGCCGCTGTGCTGGTCAGACGCTGGTGCGCCTCGCTCCAGTGCAGCTTGGTGGCCGAGCCCTCGGCGCCGGGCGGGCCGCCGCGCAGCGCCAGCGTGAGCGCGCGCA
>ERZ1645192.949-NODE-949-length-24492-cov-7.338544_pt1 | contig 24492 bp, 17 predicted proteins | sample MGYA00575354_ERZ1645192 | MGnify/ENA primary metagenome ERZ1645192 (study PRJEB40844, sample SAMN11349763) | freshwater sediment metagenome | isolation source: river sediment | host: Sediment | place: India: Faizupur Khadar , New Delhi | collected 2017-02-21 ... | reverse complement strand
TAAATTATGTTGACAGGAAATATGGCATTTTTTATAGTGTGACTCAGTGAATTTCAGGTGAACCCATGAGAAGAATACTTCTGGTAATTTTCTTTGTTGCAGCGGTGCTGCCCGTAAATGTGCACATGGACCGTTCGTCGGGTATGTCAGGACATGGATCTTTGCACCGGTGGCCGGCTGTGGTAATGGCGCAGGCCCAAAGCCAGTCGACGCTCACCCAGCCAGTGCCTGCGGCGCCTCTGCGAAAGGTCCCGGCGCCGAAGCCCGTTATGAATCCGGCCGGGCGCACGATCATCTCTCCGGGTAGAGCCCAGCCCCAGCAACCAGCCCAATCCCAGCAAACTGTGCAGCAGCCGGACCAGTCTCAGCCGGTGCAGCAGGTGGAACAGCCGCTGACGTATACGGACACCTCCCAGGCGTACCAGGACCCGGGCGGGCCGGAGCAGGTAAATATCTCCGCTCAGGACGCATCGCCCGGCGCTTCGGAGAATCCCTCCATGATCCAAACCGACATGTATCGCAGGACAGGCGGCCAGGGGCGGGGCGGGGCCGGCGGGCAGCAGATCCAGCAAGTACCTGTGCAGCAGCCGGGTATGCAGCAGCAGCCGATGCCTGCACAGCAGGCTCCCGTGATGCAGCAGCCGATGCCTGTTCAACAGCCCGTGCAGCAGGCTCCCGTGATGCAGCAGCCGGGAATGCCCGGATTGTGCGCCATCCGGTTGAGCGAAGACAGGTCAAGCGTCGCGCTGCTTGATGGATCGGGCCAGGAGGTCAATCATATAGCGCTGGGCAGGGACCGTGTCCAAAAGATATTCAAGTCGCCCGACGGAAACTGGAATGTGCTGGTCTTCAAGGTCCGCCAGCGACAGGAGTACGGCGCCATATCCGTCAACGTCGCGCAGTGTGACCCTCAGGAAGCGAGGGAAATTCGCGCCATGCCCGAAAATATTGAATTTCAGGGGAACGAAATGCTGCTTGCCTTCCCCGGGAACGTCGTGGAGCGATTGTCTCTCACTCATAAAACAGGACCGTAAGGATTCGCTTACGCTATACACAATGGAGGTTTGTAATGAAGGCAGAAAGATGGATCGCGATCATAATGACAATCGTCCTGGCCCTGGTCTTTGGCGGGGTTTGCCATGCCGACGATGAAGAGGACCCGGTCGTTGACAGTTCAAGGACGACGAAGAAACTGCAAAGTATAAAACGGCCCAAGGGGCAGAGGAAAGTCGTGACCATCTATGAATTCAGAAGTTCTGTGCCGGAAGTGAACGGCGCCGCGGCAACTGATATGTTCACAACAGCCCTCATAAAATCGGGGTATTTTGCCGTCGCCGAAAGGCAGAGGCTCAATGAAGGCGTCATGCGTGAAAAACAGCTTCAGGGCGGCGGAATGGCCACGGGAAAGGCGGGCCAGACCAAGCTGGCCGGGGCGCAGTATATCTTTGAAGGTACCGTGTCGGAAGCAAACCCTAATGAAACGAATAAAGAAGGCGGATTCACTGTCGGCGGCATGAACGTGGGGGGCGCAAAAACCACCGACAGCATCGGCCTCGACGTCCGCATCGTAGACGCCCAGACCGGGCTGGTCCTCGATTCCGTGAATGTCCGAAAGAAGATCGTGGCTAAAGGCGGAGAGGTGTCGGGTGTGGGACGCCTGGCCCAATCGATAGCGGGCCTCGGCGGCAAGTCTGTCCCGCTCAATCCTGATGCACGGGGCAAGGCATCAAAGAAAGAAGGGGTTGACCAGGCCCTCCGGTCTTGCATCGAGACGGCAGTCTACGAGCTCGTTACGAGATACGGCGAGGATTGATGGCGAAGCCGCGGGCCCGTTCCGTACTTGTTTTCATAGCCGTACTTTCGCTTGCCGCAGTGACCTTCTCACATGCCGACGGGCCGCCGGCAGCATATCTTTATCCGGACAGCGTGCCCGTGCACGGGAACCTGTTCTTCCCCGGCGGAAGCCCCCTCGAAAGGTCCACCGGCCAGAGGGACGCCTGGTATGCGATATATCAGACGTCTTTATATCCGGGTTATGCCTACGCGATCATAGTGCGGCATAAAGGAGACCCGGCCCGGATGAGACTGTATGCCATGGACAATCATCCGTTCGATAAGGTCTCGGTCAAGATACAGCTTGCCTTGAAGCGGGTTGATTCTGCCTATAATAATTATAAGGAGCCTTCCTACCAGGCCGCTGTGAGCCTTCCCGAAAAGGCCCGGTCTACCAACCTTTTTCTGCTTCTTGAATGGCTCCCGCCAACGGGACACAACAGGCCCGTCCCGGTTTCGATGCAGGTGGTGTCAACAGGCTATGGACAGCTTATGAGCAGGGGAAGTCAATGGGGCCGGAAGGATGGATGGAAGCCGGAAAGCGCGCTGCAAGGGAGAAGACCTGTCGTCATCCCTGTTCCCGAAAGATAGCGTTTGTGTAAAGAGAAAAAAGGCAACCGGTGACGGTCGCCTTTTTTTGTTTTCTGGCAGTAAACAGGATCAGAACGTGGGCTTGTAGCAGCCGTAGAATATTCCGTCCCTGAGCAGCGGGCCGATGTTCGTTCCTCCCCCGGAACTGTACTGGGAGCAGCCGGGCTGGTATTCATATTTGCCCGTACCGCCGCACCGGGGGGATTGAGACCCGGCAGATGACGCACAGCAGAAATAACCTTTTGCATCGCACCGCAGGTATCCTCCCATAACACCCGCACAACTTGGCTGACCGACGTATACATAACCCTGGAAGGATTTAGCTCCCGGACAGGTACTGGCAGCTGGCGGCGGTGTTGACCCCGGCTGGGCGCACACGCCCTTATCACAGTATTTCGATGTGCATTCCGACGATACATGGCAGGGCCTCCCGATCGCCTGGCCGCCTGCCGAGCATGTGCCGCGGAGCCCGCTTGTGACCTGGCAATAACCGCTGCGGCACTGCTGATGCGTGGTGCAGAATTCGTTCGCATTGCCGGTCCCGTCCTGGGCGACGCAACCTGCCCCCGGCCGGTTGTCGCAGCGGCGTGAAGCGCACTCGTTGTGTGTCGAGCAAGGCGATCCGAGCGGTTTGTTGACGCCGGAGCACTGACCTGTGATCTTGCCCGGGGTGATGGTACACAACTGACTGCGGCACTGCTGATGCGTTGTGCAGAATTCGCCGGAATTACCCGTCCCGTCCTGGGGGACGCAGCCTGCCTGCGCGCGGTTGTCGCAGCGCCCGGAGGTGCACTCGTAGTGCCCGGCACATTTTGCGCCGAGCGGCTTCCCGGCAAACGACGGCGCAGCAAACACGATCACGACAGACACCACCAAAAGGAATGCTACAAACGTTTTGTAAAAATCAGGCTTCATTCTTCCTCCCATGTTTTTCTCCTCCTTCAGGATCCTTACCTGCACATAAATAGTTTCAGGTTGTCCCACCTGTCGTGCACACGCAATTTTTTTATGAATGATACGACATCTTACATCTTTTTATAATCGAAGGAAAGTTATTCCGTGGTCTCGCTGACCGCGGCGGCTTTTTTCGGCCCGGGCGCAAGAACGGGAATTTCAGGGCCGGAATACGGTACTGCAAGACTTGATTCGGAAAGCCTTTTGGCCGGGACGATGCTGCCGCACGCGATGCCCTGTGGGCTTGTCGGAGAAAAAGTAGTATTATAGGTTATTCCTCTCATGAACGATACGCGAAACGAATACATGATAGTGTTGAGCATTGCCTTTGCCTCTTTTCTCGCGCGGCTCAATCTCTACACGGTCAATGTCTCGCTTCCGACGATATCCCGCGCCTTCGGCGTCGGCACCTCCGAGATATCCCAGGTGGTGACGTCCTACCTCCTTGTCATAACCGGCTCTCTCATTCTGTTCGGCAAGCTGGGTGACAGGCTGGGGTTCAAACGCGTATTTATTGCCGGCTACGTCGTGTTCATACTGGGTTCGCTGTTGTGCGGCATATCGCAGGGAATCTCTTCGCTTATCGCGTCGAGGTTTGTGCAGGGCCTCGGCAGTTCCATACTCCTCGCGACGAGTTTTGCGATAATCGCGCAGGCGGTCCCGAAAGAGCGGCTCGGCTGGGCCTTCGGTATAAATGCCACCGCGAACGCGATCGGGGTGGCCGCCGGGGCGCCTTTAGGGGGCATAATCGCCGGCTATCTCACCTGGAGGCTCATATTCCTCATCAATATCCCCCTCGGGATCGCAGCTGTTCTCTGTGCATTGAGGTGCCTTCCTTCTCCCGCCGGCCCGGATGAGAAAAGCCCCCGACAGCCGGCCGGGTTTGACATACCCGGGGCGGCCCTCAGTTTCCTGGCACTGGCCGCGCTTCTGCACGTCATGAACACAGGCGGTGAAAAAGGCTGGACATCTCCGACCATCCTCATGTTCGCAGCCGTATCCATCGTCTTGTTCGTAATTTTTGTCGTTTGGGAAAGGCGGTGCGGTGAGCCGCTGCTCGACATGGCAATGCTGAAGAACGGGGGGTTTGTTTTCGCCCTCGCCGCGACGACCATGGCCTATATGCTCATCGCGGGAAACGCCTTCCTGCTGCCTTTCTACCTCGAGACCGTCAAAGGCATGGATTCCACCGGGACGGGAATGATACTCCTCATTTATTCGCTCATCTATGTTTTCGTGTCGCCCTACGCGGGCAGACTGTCCGACAGGACGGACACCGTTAAGCTCTGTGCCGTTGCCATGTTTTCCGGGGCGGTGAACACCCTTTTCTTCGCCTGGACGCTGAGGTTGAACGGTCTTGTGCCTGTCGTTGTCTTTCTCGCGTGGCTCGGTTTTTCCTATGTCTTTTTCCTGTCTCCCGTTAATGGCCTTGCGATGGGTTTTGCCCCGAAAGGCAAGGAGGGTACCGCCTCCGGGCTTCTCAACACGGCCATCAATTTGAGCATGGTCTTTGGCGTTGCAATTTTCGAACTGGTCTTTTCCCAATCCCTGAGCGGGAGCGCTCAGGGAGGCGCGGGCGCGGCTTCGTCGCAGGTGCCCGTGCCAACCCTGCTGAAGGGTTTCAGCCACACGTATATCGCCGGAGGCATCATGTGCCTTGCGGCAATGGTCTTTTCGATACTCGTGAAAAAAAAGCCGCAATAGGGTAAAATGGCTATGCTATGCCTGTGCCCGATCCCTTCATCCCGCCGCCGTATACCTGGACACCCGTGCCGGGGACCGAAAATGTGGAGATCTACCACATCGTGCGCAAACCCTCCGTTCTGTGTTCCAATACATACATAATCAAGGCGCCGGAGCTCTTTATCGTGATCGATCCGGGGACCGATCCCGAACAGATAGAGCATGGCCGGCAGGTGGTACTGGAAAAACGGCAGGGGAAGGCCATCCCCGTTTTTCTCTTTCTTACCCACTGTCATATCGATCATTTCCTGGCCGTGAACCTTCTCATGGACCAGACGTTCAACGGTCAGTTCATTTGCCATCCCCTGGCCGCTGATGCCATAGAAACGAAGGATGAAAACCTTACCCTGGCGAACATGAACGGTTCGGTACTGCCCATATGCAAGGTGCGGGACTGCTTTTTTCATGATAAGGACCACCCCATCCCTGCTGAAGAGAGCCCGCTCACCGTTGAGAGCGGTATTGTGGAGCTTGACGATGGGCAGGTCATACCGTGCAACATTGTCCCTCTCGGCGGCAACGACCGGATCGAAATATTCCAGACCCCCGGACACAGCCCCGACAGTATCACGTACGTGGTGGGCCGGTTCATGTACACCGGCGACCTTCACGTTGCCACGACGCCCGGGATAGCCGGCAAGAACGGATGGGACAATATGGCCCTCGTCTCCTCCATACGGGCAATGATCGATGTGGGAAGGAAACGGGAGATTGCCCATATCCTGCCCGGGCACGGAAAGGTCATCGATTTTGAGAAGGCGACAAACATATTCCTCAAGGAGGCGGACGAGGCCCTGCACCTCACCAGTCTTGCCCTTTTCGACAGGGAACGGTCATTATACCTCTCGGAATACGCGATCGTGCTTCTCGAGGAAACAAGCAGCATCTTTTCCATCATTGCGGCCCGCCTCCTGAAAGTCTCCTACTACCTCGACATGCTCGGTGAGCACGATCGTGCACAGTCTATCCCCAGAATTATCGATACCGACATGCTCGATCGGACGGTGGACGAATTCCACACATATATCCGGGAGCTTAAGGGTGCGCGGGGCGCCCCGGTTATCTCCAAGGCCGTGCAGTTCTCCCGCAAAGTGAACAGGATATTCGAGCCCGAGAAGATATCGCACCTCTTCGACCCCTGTTTTCTCCGGCGGATCAAGAGCCTGCTTGCGGATTTTGTCAATGTCGTCTACGGCATCCGTTTCCGCGACCAGGAAACGACTTTCGGCCTGAACACGGCGGTTCAGGAGGCCCTTGCGTCATTGAAAAAGGACCCCGCAGAAAGCGAACGGATATTCGAAACCCTGGACGACGACCGTGAATTTATCGATGAGCTTACGAGGCGCATTGCGTACACGCCGCTCTTTTCCGGGACGCGTTTTACCTTCTCCCGGTCAGAAGAAGAGCTCGACGTCACCGCCGACAGGCTGATGTTCCAGGACATGCTCAACGCCCTTCTCGAACAGCTCGCCATAGCCGACATCGATCACATCAGCCTCGAAACAGGCCGCGGCGAGACGGGTGCGGCCGCCCTTTCCGTTACCTGCGGGGGGAACGCAAAACCCTTTGCATTGAGGGAATCAAAGGTGCTTTATCTCAAGCACTCCATGAAGATAGCCGGCGGGGAATTCGAGAAGATCATCGACCGTGAAAGGGAGCTCTACCGCTTCATATTCTCCTGAAACGAAGTCAACAACAGGCAGACCCTGTTTATCTTTCTATCTTCACCTTCATATCCGGTTTACGTGTGAACCGTGTCGCAAAATAGGCGCCGATGAGGCCTCCAGCGAGGGAGAAGATCGTATCCTCCCCTATCTCCATAAGGATCTGGGGTATGCGCGTGGCAAACACTGCCCAGTTTATGGTGAGGCCCGCTTTGGCGGCGTGCTGATGCGTGTAATACCCGGCCGTGAAAACAAGCCCGAGAAGAACGGAAACAACGGTGGCGAGACCGCTCAACACCTGTATCGGCAAACCGACCCTGCCGGCCGCCTTCCGGGCACAAAAACCGATCCCGATGCCAATACCTATGGCGACAAGCCAGAGCATTCTGCCTGTCAGGATGATGATCCCGCCATAGACGAGGGCCCCTATGACCGCCATGACAGCCGCGACGAGGACCGCCCGGGGGATATGCATGGGAAGCGTTTCGTAGAGGGCCTCCTGTTCGACGGCTTCCCTCTGGATCTTCTCTATGCAGACCGGACAGATACGGTCCACCACGCCGTTCGCCAGAAGCGGCTGATCAACTGAGGTTTGACGGCAGATGCGGCATGTGAGGCCGGGGGGCGCAGCTATGCCCTTCAAGGAGTGGATGAGCGCCTCCATATTGCTTACGAATTTCTCCACCTTCGGGAAGCCCGTAATCCCCCTGACATTGTTGAATATCGCCATGCCGTCGGTGATCTCTATGGTTTTCGCCTTGATGCCTGCCTGCACCACTTCGGGCATTCCCGGCAGGGTTTCCCTGACCGCACTGTCTTGGGAGGCATCGTCGTAGCGCACGATGCCGGTCAGGAACGAATTATTTCCCTTCGTGCGTATCATGACCTGGACCGGATAGCCGTCCTTCATTCCTATCGCCGTCCCTTGATCGGGATGAAAGGACAGGCCAAGAGATTCCCCCGCTTCCTTGACTATCTTGTGGGCCATAAGACCTCCTGGTGAAGATCGTTGTTGGTATGAACTTTTCTCCTCATATGATATCAAAGATACGGGAGGAGCGACAAGCTATAATGCGATGGAGTATCGACAGCGCGGGTATAAATCCCGCAGACAATCCGTTCGTGATGATTTAGAATGAGTTATGCGGAACAAAATGCCGCATCCGGGAATCTAAAATGGTGAGAATATGCCGGAAGCCGGCATAATGGAAAGACCGCATCACTTACTCCTCAAGAGGTTACAACGATGTCTCAGGACAGGAATGGAAAATACACAAGGGCGCTGATCCGATCAGTGATCGTCATCGTCGTTTTCTTCATGGGCACCCCCCTCGTCTGGCCTGGGAACCCGCCCCGGTCACAACTGACATTTGACGAATTCAAGGTTCAGATAACGGATGCCTACCAACACGGAAACACCCAAAAGATCCGCCAATTATCAACATCACATGTCGACTTTTTGCGTCCCCTGGTCGACGAACTGGTCCGGGACTGTTTTCGGTCCGACCTGCAAACGCAAGGCAAAAAAGCGGAAGACCTGTTGTCTTTCGCCCGCGCCATTGCAAAACTCAAGAAGGAGATCACGCGGGACAACCTTCTTGTCAACCGGGTAAACAGGTACCGATCGTGGTCCCTGCCTGAACGTATGCTGAAGTCTGAGGCCGATCGTCTTTTGACGGCTGCCGCCCGCGCGTTCAACGAGGGCCTTTATGGAGAAGTCGCAGCTCCCGGGAAGAAGGCCCTTGATCTTTATGGCCGGTTATCGGACACGGCAGGAGAAGCGGACACCCTTCACTATCTCGGCCAGGCGGAAAGGAAGCTGGCGAACTACGACGAAGCCGTAAAAATGCACGACAGGGCGCTCCAGCTGGCGAAGAAAGACCACGACCGCACGGGACAGGGGCAGGCGCTCGTTGACCTGGGGGATGTTTACGAACGGAGAAAGGACCACGCGAAGGCCATAGAGTCCTACGAGAGGGCGCTCGCCTCTCTCAGCCCCGAAGAGGATTGGCGTGAAATGGGCAGGGCCCTCTGCCAGCTCGGCGACATTTATGTGGCATCCGGTGATTTTGGGGCAGCCCACGAATCCTACTCACGCGCCCTCCAGTTTGCTGAGAAAGGCCGGGACCCGGTCTATATAGCCAGGTTCAGCGACTACCTCGGATACTTTTACCGCCAGCTGGGTGACTACGATAAGGCCATTGAAATTCACAAGGAAGCGCTGGAAAACGCCGGCCGTATTGCCGACGCCGCGATGCGGGCGCAGGCCAGGGCGAGGGCGCTCAACCATCTCGGCCTGTGCACGGAAAAACTGGCCGAGTGGTCGTCCACGGACAAAGGGAGCAGGCCAAAGGCGACGTTATACAGGGACGCGATCGCATACGAGCGCCAGGCCCTCGAGTATGCGGTCGAGATCAACGACCGGTGGCGGCAGGGGTACATAATGAGGGCCTTGAGCCAGCTCCACAGGGAGCTCGGGGCGGTCCTGCCGGACGGGGAAAAGCTGCCCCAGTATCAGCTGTCACTTGAGTGGGCTGACCGGGCCCTTGAGCTGGCGTCGTCATCCATGGGAGAGAAGGAGTGGACAGGGCTGGCGCTCAACCATACGTTCCTCGCACAGGCCGCTCTCCGCCGGGACGAGGAATGCCTGCAGACATTTCAAAGGTCAGTCGCGCTGTGGGAGTCCATGGGCGACCTTCTGTCCATGGGAAGGGCCTATCACCTGCTCGCGCAGTCATTCTACGAACCGCGCAGCAGATACGAAGACGCCCTGGCCGCATACGACCAGGCCATCAGGATATATGCCCGGATCCATGCGCTCGAGTACATGGCCGCCATCCATTTGAACAAGGGGGCCATTTACGAGAAGCAAGGTGAGATCGAAAAGGCCAAAGCAGCGTATATGGCCTCCATCGAAACCATGGAATCAATGCGGAGCAAACTCACCTCGGAGGAACACAAGCTGACATTCTTTGCGCGGCGGTCGAAGCCCTACGAGGCCCTTATATCCCTTTTGATCAAGGGCTACAGAAAACAGTCCCGCCTCGAGGACGGCATCCAGGCGTTCTATGTCTCGGAACAGGCAAAGGCGAAGACCTTCCAGGAAATGCTGGCGAAGGCAAGTGCACGGCGCGCGATCGGACAAAACAATCCGAAACTCCGGCAATATGTCAGTAAGGAGCGGGAACTTATCGACCGCCTGGCACAATGCAGGAACCTTCTCACGGAAGCCCTGAACAGGCCCGAAGCCAGGCGGGATTACGCCCGGATACGGGATATTGAAGAGGACGCCATCGCCACAGAGACACAGCTTATCAGCCTTGAACGTGATATAGAGAAGAACTTTCCTGAATATGCCGACCTCAAGACACCGAGGCTCAAGACGATCAAGGAACTGCAGGAAAACATCCTCAGGCCGGATGAAATTGTCGTCTCTTATTTCATCACCGGGGAAAATCTCGTAGCATGGGCCATTTCGGCAAAGAACGTTCATATCGCCGTCACGGATATAAAAAGCAGCGATCTCAAGAACAGGATAAGATCGCTCAAGAACTCACTGGAAGAAGTGGGCCGGACGGGGAACCCCCGGGACCTGAACGAGTTCAACGTACGGGCCGCAAACGAACTGTACCGCATCCTCATAAGGCCTGTGGAAGAGTACATACGCGGGGCGCAGATCGTATATATATCAGGCCACGACGTTCTCTACACGCTGCCCTTCGAAGTCCTGATCAAGGACGGCCCGAACACGGCCGAGCTCATCAGGAAATATGAGAATATCACGCAGAGAAGGAACATAAGCTCCTTTGATTATGTCAACCTCCCCTATTTGCTGAAAGACCATCCCATAGCTTACCTCCCCTCCGTGTCTGTCCTGTATTCCGTCCGAACGTTCCTGAAGGACGGCTACGGAAAATGGAGAGAACCCCTCGTCGCTTTTGCGGACCCCGTGTTCTGTCCCCGGGAATTGAAGAAGAAAGGAAAGGATGCGTTCCTCAACAGGGGGGCAAACTTTGCGCTGTTCGCCATGAGGGGGTCCGGTACCCTGACAGATTCGGACCCCTGTAAAGTATTGCCCCGCCTGTCAGCGACGGCCGATGAGGTCAAGGCGATAGCAAGAACCCTGAAGGCACCGAAAAAGCCTTTCCTGCGGGAAGAGGCGAAGGAGACGGCACTGAAGACGATCGATCTCAGGCCGTACCGCTATGTGACGATCGCGACACACGGACTGCTCGCCGGTGAGTTCAAGGTGAACCAGCCGTCCCTCGTCTTAAGCCTCGTCGGGGACGGAAAGAACGACGGCCTGCTCGAGATGGACGAGGTCTTAGGGCTCGATATCCACGCGGAGCTTGTGACGCTTTCCGCGTGCAACACGTCCGCGGCAGAAGGCGGGACGGACAAGGGAGAAGGTTTTGTGGGCCTGACGAGGTCCTTCATGTTCGCGGGAACGCCGTCCGTTCTCGTCACGCACTGGAGCGTCGAAAGCGAAACAACACGGGACCTCATGATCAAGGTGCACCAGATGATCACGGCAAAAGGAAGGGCCAGGGCCCTCAGGGATGCGAAGATCGATATGATCGGCAGGTACGTTGATATCGGGGAAACAAGGATATCCACGGCCCATCCCTTTTTCTGGGGCGGTTTTGTCATAGTCGGGGACGGGAGATAGATACCCTGCGGCATGCGGGTTGGACCGTCCCGCCTTCCCTCATTTGACCGGGGCGGGAGTCGCAGGGGCCTCCTTTGGCTTCACCGTCATCGCTATATCGCCCAGACTTCGCTTCGGGCTGTCCGCGGCGATCCTGATGACGCCCGGCGCGTTCTCCACGCTGAATATTTCAGGAGGGGCCTTCAACGGGACCTGTTCCTTCTCGGCCATCACGGCAAGGACGTACTCCCCTTTGCCCACGTCCTTGAACTCGAACCTGCCCGCATCGTCCGTCGTCTTCGCGTCGACGGGAAAACTGCTGAAGTACTGCTGATCTATCTGTGTCATCTTCGGCCTGTAGGTAAAGAGGGCGACCTTTGTCCCGGCGAGCGGCGCCCCGTTGAGCTTCACGACACCTGTTACCGATGCGCCGGTGACCGCGGGCTCGTTCAGGAAGGCGGCCTTCGTGAGGTCGGCCCCCTTTGCCTTCGCCTTCATTGCCCAGGCCTTTGCCTCGTCAGGCTTGCCGAAATGCATGAACGCTTCCGATATCCTCAAGGACGGGGTCTTGCCGATATACCATTTCCTCTCGTCGGCAAAAGCCCGCAGGTACTTCTCGTTCTCGGCCGTGGCGGGAATGGTGCTCAGGCGCCGCAAAAGGATCATGCGTGCCAGTATCTGGGAGTCGGCGTTCCTGAACATCTGCCCGGTGCCCTTTTCCGTGTCCCAGAGCTTGAAGTATCCCTTCATGACGGCATCCTGGCCCGCAAACAGGAAGAGTGACCCGTCTTTACGGCGCGCTATGTAGTCTTCTATCTTCCTGATGTTTTCCGGAGTGAGCGCGTAGGTATTGTTGTATACGAGAAGGCCGCTTCCAGCGGCCTCCATGCGCCATTCCTGGACAGCCGGCCTGTCAGGGACGAAGAGCACCACGGTCTTTACCGCGGTCCCTTTCCCGGCTATCCCCACCGCTTCGGCCAAATTCTTCTTCTTGAAATCATACCGGGCAACAGCATCGTTATATGTACTGCCTATGATGCCGGCATAGACGGCAAGGAGGATAAGAGGGAAAATGAGCCGCACAAGGCGCGCCTTCATTGTCATCCGCCTCGCTGAAAGAATTGTGACGAATCCCGCGATGAGGGCAAAGGAAAGCCCCAGCATCACCATGAGAGCCCTGGAGAGGAGCTGCCAGCCAAGGAGACTTGGTTCACCCGACCTGCCGAGCACTTCCGCGACGAGCATGAAGTACTTATCGAAACACCAGTTGTAGAGGAGGAGGAAGCAATAGGCGATGCCGCCGCAGGCTGCCCCCATGAGAAAGCTCGCGATGGCCTTCGGCCAGGCGGACCTGAAATCGTCTTTATCGTCAACGCGCCAGGACGTGAGGTCACCCGCCCATCCCGTCTCGCCGACGAGAAACCAGAATATACCCGATATGACGCACATCACAACGCCGTACAGGACAAAGGACTCAGGCATGGGGGAAGGGAAAACCCCCGAAAAGACGGCGAGCGGCGTCCGTGCCGCGGCCACGATAAGAAGGAAGAACAGGACCATGCCTCCCAGGCCGGCAACGACGGCCTTTGCCTTTTTGACACCGGGTTTCTTAAGAGAGCGGAAATTGGGGTTCAGCTCAAAGAGGACAAAGAAGAAGCTGATGATCACGAAGACCACGATGACCCACGCCATCGCTCTGGCATTGGCCCCCAAAAACCCGAGGAAGCCTGTCGCCATGGCTTCGAAGTCGGCCTTTTCCCTCAGGGTGAGAAGCATGTCCACGTAGCTCGGTCTTGCGATGGCGTTGAGGACGGCGACTATGCCGATGGCGGAGGCGACCCCGAAGATCCCCATCACGACGACAAAGATCAGGTCCCTTACGAACTCTTTCATAGACTCCCCCCTTTTCGTCAGCGGCTGGCTCCTCTATCCATTGTCTCCGAATCCCCGACCCCATGCAATAAAAAAATCGTGAGCCGCCCCCTGCCCGCGCCGGGCCGTCGCATTCCTGCGCAAAGAAAAAACACGATGTCCGGCGTACATCAACGAACCTCTGGAATTTCTCCTGTCAGACTGCTAGACTCAGAACAGGGCCTCCCCGGGGCGCCATGCCGCTTCAGACACCGCCCCGCCGGTATGTGCTACGGTTTTGAGGAACACGGGAAACATCTGAAAGAACAATAAGGAGCCAGTCGTGAAATACCCCGACATCAAAACGGCCCTTCCGGGCCCCGAAGCATCAAGGCTCATCGCAATCGATTCCGCTCATGTGTCACCTTCGTACACGAGGGTCTATCCCCTCGTGGCACAAAAAGGCGAGGGCCTCTGGATCGAGGACGTTGACGGGAACACCTTCCTCGACTTCACGGCGGGCGTCGCCGTCTGCTCCACGGGGCACTGCCACCCGCGGGTGGTCGAAGCGATAAAAGAACAGGCGGAGCAACTGCTTCACATGTCGGGGACGGACTTCTATTACACGCCCCAGATTAAGCTTGCGGAAAAGCTTGGCGCGGTCCTTCCGGGCGACAGCGCGAAGAAGGTATATTTCGGCAATTCGGGGGCGGAGGCGGTCGAGGCGGCGTTCAAGCTCGCGCGGTGGCACACGCGCAGGGAACTCAACATAGCGTTCTTCGGGGCCTTTCACGGGCGGACCATGGGCGCGCTTTCCCTGACCGCGAGCAAGAGCCAGCAGAAGAAACACTATCATCCCTTTGTCCCCGGCATCACGCACATCCCCTATGCCTATTGCTACCGCTGCCCGTACGGCGGGTGCTACCCCAATTGCGGCATCGAGTGCGTCCACTGGATCGAGGACACGCTCTTTCGTGCTACTATGTCACCGGAAGAAGTGGCCGCCGTTTTCGTCGAGCCGATCCAGGGAGAGGGGGGCTACATCGTTCCCCCGCCGGAGTTCCACCGCGAGCTTCGCCGCATCACCGAGAAGTGGGGGATCCTCTATGTCGCCGACGAGGTGCAATCGGGGATGGGCAGGACCGGGAAGATGACCGCTATGGAGCACTTCGGTGTCGAACCGGACATCATAGCCCTGGCAAAGGGGATAGCGTCGGGCCTGCCGCTCGGCGCAATGGTCGCGGGGTCCGCGATCATGGATTGGGAAGCGGGCTCCCATGCCTCCACCTTCGGGGGCAATCCCCTGTCCTGCCAGGCGGCCCTTGCGACCATAGATCTCCTCGAGGGTGAGCTCATGGCAAATGCGAACGCTCAGGGCGCGCGGTTTATCGAGGGTTTAAAGGAGCTCCAAAAACTGTATGAATGCATCGGGGACGTCCGTGGAAAAGGGCTCATGATCGGCGTGGAACTCGTGAAGGACAGGACGACAAAAGAGAGGGCCGGCGAGTGGCGAAACGACGTAATCAGGAGGGCATTCCAGAAGGGGCTTTTGCTTCTCGGCTGCGGCGAGAACACGATACGCCTGTGCCCCGCCCTCACCGTTTCGCGGGAAGAGATCGATGTCTGCCTTTCAATGCTGGCGGAGATCCTGAAAGAGGTGGCGGGATGAAACCACCGTACGGGCTGCCCGCCGGACACTTTTCCGATACGGGCATCCGGGGAGAATAGATCATGGAAAAGATACTGAGTGACCTCGGCCTGACCGAGCAGGACGAACATTCCGGCGCGGGGAGCGGAAGCTGGCTCACGTGCACAGGCGCGATGCTCGAATGCGTATCCCCCATCGACGGCCGCACGGTCGGCACGGTGAGGTGCGCGGACAGGGACGGCTACGAAACGGTGATAACCCGCGCCGTTCACGCCTTCGAGGAATGGCGGATGGTCCCCGCACCGAAGCGGGGCGACGTTGTGCGGCAGATAGGGAACGCACTGAGGGACCGTAAAGAAAGCCTCGGCACCCTTGTGAGCCTCGAGATGGGCAAGATCAGGGCCGAGGGAGCCGGCGAGGTGCAGGAGATGATCGACATGGCGGACCTTGCGGTCGGCCAGTCGAGGATGCTCTACGGAAAGACAATGCCGAGCGAGCGCCCCTGTCACCGGCTTTACGAACAGTGGCACCCCTTAGGCCCCGTGGGGGTCATCACCGCCTTCAATTTTCCCCTCGCGGTGTGGGCGTGGAACGCGATGATCGCACTCATCGCCGGCAACACAGTGATCTGGAAACCTTCGTCGAAAACGCCCCTGTGCGCCATTGCGGCCATGGAGATCATCTGGGAAGTGCTCAATAAGAACGGCCTCCCGGAAGGTATCCTCAATATTGTCACAGGGCCTCATGAAACGATCGGCAACGCGCTGGTCAACGATCCGCGCGTCCCCCTCATTTCCGCCACGGGGAGCGTGAGGATGGGGCGCGCCGTCGGCCAGGCGGTCACGGCAAGGCTCGGCCGGACACTACTGGAGCTCGGAGGCAACAACGGGATCATCGTGACACCTTCCGCAGACCTCGATGTCGCGGTGAGGGCCATCCTTTTCGGCGCCGTCGGGACGGCGGGGCAGCGATGCACCAGCACCCGGCGCCTCATTATACACAAGAGCATCTACCGCGACCTCGCGGACAGCTTGATAAAGGCATACGGTCAGGTCCGCATCGGCAATCCCCTTGATGAAACGACACTCATGGGACCCCTTATCGACCGGGAGGCGGTTGACTCGATGCAGTCCGCCCTTCAACGCCTCGTTGAAGAAGGCGGAGAGATACTCTTCGGCGGCGAGGTCCTCTCGGGCGGCCTTTTCGATACAGGAACATACGTGAGGCCCGCCATCTGCCGGGCTTATGCCGGCACGCCTGTCATGATGGAGGAAACCTTCGCCCCGGTCCTTTACCTCATCGAATATGAAACCATCGACGAGGCCATCCGTTACCACAATTGTGTCCCCCAGGGCCTCTCCTCAGCCATCTTCACGAACGACATGAGAGAAGCGGAGCTTTTCTTAAGCCACCGCGGCTCCGATTGCGGCATAACGAATGTGAATGCCGGCACTTCGGGTGCGGAGATCGGCGGGGCCTTTGGCGGGGAGAAGAACACCGGCGGAGGCCGGGAGGCGGGCTCGGACGCCTGGAAGGCATACATGAGGCGGCAGACCTGCACGATCAACTGGTCAGGCGAACTTCCTCTCGCGCAGGGGATCCAATTCGATATAGATACGGCAGACGACAGCGCGCTCGTCACCGGTGGCCATCCTTTGAAACAGCGGCCGTAACGCCCGGCTAAACTTCCTTCACGGCCATCCGGGATGGTGTCCGGGACGACCGCCCAAAATACATGATTGTGTATTACGATAAAGTGTGATAGCTATTTTTATATACCATGTGTGAAACTGTATATTCGTATACTACGTGTCACGCTCAGACCCGCCGTCCGTATTGTGCTTCAGCGCTTATAGCATACGCCATGGTACAACCCGCACCTGACTAAGCTACATCAAAATAAGGGGGGCTTTATGAAAAGCTTTATTGTTCTGGCTGCGGCAGCGTTGCTTCTGGTCGGTTTCGCTTACCCGGTGTCGGCTGAGCAGCCGATCGTGCTCGGTGTTCCGACATCCCTGAAGCTCATCGAAGGCTACGAAGGACATCGGGCGGCCCAGCTCGCCGTTGAGGAGATCAACGCAAAGGGCGGGGTCAAGGTTGGCAACCAAAAACATCTCCTGAAGATCGAGTCCCTGGACATAAGGGATGGGGAACCGGGCGTTCCCGTTTCTGAGGCCCTGCTCGGCATCGAGAAGCTTATCCTCGACAAAAAGATCTACGCGACGGTCGTGGGCAACTTCAGGTCCGAAGCCCTCCTCGCGGCCATGGACATTTATTCCAAATACAAGATCGTCAACGTCGGGACCATCGCAATGACACCGAAATTCCAGGAGAAGGTCCTGAGCGACAAAGAGAAATACAAGTATTCCTTCAGGTGCTGCCTCGACTCGGTGTACCTTGCGAAGTATATCCAGAGCATGATGAAATTCCTGAACAAGGAGTTCGGCTACAACAAGGTCTACATCATGACCCAGGACGTGCTGTGGGCGGCCGGCACGGGCAAGCTGATGGAAAAATGGTGCAAGGAAAACGGGTGGACGGTTGCCGGGTTCGACAAGTTCCCGGTCGGGGCATCTGACTTCTCCGCCGCACTTCTTAGCGCACGGGGGGCCGGTGTGCAGGTGATCATGCCCATCTTTGATATGCCCACCAGCGGCGTCCTTGTGAAACAGTGGAAGAGCATGAAGGTCCCGGCGCTCATGGCCGGTTTCATATCGCCGCTCATGGGTTCGAAGGCGTGGAAGACCTTCGGGAAGGACATCGACGGCCTTCTCAACGTCGTTTTTGAAATAGGCTACTTCCCTGTCCCCGCTTATCCTCCGACCGTAAAGTTCACCCAGGCATATCAGAAGCGGTGGAAAGAGGACATACAGTCCGGACACGGTGCAGCGCCCGCCTACGACGCTGTCTACCTGCTTGCCGCCGCGATCGAAAAAGCCGGCAGCCTCGACCCTGACCGGGTGGTCAAAACCCTTGAGACCATGGAAATGACCGGTGTGGTAGGCAAGATCAAGTTCAACAACGGCCACCAGTTGATCTTCGGCGAAGACCCGAAGACAGCAGCGGTGGGCGCGGTATTCCAATGGCAGCAGGGCAAACAGGCCGTTGTCTGGCCCGCCTCCATCGCAGGTGCTAAGACACAGAAACCAAGATGGATGAAATAAGATGCTTGTATACGGTCTTATTAACAGTGTCATCCTGGCACTGATGGCGCTGGGTTTTAACCTCACCTTCGGCATAAGCGGCGTCGCCAACTTTGCCTATGGGGCGATCTATATTGTCGCAGGTTTTATCACCTGGACCCTGATCGAAAAACTCGGCTTGCCTCATCTTGTTTCCGCGGCGGCAGCCATTGTCGTCATAGGCCTCTTCGGCATGTTTCTCTACAAGCTGGTCCTCAAGAGGATACGTGGGCTCGTGATCTCCGAGGTCATCGCCACCTTTGCGGTCGCTTTGGTGGCCCTCGAACTCTTGCGGTACATCGGTTTTATCGGGTTCAGGTACTCTCTGCCTGTGTTCATAGACGGTTCGGTGGAGATCCTCGGCGCCTACGTCGATATTCAGCGTTTATTGATCCTGGCGCTGAGCATCCTCGTTGTGGTCGCGCAGTACCTCTTTACCCATTACACGAAACTCGGACTCGCTTTCCGCGGCATTGCGCAGGATGAGCACACGAGCCTCTCGCTCGGCATCAATCCAGACAGGATCGCGAGCTGGAGCATGGGGATCGGCTGTTCGCTCGGCGCCTTTGCCGCCATCGTGATCCTGCCGCTCGGGACCATCACGGTGGACAGCGGGTACGACGTGCTTATCAATGCCCTGTCCGTGTGCATCGTGGGAGGGCTGGGAAGCACATTCGGCGTTATTATCGCCAGTTTCATCATCGGCTACGCCCAAATACTGACGGCAACCTACATCTCTTCCCACTACACGATCATCGTGAGCCTGGTGGCCATCCTTGTCATCCTCGCCCTGAAGCCTTCCGGCCTTCTCGGACACCAGAAAGAACTGGAGGAAAGGGTGTGAAGGAACGGGTCATTGACGGGCAGAACTACCGTAAAGAACGCATCGCCCGGTGCATAAAGGCCCGTTCCGACGACATTTACGCCCTGACCTCCCAGAAGGAGATGTGGTACCTGCTGTTCCCGCGTATCGTCCCTATCGTGGGGATCGCAATCGTGGCCTACCTTCTGCCGATCTATTGGAAAAAGGTCATCCTGACCACCTGCATCTTCGCGATGCTCGCTGTCTCATGGGATTTCCTTTCCAGCTGCGGCATGCTTTCCCTCGGCCAGGCGCTCTTTTTCGGGATAGGTTCCTTCGCTGCCGGCGGTTTCAATCATTACCTCCATTTGCCGGTATACCTTACCATTCCCCTCGCGACAGTCACGGGCGGCCTTATTTCGACGATGATCCTCCTTCCCGTGATCAGGCTGAGAGGTATCTATTTCGCGATGGTGACCCTCATACTGCCGCTCATGCTGATGCGCCTCATAGAAGCGACAAAGCTTCTGGGAGGAACCGAGGGGCTTACGGGCTTAAGCCCCTTTCCGAACGAATGGGTGGAGGTCACGCTCATCATGGCCGCCATGTGGGCGGCACTTTTCGGCCTGCGGCGTTTTATCGCCTCCGATTACGGACTCATTTTCGTGAGCATTCGCGACAATGACCGCGCCACCATGGCCTCCGGTATCAACATTTATGCCTTCAAGGCCCAGGCCCTCTTTATCGGCAGCAGCGTCTGCGCCTTCTGCGGGGCGTTCATGACCCATTCTTACCAGTTCACGGGAATGCCGGTCTTCGCGATGGAGTTTTCGATCCTCCCCATCGCCGCCGCCGCCATAGGGGGCATGAACACCCTGGCCGGCCCGCTGCTCGGGGCCATGCTGCTCGTTCCCCTGTCCGAACTCCTGAGGGAATTCGGGACGCTGCGCATTGTGTTCTACGGGGCCATCCTCATCATCTGCGTGATCGGTCTCCCCGAGGGCATATTCCACTACCTGTCACGGAAGTACAACGAGATGGAAAGGTGGGTGAAGATCGAGTGAAAGGGACCGCCCGTGAACATACTTGAGGTCAAAGGGATCACGAAGACGTTCGGGGGCGTCAGCGCCGTCGCCGATGTGAGTGTCAACATCGAAGAAAACACGCTCCTGGGTATCATAGGGCCCAACGGTTCCGGAAAAACCACCTTTGTCAACATAATCACCGGTTTCGTGAGGCCGGACAAAGGCAGTGTTGTTTTCAAGGGCAAAGAGATGATCGGCCTGCCGCCTTACCGTGTGACGAACTTAGGGGTAGGCCGGGCCTTCCAGATGGTCAAGCCCTTTTTTCACCTCCCCGCATACAAGAACATCATCGTCCCGTTGTCATCGCCGCGGGTGCGGGCATCTTCGGGAGGCGGCTACGGGGACAAGGACGCCATGTCCCTGGACATCCTCGAAGAGGTGGGGTTCGAGCGTGATTCCTCCGTTCCGTATAAAACGGCGAGCGTGCTCCCTCACGGCTACCTGAAACGCCTGGAACTTGCACGATTGATCGCCCTCAAGAGCGAGGTGTTTATCCTCGACGAGCTCTTCTCGGGACTATCGATCGCGGAAGTGACAAGCATAACCCCTATCATCGAGAAACTCCTGCTCGATGGCAAAACGATCATTATGGTGGAACACCGGCTGAAGGAGCTCTTCCGCATTGCGGACAAGGTGATCGTGCTCAACTTCGGGAAGAAAATAAAAGAGGGGGTACCTAAAGAGATACTCGAAGACGAGGAAGTGAAAAAGGCTTACCTGGGAGTGGAGGTCTAAAAGAGAATTGCGGACACCGGGCAGGGCTTCTGCAGTGCGGTGGGAACGAAAGGGTTTAAAGCATGCTGAAGGTTGATAAATTGATGGTGTTCTATGAGAACGCTCTCGCCATAAACGAGCTCTCCATCGAGGTGAACCGGGGAGAGATCGTGGGCATCATAGGATCGAACAGCGCAGGGAAGACGACGCTCATGAACACCATCTCGGGGCTCCTTCTGGATACAAGGCTCAAGGAACAACGTAAGGGCGGAGAAAGGATCACGATCTTCGGCCGCCTTTCCTTTCTCGGCCAGGATATTACAAATGTCTGGGCTGACCAGAGGGTGAAACTGGGGATCGTGCTGTCCCGGGAGAGGCACCCCGTGTTCGTTGAAAGCGACGTCGAGGAAAATCTCCGCATCGCCTCGTACCTTCTCCCCCGCAGGGAAATAAAAGGGATGATCGCACAGGTCTATCGCATATTCCCGGCCCTCTTTCCTCTGCGCAAGAGGAAGGCGGGTTTTTTGAGCGGCGGCGAACAACAGATGCTCGCCATCGGCATGTCGCTCATGGCGAGGCCGAAGCTCATGCTCCTCGACGAGCCCCTTTTAGGGCTGGCTCCGGCCACACAGGTAAAGCTCATCGAATCGATCGTGACCATACGAAAGGAAGAAGGCGTAACAATATTGATCTGCGAACAGTTTGCCCGGCCCGTCCTTCCCATAATTGACAGGGGGTACGTGCTCGAGAACGGTATGCTCACCCTCCACGGCACCGGGGAGGAGCTCTACGACAATCCCGAAGTAAAAGCGGCGTATTTCGGAGTGTAGGCGGATGAACGTATACCAGGCTTTTACCGAGGTCGTGAAACGGCACCAGGAAAGGCCGGCCGTGGTGTACCTCGGGCAGGTGTTCACATACGGGGACCTTTTCGAAGCGGTGGAACGCCTCTCCACGGGCCTCGTGTCCCTCGGCATAAAGGAACGCGATAAGATCATAATTTACATCCCGAACACGCCCCAGTGGATCATCAGCTGGCTGGCTGTCCAGAAGATCGGTGCCGTGGCCGTCCCCATCGCTCCCATTTACACGTCCCGGGATTTGAGGTACATTGCGACCGATTCGGGCGCCCGCACGGTGATCTGTGCCGACACCAATTTCGGCTATGCCAGGGAGCTCAAAGAAGAAGGTACGCTCAGCAACCTCATCGTGAGCAGGATGGGGGACCTTCTGCCCCTTTTCAAACGGCTTGTGGGTAAAGCGTTCGACAGGATACCTGCAGGAAGGATCCGGAAGGCGAAAGGCATTTTCACCTTCCTCGAGCTGACGAAAAAGAGGACCGCCACGGAAAACAGCCGGCTTGCCGATGACGAACCCCTGGAACTGCTTTACACGGGCGGGACGACGAAGAACCCGAAGGGGGTCCCTATCAGCCACTCCCTCTTCATGGATTCCGTTACCGCCCAGCTGGAGATCAGCTACCCTCTGATAACCCCTCCCTCAAACGTCATTCTCCAGGGAGGGCCTCTTTTCCATATTCTCGGCCAGGTATTTGGTATGGGACCTTTTTGTGTGACCGGGGACTGCGTGATCATCATGCCAAAGGTGAACATCGATGCGTTCCTGTACGCCATCGAGGTCCACAGGGCAACAACGTTCTTTGGCGTTCCCGCGCTCTACCGCATGATCCTCGAACACGACAGGGTGGACTTCTATGATCTCTCTTCCCTTATCTACTGTTTCAGCGGTGGGGATGTGCTCCCCCACGAAACCGCACGGCGCTGGAAGGAAAAATTCGGCAAGAACATCTATGAGGGCTACGGGGCAACGGAAACGTGCGGCGGCGTTACTATGCCGTGCGTCAGGGAAGCCACACCGCCCGGAACGATAGGGAAAAGGCTGTGCACAAAGAAAGTGCGTGTCATTGACGAGGCCACGCTCGAAGAGGTGCCGACCGGAGAGGCCGGAGAGCTCATCGTCTCGTCCGAGCATATGGTCAGCGCGTACTGGAACAAGGAAGAAGAAACGCACGACGCATTCCTCAACATCGACGGCACGCACTGGTACCGGACCGGGGACGTTGTGAAGATGGACGAAGAGGGGTTCTTCTATTTCGTGGACCGGACCGCGGACACCATAAAACACAAGGGGTACAGGGTTTCGTCTTCCGAGATCGAAGCGGCCTTGCAGGAACACCCCGCTGTCCTCGCCGCCTGCGCCGTGGGAATACCGGACGAGAAGGTCGGGGAGAGAATAAAGGCCTTTGTCGTGCTGAAACAGGACGTGAAAGGCGTAACGGGCTACGAGCTCATCCGCTGGTGCAGGGACCATCTTGCCAGCTACAAGGTGCCCAGCTACATCGAATTCAGGGACATGCTGCCGAAATCCAAGGTCGGGAAGCTTCTCAGGCGCGAGATGAGGCGGGAGGAACGCAAGCGGCACGAAGAAGAAGAATAAAAGCCGGTTCCGCCGGTTCAACCGGATCGAACATCAGTGTTTATCCGGTCTGAGTTTCGAATTGAAAGGGCAAAATCAGGACAGATGTAGAGGCATTTCAGACAGCCCACGCATCGCTCAGGCCCTATCGCTGCCACTGGCCTGTAGCCGCCGGGATTAAAGGCGTCCGACACGGCAAAAACGTTGAGAGAACATACTTCCCTGCAATACCCGCACTCCTTGCATACAAGCGGGTCCACCTCGACGATGAATTGACGGACATCGCAGGCAAGGCACCGCGAGGCTTCCTCGACCGCCATCTCAGCGCTGTAACCGGTCTCCACGGGAAGAAAGCCTGCGATGCGTTCTTGAGGGTCGGCAACCGCGGCCCGGCGCCTCGGGGCACCCCTCGGCGAGGGCTCGCATATCGCGGAACAGGAGCCGTCTTCCCCTGCCCGGTCGATCGTGCCCTCACCGCCCAGGAACCTGTCTATCGACACGGCAGCCCTTCTGCCCCCTGCAATCGCGTGAATGATCGACGACGCCCCCGTGACCGCTTCTCCGGCGGCGAAGACCCCCGGGGCATTCGTCATGAGGCCCTCGTCAACATCGATGAATCCTTCCCCGTGTGCACCAACACCCGGGACATCGACGAATGCCGCGTCCGGGGACTGACCTATGGCGAAGACCACGGTGTCCGCATCGAAGGTGCGTGTGGCCGACAGGTCGTACCGGGGGTTGAACCTGCCCGTCTCATCGAACACAGAGACGCAGCGGACGCATACGACGCCTGCGGCCCGGTTTCCTTTCCCGTAAACCGCCTTCGGGCCCCAACCGTTCTCGATGGCGATGCCTTCCTCGACCGCCTCGGCAACTTCCCAGGGATAGGCCGGCATTTCACCCGGTCTTTCAAGGCAGACAATACGCACGATCTTTGCCCCGAGCCTTAAAGAGCTCCGTGCGGCATCCGCGGCAGCATTCCCTCCCCCGATGACGCAGACCTTCTCTCCCACAGCTATCTTTTCGCCCTTCCTGACCGCCCTGAGAAAATCGAGGCCCCGGTGCACACCCGGGAGTTCGAAGCCCGGAACGGCAAGCCTCTTGCTTAACTGGTTCCCCGACGCTATAAGGACCGCGTCGTACCTGCCCGCGAGTTCGGCGACACAAACGTCCCGCCCTCCCGCGAACCTGACGCCCAACCCGAAAATGAGGCCGAGGTCATTCTCCAGGGCCTCTTCCGGCAACCGGTATTCCGGGATGGCCGAGCGCAGCATACCGCCGGCGAGTGTGTCCCTCTCAAAGACCTCCACGGCATGGCCGAGCAGGGCAAGGAAGTACGCG
>ERZ1645192.948-NODE-948-length-24508-cov-6.626876_pt1 | contig 24508 bp, 45 predicted proteins | sample MGYA00575354_ERZ1645192 | MGnify/ENA primary metagenome ERZ1645192 (study PRJEB40844, sample SAMN11349763) | freshwater sediment metagenome | isolation source: river sediment | host: Sediment | place: India: Faizupur Khadar , New Delhi | collected 2017-02-21 ... | reverse complement strand
AAATCCTGCCCCACAGCGTAGAAGTGTTGCCCTGTTTGTTTCAACAAAAAAGGAGGTTATTGGAAATGAGAAAAAAGATATGGAAAATACTAGCTGTAATCACCATATTGATAGTGTGCGGCTGCACCAAGACAATAGATAGGATTCCGGAAGATATAAAGATACATTATATAGTTGACAATCAAACGAATCTCTGTTTTGCGGTTGTCACGAGCATGGGATACTTGTATAATTCAACATGCATATCTTACGTTCCCTGCGGGAAAATACCCATTAAATTATTGAAACATAATAAAGAGGAGGATAAGTAGTAGAAAGTCAAAAACCTATATTATCCTATCAACCTATGTTTTTGAGTGAATGCGGTAAATACAATGGGTGATATAGTTTACTTAATAAAGAAGAAAATTAAATCATCAAAAAATCGAGAAAAGAATAGGAGAATAAATCAATGAATAACACAGTAAAGTTTTTTAATGAAAATCGGGATAAATTCGAAACAAAACGGCAAGCATCAAAGTACCTTAATCATTATGGTAAGGTATGGAAAACCGAACATAATATTGAATTGTCAGCACCAAAAAGAAGTTCAAATAATAAATAAAAATTGTAGTGTTAGACAAATTAAGGTGAAAACTAGATTTATAGTTTTCACCTTAATTTATATATTTTCAATTTTTATATAGAAATAATACCTATGTATTTTATTTTATTTTATTGAAAGGAGTTATAAGATGCTTCAACCAAGCATAAGCTGGTACGAAAAATATCGTCCACAAAGTATCGATGAAATGGTATTTTCAAATGATGCACAAAAAAATATTGTAAAAGACTGGATAGAAAATGAAACTATTCCAGGAAATGTTCTTTTATCTGGTCCAGCAGGAGTAGGTAAGAGTACATTAGCATTAATTACTATACGTAAAATTGTTAAGAATCAAGCAGATCTTTGTCGAATTAAAACAAGATCAGTTTCTGACGTTGATGAAAAAATTGCACCATTTGTTCAGAAGAAACCTGTTTCGAGTAAATGTAAAATTGTTTACATTGAAGAATTAGACAGAACTTCTCGACAATTTCAAGCACAATTAAAAGAAGACTTAATGGAAAAATATCAAGAATTTGTCTCTTTTATCTGTTGCACAAATCATCCAAAACGTATAGATAATGCATTACTATCAAGATTTACTTTTCGAGTTGAATTTAAATCAGATAATATATCAGATATTAAAAATAGATTAGATTTTATACTTAAACAAGAAAATGCAAAATATAATCCAGATGAGTTAACAAAATTTGTTACAAAAAATTATAAAGCAGGTTTAAGAAACCTTATTAATAATTTACATGTATCATATTTATCTCATTCAGGAGAAATTGATTTCTCAAGTCTAGAACAAACTCTAAATATAGAAGATAATATTGTTACTCATATAGTTGGAATGATCGAAAAGATTATGATATCTGATACAAACTCTAAAAAACTATGTCTTATAACACCATTTAATTCTATCATTGCTAAAGAGTATGCATCATTTGTGACACTTTGTCATAATAATTATGATATCAATTATGAAAATATTTTTGAGAGACTTTATGATACTATTAAATATTTGCCACTACAAGTTATTATTGGTAAGTATTCAGAAGAAATTGAATTGAAAAAATATCCACATATTCACTTGATATCTTGTTTTTATGAGATGATGAAATGTTCAGTAGAAGTACATATGTAAATAAAGGAGAAAATTTATGGCAGTTGGTATATCCATAGAGGATTTTATTAAAGCTTCAATAATGGCATATCGACAAGGTTTTGATGATTGCTTACACTATTTACAAGCAGCAAAAGAAGCGATAAAAGATGAAGATTTAGAAAAATCTATTCGTGAAGCACTCACGAAACAAGGAAAAATAGAGAACAAATGGTAGTTTTGACAACATTTGAACATCATCTTCCACATCATTTTTCTGATATTCGAAAATTTTATATAGAAATAATATTTTTAATAGTTGATTATTTTTTGTTTTTAAAAGGGGAAAATAAATGGCGTTAAAGGCTTTGGATAGTATTACTATTGTAAGAACTAGACCCGGTCAGTTTGTGGGTGATACACAAAATCCAACACATCTTGCTGAAGAAGTTCTAGATAATGCAATAGATGAAGTAGCAAATGGTTTTGCAACTGAAATTAAAGTTTTTAATAATTTGGAAGATGGTTCTTTCTGGGTAAGTGATAATGGTCGTGGAATACCTAATGAACCTATGCAACTTTCAGACGGAACAATTGATAATTCAATTAAGACTCTTTGTACAAAATTATTTTCTGGAACAAAATTTGATACTGATGATTATGCTAAATTAATTGGCATGCATGGTGTTGGACTTGTTGCAGTAAATGCTTTATCAGATTGGTTAATTGTTAAAACAAGAGATAGAAAAAACAAAACAAAAGTTGCAACGTTTACATTTATAGATTCAAAATTATCTAAGATTGAAAATGAAATAGATAACGATTTTTCTTATTCGACTGTTGTTGGATTTAAACCAAATCCTAAATATTTTGAAACTTTAGAGTTTGATAATCGTTATTTTGTTGAAAGATTAATTTCTGTACAAACAATTTTTGGTTTAAATAACTTTTCGTTTAATAATAAACCAATTCCACAATTGAAATTTGACAGTTATGTAAAACAACATTTGTCTTTAAAAGATACAGATCAATTATTTTCATTAGATTTTACAACTGCAGATAACTCAAATCATATTAAAATATATGCAACATATGTAAATGATGATGATACAATTACTTTAGGAAATGTTAATCTACGAGCATGTGATGGAAAATTCGTTACTTCATTTCATACAGAGTTAAAAAAAGCAATTAATGAAAAAATAGATAAAAGTTTTTCTAAAGTAAATGACAGAGAGTATTTAAATGGTTTGAGAGCTTATATAATGATTAACATTCCAGAACCAAAATTTGATAGTCAAACGAAAGTTAGAATGACATTAGATGTTAAAAAACTTTTAATAGATCCTTTGAAAGATCAAATCAATTGGTTTGTTGATCAAATAATTACAACGTTACAAGAGAATTTAGAAAGAAAATTACATCAAAAAATCATAAGTGGATCATCTAAATCAACAAGAAATGGTAAAAGAGTTGATGTTAGTAAATTACGTGATTGTCAACATATCCCTGGAGATATATTATATATTGTTGAAGGGGATTCAGCTGATGGCACACTTAAACAAATTACTGATAAAAAAATAGAAGCTTGCTATCCATTAAAAGGAAAAGTTCTTAATGTAGAAACATCAACATTGGATAAGATTCAAAAGAATAAAGAAATTAGTGATCTTTTAAAATCTCTTGGTCCTGTTAATAATCGGCGATATAAGACTATTAAAATCTTAGCTGATGCTGATGATGATGGAAAACACATTACTGTATTAGTTCTTTTAGTAATAGCAAAATTTGCACCAGATTATATTAAATCTGGAAAAACATCAGTGATAGTACCACCATTATATGGTGCTGAAAAAAGTGGCAAATATTATCCGATTTATGATTATTCAAAAGTTGATCAATTTAAACAGAGTGGTTTTAAAATTAGAAGATTTAAAGGTTTAGGTGAAATGAATCCTAAACAATTAGAAGCTTGTATAAGATCTGGATTTGAATATCGTGTAACCTGGCCAAATGATGAAAAACAATTAAGTAATTTAATAAATATAATTACAAATACAGATATCAAAAGAGCAATTATGAACTCGGCAGGTGTTAAGATGGATGTCATCTTAACAGAAATCAAAAACCAACTTTTAAAACAAAAATTAAATTAGGAGGCAACAAAGTTATGGCAAATTTTCCATTCCCCCCCAAACAGAAAGACGCAGCAGCAGCTCCCGCAGCAGCTCCAGTAGCAGCTCCAGTAACGGAAGCAGCTCCAGTAGCGAAAGCTCCAAAAGCTAAGAAATCTGGTGATGCTCGTAAGAAACCCGCTCCGGCAATGACACCTGAACAGGTGAAACAGATTATCTCTCTGGTTAAAGATCATTCTTATACTCAGATTGCTGAAACTGTCGGCGTTACTAAGTTCCAGGTCAATCGTGTTCTTATGGCTACCAAAGAACAGTTACGTAAATCCGCTGAAGGCGACGCTGCTAAATTAGAAAAAGTAGAAACCTTTATTAAAGAACATTTGAGTCGTCCGGAAGATACACTTCCTGGTAAGGGTGGTGCTCGTGGTGGTAAAGTCAAAGGCGCATTAGATGATGTTGTTGGTGATATTCTCGCAAGTATTGGATAAATCCACTTTATTATTATTTAATTTATAGTATTCTTGAGGAGAAAGAAGAAATTCTTTCTCCTCAAGATTTTTTATTTGTGTAGGAGGGTTTAATGAAATATACAGAAGCTAATCTTTATGTTGATGGTGGTTCACGTGGTAATCCGGGTCCATCAGGAGTTGGTATTGTGCTCACTACAATAGACAACAAAACAATTGTCGAAACAGGAATGTTTCTAGGTGAAACAACTAATAATGCATCAGAATATATGGGATTAATAAATGGTTTACAAATTGCTCAACAACATGGTGTACATCGTATACATATTTTTATGGATTCATTACTTGTTGTAAAACATATCACAGGAGAATATAAAGTAAAGAATTCAAGATTACAACCATTGTATAAAAGAGCAGTTGAGCTATTAAAACTTTTTGGCGACGGTTTTACAATTACGCATATTGAGAGAGCCAAGAATGCTCGCGCAGATAAACTTGCTAATGAAGCAATGAATCGAGGTTATTAAAGCAACACGAAATATAAAGGAGAAATAAAAATGCCGGTAAGTGATGTAATACCCACAACAAAAAGAGGTGAACTTAAAGAAAGAGAACTACATCCAGCAACTAAAGAAGCAATTACATATATTGTTGGTAGAATTGATAATCCAATATTGTTAGAAAGTCTTGCATCTTGTGCTATAGAAAATAATAGACTAGCAGAGATTTGTCTTGAGACTATTAGAAGAATTAAAAATAAGGAAGCTGTGGGTGAAAGATATATACTTGGACTTGCGTGGACCTTAAAAAATTTTAAACATATGAAGGAGCACAAAGATGAACATTAATGAATTTAAAGAAATAATCAAACAAGAATTAACTATAAATAATGATCAAGTTATTGAAGTTGTCGAAGATAGTGGCATGGGACATGATGGAAATATTGTGTACAATTATGAAATCAGATTATATACTAATGATCATGTATATTGTATTTCTGCTAATGTAACAAATCAAAAAACTTATTTAGGTTGTATAGCTTCAGAGAGAAAACCAAGAGCTGGTGAAAATTGGACTAGAGGGAATGATTTATCTGATGGTGATCTATCTATTGAAACTTGGAATAATATTAAAAATGACATTATTAAATATGAATTAGTTAAATTATTTCCTAAACAGGAAAGCAAGTTAGATATAGTAAAAGGAAATTAAATATGCATTGGATATTGGCACATCTCATAGGTGATTATTTATTACAAGATGATTGGATGGCAAAAGGTAAAAAAGAATCTTGGAACATTGCAGTTGCTCATACTCTTGCTTATATGATACCATTTCTATTTGTTGATGATATAAACATTATAAAATTTATATTAATTGCTATTCAACATTTGGTCCAAGATAGAACCAATTTTATAGTATGGTTTATGAAATTTAAAGGTTCTGAAGAATTTGCACAACCACCAATGGCACCATGGAGTATTATTATAACAGATAATATCTTCCATATTTTGTGGATAGCTTTTATAATGAATATAAATATATAAGGAAACATAAATGTCAAATAGTGAATCTTGGCTAGATAAACAAACAAATCAATTTATTAATAATATGGTATGGTCTCAAGATGTATATGGCTATACGGCAACCTTAATTATAGAACATATTAAAAAATTTGCATCTTTTATTAAAAAAGATATTGATTTTTTTCAACAACAATTAGAAAGAGCAAAAACATATACTGGATTAGAAAGTTATCCATGTCCTTTGTGTACATATGAAAATGGAAAATTTATAAAATTTTGTGCATTGCACCAACGAATCAACGAACTTGAGTCGAAAATTGAGATAATTCTCAAAGATGGTTGGAGGGAAAATGAAGATAATCAATCCATTAAGTCCTAATAAAACAGAGGAAGATATAAAAACAGTTCTAAATGTATTAGCTGGACAGGGTGGTTGTGATGGGGAACCTTATGATCAAATGGTTCAAGCAGCAGAGTATATTCATACATTAGAAGAAAAAATCAAGCGACAACATGATGATATTAAACAGATGGGTGAAACGTATGATAAATATTATGTGCAAACAAAGCAACTTACAGATAAGATATGGTCATTGGAGAAACAAATTGAACGACTGGAAGCAGAATCTCTCCAATGTCCCGCTTGTGGGTGTGTTATTGACTATGGGGATTTTGACAAGGGAGATAATATTAGGAGAGGTGATTTCACTACAAGGTTTCAAGATATGACAAAGAAGATTGAATCTTTGAAGTGCTGCGGGAACTGCAAACATTTTGGGATAGACGACCAACATAGTTTATATTGCGAAAATGATTTCTACCCGTTTCCGATTATGGGAAAATGCGACAAGTGGGAGGACAGGAAATGAAGTATATTATATTCAAAATAATGGAAATAATTTTGTTGCTGCTCTATATAATTACACTTCTTACCGACAGAGACGGATTACCCATATTAGTATGTGCGTTGTATGCGTATCATCTTGCCAATGATGTAAAGCAATGACCGAAACACAGCGTAAGTTTTTGACTGAATATCTTGGTGAGTGCTGGCATAGTATAACTGTAGTTGTGATAGATGGCAATCCGATGGACTTACACAAGAGCAGAGAAAATAACGGAGCGTGTGGCGCATTGAGGGCATTAGTTACCGCCTTGTCAATAAAAGACAAGAGAGAAACGTAGAATGAGCGACCTGAACGCCACGCTCCAATCGAAACAGCAGAGTTAATCTGTAAGTGGAAGGGGGTTGAATAATGAAAAAAGTATTTGAATATATGGGATGGTCTACCGATGCTACATTTAATAGAGAATTTTATCCAAACCTTGACGGAAACGACATGGTGGAAGCGATAAAGAAAATGACGGAAAGCAGAGTCTGGAACGACTTAGAGTTTGATGCCAATAATTGCTATTGGCAAGATAAAACTACGAAATGTCCTTTTACGTCGTGGCTATGCGGAAATCCTACAAACTTTTTCAAATTGATGGAGGCGTGGCTCGATGAAAAAGCTGATTAGCTTCGAAGAAATAGCAAATATGTGGGCATTTTGCGACACCTGCATCTATAACTGCAAAAAGAGATGGTGCCCCATTTGGAAGAAACTTGAGAAGCCAGAAAAGGGATTGGTGGAAATGTGGCAAATGGCAAGCAGCTATCTATTGCTATGCCATCCATGCGTACACAACACCCCCGATGACCAGATATGCGACCATGCTAAACAGATAATTGGAGGTACGGGTTATGAAGCAAAATTTAATCCTTAAGAGTATAAAGCATTGGGAAAAGGATATTATAGAACCATTAGAAAATGGTAGGAAGGGCATAATAGACAACTATGGTTATGGCTGTTTAATATGGTCTGGTAATGGAGACCCCGTTAAGTGTTACGCAGAACATTGTCCATTGTGTGCTGAGTATAAATTAAAATGTAAAGAATGCCCATTGTTCCAAATTGGAGAACGTTGCGAAGATGAAGATTCAGCGTGGAGTAAATTTCAAGAAAAACCAATTCTCTCTAATGCCCGCAAAATGGTTAAGGCATTAAAAAAGTGTCTGGAGGACAAATGAAAAGCATTGATGAAATGAGTATTCCAGATTTATTGTATAGAGTAAGGTATTCTATATCTGATTGTTATGGGGAGGAAATCCTCTCCCGCTTTGCCGAGCAAAAGGGAATAATAAATTCTCTGTGTGTTCGCTGGGGACATTCAATAAGGTTACTTTCAATAATTGAGGAAAGATTTAAGCAGAGATGTGAACTTAGCATTAATTGCAATAATTGTTATGCCGGATTGCTCACTAAAATAAACAAGGAGTCCTTAGTGGAAAATGACCTTACAGATTTAAGTTTGTATTCAGAAAGAGAGAAATTAATTTGTGACCAAAAGAAGAAAATTGCCGAACTGGAAAAAGAAAACGAAAGACTAATATTAAAAAATAATTGGTATCACGAAGAACACGCCAAAGAAATGAATAAAAGGGTCGAACTGGAAAAGTATAGAATGTTTTTCGAGAGTTGTTCCTGTCTATTCGCTGAAGGTGTTGAGTTTATGACCAAGACCGAAATCTATGAGGCGATTAAAAAAGAAGTCAAGAAACTTGAGCAATCCGACAACCTGACCAGAGAGGAGAGAAGATGAAGATAGTTAATCCATTAAGTCCGAGTTTGGCAGAAGAAGATATAAAGACTGTATTATATGCTCTTGCAGGTCAAGGTGGTTGTGATGGTGAACCTTATGACCAGATTCAGCAAGCAGCAGACTATATTGCCGAACTGGAAAAGAAACTAATTGAATCAATCGAACTGATTGAAGATTTGAAATCATATGTACCGGAATACTTTTGGGAGAAGCACAAGTATCAGGATGATTTGGATAGATTGAGAGAGGAACGGAAATGAAAGAATTTATCAGTGGATTTACTGGGGTATTTGGAAAGTGGACTATTGATTATTATGCCATCGGACACATGATTGGTATATCTGTTATCGCATTTACAGCCGTTGTTATTATTTGGTTTATTATATTTTTGGTATTGTCGTTTTTTGAGTAGGAGAATGAAATGAAATGTAAAATCCGCTACTGGGTAGATTGCCCACATTATCAGCCGGATGAGCGGCGTTTCGGGTATTGCGTTCATTTAGCGATTTCAACCGGATACTGCAATTTTAAGAGGAAGAAGAAATGACCTGTCCCAGAGGAACGAAAATGAAAAAGAAGATAAAGATTTAACAATAAAAGACTTAATGAGAATTGCAGATGCGTGTGGTTTTGATATTTTGATAAGGAGGAGAAATGACGGAAAAAGAAGCAAGTGAGAAATGGTGTCCGATGGTAAGATTTATAATGACACCACAAGACAACACATGGCAGAATCAAGCCATGACCAATAGGATGGAGTTTGTTAAACAAGGATTAAATGAAACTCGTTGCATTGGTTCTGACTGCATGATGTGGCGTTGGGATGTTGTTGGATTTAGATACGGAACTGGGTCAGAACAAGAACGTGTCGGAGTTAAAAGCAACGAACACGGTTATTGTGGATTAGGAGGCAAACCATGACAGAAACACAACGTAAATGGCTAACGGAATATCTTGGTGAGAAATGGTTGGAGCTTACACCAACTTATGATGAGTTCCGGCGAAACAGAACATTCACATCATGGCAGGACAAGCAGGATTTGCTGGAGAAGGTGATTGAGAATGGGGAGTGGGACGGATTTCTTGATCACTTGTGGGATAGGGTAGATGGAGGGCATTTTACAGCTTGGCTAATCAAGCTATCACCAGAGAAAACAGCAGAGCTAATCTGCCGTTGGAAGGGGGTGGAGTGAAAAAGCTGATTAGTTTTAGGCAACTAAAGAATAACTGCACTTGGTATATCGTGCAAAATAAAGGACATCTTGATTGTGGGTATTATTGTGGTGACGATAGGATTTCATGCAGGTCAAGATAAGCGTGGGTTAAAATCATGCGATTATCGTCAATTACCGTCCCACCCATGAGACACAAAATAAGTTGTGTCTCACGAAAGAGGGAAAATGAGATGAAATACTGTGTTGATAGTAATTTATGTCCGTTTAAAATACAAAGTGGTTCAGTCTTTGAATGTAATGCCGTGGAATATTGTGTATACCAGAGACCACAATTCATAACATTACAGTATAATAATAATATTTACAGATGTTATTGCGAACCTAAAAGTATGGACACTAATGCCCGATGTAATATTTGTGGGGGATTAAAATATTAGAACAACAGGCAGGGTGGTGTAACCAAATTATGAATGAAGTATATGGTTATGAGATATGTGACAACAAATGGGAGGAACGGAAATGACAATTAAAATTATTCTGATTAATATTTGGTAAAGGAGGTACTATGTATAGATTAACAGCGGCACAAGCACAACATTTCGATGAAATACGATTCGATAAACAAGCTACAAACAACACATTACATATAGCTCTACAATATCACAGTAACAAAATAGCCGAGATAAATGCAGACGAAAAAACTTTATGGGAAGAGTTATCAGTGGTTCATGGATTCGATCTTCATTCATCATGGGAAGTTAAGAAGATTGATGGCGCAGTGTATGTGGTAGAAAAGAAAGAAGATAATAATCATTGCCAAAATGGAACTCCATGTTAGGTAGTATAAAAGCATATTATGATTGGGTGGTGGAAGAGTATAGACACTTATCCTAGAGAAGCTATTGGTTTGAGGAAGTCCCTTCCGGAGGCCCCGGGAGAATCAGCGTAACGAACTGAAAGGAGATGTGCGGATAGATAGAAGACGTTCTAATACAGGTATCAAATCCTGTCCCAATTTTTAAAATCACAGGAGATTAAGATGGATTTTAATTTAAAAGTATTAAATCCGAAAATTAAAGAACAATCAATGGGTGATAAAATTCGTCAACATAAACCTATAATTAATCATGATGACAGATGGAATGACGAAATTACAATTAGTATTAATGAAAAATTAGTTTTAGACATCATTGATCAAATTACTGACAGAATGGTCGAAAATAATTATTTCCTTAGAGCTTCACGAAATCGACTAAAAATTTCACATGCAATGTATCCGGAAATAGATAAACTAATTCGATCTACGATGGTTTGGAAAACAATTCAAACAAAAATTATAAATCAAGGTTATCAAACTAGTATATTCACTCGAATAAGTTTATTCGAACAATTAATAAATCTAGAAAAAATAAAAAAGAGTATAGAAGAAAAAATTATTGAAAAAACTAATATAGGTGGTGGAAACTGGGAATCAGAAAAACCAAAAGAAAAATTAGAAACAGAAATCGCTCCAATTGCTCCTATCAAAACTGTAGAAAAAATTGCGAAAGACAATATGTCAGAGTTTATGAAAAATTTAAAATTCTAAAAAGTTATATAGAAATAGTATTTTCATAGAATATAATTTTTTAAATTGAAAGGAGGAATAATGGATACTAACTCAATTAAGCATCAATTTGAAGAGATTGGTGCGCGAGTAAAGTTTGGTGATTTACGTCGCCAAGTAACAGATTCTGGAACATTTCTTCGAATTGATATAAAAAAAGATAAGAAAGGTGAGTTCTTTCAAATTGATTCGGACGGAAATCTGCCTGTTGATATTTTAAATGTCGATGCTAAAGATCGCCATCTATTATTATTACGCAGGAAGTTTGACCGTTATAGAACTGATGGTTCAAAAGAAGTTTTACAAGCTGCAAAATTTCTATGTGGGCATGACGAAACACATTGGTTTGTTGCTGCTATACCAGAAACTTCTCGCGGAGTTAATAGTATATCTGCAGCTAAACAGGCACTAAAACCTCGTGATGTCATTAATGTTGAAAGATCTGCAGGATTAACAGTTCACAAAAAAGAAGCACATCTTCATCGTAATGCAGCCAGAAGACGTCAGGGTGAGTGGTTCTTTGTTCCAGTTTCTAAGAATTTCAAAAATATTGAAATTCTTCATAATGAACCTATTCGTAGAGGGCGAGGAAAACCCCACATGTGTGAAGAGTTGGTTAGGTACGGAGGACAGACAGTTATGGTCTGTTCCAGATATCCTAACGGAATCACTGTTCAAGAATATGATAATATGATTAAAAAAGATCCAAAAATCAAAAACTTCTGGTGGAATAGAATGACCCGGGACATGGAGGTTTTTGTCCGTGGTCGTATTACTCATAAGGATCATAAAACTGTTGTGCTAAGAGATTGGCATAAAGTTATTCCGAATGAAGAAACAAAAGCACTGGCTATGAGATCAGTAGCCTTTTTAGATTAAAATATAATAGTGGGAGAGTAATCTCCCACTAAAATATTTATTTTTTTGAGGATATCAAATGATACTAACAAATCCGGGAGAAATAGTTCTTTTTAAAGTTAACAATACTAAAGGATTTTATGCAATAATTAATAACCTTGTAGCAGATCCTAAAAAAGGTTGGTGGATTGTAACTTTTAGTCCACTCATTGGTGTAAATACTACGTTACAACAAGTTAGTTGGATACTCGATGATTCACATATTAGAGGTAAAGAATTTATTATAAATAAAGTAACACATCAAATATGTAAAGTTGATACGACAGAAGGAAAAAAGACAGAAGAAATTCAAAAACAAAAGAAAATTTATGATTTTGAAAAGTATTCAGATCTTTCTTTTATAGAAGAGAGTTCAGAACTTAAACAAATGAGAGAACAAAGAAGAAAATTAAAAGTTAAAAGTATTGAACATAAAGATGACATTTTTGTTATATCAAAAAATTCAGAAATAAAACCTAAAAGAAGTTCAGCAGAACTATCAGTTATTAAGACTTGTGAACAGATCCAAAAAGACGAATATGTTGGCGGCAACTAAAGTCGACTAGTTGCAGAAGTCCCTCGTCTTTTATTGGTGGAGAAATTCATCCTTTTTTCTCCACCATTTTTTACTTTCTCTATTTTCATATAGAAATAATAAAAGTATAATATATTTTTTTATTAAAAAGGAGATAAAATGCAATCACTTACATATGAAGAATTTAATACTCTTGATATTTCACCATATCAAGTATATGGTTTAGATCTTGATTATCAACAAAATTTTTCAATTCAAAATTATTTAGCAAATAAACATGATACAATTGATTCAGATCAATTGCTAAATATTTTATTTATGGATATTGAAGTGTATTCAGCAAACGCCGGTATATTTCCTAAACCAGAAATTGCTAAATTTCCTATAAGTGCTGTAACAATATACAGTACATTTGAAAAAATTTTCAGATCATATATTTTATTACAACATGTTAATATAAATAGATTTCCCGACAAAACTCAAATACCAGAGTTAGTAAATCAATTTACAAATGATTTATTACAAGATAAATATATTACATCTGATGAAAAATTAGAAATTCATATATTTACAAATGAAATGGATTTAATCAGAGCATGTTGGGGGAAAGCTAAAGAATTAGATTGTGCAGTTTTATCTGGTTGGTCAAGCGACAGATTTGATCTTCCATATACTTATTTTAGGTTAAGTAATTTATTAAATAAGAACGAAATAGAAATTTGTAAAATCTTATCTTTATTTGGAAAAATAAAAATTGAAAAATTCGGTAATGACTATTTAATTAAAATTCCAGAATTACCTGTTCTTGATCTTATGTATTTATATAAAACAAGAGATGATGGTGGATTAAACATGGGTTCTAAACTTTCATCATATGCATTAGATTTTGTAGCAGATCATGAACTCAATTTACGTAAAAAAGAATATAAAGAAGATGGGATGACATTAGACACATTTTATGAAACTGATCCTGTTAATTTTCTTTTATATAATATTATTGATGTAGCGCTTTGTGTCAGATTAAATCATAAATTAAAACATATAGAATCATATAATATGTTAAGACGCCTTATGAAAACTTCATTTACAAGCTCGTTAAGAGGTTCTTCAATATTGTTTGATACTTATGTTAATTATAAATTAAATAGTGAAAACAAATTTACAAGATTTGGAATAGTAGATGAAACAGCAATATCTATTTCTAATGATGAAATTGCAAATCTTTATATTCCAAAACAAATGAAACAAACAATAAAAGAAGTAAGTCAAACTACGGTTCGTACAATATTGGGAAGATTCCCAGGTGCGTAAAATTTACTGCGCACATTAAACTCCTCTAATTCGGTGGAACTCCTATCTATAGGACAATACCGAGCCAAGCTTTAACATTTAATCTCGCTAATTAAATATTATTGAAGGTGTAACGACTATCTCGAAAGAGAGTAGGGTTCAAGCGAACTCGAAATGGGGAGCATCCTAGAAAAATTAATTTTGAAGAAGAATCTAAAAAATGAACAAAACAAATTGGACACAAAATGAAATTTATCTATTCTGGAATAAAGTTAAATATCCAGGAAACGATCGAGAATGTTGGAAATGGACAGCTAGCGTAGACAAAAATGGTTATGGTTATTTTCGAATTGGAAAAACTTATAGAACCCATCAACTTGCCTGGGAATTTTATAATGGTTTTCGTCCAAAAGGAATGTTAGTTTGTCACCAATGTGATAATCCTTCATGTTGTAATCCCGAACATTTGGTCATAGCAACAAATCAGGAAAATATGTCAGATATGAAAAATAAAGGTCGGGCAGCAAAAGGATCAAAACAAGGCAAAGCAGTATTTGTAGAACAAGATATTATTGATATTATAAATGATTCATTTAATTATAAATATAAAAAGCATGAGTGAAATCGCTAGAAAATATGGTACAAGTGTTACAATAATTTCTCACATCTTAAATGGATTATTTTGGTCTCATATTACGAAACCATTATTACAAATCTTAAAAATTAATAATTTTGATTTAAAAAATCGTGTTACACGTTTTCAAAATCCCAATAAATCTTCTAGGATGAAGATATAGTCTAATCTCATAGGCAACTATGAGCAGGAATTATCCTGAGTAAGAAATCGCGAATCTTACTGAATATAAATGATGTTAAGGACTCAAAAGCACAAATTTTAACAAATAAAGATGGAATCATAATTGACTTAGATGCAAGTGCTCTGTATCCATCGATGATTAATCAATTAAATATTTCATTTGATACTTTCTTTGGAAAAATAATTGATCCTGTTGTGTATAATTTTCTTACAGCTGTTGAAAAACCTTTGAGTGCTAAAATGGGAATGATACCACAACAATTTTATTCAGAAATATATGGACATATTGATAAATATACAGACAGATTAAAACCACAGAATAAGGGTGAATATGTACAAAATTGTTATATAGTTTTAGCACATTTGTTGAAGAAAGTTTCAGATGTGAAAAAAACCTTAAACGAATTATTTAATCCACAATCAATACAGGATTATTTAATTTTAAAAAGATATCTTTTGCCAGCATTAGACTTATTTGATGATATTCATCCAAACAGTAAAGAATATAATAGTTTTTGTAATGAATATCTAATCAACAATTCTTTTCCAGAAAAGTTAGATTATCTTTATATAGTAGAAGATATATTAAAACCCTCGATAAGAGTTAAAAAGATTAATATAAAAGAATTTGAAAATTATCTCAAAACAAATAATTTGATAGTATCTTTGTCAGGTTGTTTATTCATTCGACATGAGCAAAAAGAAGGATTATTTATTGAGTTTTTAAAGAATTTAAAAGAATTAAGAAATACTTATGAAAAACAAAGAGATAAATTTTCAGAAACCTCTGAAGAATATTCATTTTTTGATATGCGACAGAAAGCTGTTAAGATCACAATGAATACGACGTTAATTAATCCTAGCGTCACTTATCAGTAATGATATGAAAAATTAACTCCTCTAATTCGGTGGAACTCCCTCCGGGACAATACCGAGCCAAGCTTTAATATTTAATCTCGCTAATTAAATATTATTGAAGGTGTAACGACTAGTCGAAAGACGTAGCTCCAAGCGGAGCGAAACGGGGAGCATCCTTAGATAATTAAAAAACCAGGAGGTTTATGAAATTTAATAAAATGAATTATCCACAAGATATTGTTGATAAATTTTGGAGTAAAGTTAATTTGCCAGAAGATATTAATGATTGTTGGGAATGGTCAGCTGGTTTATTCGAAAGTGGATATGGTCAATTTGGTATAACTTCAAAAATTAAAATTTCAGCTCATAAATTTTCATTTCAATATTACAATGGTCCTATTTTAAAAGGATATATAATTTGTCACAAATGTGATAATAAAAAATGTTGTAATCCAAATCATCTATTTTTAGGAACATGTAAAGATAATTCTGAAGACATGGTTCGTAAAGGAAGATCAATAAAAGGTGAAAAAATTCATACTTCTGTTCTCACTAAAAATGATGTGATAGAAATTTTAACAACGTTATATCATGGAAATAAAATGAGCTATCGTGATTTTGCTTTAAAATATGGTGTAGAAAGACGACAATTAAAAAATATTTTAACTAGAGTTACTTGGAAACACATTACAAATCAAATTTCTGATGATGATATAAGAATTATTCAAAATAATGTTATTAAATATAGTTCACGAATCTAAGGATGAAGATATAGTCTCTCCCTAATGGTAACATTAGGTAGTTCTAAAAGAACAAACTAGAAGTAGCGATTCTAGTTGAAGATAGTAGATGGACTCTTTGGTCAATCAACATATAGATTCTCGAATAAACATCTCGCCAAAACTATTACAGTACAAGGAAGATTTTCTCTTAAAGCTGCGCAGTTAATTGCTGAAATGTATTTAGAGAATTTAAAAAATAATCACAAATAAAAAATATAAAGAATTTTTTCTATAATGATATATAAAAAGGAAGATAAAATGATTAAAGAATTTAGAATAGAAGTGGCAAAAAGAAAAAGAAAATGTTTACATTGTAATTCAGAAATCGAAAAGGGAGAAACGTGTCTTGTATTTTGTTTCTATGGAAGACTCACTGTTAAAGTAAATATATGTAAAGTATGTTTAAATCAACTTAACAAAGAACTATATCATATGGTGTTTAAAACAATATGAGAAAATATAATGTATCTTTTACAATTGAAGGTGATATGTTAGATGATAATATTAAATTAAATAAAGCAACATTAACTAAAATAATTTTAAAAGAGCTTAGTATTGATGGAAATAGTTATTATGGTAATAGAGATATAGATACTTGCATTTCTAATCTTAAGATAGAAAAGGATAAATTATGAAAACAAGTTATTTCTTTTCAGGTAAACTTAATCAAAATCAGAATTTAGTATCAATATCGATGAAAATTCCAAAAACAATATTAGATAAATTTCCAAATATACAAATTTATAAACCTTTATGTCCGGGTTGGCAATTAGTTCAAGATTATAAATCTGGGAAAATCACATCAAAAGAATATACAGAAAGATATATTAAATATGTGTTAATTAAATTAGATCCACAACAAGTTTATTATAGATTAGGTCAAGATGCTATATTATTGTGTTGGGAAAAACCAGGAAATTTCTGTCACAGATTAATTGTTGCAGATTGGCTTGAAACAAATTTAAACATAAAAATTGATGAATTATAAAAAAGGAGGATAGAATGGAAGGTGTATGTGGAAAAGTAAAGTATTTAGAACAAACATCGAAGAACCCAATAATAGACATTATTGATGAAAATGAAGAATTGGAAAATGCAATTTATGATGCAATAGAATTTATAAGAAAACTTACATTAGAATTAAATCAACAACGTCATTATAAGAAAAATGAAGAATTTATCTATTCTAATAGATTATCAAAACGTTTTTATCATTATAGAGATGAACAAAATGCTCCACGAATCACAGTATGTGTTATTTCTGATCCGAAATCTGGTATGTTTCATCGTGGAATATCAATATGTAGTCAATTAGATATTGTTGAAAAAGAAGAGGGTCGTGATATTGCACAAGATCGAGCTATATCTGCTATGAAAAATAAAGAAGATCATAGTGAAATAATTAGAGGCGATGTTAATAATATCGTTCAGAGTATTTATATCAAATATTCTGAAATTAGCCCAAAATTTTTCAATTATAAAAGTGTATACAATGCAGATCTAACAAATTATGAAAAAAAATTATTTAAAATCAATACAGACGCGAATGGAGAATAAAGTATGGAAAATAATGGAATACCTTTTGGTACACCACCAACAGCATTTATGCAAACAGGTAATCAACCTGTTTCATTAAACCAACCTCAACCGGTTTCATTTGATGATTCATCAACAACAGATAATGCATTTTCAAATTCTACTGGTGTTCCTGCTATGGATCAGTCAGATAATAATTTACCACCATTTGGTGGAGCAGCTCCAGAAGTATTTAAACGAACTGAGATAGGAGCAGGTCAAAATAATACAACTACAAAATATGCAATATTTGATATGTTTTGGTTGATTAATCCAAAATTTTATAAGAAAGAACAACCTACACAAAACGAAGCTCACATTGTTGTCATTTCATTTAATATATCATTCGGAAATTTAAGAATTTCATATTTTAATTTAACACCAAATGCAATACAAGGTAATCTAATATTTCTGGAAAACTTAAAAAGAACAGTTTCAGGGACTATTTATCCGGCAACAGCTCTTAATGCACATTCTTCAACAAGATTAGCAACAACTTGTATTGAACAATTATTCCGGCAAGTTCCTGGTGCATCATGGCAGCAAGAACGACCAGTATGTGTAATTGAAAAAAATGAACAAAAAATTAGATTTACTATTAAAGATCCAAAGAATGGTGCATATTTTTATGACTTTGAAGGTTGGCAGTATACTGCATTTCATAAAGCTCTAGAATTTTCATTTACAAAAGGTTTTGAATTAATGGCTCAACAACATCTCAAAAATTAATTTAATATAAAAGAGAGGATAAAAGATGGCTAGAAATTATAATAAAGTAATTATAATCGGTACAATTGAATCAGAAATATCTTTAAGAAAAACAACAAATGGGACTCCAGTAACTAATTTTACAGTTACAACAACCAACAAATGGATTGATAAAAATGATGAAACTAAAAATTATAAAAAATGGCATCATATTGTTTGTTGGGGAAAAATCGCGGAACAAGTTGTTGAAAATTTCTATAATGGTGATGAAGTTTTAATAGAAGGTTCAATCTCTTATAGAAGTTACGAAAAAGATGATCGTCATCTTAAAGTTGCTGAAATCAAAGCAACAAATATATCAAGATGGGAAGGAAGTCTAAACAAAATAATTTTAGTTGGTAATGTTGGAAATGAATTATCTTTAAGAAAAACCACAAATAATACAAGTGTCACAAATTTTTCTCTTAGTACTGTAGAAAGATGGAAAGATAAAACTGGTGAAATCAAATCGCATAAAAAATGGCATCGAACAGTGTGTTGGGGAAAAGCAGCTGAAAATGCTGTTGATAAAATTAAATCTGGTTCACTTGTTCTTGTTGAAGGTTCAATATCATATCGAACATATGTTAATAAAGAAGGTATCAAAAACAATCATATTGCAGAGGTGAAAACTTCTCAGTTGACAAAATGGGCTAATGCTTTAGAAGATTCTAAAAAGGAAACGGAGGAAAAAATTAATGAAAATTATTAGAGAAGGACATTCTACACCTGACTTTCTAGCTGGTTTGGACACAAGTTCAAATATTATTTTGTGTACACTTCCAAAAGAAAGAGATTTGATTAAAGAATCAAATAACTTTCCAGATAAATTCGAAGTTCATTTAACAAGAGATATTAATTTATCAACACCAAGTGTTATTAATATTTCATCAAGTTCTCTTGGAACAACATTTAAACCAGAATTGAAAATGAGTTTTCCATTAGGTATTGTTCCTATCTTTACTGATTTCACATCTGATCATAATCAAGATATATTCTGGAAAATCTATAGATCATTTGATTTACACAATTCGTATACAGTATCTAAAAATAATGATATTGAAGTTTTGCATCATCATGTAATCAGTAATATTAAATTTATAATGTATATGGATACAATAAGAATGAGAGAAGCTGGGTTACAAATGATTGTAAAAAAAGATGCAGTTGTATCTGAATTCTTCTTCAATTGGTATGTTCAGACAGTAAAAGATATGCCACAAATTGAAGAAATTTATTTGATTATTGATGAAGAGATTTATAAGAATTTAGCAAATATATTCTAAGGAAAAGGAAATCGGCGAGATCTAATTTGGTCTCGCCGATTTTTATGAGGTCAATTAATGAACTTTTTTCATGATCTCTTACAACTATATTCTAAAATAAAATTTCCTGATCAATATCAAGAAATTTCTAAAGTAGATAAAGCAATTAGTTGGTATTTAGCTGACACGTCTAATCAATTTATTACATTGTCGAAATTAATAAATAATAATATTATAGAAATAGATATCAGACAAGCATTTACTACTATATGTAAGTGTCTTTTTGAACCTGATAATGAATTTATTATTGAAATGAATAAAATTGAAGACAAAAAATCTAGAAATATTTTCATAGCTACAAGTCTAGTGAATAGCGAATATTTACGTGTATTAAATATTATTTGTAAAGTTATTATTATGGGTATATTATTCGAAGCGGAAAATATCATCTTATTAGAATTAAAAAAAGATGGTGCAACAATTAGTTGTGATGATGAAACATTGATAAAATTGATGGGAATACATGAAGCTCCTCTTGGTAAATTTAGTGAAGCCGTGATTTTAAACAATTTTAAGTTTCATTTTACACAATATGAAAAATACATTAGAAGTAACAGAACAAGTTATTTCTGGGATGGAAATAATGTAGTAATTAAAGGTACATATAAACATATACCAAAAAATCTTATAGAAATTCAAAAGAAGATTTTATTAGAAGAAGATTATGATCAAAATGATCTTTTACGAATATATTCAAAATCATATTTTGAAATTCTTTCTATAAATAATTTAAATGAATTATTAAAAGAGTATTATATATGTTCTAATGAAAGATATCTTTCTAACGATGGAAAATACGTTACTAAATTAAACTCATCAGAAATAGATCCGAAGAATTATCTAAGAACATTTCTATATCCAATAATATTATCAACTAAAATTTAAAGGAGCAATAATGTCAACAGACGAAATCTTAATAAAGTTTACATTAGATGAATTATTAACTATTGAATATCTATTAACACAAATAAAAGATCGTAAAGTTGAAAAGACTGAAAAAGATCTTGAAGTAGATGATTTTATTGAACATATGCTTGTTAAAATTGCAAAAGTAAAACTTGATCAAAATATTATAAATGAAGTTGCTAAAAATTTTGGTAATTAAAGATTTCATATAGAAATAATTGAGTATAAAGAAGTATAATATAATTTTATTTTATTTTTAAATCTTAAAGGAGGCAACAAAAAATGGCAGAGTTGAAGTATTGTCCAAAATGTAACACATCTCGTGAATGCACAAAGAAAGGTACAAATAGCAAAGGTGAACAGTTGTATTTTTGTAAAACTTGCGGAAAAGTTTTTCCTGCTTCTCAAGCAACTTCATCAGATGTAAGAGCTGCAAAGAAAAAAATTACAACGAAAGTATCTAAACCCCAGGGTACAACTGAAATTGTTGTTAATAACAATATTATTAAAACAGTTTCAGGTCTTTTAAGTGTTGATCAAGCATTTGATATGGCAAGTACATATTTTAAAGAAATTGTCAAAGAAAAAGTAGAAATTAGTGAAAAATTTAATAAAAAGATAATCAAATTTAAAATAACCGCTGGTGGTAAAGGTTAATAAATTAAAAAGGAGTAAAAATCAAATGTTAGAAGATATTAAAAGCGAATTAATAGCTTTAAAAATTGATACAATTGATTACCTAAAAGTATTAAATAAATTAGCGACTATCACTGAAGAACATAAAGATTATAAAAATCTAATATTAGAAAAAGAAAAAATGGAGACAATAGTAACAGGATTAATTGATGAATTAACAATTTTCTTTGAAGCTGTTCCCAATTTGAAAAAATCTTTTCAAGAGATTATTGATCTTAAATTATCACAAATAAAACGTTCGACAAAAAATAAATAAAAACATTAATGACCAGGACTTATTATGTCCTGGTCATTTTTTAATTGTGAAAGGTTAGAATACAAAAATGTTAACATATAACTCGTTTGAAGTTAAAAATATAGAATTTACTGTAAGTGATATGATAGAATTACATAAGATTTGTAATGTTAATATAAGAAGCAGATCAATTATTATTAAAAAATTAATTGAATTTATAAAAAATTACCCAAACATTAAATTTGATAAGTTTTTTGATATACATTCTCTTCTAAATAAGATAGAAAATGAGTGTTGGAGAATACTCTATGATATTGAGTATAAAGAATCACAAGCTAATTTACAAATTATAGAAAGTTTTAATGCTTTTTTAGATTCATATAAAATTGATAAGAAAATTCTTACACATGGTCAAAAAGAAGTGCTATTTATATGTTTCTATGTAGATAATATTATTTATAATATCACAAATGTGACAACTGTTAATGAAACAATAAATATACATAATAAGGTGATCAGTCATGAATAAAATTATCATAGATCAAAATGAATTTAATAATTTACAACAAATGAAAGTAGTGTTGAGTAATTTTTATAGAAGAGGCTATCGATATCGAATAAAAAACTATAGACATAAGGCAATAATTTTACAAAATTTAGAAAAAATCAATTATGAAAATGATATAACATACTTTGAAGATATGTTATTACCAATGATAATAAAAACTAAATACCAGCATCTTGATTTTGTATTGTGCGAGGAGGATATTTGTGATAGAGTTATTATGTTTTTACAAGATAAATTAATACTCAATATATGTGAAGCAGGAGAAGAAAATGAAAAAACAAATGATGTTTAATATTATAAAACATACTGATACTAAATATTCTCCATTTGAATATATTATATATGTACTCAAAAATTCTGAAAAAATATTAATAGAACATGTAACACAAGGAATAACTCGTGTCACAGAACCTTATGACGTTAGAAAAATACTTCGTGTTTCAGGTATAAAAACCGGTTGGAAGAGAACCTTTAATCACGGATATGTTAAATTTGAGGATGAATCAATTGAACATTTTATACCATTGTTCTCAGAAAAAATTAGATTCGCAACATTAACATTTAAAATTAATAAAAATATGTTACCAAATTTTAGAACGAAAGAACAAGAAATTAAAATTTCTTTTAAAAAAACTGCTAGAAGATTATATGTTGATAATACTATTCGTGAACCTGAATTAACAAAAGAAACAACATATAAGTATTTATACGAGAATATTAAAAATTATGAAAATAAAAAATTTAAACTTGAATTAGTCGATACTGATTTAGATGGACAAAAAATTTATGATGATAATCATCAAATTATAAAAACAATTATGATAACATGTACTGTACCTATTTTACAACTTTATGCTCAATTAACACCAATATTTACTGGCTATAATGAAGATACATATGATTATAACTTAAATCTGCTTGTAATGAAATGTCAAAATAATTTTTATAGATTTCCATATGGTAATATTCGATCAAATGATAGAATGTGTCTTGGACATCAAAGAACAGCAAGTAACAAACAACCATTTTCAATAGCAGACAAATGTTATGCTCATATCATTACATCATATTTTAATGGTGATTATATTCCATGTTTACAATATGATAATACTGTACAAACAACTTTAAATATTGATTTGATTAGAGAAAAAATCAATCAAAACAATTTTAAAATATCATTTATTGATATGTTGTTATACCTTTCAAGTTGCAAAACTATGAAGGATATTAATCTAGGAATATTTATTTTATCACCAAATGTTCATAAAGAAATTCAAAGGTTTGAAAATTGTGATCAAATTGATATAAACTCTAATGAAGAGATTGATCAAATTAATCCCGTTGAATTACCACAAGAAGATCCTGTAAATGATACCCATGAAAATACAAGTATTCAAAATATTGGAAATGCTGTATCAAATCACACTTCTTGGTCAACTAGAGGCAATACAACTGTTATGAATGTTCATGTACCTATTCAACCCATTGTTCCAATAGAACTTTTAAATGAAAATAATAATGAGGTAACAAGAGAAAATGTTGAAAGTGAATAAAGAACTAGAGAAAATTAATGCAAATAGTTTAGCAAAAATTATTGTTTATGAACCGCCAATTGAGAGTTTTATAAATTCATTAGATTTTTATAATCTTGTTCTTGCTAAATCAGGATTATATGTTGTTCTTAAGAATGAGTTAGGAGCAACGTTTGATCTCTTACAAAACATTAAATGTGCAAATCCTAGTCTTAATGATTTGGGATTTACATCAATATTTTATACATTTTTACCAAAACCAAAATTACAATTATTTAATGAGATTCTCGAAATGTTTAAATATGTTTGTAATCAAACAAATTGGGAACTTTGTGTAAATGTATATTATGATTTGAAAAATAAAGAGTTCAAATTGAGTCTTGATAAACAAATTATTTCTGGGGCGGCGGCAGATTATAAATATTCTGAAGAGTATGAGATGTCTAAAAACTATGTTAGATATTTACAAATTCATAGCCACAATACCATGACAGCTACA
>ERZ1645192.947-NODE-947-length-24509-cov-7.815531_pt1 | contig 24509 bp, 23 predicted proteins | sample MGYA00575354_ERZ1645192 | MGnify/ENA primary metagenome ERZ1645192 (study PRJEB40844, sample SAMN11349763) | freshwater sediment metagenome | isolation source: river sediment | host: Sediment | place: India: Faizupur Khadar , New Delhi | collected 2017-02-21 ... | reverse complement strand
CTAGCGCACGTCAAACCATTTTCCGGTAAGCGAGTGCTCGATGCTGTCGTTCAAATGCTCCGGCTTGAGAATCTCGTTGGCACAATCGAGGCAGAAGTTGTCGCTCATGCCTCCGATATAGTCGAAGATCAGGCGGTCCAGGTTGCCGTCCTTTTGCAGGTAGGCATCCTTCATATCCATCAAATGATGATAGAACCCCATTGCAAGCATGTTCTTTTCCTGGGTGTACAGCTCCTCGTTGAACTCATAGGTGGCAAGCAGATACCCGAGATAGTCCAATATCAGGGTGAAAAGCCGGCTGAAATATCGCTCATACCCTTCCAGCATGGGGCTTTTGTAGATGTATTCATAGTTGAATGCAATCATCTTCTGGACTGCGGGGAACAACTCATCACTGAAACTGATACCATCCTCACTGTTTGAATGTTCGATGACATCAAATACCAGGGTATCGATAATCTGGGCGTTTCGGTTTCCAAGGAGCTTCTCCACATCCCAAGGAAGATCTCTCTTGGATATAAGCCCCAGTCTGCAGGCATCCTCAAAATCCCGACCCAGATACGCAATGGTGTCACAAAGCCGGACGACTGCGGCCTCATAGGTTGCCGGAAGCAGGCCTTTGCGTTCTTGCAAGGCATCCAAGTTTCTGACCTCAAAGGTCGGCTTGATGGATTTCACCAGTTTTTCACCGTTGTGGCAGGCAATACCATCACGCACTGCATAGGTCAGGTTGAGACCTTTGCCCTGGTTGGAGAGGAAATCGACGACCCTGAGGCTGTTTATCTCATGTTCGAATGGGCCGAAGCCCGCCTGCTGCATCTTGGAAGAGAGAATCTTCTCACCGGTATGACCGAAGGGGGTGTGCCCCAAGTCGTGGCCCATTCCAATCGCCCAGGCCAGTTCGGTATCGAGGCCCAGACCTCGGCAGATGGTGGATGCAATGGAGGCCACATGCAGGCAATGTTCCATGCGGGTGCAGATGTGGTCGTTGCTTGGAGCGAAGAAGACCTGGGTCTTGTGCTTCAGCCGCCTGAAGGCCGATGAGTGGATGATGGCGGTGGTATCGCGGTAGTAAGGACCACGAACATCCTCTTGTTTCTCGGTCTTTCGTTGTTTCAACAACTGCTCGGAGATTTGATTCTGCAATTTCATAGTTATTCCCCAAATCGTTGGCCTATGGTATCATAGGAAAAGACTCCTTGGATAGCGGAGGTTCCATGGCTGAATTATATGCACTTCCCTTGGTTTGCCTGCTCTTGAACTTTCTCGCCTTCACCGCCTGCCTGCGCTTTCTGTTTTCACGCCAAGGCTTGTACTGGATCGTCCCTCTCTTGTTGACCTTGTTCATCCTGTGGCCGAACGCACTCAATCTCTACCGGGTCGCCAGCGATCCAGGATCGATACCGCTGCCTTATACCTATTTCGACCTGCAACCGCTTCTGCTCTCCCTTTTCTGGTATGCAATGATTGTCACCTTCCACTTCGCCCTGAAAAAGACGGTTCACATCAATCACTATGAGGAGCAGGTGCGCAAGAACCTGCATGAAGCCCGGTACCAGATGGCTGTGGATACCTTGGTTCATCAGCAGAAGGAACGACGCAGGAAACAGTACTATACCAAGCAAGCAGCCGAGGTTCCTTCCATCGATGCCTATGACGAGCAGTGGATCGGCTTGTTCGACCAGCGATGAGTATGGACGGCCATCTTTTTTTCTGCGGGATCAAGCACAGCGGGAAATCCACGCTAGGACGTTTGTATGCGAAAGCAAACAATCTGGCTTGGGTTGATTTGGACGACCTGATACTGAGAGCCATTGCACCCTGTCCCGGCATACGAGCCTATTATAAGCAGGAGGGCCAAGCAGCCTTCCAGAACCAGGAAGTCATTTCACTGAAGACTTTTCTCTCTTTGCAAACACAACGCACCGTGATAAGCCTTGGAGGCGGGGCCTCGGACAACAACGAGTTGCTCAGCCTTGCAAAAAGCCATGGGAAACTGATCTATTTGATGGTTGATGAAGAGGTGCTGCTTGGCAGGATTCTTCATGACGGAGTACCTCCCTTCTTGGATGAGAAAGACCCAAAAGGCTCATTTCACGCCCTGTATGCAAGAAGACACGCAATCTATGGAAACATCTGTGATGTTTTGGTACAATTACCAAATTATCCCGATATCCGCGATACAGCCAACTTCCTTGTGCAAACACTCAAGAGCGAGGTATGAAATGGGTCACAACAGCTTTGGAAATGCATTTACCGTCACCACGTTCGGCGAGTCTCACGGCCCTGCCCTCGGTGTCATCATCGACGGGGTGGAAAGCGGTTTCAAGATTGACATGCAGGCGCTGCAGGAACAGATGAACCGTCGTCGTCCGGGGGGAAATCCCTCCGGGACAAAGCGCAATGAAATCGATGAACTCTCCATTCTTTCGGGAGTGTATGAGGGCTATACCACCGGCACCCCGATTGCCATGATACTTTACAGCACCAACCAAAAATCAGCCGATTACGACCACCTGAAGGATGTTTTCCGTCCAGGACACGCCGACTGGACCTTCTACAAGAAGTATGGGATTCGCGATATCCGAGGTGGCGGCAGGTCCAGCGGAAGGGAGACCAGTGCACGGGTTGCTGCAGGGGCTTTAGCCATGCAGCTGCTTGCAAAACGGGGAATAACCATCCAGGCCGGGACGGTGCAAGTCGGCTCGATAGTTGCCCATAAACGGAATTGGGATGAGGCGGACAATGTCATGAACTGCCCCGACAAGGTTGCCGCCGTTCAGATGACAGCCCTGATCGAACAAGTGAGAGCAGAGAATGACAGCATCGGCGGCGTTATCGAGTGCAGGGTCAACGGCGTCCCCGCCGGGCTCGGCGAGCCGGTTTTCGGCAAGTTGCAGGCCCTGCTCAGCCATGCTGTGATGAGCATCGGGGCGGTGAAAGGAATCCAATTCGGTTCGGGTTTCGCCTGTGCTGCAATGCGGGGCAGCGAGTGCAACGACCAGAGAACCAGCGAAGGGTTTTTATCCAACCATGCAGGAGGGATTCTGGGCGGCATCTCCAGCGGGCAGGAAATCGTCCTGCAGGCAGCCATCAAACCCACTTCCTCGATCTCCAGGGCCCAGCAGACAGTCAACAAGAACAATGAGACAACAACCTTGGTGGTGGAGGGCAGACACGACCCCTGCATCTGTGCCCGGGCTGTGGTGGTGGTAGAGGCGATGGTGGCCATCACGCTGATCGACCTCTATTACACTGCGTTTGGAAGAACATGATGCAAGACACCCCCCTGATCGTACAAAGTGACAAGACCCTGCTGTTGGATGTCCATCACAAGGACAGTGAGGCCTGCCGTGCCGATTTGGTCCGCTTTTGTGAGTTGATCAAGAGCCCGGAACACATGCACACCTATGCACTCTCCCCCATTTCCTTGTGGAATGCGGCCTCCTCGGGTTTCGATGCGGATTCGGTTGTAGACAGGCTCAAGGCCTGGTCGAGGTTTCCCGTTCCCGAAAGCATCCTTTTCTACGTCAAGGACATTGCATCGAGATGGGGAAAAGTCCGCCTGGGCGAAAGCGACGACCCCCGCTATTATCGGTTGTCCGTGGATAGTCAGCGGATCAAGACCGAGCTGATGCAGCGCAAGGCCCTGTCCAAGCTGCTGGTGGTCAAGGATGAACACTCCTTTCTGCTGGAAACGTACGCACGGGGCGAGGTGAAACTGCAACTGATCAAAATCGGTTACCCGGTCGATGACAGGGTGCCGCTCGCCAAGGGGCCGGAAGTACCGATCGCCTTGAGGACTGAAACCCTCGGCGGCAAACCTTTTTCCGTCAGACCCTATCAGCAGATGGCTTCTGATGCCCTGCTTGGGGATCTGGGACCCGGTTGCGGCTTCGGCACCATAGTACTGCCCTGTGGGTCAGGCAAGACCGTGGTGGGCATGCAGATCATGCAACGGCTGTGCACCCGTACCTTGGTGGTAACCACCAATGTGGCGGCTGTGCACCAGTGGATGCAGGAAATTCAGGACAAGACCACGCTTGGCAGCGATCAAATCGGTGAATATACCGGCGAGCGCAAGGACCCAAGGGATGTGACGGTCTGCACCTATCAGGTGCTCACCTACCGCCCTGACAAGGAAGGGCCGTTCCCCCATCTGGAACTGCTGACCAAGGGCCGTTGGGGCCTGATCATCTACGATGAAGTGCATATGCTGCCCGCTCCTGTATTCAAGGTCACCGCCGAGCTGCAGGCAGTCTACCGCGTCGGTCTGACCGCCACCTTGGTGCGGGAGGACGGAAGGGAGGACGAGGTGTTCAGCCTCGTCGGTCCCAAACGCTTCGATGTACCATGGAACGAGTTGCAGCAGCAGGGTTTCATCGCCGAAGCATACTGCCATGAAATCCGAATCGACCTCCCCAAGGAGTTGGAGATTCCCTATGCACTGGCAACCAAGCGCGAAAAGTATCGCATGGCCAGCGAGAATCCACTGAAGCTGGAGGTGGTGAAGGATTTGGTCAGCCGGCATCCGGATGATTTCATCCTGATCATAGGCCAGTATCTGGACCAGCTGAAACAGATTGCTGATGCATTCGGACTTCCCATCATCACCGGCAGCACCCCGAATGCCAAGCGTGAGGAACTGTACAAGGCCTTCAAGGAAGGTGATTGCAGGATTCTGGTTGTCAGCAAGGTGGCCAATTTCGCCATCGATCTGCCCGATGCTTCGGTCGCCATCCAGGTCTCCGGCACCTTTGGGAGCCGAAGCGAGGAGGCTCAGCGCTTGGGAAGAATCCTCAGGCCGAAAAACCGATCGAGTTTCTTCTACTCGGTGGTGACCCGTTACTCCAATGAGGAGGAGTTTGCCTCCAACCGCCAAAAATTCCTTGCCGAGCAGGGATATTCTTATGAGATAGAGGTATGGACCAATTGACCGATCAGGCACAACAGCTATTCATGAAAATGCTGGGCCGCTACAACGAGGACACGTATTTCTATTTGGTGCGTAATTACCTCGGGGTGGTGACCACGCCGTTCCATAAACCCCAGCTGACGGCAAAACTCTGCCAATTCTTCAGCCAGAAGACACACCAGGACCGCATGCTGGAACTTCTGGACGAGCTCGATTTGGTGATCCTCAGCCTGCTTGCAGTCACCGGTCCCCTTCCATCGGAAGGTGTGATGGATCTGCTCAAAGGCTCGTACAGCTATGGTACGGTTCTCAGGCGGGTGGCCAATCTGCAGGAGCGCTTGGTTCTTCTCACCGATGAGGGCAAACTCGTATTCAATCCCCTGCTTGCTGAAGAACTGGCGTCGCGGTGCAGCCTCAGGCCCCTGTTCGGTGAACACGGGCAACAGGTTTCCACCGCCCCGTATTGCAGCACCGAATTTTTGCGGGCCTACCTGTCGCTGGTCGCCAAAGAGTCCAAGGCTGTATTTCGTGAAGAGTACCTGAAAGTGTTCCCAAGCTTCGAACTGCAACCGTTGCAGCAGATGTTCACCGCACTCACCCAGGTACTGACACAGAATCTGATTCTCACAGGAGAGAAAAAAGTATCGATCGACTACGACAGGGCCAGGATGTTGCTGCAATTGAACGATCATCAGCTCATATGTTTGTTGTTGTGCTCGCAGATGAACACGTTCAGGGGAGAAAGCAGCTTCGCTTTTTGCTCCGACCTGCTCTCTTACCTCAACGCTCTTGCGCAAATCGACACCTCCTCGCTGAAACTCTTGATCCGCTCGCTCTCACTCAAGCACGGCATCGCCTATGACAGTGAAGTGCTGACTCATCTGTCGACTTGGGGTGTCATCACCCTCGACGGGGTGTGGAAGGTCGCCGATATCGAGCTTGAACAGCAATCCAATGCACTTTTGATAGACAGCGACCAGACGATCAGCTATCTGGGGAACCGCCTGATGGACGATATCCTCTATCGATTCACCTTCATCGAGGTGCTTGACCGCCAAAAACGGTACCGCCTGACCAAGGAGAGTTTTCTCCGGGGTTTGGATTCAGGTCTCAGCTATCAGGAAATCAAGCAGTATCTGCAAGAGAACAGCAGTACAGCAATGCACTCCTTGCTGCTCAAGCAGCTTGGCATGCTCAATGAGCGGTATCAAGCCATCACCGTGTATGACGCACTGCTGTTGAGCTGTGATGAGAGGACCGCCCATGTCGTCCAAAACCTTCCGGCCCTTGCCGAGCACCGATACAAGAGCATCAGCCCTACCCTGTTTCTGATGCGACGCGATACCGAGGAGACATGGCGGCAGATCCTGGCCTCTGCGGGGTTGCTTATCGGTGCTACCAGGTCGTACGAGAAAATCGAGGTACTAAAACAGAAAGAACCGGTCTCGCTCTCCCTTCTTGTACAACAGGCACTGCGATGCCACCGCTGTACAACACTCAAAGTGGATGGCGATAAGATTCAGATGATAACCGATGAATCCCTGCAGAGGGAAATCGAGTCATCCCCGTTCACCCAAGCACAAAAACAGGATTTACTGCACCGATTCCACGCAAAAATGATTCTTTCGTCAAGCCAGGTTGTAGCCCAGGCGATCAATACCACCATTGAAGCAGGCGGCTTTGACTACCAAGGCAAGGTCAGTTTGGTCCGGCAGGCGGTCGGTCGCAAGGATGTAGCATTGCAATTGCAGCTGACCGATCAGGAATTGGTCGTTCAGGCCCTCGAGGTGGCCTACACGGTCGAGCGGGAAGCCCTGCTGAAAGCAGCGGTCATGCCGACCATGGAAGTGAAGATTCTTCCCATCAGCAAAATCTTTCTCATACAGCTGGTTCGATTTCATGTCTCGTGAATCAGATGTCAGCCTGGATCCAGTGGGGATAGTGATACCCGGTGAAGGCTTCAAACTGCAGTTTACCTTGCTCCATCAGCATCTGTGAGCCTCCGATGATTGTACACCCTGCTTCCATGGCACGCTTCAAGAAACGTGTCAGTCTGGGATTGTAGACCAGATCATAGGCGATTTCCTTTCCGGTGAAGCTGAAGGAGGGAATACTTTCCTCATCGCTCAGATTTCCCATGCCGACACAGGTTGTCTGCACAACCAACTCAGGGATTCCGTTGTACAGATGGGCGTTTTCCAAGGTATCGAATGAGCTCATCGTCTCTGATGCAAGCGTTTGGGCATGCTCGAGACTGCGGTTCAGGATGGTGACCTTCACTCCATGATTGTGAAGCGCCCACACCACCGCCCTAGCGGCTCCTCCGGCCCCTACGACCAAGGCATTCTTGATTTCTCCCTTGCCTAGCGGTTCGGAAATCGGGGCCAAGAAGCCGTAGTAATCGGTATTGATGCCCTTCCACATGTTCTGGATGCGTACCACTGTGTTGCAGGAACCGATCTGTTTCACCTCGCGGGTGATTCTTCCCAGGTATGGCTGCACGCTGCGTTTGTGCGGAACCGTCACGGAGAACCCATGGATCTGCAACATTTCTGCGAGCTTGAAGAACGCCCGGACGGAATCGACCAGGAAGGGGACATAGACTGCGTTGTACCGGATGGCTTCGAAACCGGGATTATGGATTTTCGGGCTGGCCGTATGATAGACGGGGTTGCCGATGATGCCGAATATATGGGTCTTCTCGTCAAGTTTGTCAGCACGATAGAGTTCACTCATCGTTTGGGCGCCGAGGTGACCGGGCGCGGCTTGGCCATCGGAGCAGAAACTGAGCAAAGATCCGCACTTTTTGTACAATATGCGGGTGCAGATGCCGTAATCGCCCATGCCGATGACAATTTTTTCCTTGAGGTTGCCCAACTCCTGCTCCACACGGAACAGCGTGATTACATCCATCATGCTTTGCGGTGTGACAGCAACCTTGGGGATATCGCCTTTTGCTGCAAGCTTGCTGATCCTTGCGTAGATATCGGCAGGAACGCACTCAAAGTTGTGATACGAACGGATGATTTTTACCGAACGCTGCCTCAGGCTCTGCTCAAGGTCCACTTTCTGCTCGAAGAGCGGGTCCTTGAACTTCAAATCGGCTTTCTTGACGTCCTCTTCAATATCGACATAGGCAAAATCGCCTTTTGCAGCCTCATACAGCAGTTGCAGCCGCTGTTTCTCCCCCAGGGTGCAGGCACCTCCATCAGAGCTGCGCCTGAGCGTCAGGATCACCGGCAGGTCTACGGTGGAAGGAAAAGAAGAGGCGATTTTTTGTTCATCCGGGTGCAGGTAATCGAGACGGAGCTCTGCAAGGGAGATCCATTTGCGGTTGCGTTCAACTAATGCCCGGTTCTCCTCCAAGGTTGAGCCGGTAAGTGTAAGGCAAAGCACTGAAGACCTCCTGAGTTGGGGTGGATTGTCACCGAATACACGCTTGTGTTAAGGTAATCATAACGTCATTCAACGGGCTTTTCAACACCCGTTTGGAGAAAGGGGAACGAGCGTGGCAACCTTGCAGGTACAACGGGTTCAATTGGCTTTTGCCGATCGGGATATCCTAAGTGATATCTCCTTCACCTTATCGGATAAAAGCCGCAGTGCACTTGCCGGAGGCAATGGGAGCGGCAAGTCCACCCTGCTGAAGGTGATCAGCGGCCACATGAGTGCGGATGACTTTGCATATTCGGCCACCAAGGGCATGAGGATCAGCTATCTTCCGCAAAGCGACATCGTCTTTGAGGAAGGCACCGTATACGAGGAAGTCGAGAAGGCCTATGCCCGTTTTGATGAGATGTTGGAGCAGTTGCATGAGCTGGAAACAAACCTTGCCCGGGCGGGCGAGGAAGACAAGACCGAGTCGCTCCTGATTCGGGTGCATGAGATTCAGGAAACCCTGCTCAATGAAGGATACTACGGCCGCAAGGAGTCCATCCAGCAGGTCCTGTTCGGACTGGGTTTCTCGAACAAGGATATGGACCGCCCCTCCAAGGAGTTCTCCGGCGGGTGGCAGATGAGAATCGCCCTGGCCAAGATCCTGGTGGAGAATCCCACGATCATGCTGCTGGACGAGCCGACCAACTATCTCGATATCGAGGCTCGTTACTGGCTGAAAAACTATTTGAAAGTTTTTGATGGCGGCGTGATGATTGTAAGCCATGACCAAGGCTTTCTCGACGAAACGGTCAATGAAGTCTATGAGCTCTTCCAAGGCAGACTGCATCGCTACAGCGGCAATTACACCCAGTATGTCAAGCAACGGGAGCTGGAAATCGCCCAACTGGAAGCCGCCTACAAGGTGCAGCAGGAACAGCTTGAGAAAACCGAGCAGTTCATAGAAAAGTTCCGGTACAAGGCGACCAAGAGCAAGCAGGTGCAGAGCCGCATCAAAATGCTTGAAAAACTCGATATCGTTGAAGTGCCGTCGCACCTGAAGCAACTCTCCTTCAGCTTTCCTCCTGCTCCGCACAGCCCAAACGATGTGCTGATCATCGAGCATCTTGGCAAGCGTTATTCCACCCGGGAGATTTTTTCCGACTTCTCCCTGTTGGTCAACAAAGGGGAGAGGCTTGCCGTCACGGGCAAGAACGGCAGTGGCAAATCCACGCTGCTAAGGATCATCAGCGGACAGGATTCCGATTTCAGCGGAATCGTACGGCTTGGCAGCAACGTAACAATCGGCTACTTCGCCCAGGATACGGAGAAAACCCTCAATCCTGATAATTCAGTTCTCCAGGAGGTCTCCAGCATAGCGGCAACCGCCGACCTGCCAAAACTGCGCAACTATCTTGGCTCGTTTCTTTTCAGCGGGGATGATGTATTCAAGCCGGTGTCGGTGCTCAGCGGCGGGGAGCGGAGCAGGCTCGCCTTGCTCAAAATCCTGCTGCATCCGGTGAACCTGCTCATTCTCGACGAACCGACCAACCACTTGGACATAAACGCCAAGGAGATGTTGCTCAAAGCCCTCAAACAGTACGATGGCACCATGGTGTTCGTCAGCCACGATTCCTATTTCATTGAACATATAGCTACCAAGATTCTCTACCTGACCGAAGACAAGCCACCCGAAGTGTTTGATGGTGATTATGAGTACTTCATCTACAAGCTGGAACAGAAGGAGAAAGTCGAGAGCCACAAAAAAAGTTCGGCGGTGAGTAGTGGCGAACCTTCTGCAGCAAAAGCCGCACTCTCCTTCAAGGAAGCAAACCGGAAAAAGAATAGGCTCACTACGCTGCGCAGGCAGAGTGATGAGCTGTTGAAGGCTCATGAATTGCTTATGGAAAAAATCCAGCACACGGAACAGCAAATGGCTTTGGTTGAAAACTACAGCAATGCTGAAAAGATAACCGCACTGGTCCAACAAAAGGAGCATCTGCATATGGCATTGGAACAGCAGGAGGAATCCTGGCTCTCCTTGACGATGGAAATAGAGGAATTGGAGGAAGAACTTGCCTGAATTGAGTCACATGCTGCCCCGCCTCATCCTTGCCAGCCAATCGGTGGCACGCAAGGCACTGCTCCAGGAGCTGGGAATCGAGGTTGCAACCTGTCCCACCCATAGCGATGAGACATTCGACATGTCAGATCCGGCTGACGTGGTGGCCATGCTTGCCCGACGCAAGCTGCAGGCTTATCGGAAAGAGCACCCTTCCTATACACTTCCGGTGCTTTGCTGCGACACCCTCATATGGTTCGAGGGCAAGCTCATCGGCAAGCCTGTTGACCAGATGGATGCAAAGAACCAGCTTCAGAGTTTCAGCGGAAAGGCCCAGCAGGTCTACTCAGGGTGGGCGTTGTGGTATGAAAATCAGGAGTTCTGTGATGCGGATCGGGCCTTGGTTTGGTTCAAGGACCTGGATGAGCCGGCAATTGAAGCATATCTAGAGACGCGGGAGTGGGAAGGAGCTGCAGGCTCCTACCGCATCCAGGGGCTGGGAAAGCACTTGGTCGACCGAATCGATGGAGACAAGGGGACGGTCATCGGCTTGCCGGTGGAACAGTTGAAAAGAATTCTGGAAGAAAAGACTTCACCCTGACAGCTATGGGTTCCCTGATACTTGTCATACTTTTTGTTTTCTGAAATACTAGGCAGTACCGGTTTGTGTATACAAAACGGAATCTCCGCCCCCAGGGGTGAGTAAGAGTAGAAGGGTGACGCACAGTCAAGACCTGTCCCGTTGGGAGAGGTGTGTCGTCAGACAGGAGGATTATGTCCGTAGTTACCATGAAGAGCCTGCTCGAGTCAGGCGTACATTTCGGCCACCAGACCAAGCGGTGGAACCCCAAGATGGCCCGTTTCATTTTCAGTCAGAGAAATGGAATCCACATCATCGACCTGCAAAAGACCTCTGCCTGCATCGTTGAAGCCTATGATGCTGTTCGTGCAGTCGTAAAGCAGGGCAAGACGGTCCTGTTCGTTGGAACCAAGAAGCAGGCCCAGCAGGCTATTGAAGCAGAAGCCAAGAGATGCGGCATGCCGTACATCAACAATCGCTGGCTCGGTGGTATGTTGACCAACTTCAGCACCATCAAGAAATCCATTGCAACGCTGAAGAAGATTGAGAAGATGGAAATCGACGGGACCTTCGATTCCCTTACCAAGAAGGAAGTCTCCCTGCTTACCAAGCAGAAAATCAAGCTGGAGAAGAACCTTGGCGGCATCAAGGATATGAAGGATCTGCCCGGAGCCCTCTTCATCATCGACACCAAGAAAGAAGCCATCGCTGTAGCCGAGGCAAAACGTTTGGGAATTCCTGTCATTGCCGTCGTTGACACCAACTGCGACCCCACCGATATCACCTACCCCATCCCCGGCAACGATGACGCAATTCGTGCCATCAGCCTTTTTGTTGAGATCATCGCCAACGCAGTAGTTGACGCCGACAATGAAGCCGGCATCCAGATCATCGAGACTCTGGGCAACGAAGACGAGAGTGAAGAAGTCGTCAACAAGGACAAGGAAGAAGAAGCCATCGTCTTTTCCACCGATGAGAATGCAGACTTCTCCAAGTTCGAGGAGAAGGCTGTAGAGAAGAAGGATGAGGATGAGGATGAGGGCGAAGAAGAGGACCTTCTCGTTGATGAAGAGACCTTGTACAAAGACTAAGGAGAACAAGCATGGCAATTACCGCTGATGAAGTAAAGAAACTGCGCGACCTTACCGGTGCAGGCATGATGGATTGCAAGAAGGCATTGACTCAGGCCAACGGCGATTTCGCTGTTGCTGAAAGACTCCTCAAGGAAATGGGGCTTGCTGCAATTGCAAAGCGCCAGGATCGTGCAACCGACAACGGCCGTATATTCGTAAAGGTGCAGAAAGACAAGGCTGTTATGGCTGAACTTTCCTGTGAAACCGACTTTGTTGCCACCAATGAGCAGTTCGCCGAGCTTGGCAACAAGATTTGTGATGTCGCACTCGCCAAGGGATATAAGCAGATCAACGACGAGTTGACCGGCATGGTCAATGACCTTATCGCCATCATCAAGGAGAACATGGCTCTGAAAAACCTGTGTTTCTTCGAGCTTGGACCGAATGAGTATGCTTCCAGCTACATCCATGGAAATGGTTCCTTGGGCGTATTGGTCATGTTCAAGGCGGACAAGGCCGAGTTGTTCGAGAACGAGTTGGTCAAGGAATTCGCCAACGATTGTGCCCTGCACGTCGCTGCCTTCACCCCCGCCTATCTCAGCACCTCCACCGTTGATGAATCATATATCAAGGAGCAGACTGAGATTTTCACTGTTCAGGCAGCAAAACTCGACAAGCCCGCCAAGGTATTGGAAGGCATTGTCAAGGGCAAGCTGAGCAAGCATCTCTCAGAAATCTGCTTCCTCCAACAGCCGTTCGTAAAGGACGACTCCATGAGTGTTGAGAAGAAGGCTGCTGAAGTTGCAAAGAGTGCGGGCGGCAAGCTCGAAATTGTCAACTTCTCCTTCCTTCGCGCCGGCGTCGCTTCCTGCAGTAACTAACTGCAATCGTTTAATGCCCACCGCTCACCCCTGTGAGCGGTAGTTTTATTGGAGATATCTATGCAACAGGTACTTGATACGTGCGAAAACAAGATGCTTAAGAGTCTTGAGAGTCTTTCCAAGGATTTTTCCAGTCTGAGAACCGGAAGAGCTTCGGCATCCCTTCTGGACAAGATTCGTGTCGACTACTATGGATCGGAGACACCCATCAACCAAGTCGCAACTGTCAGCGTGCCGGAGGCCAGGATGATTGTCATCCAGCCTTGGGACAAGAGCGTATTGAGCGCTATCGAAAAGGCAATCCTGAAAAGCGACCTCGGACTCCCTCCGAACAACGACGGCAAGCTGATCCGTCTCAACTTCCCCCCTTTGAATGAAGAGAGGCGCAAGCAACTGGTCAAGAGCGCAAAGGCTACTGCGGAACAGAGCAGGGTTGCGATGCGCAACATCAGGCGGGAGGCCATGGATGAACTGAAGAAACTGCAGAAAAGCGGGGCCATCAGCGAGGACGAGCTCAAGGACGCCGAGAGCAAGATTCAGAAGATGACCGATTCCTACATCGCCCAGATCAACTCCCTCTCTGATGAGAAGGAGAAGGAAATCATGGAGATCTAGGATGGAAGAGAAACCCGTTGTCCCTGTCCACCTTGGCATTATCATGGATGGAAACGGCCGATGGGCGAAGAAGCGATCGCTTCCTCGCACCGCCGGACATGCTGAAGGCTTGAAAGCCCTCAAACGAGTGATATGCGAGGCGGCACAACAGGGCATCGGGTATGTCACCTTCTATACCTTCTCTACTGAAAATTGGAAACGAAGCGAGCAGGAAGTGCAGTACTTGATGCATCTCTTCGTTTCGAAGATTCATGGTGAACTGGCATTCTACAACAAACATGGGATTCGCATCCTTGCCAGGGGCGATCTCAAGGCATTGCCTGATGATGTGCAAACGGCCATTGAAAAAACTGTCTTGGAAACAAGAAACAACTCCACCATTACCGCTATCATAGCGATCAACTATGGAGGAAGGGATGAAATCTGCAGGGCCGTGAACAAATTCCTCAAGCAGAACCCAGGAAAAAGCATTACCGAGGCTGCCATAGCTGATAATTTGGACTTGCCTCAGGTACCGCCTGTCGATATGATAGTGAGAAGTGCAAACGAAAAGAGACTGAGTAATTTTCTCTTGTGGGACAGTGCATATGCTGAGCTTGCTTTCTATGAAAAATATTGGCCTGACTGGAACGAGGATGATATTCATAAAGTCTGCCAGGATTATAGCCAGCGAGTAAGAAAATTTGGGGGAGTAGAATGACATCAATGGCGAAGAGGGTGCTTACCACCATAGTTACGCTTCCTACCTTGTTCTGCATAATTTTTTTCCTCCCCCACAACTCCTATCTCGCTCTCTCGATCCTTGCCATGGCCGCTGCAAGCTGGGGGGCGAAAGAGCTGAAGGATCTTTATCAAAAAAGCGAGAACGTAAAGGTTCACCTTCCTTCCTATGTAATCGGTTTGCTGCCGTTCGCCCAGTGGCTTGAGATTGCGTATTATCCCAACCTTCCATTGGTCGACTTGGCTGTCGTACTCATGGCTTTGGGCCTTTTCTCCAACGAATTATTCTATGGGGTCGGGGATGCATTTGCGAAATCTCTCTCCCGTATTGCAGGGCAAAGCCTGCTTTTGCTCTACCCCGGCCTTCTGATTACGTTCATCCAACGAATTTCCACGCTCGCCTACCCCACCCAATCGTTTTTGCTCTTTTTCTTGCTTGTCTTCGGCAATGACATCTTTGCCTTCATCTTCGGTATGTCATTCGGCAGGGCCAATAAGGGATTTGTCAAGGTAAGCCCAAACAAGAGCATTGCAGGATTTGTCGGCGGGACGGCAACTACAATCCTGCTTTCAGTTCTTTTCTGTTTCTTTGTTCCAGGCATCAAGGAACAGGTATCCCTGATCCAGGCGATCATCCTAGGCTTGGCAACCAGTACGGCTGCCAATATCGGTGATTTGATTGAGAGCGCCTTCAAGCGTTCTGCTCACATGAAGGACAGTGGAAACCTGATTCCCGGCCGCGGCGGCCTTTTGGACTCCATCGATTCGATGTTGGCAAGCGCCCCTGTTTTTTGGATCTTGCTCTCGCTCTTCTAGGAGTTGTATGAAACGGGTCATCATCCTTGGGTGTACAGGAAGTATCGGCACTACTGCACTCAAGGCCATTCGAACCAAGCACCTCGATCTCTCCGTCGTTGGATTGTCGGCGCATGCCAATGAATCCCAGTTGGTTGCCTTGGCCCGGGAATTCTCTGTCAAGGCAGTGTGCCTTACCGGATCTGTGCTCGAATCGCTTCCCAACATTCAGACTTACTCATACTTTTCCGGCCTTAAGCAGATGCTTCACTCGCTTGAAGCAGATATCGTCCTCAATGCCATCGCCGGCTTTGAAGGTTTGCAGGCTTCCCTTGAAGCCCTTTCATGTGGGTTCGATCTTGCCCTCGCCAACAAGGAAAGCATCGTATGCGCTGGATCATACCTCTTTGATGTGGCTAAAGAAAATGACTGCCGCATCATACCGGTCGACAGCGAACACTCTGCCTTGGCTGAACTGCTCAAGGGCCATGAACGAAACCAGGTGCAATCCTTGGTCCTTACTGCGAGCGGCGGGCCGTTCAGAACACTCGACGCCTCACAGTTTTCAACCATCACGGTCGATCAGGCTCTCGCCCATCCCACCTGGAACATGGGAAAGAAAATCAGCATCGACAGCGCAACCATGGCAAACAAGGCTTTGGAAGTGATTGAAGCCTCCTACTTGTTCGGTTTTGACGCCGACCGGATCGAAGTGGTGATTCATCCACAGTCAATCGTCCATTCGATGATTCGCACCTTCGATGGTGCTGTCTACGCCCAACTCGGTACTCCCGATATGACCCTGCCGATCATCAATGCCTTGGGCGAAGGAGGGACTTCATTGGTCAGACCACTCGACTTTTCCTCGTTGTCCCTGACCTTTGAGAAACCAGACTTCAAGCGCTTTCCTCTGCTCGCACTCTCCTTTGAGATCCTCAACCGCAAAGGTTCAAGCGCCCTTGCCTTCAATGCCGCCGATGAAATCGCGGTGCATGCCTTTCTGCAACGAAAAATTTCGTACCTGAAATTAATTGAGGTGGTACAGCGGACACTCCAGCAGAGGTGGGATGAAGAGGTTGCATCCTTTTCACAGATTTTGGCCCTGGATGAAAAAGCCAGACAGCTGGCAAGAAGTCTTGTATGAGTGAGACCGCCTCCCTCTTGGTGAAATATCTCATCGGGCTGGCAGGCATCACCATCGTGGTGGTCATCCATGAAATCGGCCACCTGGTTGCTGCAAAAATTCATGGTATAGAAGTTGAAATTTTCTCCTTCGGGCTTGGACCGAAGCTGCTGGGTACGCTGTACAAAGGCACTGAATACCGCATCAGCATGTTTCCCCTTGGTGGGTATTGCCGACTGAAGGGATCGGACGATCTCAGCCAGGCCCTCATCGGAGGGCATCGAACCTTCACCCACACCGAAGAGGGATCCTTGTTCTCGGTCCATCCATCCAAACGGATGATCACCTACCTTTCAGGCCCCTTGGCCAACTTCATCTTCGCCATCCTGCTCTACGCAGTGCTTGCAACCCTCCCCATGCCAGTCATTTCCAGGCTTCCCATAGTAGCTGTGGTCGACGACTACCCTGCCTTGTTCTCTGATGCGCACAGCCCTGCTTCAGAGGCAGGTATTCGGACCGGAGATGAAATTACGAGACTCAATGGTGTGAACATTGTCGATTGGGAGGATCTGGAGCGTCGGCTTAGTAAATCCAAAGGTACTGAAACCTTCACCATCAAACGTGATGATACCGAATTGGAGATTACCGTTTCAGGAGAGCAAAACACTGATGGGACCTACCGATATGGGCTGACCGTTCTCCAACAAGCTCTGGTGGGAAGTGTACGGCCGAACTCCGAGGAGTATCGTGCAGGGTTGCGTGAAGGCGACTTGATCAAAGCAGTGGATGGGAAGCCGGTCGCCAACCATCTCGACCTGCTCTCCACCCTCAATGCAACCCAGATCTCAATAGCGTTGACCGTCCTTCGTGATGGGCGTGAGGTTCTCATTCGTTTCACCCCCAAGCTCGATGAGAGCGGTGCCTTGGACCTGCAATTCTCCCTTGCTGCCGGGACGGTGAGGCGGGAAGGCATGCCGTTCAGCATCATCGAGGGCTATACCCGCACCAAACATATTGTGGACCAAACCTTTGCAATGATTGCCCGCGTATTTTCCCGGGATGAGGAGAACCTGCGCAGTTCGGTCACGGGCATGGCGCGCTCGGCCCTGCTCATCGGCGATATCACCACCCTGGGTCTGGAACAAAACACTCGAAGCGGACTCTACGCACTCTTCTATCTGATGGGCGGGGTCTCCATTTCACTGGCCATAGCAAACCTCATCCCACTGCCCGCCTTCGACGGGGGCCAGATCATAATCGCCTTGTGCGAATGGGTGAGAAAAAAGCAGATCCGACCCAAGACCTATTATGTACTCCAGCTTCTGGGTGTTGCCTGTATTATCGGGATTTTTTTGCTCTTGACGTTGGTCGACGTCCGCCATCTGTTGGCGATCAGGCGTTAGGATTGTTGCCAGCCACATATTTGCGGCTGAACTCCATTTCCTCAAAACGAACAATATTGCTGACAAATGCAAGAGAAAATACACCGGTCTCACCGTTTCGGTTCTTGGCCATGATGATTTTCGTCTCTTGAATGTTGTTCTTTTCGCGTTCGCCCTCATCGTCGGTGCGGTTCTTACCGACTTCGCGATGCAGGAGAATGACGACGTCTGCATCCTGCTCGATCGATCCACTGTCGCGCAAATCGCTGAGCTTGGGTTCTACACCGTCGGCCTGACGTCCTACCTGACTGAGGCAGACCACCGGAACATCGAGTTCACGGGCAAGTTGTTTCAACGACCGGCTGATGATGGAAATTTGTTCATGGCGGGGAATGCGGGCATCGGCCTCGGCATCGATCAGACCGATATAGTCGATGAATATCACCTGAATGTCGTGCTCCAGCTTCATCCTGCGGGCTTGGGCCCTGAGCTCCATCAGCTTCATATTGGGAGTATCCTGTATGTAGAGCTCGGCTTCATACAAGGCTCCGGAGGCATCGATGATGGCACTCATCTCGCTGTTCTTCAGGGTGGCTTTGCGGATATGGGAGAAGTCAACACGGCTGTGACCGGTCAGAAGTCGTTCCATAAGGCTTGAGGCACTCATTTCGAGCGAGAAGAAACCAACCCGGTACTTTTTCTTGACGATCATGTTCAAGGTCATGGAAAGTGCAAAGGCGGTCTTGCCGATTGATGGTCGCGCCCCGACAATGATGAACTCCTGCTTCTTGAAACCACCGGTGATGGAGTCCAAAGGAATATATCCGGTTTCAAAGCCGTTCTTGATCCCGCTGGTGCTACGCATCTCGATATCACTGATGGTATTGGTGATAAGATCCTTGATCGAGTAGTAATTGTCGCTGCCTGCAGTCTCATTGCTCAACGTCGAGAGAGCCTGCTCTCCTTCATCGATGACTTTCTGGATATCCTGCGACTCGTCAAAAGCGTTGTCCTTGAGCTTTGAGGCGAACAATAAAAGTTTGCGCCTCTGGCTGAGGGCTTTCAGAATCTTTGCATAATACGCGGCGTTCGTCGTAGTGGGAACGTCGCTGGTGAGGGTGGAAATGTAGGAGAGTCCCCCGCACTGCTCAACCAAATTTTTTCGCTTCAGATAGGAGCTGAGCGTAATAAGGTCGAGGGTTTCAGAACTCTCCTGCCTGAACGCAACGATGGCACCGAACAGTTGCTGGTGAGCTACCTTGTAGAAGTCATCCTTGCCCAAAAAGTCGGTCACTTCAACAAGGACCTTCTCATTGAGCAGGATAGCTCCCAATACTGCGCGTTCCGCCTCTTCATTCTGGGGTGGGACGCGCCCCAGCATGCTATTCGACGCCATGCACTTACTCGGTGGCTTCGGTCTGTGCCTCTTGGGCAGCAGCCTTGGCAGCTTCAGCTTCAGCCTTGGCAGCAGCCTTGGCAGCTTCTGCAGCAGCCTTTGCCTCGGCCACCTGGCGGGCCTTGACCGTAGCTTCGCTTTCAACCACCAACTTGAGTTCTACACTCTCGTCCTCATAGAGGCGGATGCGGATCGAGTAGGTGCCGACCATCTTGATTGCATGGGTGGGGACCTCGATCTTCTTGCGATCGACCTCAATACCCTGCTTTGCAAGAGCTTCCTGAACCATGGAGGAAGTGACAGAACCGAAAAGCTTGCCGCTCTCGCCGGCAGTGACAACCATGGTGAGGACAACCTTGTTCAGTTTCTCCTTCAGGCTTGCACTGGCGCTGCGCTTCTCGATCTTGCGCTTCTCGATGGCAGCGGCACGGGAAGCCAAAATGGCCTGGTTGGTCTTGTTGAACATCACAGCCATACCGGTGGGAAGCAGATAGTTACGGGCATACCCGTCCTTTACAACTACAACGTCTCCCTCTTCACCGAGGTTGACGACATCCTGATTGAGAATGATTTTCATAGGGAAAACTCCTTACTCATTACGTCTATACACAATCCAAGTCTCCGTAACACCCAACAAAGGCAGTACAAAGACAACCAGCAGGTTCACCCCGGGAATCAAAAAAGCCAGCAGGAACGTGGTTGTGACCAACCTTCCCGTATTGACGGCAAGGCCTTTTCGCAACATGAAATGTGTCACGATGGCCATACCTTGCACAGCATACAACACAGCGCTTCCCAGGGCAACCTGCAGGGACAGAGCCCTGACCAGATAGCCTGACTTGGCAAGAATCAGCAGCAATACCACAGTCCAGGAGCCGAGAAAAATCCAGATCGCAGGATCGGGAACTCTCCACTTGGAAACCCGGACGGAAAAACCGCCATCAAACCGCGCCTGATAACTCATTGCCAGGAAACTGGCAAATCCTACCAAAGCCATACACAGCGGAGCCAATACGGCTCCTATCGTCAATACCGACATGTGAAACACTCCCTTGAGGGCATCCTCTGCCATCGGAAGGACTGAATCGGTCGTGCCGGAAGCCTGACCAAGAATGAGGCGGAAGGTCTCATACATTAATGAGTATACCCGCATCAACGGCTCGGTCGGCTGTGAAAACCAGATAACCACCGCGAAGGAGGCGACCACCCCGAAGAGGCAGGAAGCCAGGTAGCGGTACACTGTCCGTTGTTTTGCCATCGCGATCCATACCGCAGCAGCAACCAACAACACAGAGGGGATGAACAATCCAATCACCAACAGGATCCTTCCTTCCTCACTGCTCAAGGCGCTCCTTGAGCGAATCAACTCGGTGAGCAGTATCAAGACAGCCACCAGGATGACGGGAAGCAATTCTCCTTTGCGATCGGAAAACTTTGGGGCAAGAACCATCAAGGGAATTGTGAAGAGGAAATTGCCGACCATCATGCGGGAGAGCACATAGCTTACACCCACAGAGATCAACAGGAACTTCAGTGCTTCACGATTCTTCTGGTTCATGCTGCCCAACACAGTTTACTTCTTCTCAAACGGAAGGTACGCAAGCACGCGGGCCTTCTTGATTTCGTTGGTAACTGCTCTCTGGTGCTTGGCACAGCAACCAGTGATGCGGGCGGGCAGAATCTTTCCACGCTCGGTGATGTAGCGCCGAAGCATCTCGGGATTCTTGTAGTCGGGAGTAAGGTTTTGGGTGCAAAACTTGCAAACCTTCTTGCGGAAAGCGGGCTTTCGGCCACCCATCCGTCTGTCTCTTCCACCTTTTCCATCCATATCATTCATCATGGAATCATTATCGTCATCACGCATGCATATTTCTCCTTGCAACATCGGCTGCCCCCGGGCAGCGTTCTAGAATGGGATCTGGTCGTCGTCAAACTGCTCGGGACCGGAGATATCCATCATGGGAACTGATTCCGGCTTGGCACTTGGACGAGGGCTGTATGACCCCTGATTTCTTGCCACGTTCTGTTCGCCGTAGCTTCTCTCGCTTCTACCTTCGGTAGAACCGGGACTGGAAAGGAGCTGCAAAGAATTGACGGCAATTTCTACCCTGCTTCGACTTTGTCCGTCCTGTTCCCAGCGACTCTGTCTCAGTTCTCCGATGATTGAGACCTGCCTGCCCTTTTCCAGATACTGGTTGATGGACTCGGCACTCTTTCCAAACATCGTGCAGTCAAAAAAGTTGGCTTCATCCTCCCATCGATTGTCAGCCGTCCTCTTTCTCCGGTTGACTGCAATGGAAAAACGACAGATGGCCATACCTCCATTGGAATAACGAAGCTCGCTCTCCCTCGTAAGCCGACCCACCAACGCGACTACATTCAAGTCATTTGCCATTCTTTTGCTCCATTTCTTTTAGATTATTTCTCAGTGTTTACAAACAGGTACTTCAAAATGTTGGAGTTCAAGAGAAATCCTCGTTCGAATTCGAGGATAGTACTCGGATCTGCCTTCAATTCGAAGTAGACGTAATGTCCTTTTTCCTGTTTCTTGATGTCATAGGCCAGATATTTGACGCCCATGTCTTCCTGCTTGGTAATCTCTACCCCGGCAGTTGCAAAGGTGCTGGTCACATACTCCAGGCCAGCGTTTGTGTTCTCTTCATTTGCATTGAAGATAACGGTGAACTCATAATTTCTCATGGTTCCTCCTTACGGACTAAATGATCCGCCCACAAGAGCGGATAAAGAGGTTCTCTGAACACTACCATACTTTTCACACCAAGGTCAACAAAACCGATGCAATATCTTACAATGCCATACGTACTTGCAGAAAAAAACCGCCGGAGCGACCGACGGTTTTCTGCTTTGGTACCAAGCTAAAGATTACCAGAAAAAACTATTTATTCTTATGTCTATTTTTTCTGAGCTTTTTCTTTCTCTTATGAGTAGCAATCTTATGCTTTTTTCTTTTTCTTCCACAAGGCACTGTAGAGCTCCTTACCATCCGATTTTTTTTCAGTGTCAACCGAATCAGGGTGGTTTTGTAATTACCGTACTATTATGCGAGTATACCAAACCAAGGTCAAGGGGGATGAGCACAAAATCTCCGAACACGATTTCCATTGTAAATTGCACGGATTCGTCTTGCTCTGTTCCCACTTTCTTTCTACTATAGAGCTAGGTGGAGGTTGTATGAAGGTTCTCATCTTCGGACTGGGGATGCATGGTGGAGGTTATGCTGCTGCGTCCTATTTTCTCGACCATGGCGATGAAGTGAGGATAACAGACCTGAAGGGAGCTTGCGACTTGGGCTCCGAGATGGAGTCGCTCACGCTTCGCGGCGCCTCATGCATATCGGGAACACATCGGAGTGAAGATTTCCTCTGGGCGGACATCGTTGTCAAGAATCCCGCCATCCCACCCAATCATCCGATGCTTGCCCATGCCAGGATGGTGGTCAACGACTTTGCCTGGCTCTTCTCTTCGCCTTGGTGTGAACAGGTAAAAATCATCGGGATAACCGGGACAAAGGGAAAAACCACCACCAGTGCTGCTGTAGCGCATGTCTTGACATCCCTCGGATATGAAGCGATGCAGTGCGGCAATATGGGCATCAGCGCATTTACCGTACTCAGGGAGTGGGAACGACGGCACGAACAAGGACGAAGGCTTCCCGATTTTCTGGTTGTAGAATTCTCCTCCTGGCAAATCAGGGACTCTGTACAATCCCTGCATGGGCAGCTTCCCATCATGGAGGTTTGCGCGCTTACCAATTTTTATCCCGACCACCTCAACTCCTACGAATCCATCGAACAGTACCTTGAGGACAAACTCGAGCTGTTCACACCAAACATTCACACCGCAGTGGTCCCCGATGTCATGATGAAGCGGATTCAGATGCAGACAAAACTCGACCGCCGGCACATCAGGGGCATCGACCGATCCTGCCCGAAAGAACTGGAACAGCAACCCCATCTGCAGAGCGCCTATGCGATCCTGTTGGCGTTGGGTCTCAAATACAAGAGCATCCTCAAGGCACTGGAGAGCTTTCAGGGAGTGCCTCACCGCATCGAGCAGGTTGGAACGCTCGGCTCCATCCTGTTTGTCAATGACAGCGCTGCAACCATACCGGAGGCAGTGCATTTCTCGTATGCGAAATTCAGCTCGATGGCAGTACACTTGATCTGCGGAGGGACGGACAAGAACCTGAAAGCCGATGCCATGCTGCAAGAGGTGAAGCAAGCAAGCAGCATTTCCCTTCTGGATGGCAGCTTCACGCAAAACAAGCTGCTGCCTCTTCTGCAGATGCACGGAATTGCGTACATGGGTCCATTCAAGGCCATGGGGGACGCTTTGCAGGCAAGTTTCGATGCCGCCCAAGCAAAACAGTACGAGCTCCCGGATCTGCCTCAGGCAATCCTGCTCTCACCTGGTTGCGCTTCCTTTGAACTCTTTGCCAATGAGTTCGACCGAGGCAACCAGTTCAAGAATTTGGTTGGACTCCTTCTTGAGGCTTGACCCGCCGCTTCAAATGATATCTGATGTACTCCGAAACAGCATAGATTTTCCAAGGTATGAATGCATAGACATAATCGGTTGAAGGAGTACGATAATACGCCTGGCCGCCGAAGGAGAGCTTGAACACCTCCAAACCCGCCAAATGGCTTCCCCTTCCCTTGGGACCGGGAATGCCGTACAAGTCATAGATTGCGCAACCTTTCTCACAAGCCATCCTGATTGCATAATCCTGCAACACATGAGCACAAGAGAGAGAGTCGAAGCGCAGGGAAGCCCCGTAGAGATAGACAGCCTCGAATTTGGAAAACAGCACGATGATGCCACCCACTATCTTGCGTTTTTCTGCAGCAAGCAGGAGTTTGCACTCCACATCGCCGGCCACCTTGCCATCCAGGGACAAGAGCGCTTTGATATATTTTTCCGACCGTGGGGAGAACCCGTCACGCTTGGCAGTTTCCAGATAGATTTCGTACCAACGCTTGAACGAGGCACCATCGCCGCCCCAGAGGCCCACCTCAAAAACCTGGCTGGCTTTTCGAAGGGCCCGTTTTGCTCTGTCGCGATACCCCTTCGTCACCGCTTGATACCCCCAATGCAGATCGATGCGCACAGTCCCTTCAGGCTGGACACTTTCCCTGCAGGTTCTGAAGCGGGGGCCGTTGTAGAGCATGACATTCTGATCGTTGACTTCATCGAAGGGGAGGTCGTAGCGTAACGCAAAGACAGAGGAGGGAAGCTTCTTGCGCAGGGCTTTTGCAAGCTGCTTGAGAAGCTCTCCTGTTTGAGAGGATTGCTCAGGGGCAAACGGTATATACGCCAGTTGCCAGAACGGCAGCACCTGCTTGACAAGGACCAGGAGAGAAAACTGCCTCTCTTCGTCCTCAACCTCAAAGGCATACGGCTTCCAACCGGTCCCATGCTTGACGGCAGCCCAGTAACTGCTCTGCATCACCGATCCGGCACAAACAAATTTCTTGTAATCAATCAACCGGACAACCATCGCTTCCACCTTCCCCTTATGAAACAACGGGGGCCCCCACGGCCCCCATACAGTCCATGAAATTCCTCTAGGCC
>ERZ1645192.946-NODE-946-length-24513-cov-11.758934_pt1 | contig 24513 bp, 17 predicted proteins | sample MGYA00575354_ERZ1645192 | MGnify/ENA primary metagenome ERZ1645192 (study PRJEB40844, sample SAMN11349763) | freshwater sediment metagenome | isolation source: river sediment | host: Sediment | place: India: Faizupur Khadar , New Delhi | collected 2017-02-21 ... | reverse complement strand
ATTCCGCTCTCCCGGCTGATATCGACCGTCCCGGCAGAGAGCAGGACGCAGGACACGGCGAGAGCCGCCAGAGATATGAATATCAGAGTTCTCATTTCGATTTCTCCTGGGCTGTAGTCTTCGGGTTTGGGATATAAACTCTTGCCAGGAAAAGGAGGGGAGGTAGAGGAGGGCGGCGGCTTATTCTTATGGAAAATTCCTAGCGCTTCCATTAAATCTCTATTTGCGACAGCTGGAATAGAAGCAGATGCATTCGGCCAGTACGATGATTTAAGAAAAAACGGTTCTTCGCTATTTCATATGGGTAGCCTAAAGTGACTCTACCATTGGCAGTTTCCGTCAGTCTCTGTGCGTACTCTGTGTCCTCTGTGCCTCTGTGGTAAAAACGTCGTTAGCCACTGGTTACACTCAATAATCCACGAACGGCAACCACAGAGACACAGAGCGCACAGAGGACTCACAGAGACGAAGTGTCAATAATCCACATAGCGAAGAGCGGAAAAAACCAGCTTCTTATAGATTTATTGTTAGGAAGCTGCTGCTTCCCATCACCTTCATCGCCTCAAACCAGATTATGCTCGTCATCCCCGCCATGAAGCACACTGCGATATCGATGAAGTGCAGATAGGAAAACCCGAACAGACCCCGCAGGACAGGCACATAGATGGCCATCGCCAAAAAGGCCACGGCTCCTGCCACCACCCACCACAGCGCGGGATTGGGCGCGCTCATGGTCTGCAGAATGGTCCTGCTCCAGGACCGGTTTGCCAGTATCAGCCCCAGGTTGGCAGCGATCAGGGTGGTGTAGGTCAGAGCCCTGGCCTCCTCTTCACCCTGCCCCCGGTATAGCGAGAATGCAAAGACCGCCAGAACAATTATCAGGACGCTCACCCCTTGCAGCAGGGACAGCCCCAGGGTCCGGCGGCTGAAGAGGGTCGCCTGAGGATCACGGGGAGGGCGGTCCATCACATCCTCCTCCGCCGGCTCCGCCTCAAAGGCTATGGAGCAGGCCGGGTCGATGATCAGCTCCAGCAGGACCACATGCACCGGGAAGAATATCAGCGGCCAGTCTAGAAGCACGGGAATGAGGGAGATTCCGGCAATGGGCACATGCACCGCCAGGATGTAGGCCATGGCCTTCTTGATGTTGTCGAAGATCCTGCGCCCCTGGGCCGCCGCCCTGACGATGGAGGAGAAGTCATCGTCCAGCAGGACAAGGTCCGCCGCCTCCCTGGCCACATCCGTGCCCCGGCCTCCCATGGCTATGCCGATGTCGGCGGCCTTGAGGGCCGGGGCGTCGTTTACGCCGTCCCCGGTCATGGCCACCACCTCCCCTCCTGCCTGCAAAGCCCTGACAATCCTCAGCTTCTGCTCTGGCGTCACGCGCGAGAAGACGCAACAGTCACCTATCTTCTCTCTGAGAGCTCTGTCGCTTCTGCTGCTTTCGCCGTTACTGCCGTTTCCGCCTTTTCCGTCGCTTCCGCTCCTTGCATCGCTGCTATTTCCGTAGCCGGCCAGCTCAGCTCCGGTGATGACCCGGTTCGCCGGCAGGCCGGCCTGCCTGGCGATGGCCTGTGCCGTGCCCGGATAGTCTCCTGTGATCATGACCACCCGTATTCCGGCACGCCGGCACTCCTGGATCGCCCCGGCCACCCCCGGCCTCACAGGGTCCTCCAACCCAATCAGGCCCAGAAACTCAAAGACGAAGTCATGCTGCCCGGCCGGCAGGTCGCCGATCCGAAATGTAGCGGCAGCAGTGCCCAGGACGCGCAGGCCCTCGCCGGCCAGCCTCTCAACCGCCCCGGAGATCTCCTGCTCCTTTTCCAGAGGCAGGTGGCACATCTGGGCGACCGCCTCCGGCGCACCCTTGGCCGCAATCACATACTCCTCTCCGGATGGCGACCTCCATACGCGGGACATGGCTAAAAGCTCCCTGGAGAGCGGATACTCTTTGACCAGCTCCCAGTCGCTGTGCATGTGCTCCGTCCTGGCCAGGCACTCCTCGCCCAGCCTGCGGAATGCCTTCTCCATGGGATCGAAGGGGTCCATCTGGCTGGCCAGGATGGAAAACTCCACTGTCCTGTGCACGGCATCCGGCAGACGTTCCCCACATCCGTCCATATCGAAGAACTCCCCGCCGCAGAAAATCTTCCTGACCGCCATGCGGTTCTGGGTGAGGGTGCCGGTCTTGTCCACGCAGAGCACCGTGGCCGCGCCCAGCGTCTCCACCGCCGGAACATGCCTGGTCAGGACATTGCTCTGCGATATCCTCCAGGCCCCCAGTGCCAGAAATACTGTCAGTACCACGGGAAACTCCTCCGGCAGCACTGCCATGGCCGTGGTAATGCCTGCCAGGAGCCCCTGCAGCCAGTCCCCCTGCTTCAGACCGAAGGCGGCCAGCACCAGCAGGCACAGCCCCAGGCCGAGCAGCGACAGCTTTGCCACCAGCAGGTTGGTCTCCTCTTGCAGTGCCGTCCTGCCGGAGTCGACATTCTGCAGGGCTCTGCCGATCTTGCCGATCTCGGTGTCTGTCCCGGTGGCCCTGACGGCGGCCACTCCCTGCCCCTGCACTATCAGGCTTCCGGAATAGACAAACGGCAGGCCGTCTCCTCCCGGCCGGGCCATTTCTGGCAATGCGGCCGCTTCAAGCCCCTGCGTCTCAACGCATTCCTTGCGCACCGAGACCGACTCTCCGGTGAGAAGCGATTCGTCTGCGCAGAGGTTGGTGCAGCTCAAAATTACGGAATCGGCTGGCACCCGGTCTCCCTCTGCCAAAATGATGAGGTCTCCGGGCACAACCTCCCTTCCGGCTATCCTCCTCTCTCTGCCCTCCCGGATCACCAGGGCTCTGGGGCTGGAGAGATCCCGCAGGGCCTCAAGGGCTCTCTCCGTCTTCCTCTCCTGATAAAATGTGATGCCCATCACCACAAAGACGAATCCCATGAGCATCAGAGCCTCCTGCATATCTCCCAGCAGCAGGTAGACCACGCCACCGGCTATGAGCAGCAGGAACATGGGCTCTTTAGCCACCTGCAAGGCAACGGCAAAGAGGCTGCGCGGCCGGGAGGATGGCAGCTCGTTGTAGCCCATCTCTGCCAGGAGCCTGGAGGCCTGCTCCTCCGATAGCCCTCTGGCCCTGGTTATATCAAAATTTCCGGGCAATTCAAACACCATTGGGCACGGCTTTGCGAAGTTTTCTCTCTATGAATTTTTAGGCGATATTCGATTATATCCCTTTCCATTCCGGAAAAGCCGAAAAAAAACAGGGCTCTTCGCTATTTACTGTGGGTAATTGACGCTTCAGTCTCTGTGAGTCCTCTGTGCGCTTCCAGTGACTTCTGTAGTGGCAGTCAGCGCCGGCTATAAACTGTTGCTAACGACGTTTTCACCACAGAGACACAGAGCGCACAGAGAAGAACTAACAACGACAACGACAGAGTAAATCCGGTTTAGCCATAGGAAATAGAGAAGAGCCAAAGACAGAGACCGCCGGACCTGCCGGAACGAAGCGAAATATATTCATAGAAAAACATCACTATTAATAATTGTGATTGCCCGTGATAAGATTTGTAATTGCCTTCCTGGTCCTGTGGACCCTGGCCGCCTGGATCCTGGCCGGCCCCAGAAGGGCGGTCAAGCTTTGAGCGCACGGCAAGAGCCTTAATCCCCTTTCCCGCCCCGGAGATCTGCCAGCGGAGCTAATAGAATCAATTTCGCTTAGATGCTATTTCGCTTTGATTCATCTGCGCGACCCTTTGCACAGGCCATCAAATCTTACGGACTTCCCTTTCCAGTACCTCGATGAGCTCTTTGGAGGTAAACCGGCTGATGAGATTCAGGGTCTTGCTCATCTCTTCGTAAAACTGTATCTCTTTTGCCAAACCCTCCTCCAGTGCAGGGTCTTTGAGATCGATGCCGTCGAGGTTCCCCTTCACCTGCAAAAGAGCCTGAAGAATAGCATTCGCCTCTTCCCTTGCCGCTGATAGTATGATCTGCTTCATGGACTCAGAATCGTTGACCAGAGAATAGCGGTGCTGCTTGGAGTGGTGATTTTTGCCCGTCGGGCCAACCGCGCGCCGGGCCATGCCCATCTTCTCCAGATAGCTCAAATTGGTGCGTATAGTAGTCTTGCTGTATCCAGTCCTCTCCGCCAGCTCATCAAGGGACAGAGGCTCCCCCTCCAGGAAAAGCATGCCTCTGAGAAGCCCCATCGCATCGCTCCATCCATTCTTCTGGGCGGATTTTATGCATGCATCGATGATGGGCTTCTTCAGCCCCACCTTTTCTTCCTCATTCAAGGCCAACCAACTCAGACATCGCATTCTTCCATAATCCACCCGGTCACAAGGTTTAAGTAACTTATGATTTCCTCTGTACGTTCGGTATATTCAGAACTAAAGGTTCTCGACATGATCGATCTGCAAAATCTTGGGGCGTGGATCACAAGAAATCCCCTGGTGATCATCGCTGCGGCTATTCTCCTGACATTTGCTTCATTTCATTATGCCCAGAATATTCCCAGCCAGGGCATGACCACCGAGTCCTTTGTCTCCAAAGATTCCGCCCTCTATCAGCTTTACGATCACCTCTACCAGGAGAACTTCGGCTCCGACGGCAATATGATTTTGATAGAAGGCGACGACGTGGCCAGAGCTGAGGTCCTAAAAGCCGAGCTGCGCCTCTCCGATCACATGAAGGGGATTGAGCATGTCCTGGGAGTCTCCAGCGTAGCCGATGTCGTGGCCGGTGCGGAGTATATGAAAAGCGGCACTCGCCGCATACCTTCTCAGCAGAGAATTGACGAGATCCTCTCCTCCTCCGGCCAGAGCCTGGAGTCGCTCATGCCCGACAGAAAGCACTCCCGCATGATCATCAAGATGCCCACCACTTCAACATTGACCGAAGCGCAGAGAACCCGGCTCCTCCAGGAGATAACCAGCTCCGTCGAATTTGCAGGATTTCCGGCAGGCTACGCCGTCATCGTTACCGGCGACCCATCATTTCAGGCGGCCATTGTAGCCCTGATGAACAGCAGCAACGGCTCTGTCCTGGCCCTGTGCGGAGTTCTCATGATCCTAGCCCTCCTTCTATTCTTCAGGCACGTCCGCTGGTCTCTCCTACCCCTGCCCGTGGTCATACTGGGCATACTCTGGACTCTGGGCGCCATGGGCCTGTTGCACATTCCCATGAGCATGGTCTCATTCGCCTCTTTTCCCATAATGATTGGAATCGGCATAGACTATGCCATTCAGTTCCACAACAGGATCAACGAGGAGCTCGGCAAGGGCCTGCCCATAGTGCAGGCAGCAATAGCCACAGTAAATCACGTAGCCATCCCCGTGGCCGTAGCTCTGATAGTGACCGAAGCAGGCTTTGTTTCCCTGCTCAGCTCCACTGTGCCCTCCATCAAAGACTTCGGAAAGGTCTGCATCATCGGCCTGATCATGTGCTATCTCTCCGCCCTCTTCGTGAATGTGACCTTCCTCTACCTGGGCGAAAAGAGGTTCCCCAAAGATAGGAAGGCAGAGGTCTCCGGGGAGGCCTCCGGGGGGCCCACTTCCCAAAGCGGATCATCAACCGGCGCCTTCATTGAAAAGGCGGCGACCTTCAGCATTCAGAGATGGAGGGGAGTTTTAGCCGTGGCTCTGATCCTGGCCCTCGCCGGAAACTATGCGGACACACTGGTGCCCATAGAGACCGACTCCAAGAATTATATCCCCCAGGACCTCTCCCCCCTCATCGATCTCAAACACATGAAGGATGTCTTCGGGGGAACGGACACCATTCAGTTCATGGTCCTGGCTGATGACATCACCGATCCTGAGAACCTCAAATGGATGGATGATTTCAGCACCTATCTGCTCACCTCCAGAGAGGACCGCACCGAGGGTACCACCAGCATAGCCACATACATCAAAGCAGCCAGCGGAGGGACCCTCCCTGATGATAAATCCCGGATAAGGGAGATAATCTCCACCCTTCCTCCGTCCGTAACCGAGACCTATCTGAGCGGCCATAACCTGGCAGTCATCGATGTCAATATCGGCGACGCCCAGTCCAATCTGGGAACTGAGGGCATGCAGCGCCTGATCCAATCCTACCAGGACGACCTGGCCTGGAATGTCCCGCCTCCCGGCATCTCCGTCAGCATAACCGGCCAACCGGTGCTCATGACCACAGTCATGCATGCCCTGACCTCCGGCAGAGTGGAGATGTCTCTGCTCGGCCTGGTCCTGATATTCATGCTGCTCCTGCTGATCTACAGAGACCTCATCAAAGCCCTCCTGCCGGTTCTGCCCATGATCGTGGTGATAGGCTGGATGGGCCTGGTCATGCTGTACGGCGGCATGAAATACACGCCTCTGACAGCCACTCTGGGCGCTCTGGTCCTGGGGGTCGGCTCGGAGTATGCCATACTGATGATGGAGCGCTTCTATGAGGAGCTGCACAATGTGGGCGATCCCTTCGAGGCTCTCAAGATCACTGCCAACCGCATAGGATCAGCCCTGGTGGCCTCGGGAATGACTGTGGTCTTCGGCTTCGGGGCTCTGATAGCATCGCCCTTCAATATAACCAGCAACTTCGGTGTGGTTACAGTCATGTCGGTGGTCCTGGCACTTGTGACCACCTTTACCGTATTCGTTGTCCTGGCAATTCGCATGGAAATTCAGCGTGAAGTCATCGAAAACGCCAGAAATGAGTTCAAGAAAACAATTGCGCTAATGAATAATCAGTCATGGAGAAGAAGCAATGGAAATTAAGTTTGCGGCAGCCTTAGCCTGTTTGCTGGCACTATTAGCCCTGGCCAATGCCTCTGCTCAGAGCACCTACATACCCTATGAGCTGGGGGGAGACAACTACTATTCGATGTACGGCAGTCCGGACATATCCGCCAGCATATCGGGGACAGATGAATTCGAGCGTGGAGACACCGTCACCCTCTATGTGGATCTGACCAACTACGGAAGGATCCTGGGCTTTAAGGAGGACCAGACCCCTCAGAATCCCAAAGAGTATGCTCTGGCTGCTGCCGAGCTATCCGAGGAGTACAAGAAGCCCACGGCTCTGGGAATAACTGCCACTCTGGTCTCGGACAGCCGGCAGATCGAGGTCAAATCTGGCGATCAGGTGGTTGAGTCGCTCAAGTCCGGGCAGAAGGTGGAGTCGCCCCTCAAGTTCACTATCAAGATCGGCGAGCATGCCCCAGCCGGCGAATATCCCCTGAATCTTAAAATGTTCTACGACTATCAGGACAATGTGCGGGTCTATGCCTCAAAGCTCGTCACCAATGAAGGCACATCCACCCTGGCCAACTACCAGGTATCCTATGTCTATCAGAAGGCCAACCAGACTGTGCCCATCATGGTAAATGTCAAGGAGCAGGCGGACTTTAAGATCCTCAATGCCACCCATGCCATCTCAACCATCTCTGCCGGAGACAAGAAGGCTGAGATCTCTGCCACATACAGGAACATAGGCGAGCAGGCCGTGCGCGATGCGGTTGCCAGGCTCTCCATCTTCAAGCCGTTTTCATCCACGGACGATCAGGCGTTCATAGGCGATTTGCAGCCCGGCGAGGAGAAGACTGTGGTCTTCCGGGTTGATGTCGACTCCGATGCCACGCCCAAGGAGTACGGAATCAGCAGCGAGATCAAGTATACAGACGTCAACGGCGATACTGTCATATCGGAGAGCATGAAGATTCCGGTAGAGGTCAAGGCAAAATCCTCGTCCCTGCTTATGCCTGCTCTGATTGTCCTGGCAATAGTGCTGGCTGCCGGCGGCTACCTTTACAGGAGGAAGCAGAAGAAGGCCTGAGGAGAACGGGGCCTATCCTCCTTTTCTGTGCTAAGGATCATCATAATAGTTCAGGTAAATGTTTAAATTGTTGGATGGGAGAGTATCAAGGGGGGAACTGCTGTGGATGAGATAGTTCTGGCGAGCTGGGGTGATCGTTTCTGGTCCTGGCTGATTGATGTCCTACTGATAAGCATCATCTGGCATAGGGCAGTGATGGCCATAGGGATGGAGGCCTTCAGCCTGAGCGGCATATTGCTCCTGGCCAGCATGCTTTTCATTTACTGGACGGCACTGGAGGGCTACCGGGGGCAGTCGCTGGGCAAAATGGTCCTCAATATCGCAGTAACAGGCACGACCGGCGAAGACATCCGGTACAGGGACGCGGCTATTGAGAGCTTTGGAAAGGCATTTCTCCTTCCCATAGACTGTCTGTCAAGCTTGGTATATTTCAGAGTAAAGAGGCAGCGCTTATTCAATAGACTATCGGATACCATCGTCATAAGGCTGACTGAATTGGGCTGATGGGCAAATATTTTTAATGCAGGAGAGAATAGAATAGTTGCAGGGAGAAGCAAGGAAGAGGCAACGCTTCTACTTCAGGGAAGGGCTGGCAATGTTGCAGACGGGATCGTGTTCAAGCGGTAGTGCTGACGTCATGAGATGCAGTGCTCACATCATAAAATATACTGCCATGGTTTTTATCACTCTATTGGCGGCGGTGGCAGCAACGGAGGGTGCTGCCGTAAGTGTTGGCCCCGGCGAGAGCATTCAGGCGGCAATCGATGAAGCTCGCCCAGGGGACAGCATAACAGTCGAGGCAGGAGCTTACAGGGAGAGCCTGAACATAAGCAAGCCACTCACCATCCAGGCCGCCGCCGGAGCCAGCCGGCCTCTGCTGGACGGGGGGAGCTCTGGCAGCGCCATGATCCTGCGGGCAGAGGGAATCAGCGTATCCGGCTTTGATATCGGGACGGCCCGCGGCACAGGAGTACGGGTTGTGGCAGACGGATGCATCATGGAGAATAATACCATCAGCGGCTGCCTGAACGGGATACTCCTGGACAGCAGCAGGGGTAGCCTTATCGTACGCAATGACATCAATAACAACACCAATGGCATCACGCTCTATGGCTGCTCAGGAAATACCATTGCAGGAAATAGCATTAAGGACAACAATATAAATGATGAAGGCGACTGCGGCATCTTTTTGGCCAGATCCGGGGACAATCTGATTCTCAACAACGATCTGCAGGATAACGGTGATACCTCCATATCCCTGCGCACCTCTGCCAACAACACCATCAAGGGCAACAGAATTGCCGACAACGACTGGTACGGCATCTGCCTCGCCCAGTCGAGCAGCCAGAACCTGATTGAAGGCAACCATGCCACCGGCAACAGGAACAGTGGAATATATCTGGACAGCTCCATGGACAATGTGCTGTTGGGCAATAGAGCCGAGGACAACCCGCGGGGCATTTACCTCACCTATGACAGCAATGACAACCTGCTCCAGGAAAACAACCTGTCATTCAATGGCAAGGGAGTGCAACTGGCAGGGCACAGCAGCAATAACACCATTGAGAACAATACGGCAAAGGAGAACGGCTACGGCATATATCTCTCTTTCTCATCCGGCTGGAATCTGATATTCTCCAATCACCTCATAGACAACGACTGCAACGCCTACGATATGGGGCAGAGCAATCGCTGGGATAACAGCCTTGTGGGCAATTATTACAGTGACCTGGGAAAGATCTTCTACATTCCGGGCGGAGCAGGTGTGGACAGGCATCCCATGACAGAGCCCTAGCTAGGGGCTTTACTAAAAAAAAAGTCTTTTTTTTTGGATTTACTTACCTGGGCTGGCTCCGCGAGTCTGCGAATCTGTTGAGAACCGATGGCAAGATAAACGTAGCCAGGCCAAAGATAATCACTGCAATTATCTGTTCGGTAATTGATGTCACCTTCAATCACCTCCTGAAATGAGTATTTCAATTCATAATTGATATTAGTTACGGTTGGCTCTTGGATGGCCGGATAAAAAAAAAGCCGCAGTCTACAGTCTCAGACCAGTTGAGCCTGTCTCAACCGACATGAGGCCCGAGGCCTGTCGACTGACGGATAGACGAATTGAGGGGCTTTCAAATTACAGCCAATTGAACTAAATGAACTTGGGCCTCTCAGACAGATTCACAGGCAGAGGCAGCCTTCTACAGGGCTTGCCTTCTGTCTCCGCGGCGATCCTCTTGCGCAGCTCCTCCACAGTCATCTTGGCTTTGGCCGGCGCTTTCGGTGTGGATTCGGACCTGATGGTGACGGTCAGAGCGCCTGAGGCCAGCTCTTCGTCTCCCACCACGGCCACGTAGGGAATCCACTCCCTTCCAGCGTCGCGAATCTTCTTGCCCACCGTCTCGTCGCGGTCGTCTATATCTGTCCTCACCTGTAATCCCAGCTCGGAGACGATCTCCTGGGCGCGAGCCTGGTGCCTCTCCGCCACCGGCACCACCCGGAGCTGGGTGGGGGAAAGCCAGGTCTTCAGCATGGGCAGTTTTCCCTCTTCGGACAGCCGGGCCGCCTTCTCCAAAAGGGCGTACATGACCCGCTCGATGGCTCCGGAGGGCGAGCAGTGCAGCAGAATGGGCCGCTGCCTCTCCCCAGATTCATCGACGTATGTCATGTCGTAGCGCTCCGAGTTCTCCACATCTATCTGCACCGTGGAGAGCGCGCTGGCCTTGTCCATGGTGTCCACGAAGTTGAACTCGAACTTGAGGACGAAGTAGAAGAACCTCTCATCCCACATCTCGATGAGCACCGGCTTTTTGACTATGTCCACCAGGCCGTTGATAAATTCGCGGTTCTCATTGTAGAAGTCCTTGGTGAACCTTATGGCCACCTCGTAGTCGGAAAGGTCGAGGCCCACTTCCTTCAGGACGGAGATGCTGGCCTGGTACTGCTTTTTAAACTCCTCCATGGCCGACTTCATGTCCCTTGTAAGGGTGTGCATGTCGGGCATGGTGAAGGCCCGCAGCCGGCGTATCCCGACCAATTCTCCGCGTTGCTCGCGGCGGAAGGAGTAGCGGGTGATCTCGAACATCTTGAGGGGCATGGACTTGTAGGAGATGGTCATGTCGTGGCCCATGAGGAACTGGCCGAAGCAGGCCGCGAAGCGCAGGAAGAGCTTCTTCTTGTCGGCGTCGATCTGGTACTGCCGGGCCGGGAACCTGTCCAGGTACTTTTTGAGGGTGGGGTGCTCCATGTCATACATGATGGGCGTCTCCACCTCCATAGCTCCCATGTCCGAGGCCCTGTCTAAAACGAAGTTCTCCAGGAGGCTTTTGACCATTCTGCCCTTGGGGTAGTAGCGCATATTTCCAGGGTCCGAGCCGGGCTCGTAGTCCACCAGCTCCAGACGCCTCATCAGCTCTACGTGGGGAGGCACCCGGTCCACGGCGCGGGCCTTGGAGATCTCGTAGTTGGTGAACTTCTGCAGGTTGTCGTGGCCCTTGAAGTCGAATTTGTCGGCGTCGATCAGGTTGCCGTCTAAGTCGAGCACCTTCCAGTAGGAGACGGCCTTGGCCTCTGACTTCAGAGCCTCGGAGACGACCTCGCCCTCACCCAGGCGGATCGATCTAGATAGCTCGGAGAGGGGATGGCCCTTGCAACTGATGGTAAATGCCTTGTACCAGCCGAAGGGGGCTCGCATGACCTGATAGTCCGCGGAGAGAGTCTCCGCCATTCCCTTGAGGATCTTGACAGCCGTCGCGGGGGTGGAGAGCTGGGAGCTTAAGTGGGCGTAGGGGTAGATCATGATGCGGGAGGCGTGAACCTGCCCGGCCACGTCTGCGATCTGCTTGCTGCCTTCGGCCACCACGGCGTCCGTGTCGTCCTCGTCGAACTTCTCCACGGCGATGAAGGCGCAGAGGGCTTCTTCCAGACGGCCTTTCTTGGCCTGGTCTTCGATCTCTTCCGCCATCTTGGTAGGCCGCTTGGCCTCGAACTCGATGAAATCAGAGTGGATTAAGAGCAATTGCAATAGGGGTCACCTGATGGATTTAGAGTGGTGGCGGGGGTAGGTAAAGGTTTCGAGCCAACCATAGCAGGCCAATGGTTTATAGTTATAAGAAAATAGATCAAGCCAAATGCGATATTTCTCATCCTGAATCATCAATAAATTTTTTAAATTGTGACTTGAATTTCAACATTATTAATTCAATTAGTAAGCCAATGAAAACGCCCATTATAACTTCTCTTAAATAAGATAATGCTATTACAGCCAAAATTATTAAAAGTAGAAAATATGTTAATAATTTCCAAAGCTTTTTATCTGTTCTTTTAATAGCAATAATATATGGAATAAATGTAAATATTATAATAATTAAAATTATCGCCAATCCAATGTAATAGATATATATGTTATTGACAAAAGGAGGGAGAAGTCCATTAATATACATCTTATTTTTATTAGTTATATTAAAATTTTTGTCTTGATTCACAAGAGAACATTTATTGGGAATGGGAGAAATATGATCTATTCTTAAGTCAGCAATTTCGTGTTCTCCAGTTAATCTTGAATTATTTGCTATTCTCGTTGAAATATTGAAATATATTTTTTCTGAATAGTAAACTTCCTCGCAATAAAGAGAAAGACATCCCTTATTATTTACTTCAAAATAGTCTTTATTAGTAGCATTTTTTCTATTAAAAGATATACAGAAAAATCCGCCTGAATCGCATTTATTAGGATATCTATAATTTGTCCCGATGCTCTCTGGAGGAAACATATATAGATCTGAGATATTATATTCTATTTTTATAGAGTCATAATGATCTTTTTTCACCTTGTTCATCAATTCGAATGTGAGGTTAACAGGGTCCCCTCTTTTAAAATATATTGTATTACTAGTCGGTGAATTTATGCTATTATCCATGCTTTCAACTGATATATTTAATGATAATTCACATTGAGGAATACGTCCATTTGGACCTTGACCAACTCCTAACGGTGATCCTATAACCATTAAAATAATTGCTCCAATTAAAATCAGCAACCTAAAGCGATTTTGCAGAAATCTAGTCACATGTAAAGCGAACATCATACCCCTGCAGATGTAAGGAATTTGAAATATTGTTATTTGAAATTATTTTTTGTATAAATGAATTATTATTCTGCACTCCACAAATCTCCATTCCAATAATGACACCCGCAATATCATTTCCAATAAATTTTATTATTTCATTTAAATTGCAATTTCGCAGAAATACGCCTACTCCACTTGTTCCCGTATTGTGACCCTTTAAAATATTATTAATGAGAGAGATCTCTCGGCAATCCTCGAGAGTAACTGCATTTCTTAATGTGTCCTGGATAATTGTATTATTAATCATAGTTATATTTTTAACACCTATAACCATTAATCCATCCGAGACATTATTATAACTTATATTTATATTATTAAAATTATGGCCATGCATATTAATTGAATGCTGATTTCTTTTGGCTCTTAGATTAAATCCTTTGATTGATACATTGCTTGCATTGATAAGAATAATTTCTGGATTATTACCTTTATTAAATATTGTAGAATTTTCCATAGCGATAAGATTAATTGACTTATTTATTATAATGTGTTCATCATTATACTTTTTATAAACCCTGATCGTAGATTGAGGGAATGCATAATACATAGCTTGATCAATAGAACTGAAATTGCATTTAGCGTAATTTGATTCATTTGTAACATTTATTAAATTCGAATTAAGATATGCAATAATATTTCTCTGCTCAGTGCTTTCAATTATTCCCGAAAGATTATCAAAACAACGAATATGCCACTTATTAATTCCAAGCTGATCTTTGCATAGACTATAATTAAGCGAATAAATAATTTCGTCGTCATAATCTATCAAGTTATTTTGGATTACCTCCTTTCCATTTAAGCATAAAGCACATCTATTTATAAAAGTATTGGCATCTCGATTGAGCAAATATTTAAAACTTATAGTATCATTAATTTTAAATTCAGTATTATTTTGTGGGTATATTAGCTTGATTTGAGTTGATTTATTACCTATATTTAATATGCTATCAACACTTATTTTATTTATTTTTGGTATTTTTATATTCCCATAGATGCTCGCAGACATATTATCGGAATTTATATCCATTTTTGAAGTATTAGTGGAAATGGTCAATCCATCTGCTGTCATCTTGGTTGCATTTAGGCGAACACTCGAAGTTTCTATAATTATATTTGTTGCATTTATTTTAATTAATGGTGGATTTAATGGTTCCAGCAAAGAATTGGAAGGGCTTTCGGGTGAATATCCTGATGCATTTTTATCAATTATAATTGGTTGTTCCCATCTACTCTGTGAATCAATATTAAGGTTATCAATCCAACCCGCTCCTAAATATTCAGGATAAGACCTTATTTTTCGGAAAATCCACGAAATTATATGAGTCTTATTATCTCTTATTGTATATGAACAATTTTCCCCTTTGAATGATGCACAGACATATTTCTTATCTCGATCTACGAAAAAGAAAAGTTCACCCAAATGATAACTAGTGCCCTCTATTCGCCACCAGAAATTTATCGTTGCTGGACCGGTAACATTTTTGCAGAGAATGCTTTCCCCACCATTTTGAATGACGCCAGAATGCAGCGATGGAGCTTGAGGATATCCAATAGATCTATCAATATACCAACTATTTCCCCCGCAATCGTAAAGGCCGCAACTTTGTGTCGATTCGAAGCTACATAATTCAGTATCTGCAACAGCAAAACTTAAAAATAAATATAAACAAGTTAGAAAAATAAATAACGATTTGAACAGAGCATAATTTTTAATATTTTTATTTGTTCGTTGGCATAATTTTAGGACCAATTTGAATAAATAATCTTGAAAAAATGCCTCAAATTTTTCAAAAGAGGTTGCTAACAAATAGCTTTGAGCTATTCTGTGAACTAAGATATCTGCTAGCACATAATCCCTCCCTGCAACTTTGTAAGTTTCGGTTCTCAAGATATATATAAGTATGGCGGTGGAAATTTCCTATCATTTCTTCACGGTCCCATTTGTCGCCTTGTCATTACTTTGCCAACGCCATTTACTTAATCCTCACACCACCTTTCCGAGCTAGTGAAGACGATTGAGTTTATTCCCTGAATCATGATCTTGAATTGCCTAATTTCCGGTACAGCCGCATTCTGTGCTCATCTCCCAGCCTAGAGACCTGATTAGCAATCGGCAACTTTGGAGCATAGCCTTCTCCAGCTCTCAATCCCCTCTTCCAGATAGCGGCAGGTCGTTGTAGTTGCCCGTCATCTCGGTTATATGAATACAGGTCAGGGGAGCGTCTGCCGTTTCTGCGAAGAAGGCCCTTATGCCCTGCATCCAGCAATCCAGGGGATTTGCAGTTGCCTGGGGTGCAGCCATCTCGGCCATGAGGCCCGCCGCCAGGCCGAACATGGTCCCAATGTAAAGGGTGGAGGCGAAGACGCCCCCGCTCCCTCCAGACCCCTCAGTTGATGCCGTGGCCAGGTCACAAGACTGCGGCCTGCGGAAGGCGCATCGAGGCTATCGACCGCCGGATCGACTGCATCACAGTATGTGGCTGCTGTTGGCGAGCAAGCCATTTGTCCGGCAGATTCCGGCTAGACCATCTGCGCTCTCTCTATCTTGACCTCTTTGACCGGCCTGTCCATGGACCCCGTCTTCACCTTGCCCATCACCGCCACCACGCCCATCCCCCCCACCACCTTGCCGAAGACCCGGGTGGGCCATGTCGGGGTAGCTGTTGTCCGCCAGGTTGATGAAGAACTGGCTGCCTACTCCAGCATAGGCGAGCAGAAGAGCATTGGCAAAAGTCTTTAAAGCATTGAGATCAAAGAGATCGATGATGAATCCGAAAACACCCAAAATGACACCAAAGAAAACGATGCGTCTTGAAGAAGACGAACGCATCGTTTCAGGAACATTAAGAGGTGCAAGGGAATGCAAAATGGGTCTAGCGAAGCGATTTGATAAGGTAGAGGATGCAATAGCCTATCTACGCGATCTATGATTCATCATCTGGATTTTGCACCTCAATTTCAAAAAAATTTTAAGCGATTGACTAAAAAGAACACGCCCTTAAGGGAAAGAGTCCTTAAAAGGATCGAAGAAATTGCTGAAAATCCTAAAATTGGTGAAAATTTGAGCGGAAATTTAGCTGGAAAACAGAGCGTGCATGTAGCAAATCACTGGGTTATCATCTATCAAGTTTTTGTTGATGATGGAAGAATTGAGTTTCAAAACTTCGACCATCACGATCGCGCTTACTGTATTCAAATATAAAATACTCAAAGAAATATATTGCTTCACACTTCTCCAATCCATGGTTGGATTCTATTTGGAGGAATTTAAATAATAAAGATAGAACGGATTTACAGCACCCGAAGAGACGACGGTTTCAGGATACTTGTGGACAGATTATGGCCGAGGGGGCTCTCCAGGGAAGCGGCAAATCTGGACCTGTGGCTAAAAGATATTGCACCTAGCGAAGAGCTGAGAAAATGGTTCGGCCACGATCCCGCCAAATGGGAAGAGTTCAAAGATAGATTCTTCACCGAACTTAACGGAAAGGGGGAGCTGATAGAGGCTATTTTGGAAAAATCTAAAATCGGGGATGTCATCCTACTCTATGCAGCCAAAGATGAGGTGCATAACAATGCAGCGGCGTTAAAAGAATACCTCGACCGCAAGATCGAGGCAAGTCGATAAAGAAGATTAAGTGCCCCAGTAGTTGCAGCCCTGCCATCCTAACCCTTCCGTATTGCTATTGCCCCCTATTTCCGCTTCATCTCCCTCTCGTATCCCTGAATCACATCCGATCTGGTGACGATTCCCATCAATCTGTGCGGACTTGCTTTCTCCACCACCGCCAGCCTGCCGATGCCGTTCTCGTACATCAGGTCCATGGCCGACTTGGCAGACTGATGGGGATTGATGGTGATGGGCGGTCTTATGGCTACTTCTTTGACAGTCATCGCCTCCTGCTCAGCCAGGGGTATCCTCCTGATATCGTCAAAGGTGATCATCCCTACTAATTTTCCTTCATCTACAACGGGAAAACCCGCAAAGTTGCAGCGGTAGATCTCATCTCTAACCTCTGAAATCCTGGTGTCGGGGCTGACCGTGATCACATTTTTCTGCATGACCTCGGCCACCGAAACCTCGGAAAGCACCGGCTGAGGGAGGTCCAGAAAGATGCCTTTTCTCATCAGCTTGATGGTGTAGATTGAGCCTCCCTTCAATAAAATGCGAGCGACGGTGTAGCTGAGGATGCAGCAGATGATGAGGGAGGGCAGGCCGCTATAGTTGCCGGTCATCTCGGTTATCATGAATATGCAGGTCAGGGGAGCGCCTGCCGTTCCCGCGAAGAAGGCTCCCATGCCCAGCAGCCCGTAATCGAGGGGATTGGCAATTGCCTGGGGTGCAGCCATCTCGGCCATCAGGCCCACCGCCAGGCCGAACATGGTCCCAATGTAAAGAGTGGGGGCAAAGACGCCGCCGCTTCCTCCAGATCCCACAGTTGAGGCCGTGGCCAGTACTTTGAAGAAGCCTAAAGCAAGCAGCAGCAGCAAGAACTGGCCAGATGCAGAATCTGGACTTGAGGCCATCCTGAAGACATTATTGATGCCCTCGTATCCCACTCCCATGATGCCGTAGTTAAAGAAGAACAGTCCGCAAATTCCAGCCGTAAATCCACCCACCGCCGGCTTCAGGATTTCGGGTATGGCGAGCTCTTGAAATCTATCCTCGAAGAAGTAGTAGCCCTTAACCCAAATAAATGAGAGAAATCCGAATAGAGGCCCCAGGAAGAAACAGAGCATCAAATCCAGGCTGGTAAAATAAAATGTGGGGTTGGCGAACTCCGGTACAGGATCTATGAGTGCGGATGCCACGGCCTTTCCCACTACAGCCGCCAGGAGAACCGGCACTGCGTCCATTGATGTGAATTTTTTAGAGATCACTTCCATGCTGAATATCGCTCCACCCATTGGGGCATTGAAGGTGGCGGCTATCCCCGCGGCTACACCGCAGCATGTAAGAACCTTTTCATCGCGGGCGGAAAGCTTTATGGCTTTTCCAATAGCGGAGCCTGCCGAGGCTCCAATCAGAGAGATGGGGCCCTCCCGCCCGGCACTGCCGCCGCTGCCCAGAGTTATTGCCGAGGTACAGATGAGGACCAGGCCTGCCCGTTTTCTGATGTCTCCGCTGAACCTTTGCAGGGCAATCATGATATGCGGTATGCCGTCGCCCCTGGCCTCCGGCGCCAATTTGAAAATCAGCGGGCCGACAATTAAGCCGCCCAGGACCGGAAGAAGCACAACGAAATAGCTGGATTGCGCATGAGGCAGCAAAAAACCGAAGAAAAATTCATGGGCAAGCTCCACCAGCTTTCGGAAAGCCACTGCCCCCAGGCCACCGCTTATGCCTACTACAATGGAAAGAAGGTCCAGGTAGATCCACCGGGAATCTTCTGAGAGCTTTGGATGGGCATCCATCTATTCGCCAGTTGCAGTTCTGATGATCACAAGAATCCCGGCGGACATAGGAGATTATTTTTTGGTTATTATTATCATCAGCCGACCATCTTCGCGCTCTCTATCTTTACCTCTTTGACCGGCCTGTCCATGGCTCCCGTCTTCACCTTGCCGATGGCGTCAATCACATCCATCCCCGCCACCACCTTGCCGAAGACCGGATGGGCTTTGTCCAGGTAGTTGTTGTCCACCAGGTTGATGAAGAACTGGCTGCCGCCCGTATTGGGACCGGCGTTGGCCATGCTGATGGTGCCGCGGTCGTTCCTGTTCTTGCGGGTGAACTCATCCTTGATGGCATAGCCCGGCCCGCCCCGGCCGGTGCCCGTTGGGTCGCCGCCCTGAATCATGAAGCCTGCGATCACCCGGTGGAAGATGGTGCCGTCGTAAAATCCCTTCTCCACCAGCTTTCTGAAGTTGCCCGCCGTGATGGGCATGTCCTCGTACAGCTCTATTGTGACCTCTCCCATGCTGGTCTTAAGCAGAACTTCAACTGCCCCCGGTTTTGCTGTTTCGTCTGTCATTTTAATCATATCCTATAAATTATTAAATCTAATCAGAGCAAATCATCAAATTTATCTCTATCTATTCCTGCCTCTTTTAAAAGTTTACATAAGGTTCCTTTCGGCATATCCTTGGTGTGAATTGGCACAATCGCTTTCTTTCCCGTCACAGGATTATAGTATATGCGATGGCTCCCGGATGTTCTATCGAGAATAAATCCTGCTCTCTCCAGCGCTCTGGCAATCTGTTGAGAGGAGACTGACGGCAGCTTAGGCATAGGCTTCAATCTTCACAGTACGGTCTATTACTGATTCATCAGATGGAACCGCTTCTCCAAGAGAGATCAGGGTCTCAACGTATAACTCAATGGCATCTCTTGCCATCTCTAAAGCTTCCTCGATGGTTTTACCAAAGGTAACGCATCCGGGAAGGGACGGAACCCATGCGGTATACACTTCATCCTCTGGTTCCCATCGAAGCATTACATGATAGCTTAATGTCTTCATCTGCGAAAGACTATGTTTTTTCTTATGTAATTAATCTTGCTCTCACGCGAGCTTTCCATCCAGCCTTCAGCTCACAATCCTGGCCTCGACGATCTTTACTTCCTGCACCGGCCGGTCATAGGCATCGGTCTGCACCTTGCCGATGGCGTCCACCACATCCATGCCCTCGATCACCTTTCCGAAGGCCGGGTGGGCACCATCCAGGTAGTTGTTGTCCACCAGGTTGATGAAGAACTGGCTGCCGCCCGTGTTCGGCCCGGCGTTGGCCATGCTGATGGTGCCCCTCGCGTTTTTATTGTGGTCGGTGAATTCATCTTTGATGGTGTAGCCCGGCCCGCCTGCCCCCGTGCCCGTGGGGTCGCCGCCCTGAATCATGAATCCGTCGATCACCCGGTGGAAGATCACGCCGCTATAAAAGCCCTTCTCGACCAGGCTCTTGAAGTTGCCTGCCGTGATGGGCATGTCCTCGTAGAGCTGCAGCTTGATGTCCCCCATGCTGGTCTTTAAGAGAACCGTATTGGACGATGAGGCGGAGGCGGAGACAGAGGCTGAGCCGCCATTTGCAGAGCCTTCATCGCCTGTGCGCATCATTCCCACAAGCAGCGCGGCTGCCACCAGTACCACCGCCCCCGCCGCCAGATAAAATGACTTCTTTTGATTCATCGCAAATTAATGCGCGCCGGTGAAATTTAGCTTTTCCGGCTCTTTGCTGATAAAACTGATTATGCTTTTTCTCATTGCTCAATGGGCTTGGTATCCTTGACCGCCCGGCTCTCGTCGATCACAATATAGTCCTTGATGGCCACCACCGAGGCGAAGGGGATGAGCACGAACCGTCCCTCCTCCCTGTACTTCATGCGGTTCAGGTCTTTGTCCGGCTTTACCACCAGGTCCACCATCTTCCCGGTCTTGACCTCGAAGATCACATTCTCCAAGACGCCGAGCACCGCACCGTCGATGTTTACGACCTCTTTTCCGGCAATGCTCCCTGAGAACACTTTTCCCATTCCCCTCACCTTCCCCTTTCCTTTGATGGATTATGACGATAGATTATGATTTATGATGAATGATTATTTTCATCTGTAGCCTATCAGCGAAGCCGGCTCGACCTTGATTCCGCCCTTGAACCTCTCGCTGATGCGCTCGTAGTAGCTGACCTGGCTCTCCTCGACGCTGGGCCGCACCTTCTTGAGGGCCTCCCGAAAGTCCTTCATCTCCACCCTCTCCGCATCCTCCCGCATGGCCAGTAAAGCCGCTTCCCGGCAGAGAGAGTCGAGGTCTGAGCCCACATAGCCCTCCGTCAGCTCCGCCAGCTCCTCCAGGTTCACGTCCTCGCTTTTCGGCATCTGGGCGGCCTTGATCTTTAAAATCTCATGCCTGCCCAGCTTGTCCGGCGGGCCGACCATCAGCAGGCGGTCGAACCTGCCCGATCGGAGCAGCGCCGGGTCCAGGATGTCAGGCCGGTTGGTGGCAGCAATTACTACTACATCTTTAAGGGCCTCCAGGCCGTCCAGCTCTGCCAGCAGTTGATTTACCACCCTCTCCATGACCCGGCTGCCCTCGTCAGAGCCCCGCATGGGAGCAATGGAGTCCAGCTCATCGAAGAATACTATGGCCGGGGAGACCTGCCTGGCCTTCCTGAATATCTCCCGGATGGCCTTCTCTGACTCGCCCACCCACTTGGAGAGCATCTGCGGACCTCGAACGCTTATGAAGTTGGCAGCCGTCTCGTTGGCCACTGCCTGGGCGATCATGGTCTTGCCCGTGCCCGGCGGCCCGTAGAGCAGGACGCCCTTGGGCGGGCGTATGCCCATGCGGGCGAACTTCTCCGGCTGCTGTAGAGGCCATTCGATAGCCTCAATCAGCTCCTGCTTGAGAAGGCCGAAACCTCCCAGGTCGCTCCAGTGCACCCGCGGCACCTCCACCAGCACCTCTCTCATGCTGGAGGGCTCAATCTCCTTGAGAGCCTCCTCGAAGTCCTCCGCCTTCACCAGCATGCCGTTTACAATCTCCTGGGGAATCTCGTCCTCGGATGTGAGGTCGGGCAGGTAGCGGCGCAGAGCCCTCATGGCCGCTTCTTTGCACAGGGCGTTTATGTCCGCCCCCACAAAGCCGTGCATCCTGTCCGCCAGGCCCTCCAGGTTCACGTCTTCTGCTACCGGCATGCTGTGCATATGGATCTGCAGGATCTCGACTCTGCCCGGCCGGTCCGGAACTCCTATCTCAATCTCCCGGTCGAAACGACCTGGCCGGCGCAGAGCCGGGTCTATGGCCTCCTCCCGGTTCGTGGCCCCGATGACGACCACCTGGCCGCGTTCTTTAAGGCCGTCCATCATGGCCAGCAGTTGAGCCACGACCCGCCTTTCCACCTCACCTGAGACCTCGCCCCGCTTGGGGGCGATGGAGTCGATCTCGTCAATGAAAATGATGGAGGGGGCGGCCTTCTGGGCGTCATCGAATATCTCTCGCAGCCTCTGCTCGCTCTCTCCGTAGTATTTGGACATGATCTCCGGCCCGGCGATGGAAAAGAAGTTCGCTCCGCTCTCATTGGCCACTGCCTTGGCTATGAGCGTCTTTCCCGTGCCCGGCGGGCCGTAGAGCAGGACGCCCTTGGGCGGCTCTATGCCCAGCTTCTGAAAGACCTCCGGGTGCTTCATGGGCAGCTCAATCATCTCCCGCACCCTCTGCACTTCGGCCCGCAGGCCGCCCACGTTCTCGTAGGTGGTGCCGGTGGCCTTCACCGAGCTGACGCTCTTGGCAGGCTTTTCCAGGAGGAGGATCTCAGTTCTCTCGCAGATGATCACGACGCCGTCAGGCTGGGTCTCGGTGACCACCAGGGGCACGGCCTCCATGCGCCCCATGAATGGGTGAGCGGCAGAGCTCATGATGGGCAGGATGTCTCCCGCCACCACCGGCCTCTTGAGTGTCTGGCGGCGGATCATGTCTGCCGCCTCGTTCCCGTAGTGCATATGGGAGCCGGAGGGGGGAGCCAGGACGATCCTCTGGGCGTCGGCAAATCTGGATTTGCGGACCCTTACCCGGTCGCCGATGCCCACCCCGGCGTTCTGGCGGATGAAGCCGTCTATCCGGATGTAGTCCTGAGACCAGTCCTGCCGGTCCGCCCGCCACACCTTGGCTGCGGTGACCCTCTTTCCCTCGATCTCAATTATGTCTCCTGGAGAGAGGCGCAGGGTGAGCAGAGCATTGGGGTCCAGGCGGGCTATGCCCCGGGCTGAGTCATTGGGATAGGCCTTGGCCACTTTGAGAAGAATGTCCTTCAAGTCCCTCACAATCCCTGATTATTCAGCCCAAGCGATATAAGGTTATCCTAAACAAAACAGATTCGGGCAGAGACATCGAATCAAGGTTGCTCAGCTTTTGTGAGGGAAATTTCGGCCTGGCTTTTTCATCTGAGGTTGGGATAGCTCATAATTAGCGCGCTGCTTCTGTGTACTCTGAGTGGTACGGAAATGCCATCTTTGTGCGCTTTGTGCTCTTTGTGGTTATCAGCAGGAAGCGAATTATTAATCCCGAATACTTCACCACAATACTCGCCTCTGTGGTTGGTTAGGCCGGCAATTAAGCCACTACTGAACAAAACCACAGAGGCACAGAGGCACAGAGACGAGATTAACATCTGAAGAGCTAAAGTATAGCTACAGGAAGTGCGAAGAGATGAGATAATAATAGTATTAAGCATTAGTAATAATAGTAGAAATATAAAGAGCATGCTATTTTCTGTGGATAATTGACGCTTCCCTCTCTGTGAGTCCACTGTAACTCTTTGATGGCAGTCCGTGGGCAATTAGCCATAACCAGCGACTAACGACGTCTTCACCACAGAGACACAGAGCGCACAGAGAACGCACAGAGACGGATGGAAGAGAATTGCACACACCACAGGAAATAGCGAAGATCCCCAAAAAAGATCACCGAGCATTGAAGCGCGCAAGTCCGCCGCTCCCTGCAAATCGCAGGATTCAAAGTTCCTTTCCAGCCCGGCGAAAAGGTCCCCATTTGCACCCCCTGCAAATGCTAGGAGCGAGTCAGGAAGCCCTGCCCGCCGGAGAAATATTTAGTATATTATAATATTACATATGCTTGACACCTGGTCCGGGCGCATTATCTGATAAGCACGCCAGGATCCTCGCCCAGGAGAGGAATGAGTTTTTATGCATAGGAGGTGTTTGTCCAGTCCATGTCGCTGGTGATCCTGTGGCTTGGGTGATGTGGTTTACTGGCCTGCCGGGATGCGGCAAGACCACCATTGCCGAGCGGGTGAAGGCAAAACTTTCAGATATGGGTATAGCCGTCAAGATACTGCAATTGGATGAGATCAGGAGGGCCATAACCCCCCAGCCCAAATACACAGAAGAAGAGCGTGATATCGTTTATGCCTCTTTAGCCTACATGGGCAAGCTCCTCTCCGAGCAGGGGATAAACGTCATAATCGATGCGACGGCAAATCGGCGGCGGTATCGCGACTTTGCCCGCCGCCTGGTCCCGGCCTTCGGAGAGGTCTTCATCCGCGCCCCCCTGGAGGTCTGCATGGACAGGGAGGCGGCCCGCAAGGCAAAGTTCTCCCCCAAGGGCATATACAAAAAGGCCGGGGCGGAGAAGGCGGCTGTGCCGGGCGTCAATGTGGCCTATGAGGAGCCGCTCTCTGCTGAGATCGTGGTCGACACCACCGCCATGAGCGCCGAGGAGAGCGCCGGGCATATTGCGACAAGGATAGTTGAGATCTTCGGACGGTGATTTGTCATCACTTCTCTGCGAGTATTCTTGTAGTACTAAAAAAGCCGTCTTTGTGAGTTCTTCTGCGCTTTGTGATCTTTGTGGTTACTAGCAGGAAGCGAACTGTTAATCAATCTCAAACTTCACCTGTCTTTCATTTGTTAATCTCGTCTCTGTGAGTCCTCTGTGCGCTCTGTGTCTCTGTGGTGGCCGTTCGTGGCTATTGGGTGTAGCCAATGGCTAACGACGTTTTCACCACAGAGGCACAGAGGACACAGAGTACGAACACAGACGGATGGAAACTACCAAAGGTAGAGTCACTAGACATCTTCTTCAAAAATCAAATAGCGACTTCTGCCTTCTGCTCCCTTCGCCTG
>ERZ1645192.944-NODE-944-length-24552-cov-10.936604_pt1 | contig 24552 bp, 23 predicted proteins | sample MGYA00575354_ERZ1645192 | MGnify/ENA primary metagenome ERZ1645192 (study PRJEB40844, sample SAMN11349763) | freshwater sediment metagenome | isolation source: river sediment | host: Sediment | place: India: Faizupur Khadar , New Delhi | collected 2017-02-21 ... | reverse complement strand
TCCAGGGTGTTCCAGAATTCGTTGATGTTATACCTCTGAATCAATTTCTTGATTCTGGCAGGATTCCGGTTTACCTCGTTGAGGATGAATGCGGGAAGACGTGGATTTTTCTGAAGGAAGGATATATGTTCCCTGAAAAAGAACCTGATCTTATCCTCAAGTGAGGTTTTCTCGTCGAAAACAGGGGAAAACCTGCTGAACATTACGGCAGCCATCTTTTCAAACACTGCTTCGAAAAGATGCTCCTTCGAGCGGTAATAGTAATGCAGCAATGCCTTATTGATCCCCGCATGATCGGCTATATCCTGCATCCTTGCACCGTCCATTCCTTTTTCAATGAAAATTTCGGTGGCTGATTCGAATATCCTTTCCTCGGTCTGTTTTTCAATGTCTGTCATAGGAATTGACCATTTGATTTAACTTTCGGGATGAACCATATGGTTTAACCGAATGGTCAAAAGTAGAACAAGTTTTTTGAATATGCAAATTTTTATTGGGAAAGACGAAACACACCTGTCTTTCCCTCAGAAAAGATTGTCTGTTGTCAGATATTTTTCGCCTGAGTCGTAATTGAATGTAAGTATTGTTGAACCTTCCGGGAAGGATTTTATTTTCTGATTCACTGCTGCCAGGGCAGCTCCGGTCGATATTCCCACAAACAACGCCTCTTCCCTTGCTGCCCTTCTTGCAAAAGAATAAGCCTCTTCCCCGCTAATTCTTATCGCTTCGTCGATAAGGCCGGTATCGAGTATTGACGGCACAAATCCGGCCCCTATTCCCTGTATCGGATGAGGACCTGGCGTACCGCCGCTAAGCACAGAAGAAAGTTCGGGTTCAATTGCGAATACCTTCAACCGGGGAAACCGTTGTTTCAGTATCCTCGCACATCCCGTCAGATGGCCTCCTGTGCCCACGCATGCAAACATGTAATCGAGGCCTTCCGGGAAATCAGCCAGGATCTCCCGTGCCGTTGTCTTCATGTGAATTTCCGGATTGGCAGGATTATCGAATTGCATGGGGATCCATGATCCGGGGATTTCCGATTTTAACTGCATGGCTCTTTCTATTGCCCCCTTCATCCCTTTTTCCCTCGGTGTAAGTTCAAACTCAGCTCCGTAGGCTTTCATTATTTTTCTTCTTTCGACCGACATCGATTCAGGCATCACCAGTATAACCCTGTAGTTCCTGCAGGCCGCTACCATTGCCAGTCCTATTCCGGTGTTACCAGAAGTTGGTTCAATTATTACACTACCCGGTTTAAGAGATCCGTCCCTCTCGGCTTCATCAACCATCGACAAAGCAATACGGTCCTTTATACTTCCTCCCGGATTTGACCTCTCAAGCTTTAACCACACCTTCAGCGATTGACCGAACAAATGGTTTATCCTTACAACAGGGGTGTTTCCTATAAGATCGAGTACTGAGTCTGCTTTCATGAGTGTTCTTTCAGTGGTTTAGATAATGAAATTGACCGGTTCTTTGAAGTCATTATTGTCCCTGACAACTATCTGGCTCTTGTGATAGACTACAGAAAAGGGCGCAACGCTTTCGGTGAGCCAAACATTACCGCCTATCACGCTGTTTCTTCCAACCACCGTCTCGCCGCCAAGTATTGTGCTGCCGGCGTACAGGATCACATTGTCGCCAATTGTCGGATGACGCTTGCTTGAAGCCTTACCCTTGCTGACGCTCAGTGCCCCGAGGGTCACTCCCTGATATAGCTTTACATTACTTCCTATCTCGGTTGTCTCCCCGATTACAATGCCTGTTCCGTGGTCTATAGAAAAGGGACTTCCTATTTTGGCTCCGGGATGGATGTCAATACCAGTTTCCCTGTGGGCGAATTCGGTTATCATCCTGGGTACGAGAGGAACACCATAACCTGTAAGCAAGTGGGCGATCCTGTAACAGAAAATAGCAAAAAATCCAGGATATACCGCAACAACTTCTATCAGTCGGGTTGCTGCCGGGTCCGATTCAAGTATGTACTTTGCATCCCGGAGAAGGGTTCTTTTTAAATCGGGCAGCGATTCAAGAAAAGCTGAGCTGACCTGCTCCCTGTCATCGGTCAGACTGTCCAGGGCAATAAGAAGCTTTTCCCTCACAGAACCATTACTGTCGGTTGGTTCCGACTCTTCCATTTTTTCTCCAAAAGGGAACATAAGTCTGAAAGTGGTCCTGATAAACTTCTCAACTGCTTTTGTATCCGGTATCCAGGTTTTATGTTTTGTCACTTTTACATTGTTTTGTTTACAAATTAACATCATTTTGGATGATATGCATTGGAAGTTACATAAAATGAGCAATCATTTTTAAAATATTTCTTTTGCATATCAGGCGGCTGTTAAATCAATTAAATTTGAAGGTGAAAAAATTCCATATCCCCTTGAAAGACATAAACAGTGAAGAATGTCAAAAGTAATTATTGGTGTTCACGGACTGGGGAATAAACCGACCAGACCCGTAATTGAAGAATGGTGGAGATCAGCCATGAACGAAGGCCTGAAAATGGGAAAATACCAGGCAGAGCTTCCCAGGTTCGAAATGGCTTTATGGTCCGATATAATACATAAAATTCCGATGGATCCCGGTGTGGAGGATATTGAAAATACTTCCTACATTGATGAAAAATACACTCCGGCCTCGTTGAACTTCGTTCCCGGCGATACCTCTACCCGAAAAAAACTGGTTGATTTCCTGGGGCGTCAGATGAACCGGGTTTTCCTCAATGAAGACCTGTCGCTTAATTATTCCTTCATAACCGACGCCATAATGAACAGGTACTTCAGCGATCTTGAACTTTATTATTCTGATAAACCTGTTTATTCGGAAGGCGGATCCGCAACTTACAGGGAACTTATCAGGAAAAGACTTCTCGACAAGCTTACAGAGCACAAGGAGGATGACATTATGCTGATTGGCCACTCAATGGGCTCCATCATAGCCTATGATGTTCTGACATTCATTGCCCCGGAATTGAAAATAAAAAATTTCATCACCATAGGTTCTCCCCTCGGTTTGCCGGTTGTGATAAGCAAAATCGCTCTGGAGATGCGAAATTATGGAATAAATGATACCCGTCTTAAAACGCCTCCGGGGATCACCGGGAAATGGTATAACCTTGCCGACATTCTTGATACTGTTGCGTTCAACTACCGCCTGGCTGACTATTACTCTGAAAACAGCCATGGAATCAAACCCTTTGATCTTCTGGTTATTAACGATTATGAATTCAATAATGTCAGAAATCCCCACAAATCGTTTGGATACCTTCGCACTCCGAGGTTCTCTGCCATACTGAATGAATTCATACAGACAGGCAAATTGTCGGTAAAGGAAAGGTTCGCCGGAGGAATAAAGAAAACTATAAAAATACTGGGAGCAGGATCTTTATCCGGAAAAAAGAAGCCGGAATAACAGCGCTGCTTCTTACTGTTAAACTATCACTGGCATTTCAGATTGGTCCTTTTTGCCTTTGAGGGCTCCGCAAAAGGTCCGAACATAGCATTTTTGAAAGAAGCGCAGGCTTCTGTTGTCTGGCCTTTTCCTTCCTGTCCCAGACCGAGCTGGAAATAGAACTTGGCTTTCGCATCTGCAGCTCCGGTTTCAAGTGCAAGACCTTTTTGTGCATATTCGATCCCGCTGTCAAACGACTTCTTCTTGTTGTAAACATCAGCAAAGAAGTAAAAAAGATCCTTGTCTTCACCATATTTGGCAGCTTTGGTAAGAAGTCCCAGCGCTTCATCAGGATTATCCGCCTGGTTTGCCTGCGATCCGGCGGCACGGAAATACTCAAGAGCAAGTGTGGACGCCTGTTTTATAGCCTGGTCATTCTTACCTGCTTCAAGCTTGCTCAGAAAAAGATCAATGCTTTCCTCAAAGGCGGCAGAATTGTTCTGGGCCCTGTAGATCAGAGCCTTGTTGTATATGGCATTGCTGTAGTCGGGATTGATCGCCAGCAGACTGTCGAATGCAAGAAGGGCTTTGTCATATTCCTTCCCGGTAAATAGATCTGTACCCATCTTGTTGTATGCCTGGACCATTATTTTGGATGCATTTTCCTTACCGGCTGCATTGTTGTATTTTTCAGCGGCGCCAGTTGCCAGTTTAGCAGCCCTGATTATTTCGGCTGTAGGTTTGTTCTCCTTAATGGCATTGTTGGCTGCCCTTACATACAATCCGGGCAATGCCTGCACAGCTTTGGCTTTTAAATCATTGGCTGATTCTCCAACCTTGTCAGAAAGAGTAACTACATTTTCAAATGCTGTGATGGCAGCCTGTAAATCCGTCTGCTGAGCCTTTACCCCTTCATTGAATACTTTTATCACTTCATTCCTATCCTGTCCGAAAGCAATCGAAACAGTCGCAAAAACGACCAAAAAGAGTCCTGTTAATTTTTTCATTGTTTTTTGTTTATTTTAATACAGATTATCAGGTTATTACATCAATTTATAAAAATAGGCGTTTAAAATTATAAAAATTTCCATACTATCAAAAAACTAAATGACAAGAATCAGAAATAATTTGAAGAACTACATTATACTCGGATTAAGCGTTTTGTTTCCCGGTTATCCGTGCCGGCAACAAAAATTTTGCCATAATTCAGTATAAAACATCTTTTACCTGTTGTTGGTTCAAGGTAAAAACATTTGGATCCTTTGCTTCCGGTCAGGTTCATCTTGTGATTTCGAGCGCCTCTTAAGTATAAGCTTATCACTGTCAAAAGTTGTTTAAGCTGATAGTTATGCATTAATCCCTACATAGTTAACTAGTTAGATTATAATTGTTTACTTGAGTGAAGGGATAAGCAGCAAATTTTAATCTTAAATGGGATACTCCGGGAGAAAGACGGGTCGGGAAACTAATCAGGCCAGGGAGTCTTTAAAAGGAATATTTATCTGATACGATGTAAGGCAAGTTTTCTGTTTGGTACAAAATTTGATCATATCAGCTGTTTTTGGAATTATTTTGCCCTGATAATTAACATTCTGTAAAATCAACAGTTTTTTAATTTAATTTTGTCACCAGTCAATCAATCCCTCTGTAAACAATGAAAAGCCTGAAGTACTTTTATTCCGCCCTGCTCCTGGCCCTTATACTGCCCGCAGGATGTAAGAAGGATCCGCCACCTGTAGTTATTGAAGAAGCATCAGATGAGAAAAAGTTCATTTACGACGGTCTTTCCACCTACTATTTCTGGGAAAAACAGGTGCCCGCACTTACCAAATCGCTCTATGAAACGAACTCTGACAGCCTCAATGCATTTCTCAATAAATACACCGACCCCGAAGACCTGTTTTACAGTCTCCTTTACAAGTACGGCGAAGTCGACAGATTTTCATTTGTTGTCGACGATTATACTGAACTCGACGACTGGCTGGCTGGTGTATCAAAGACCGTCGGTATAAACTTCCAGCTGTATTACATCGAAGATGCCAGCAATAAGCTCGTCGGCATAATCAGATATGTGTATGAAGACTCTCCCGCAGACCTTGCCGGGCTGAAACGAGGCGACATATTCACCCATATCAACAGCCAGCAGCTTACTGATGAAAACTACCAGTCGCTGCTGATCAACAGCACAAGTTACACTATGGGGTTTGCAGACTATAACGGGACCGGATTCGTTTTGAACGGCCGCACGGCTCCCCTTACTGCCCTGGAAATAATGGAGAATCCCATCTACCTCGATACAATCATGGATGTCGACGGCATAAAAGTCGGCTATCTCGTTTACAATGGTTTTAACAGCTCGTACGACGTAAGGATCGGCACAACTTACGATATCGAGCTTAATAATGTGATTGGAAGGTTCAAGGATGAGGGCATAAACAAGCTTATCCTCGACCTGAGGTATAATCCTGGCGGATTCATCAGCTCGTCGATTTACCTGGCAAGCATGATCTATTCAACAAACAAGGACCTTGTATTTGCCAAAACCCAGTTCAACGACCTGCTGACAAGTTATTACCTCACAAATTATGGTCAGAGCTATTTCAACGAGAACTTCCAGGATATGATTGCAGCCACCGACAATACTCCGGAAACTTCAATCAAATCTTTGGGCATAAGTGAGCTGTATGTCATTACCAGCTCCGAAACTGCATCAGCTTCCGAAATGCTTATAAATGGACTGAGGCCTTATATCACTGTAAAACAGGTTGGGACCAATACCTATGGGAAGAATGTTGGCTCCTTTACAGTAAAGGATTACATCGATAATGCAGGAAATGTAAATCCCAGGCATAAATGGGCTATGCAACCCATAGTTCTCAAAATAGCAAACTCACAGGATTTCAGTGATTTTACCAACGGACTTGCCCCGGATATCGAGGCCAGGGAATATGCAGTCGACCTGAAGCCGCTGGGTGATCCTGAGGAAGATTTGCTGAAAGCCTGTCTGGATGATATCCGCGGAGTGAAATCAGCGCCGCTTACCCGGCTTGCTCCGTTCAGAACATTCAAGTCAACCGCTGATATTTCGCCGCTGAACAGGATGATGTACCTGGATAAACTACCTCCGATACCTGAAGGTATCCGCTGATCCTGCGCCTACGGTTTCTTGTCCTTATTATCCACAGAATCTGCAGTCCGGAGAAGCTTCCGGGTGTCGGCAATATTTATTGTGAAGAGGATAACTACTGCGAACATTGCGGAGTAATTTACGGAACCGGCCAGAATTACCTCCAGGATCAGAATAAAGGAGATAAGTATTCTGGCTTCCGTCGGACTGAATTTGCCTGAATCTATCGAATACTCGCCTGTAATCCTGTAACGCATCAGAGCTATAATCATCTCCCAGCCGTACATTACTATAAATCCATAGCCCAGGAGCTCCCAGAAACTTTCAGCATAAACGATGAATCCGCAACCGATCAGGATTATCCCTATCCAGTCGAGAGTAATATCCAGTACAAACCCGTAGTTTTTACGGGGCTTGTTGCGGTAATAAGCCAGCCGCCCGTCAAGGGAATCCCCAAACCAGCTCAGAGTAAAGCCCACCGGCCCAAGCAGCAGGAAGGCCCTGTCGAAAAAGGAAGCAAGCATGAATCCGGTAAAGACAACGAGAGAGCCTGAAAGACCAAGACCGCTGAGCATGTCTGATGTTATTCTTTCAGGAATACGCTGAACAAGCCAGGCAATGGCTCTCTGTTCCTGATTCCTCAGAAGATTGGTCCTTGTCCTGTCGCGTGAAATAGCAAAGAGTATTTCACTTATCCTGTCTGATTGACCAGGTTTCGTTCCTTTTTTGTCCATGATGTCAAGTGTTTGTTCCCGGACCGGATGAAACAATCAGGAAAGGCAAGGGAAAAACCGGAAATTCGAAGATCGCAGGAACTTTCTATTTCTCGGCGGCAATATCAATAATTTTTATCTCTGTCGGCTTGCTGGTCCAGTCAGCAGTAACTGTTCCGAATTCGCTGAAATACGGAGCTGCAAAATGAATGTCAATGGCAGCCTGATTCTTGTACTTCTCCACAAATATGAAATTTGTCTTTTCATACGGATCCTGATACAACATGTATCCCAGGCATCCTTCTTCCTTGTTTGAACTTTCGATTATAGTCTTTGCCGTATTAATGAAATCAGCTTCTTTTCCGGGTTTAACAAATACCCTGGCAATTATCATTTTCTGATAGTCAGGAGCAGGGGCAATGGTTTCAGCCTGTGCTGGTTCCGGAACTGAGGGAGCGCTTTTCTGTTTGCATGAGAAACCTGCAAATCCAAGCAGGATTGAGAGGATGAGGATCTTTGTCTTCATAAGATGAATATTTAGTTTGCCAAATTTAACTTTTTTCATGCATCAGAGGCAGAAGCAGCCTGAGGATACATCCGCATATTTTCCCAGGTCAGCTTTCCTTCCTGAGATATTGCATCAGGACATTAACCGCCTCATCCAGGTCGTGACCGAAAGTCAGAATTCCTGCCCTGTCACCGGCCATCACTATTATCCTTTTTTCTATCACATCCGAATCGGAGAAAAGCCTGAAGATGTCCCTGGCAAGACCCGTAGTTCCGTACTCCATGGAAGGATTTGTCGTGGGAACCTTGTAAATAAGCTCGTTCCAAAGGTCGATGCTGTGGATATGCGCCACCGCATTGGCTCCCGGATCGGCAAGATAGATGGCTGCATGGGTAAGAGATTCCGATGAAGCTTTCAGCGGTCCGGTGCACTGGACTGCATTGTCGTCAATATTGAAGGAATTGACTTTTACGTAGTGCCCCGGCTCAAGCTCCGGAATCTCGCCGGTGGCAGAACCTGTAATTATAAACTGATTCCCACCCCTGATCCTGATACTTATGTTGCCATACCCGACTCCGTTCTCATAAGCTCCTATAAGGTCCATATTGTAAAGGACTTCCCTCCAGTAATTTATTATTTCATAAGTCTCGTCGGAGATCACAGGCCCCGACTGATTCCAGTGACAATTGAATTTTACTACCCCTTCCATATCTGTTTTCTTGCTTTTCCTTTTTTAAATCCATATCTGTTATTCCCTGCCCTGAACGGACTCCTCCCTCATGCGAGGGTTTGAACCTTCAAATTTACAAAAATTAGTACCGTATTTTTATTCCGCAGCCTTATTTTAAGTATCAGCCAACTGATTAAGGCCCGGACCCGGTCGCGTTTGCCTCTTTTACATATTTAGAATTATCGAACGAAAACTTCGAAAATTTTGATAAGAAATAATTATAACCTAAATTTGCAAATGTTCCTGTTGCGCCAATAAAAACTTTATCTATATGGTTAATAAAGAGGAATTTAGAAAAAAGATAATAGTAAGTTCCGGACAGATTTTCAGCCGTTACGGTTTCCGGAAGACAACTATGGAAGAAATATCAAGAGCCCTTAAAATGGGGAAGAGCTCTGTCTATTATTATTTCAGGAGCAAGGAAGACATCTTTGAAGCGGTAGTGCTTTATGAGGCCAATATCCTTAGAAATGAGCTTACTAAGGCAATAAAATCGGTCGACTCGCCTACAGGAAAGATGAGAAACTATGTGTTTGTCAGGATGAAGTCATTCGAAAAACTGTCGAACTACTACAATGCGATCTTTGATAAGCATCTGGATCACTTTGACTTCATCGAACAGATAAGGGAGAAATACGACAGGGAGGAACTGGCTATTCTACGGCTGATATTATACGACGGCGCAAGAAAAAAGGTATTCAACGTGAAGAACAGCGAGTACACGGCTCTGGCTGTTCAGACTACCCTGAAAGGTCTTGAGGTCCCATTGTTCTGGAAAAAGCGCGATATCAATCTCGAAGAGAGACTCAACGGCATACTCGACGTACTTTTCAACGGCATACTGATGAAATAGGTCCCAGCCTTTCCACCGTCATCCCGAGTCCCGCCTTAGCGGGACGAAGGGAAACTCCCTTACCTCAATTATTTCTTCTTTATCACCAGCCTCTTCTTCTCCTTCAGGCTGACATACAGCCATACAAACCCGGCAATAACGAAGGGGATGCTAAGCCACTGGCCCATGTTCAGCTTCATGCCCGCTTCAAAATCAACCTGGTCCTCCTTTAAAAATTCTATGAAAAACCTTGCTGTGAAGATCAGTATCAATGTAAGGCTGATAAGAAGACCCTGTATGTGTGCGCCCTTGTTTTTCCAATAGATCCTCATTAAAAGGAGGAAGATGAACAGATATGCCAGCCCTTCGTATATCTGAGTGGGATGCTTGGGTATATTTTCCCCGTTTCTAAGGAAAACAAAGCCCCATGGCAGGGTGGTCTCTACTCCGTAGATCTCTGAATTCATAAGGTTGCCCATCCTTATGAAGAATCCCGAAAGTGCAACAACAATTGCTATCCTGTCGATTATCCAGGTATAGTCCTTTTTCTCCTTTCTTACGAAAAGCCACAGGGCTATAAGTATCCCCACAGCTGCACCATGACTTGCGAGCCCGCCGTGCCAGACCTTCAGTATCTCCCCGGGATGGCTGAGATAATATTCAGGTTCATAAAAAAAACAATGCCCCAGCCTGGCGCCAATTATCACACCGAGAGCCATATAGACTGTGAGCCGGTCGAGAGTGGCCTGCGTAAGATTCTCATTCCTGAAAATCTTGTCCATTATTATGTAGCCGAAAAGAAAAGAAGAGGCAAACAACAGGCCGTACCACCGGATAGCAAACGAACCTATCCGGAAAATCTCGGGATTGACATCCCATGGGATGACTAGTAAATTCATAGACGGAATTGTAATGATCAGCAAATTTAGACATAAATAGCAAAGATGCGTTATGTTTTTTCATTATCCTTGCCGTAACGGCGGTGATATAAGGTATGCTTAAAAAATGTAGTTTTGTAGACTAAAAGGCCGAATCCTATATGATCCATAACCCGAACAGATACTTTTCCTTTTATGTCGTTATAAGTTTACTGGCATTCGGCTGTGCAAAGATGAGTTCGCCTTCAGGCGGACCCAGGGACAGGGAAGCGCCCGTAATACTTAAGAGCATTCCTGAGAACGGTTCAACCGGTTTTAAAGGCAGGGAGATAATAATAAGCTTCGACGAATATGTGGCGCTCGACCAGATAAACGAAAAATTCATGGTGTCGCCTCCAATGGCCAAAAAACCCGAAATAACCATTCGCGGCAAGAGCATCAGGATAAGATATGAAGACGAACTCCGCGACAGCACAACCTACACGTTCTATTTTCAGGATGCCATACGCGACCTTAACGAGGGGAATGCCATAAACAACTACCAGTTCGTCTTTTCAACCGGACCCAGCATCGACTCGCTGTCGGTTACCGGAAATGCTTACACTGGACTTAACCTTGATCCGCCTGAAAACACCCTTGTGCTTCTCTACAGCCGACTGGATGATTCGGCAGTTTATAAAGCCATTCCCGACTATATTACCCGCACATCCCTCAACGGCGAGTTCAGGATTGATAATATCAGGCCCGGATCATACAGGCTATATGGACTTGTCGATGCCGACAACAGCAAAAACTATAATCTCAGGGAGGAAGCCTTTGCCTTTTACGATGAACCCCTGAGGGTATCTCCTGAGCATAACTATCTTCCTGTCGCGAAGGACTCCCTGCCCCCCGCACCTTCGATTACGGCGGCAGAAAAGGTGCCTGAAAAACTTCCGGTCATCGGTGAGTATCCTCTTGTCCTTTTCCAGGCTCAGAAGAAAAACCATTATCTGGCCTCATCATCACGCAAGCAGGCCTATCAGCTTTCTTTTATCCTATCTGTCCCTCCCGACTCCCTTGGATTCGGATTTTCATTGCCTGACGCCCGCGAAAACGCCTGGTTCACAGAACACAGCCGTAAAAGGGATTCGATAACAGTGTGGCTGACCGATTCGGCTCTTTATAACCGTACGATCCTCGAACCTGTTATCAGTTTTCCTTTTACCGACTCATCGGGGATCACTTCCCTTAAATATGACACTTTGCAGATGAGATTTGTGACCCCGGTCCAGCGACCGTCACGGGGACAGGCCCCTAAAAGGACTCCCTATAAAATATCCCATTCCCTGGCGGGGCAGGTCAGGCCTGCCGTCAGAATGCCATTCACTGCTCCGTCTCCCATGAGACCTCCGGATACCTCTGCAATATATCTCTATGAAGTTATTAAGGATCAGAAAACAAGAATACCGGTTACCTTCTCCCCCGACAGCTCAACCTTATGCCGTTACTTTATGGAAGCTGCTCTTAAATCGGGCAAAAATTACCTTTTAATCAGCGATTCGGCAGCCTTTACAAGTATCTACGGAGAATATTCCGATTCCACAGGAACCAAATTCTCGGTACCCGGCCCGGAGTTTTACGGGAAACTGATTCTGGATATCACAGGACATGGCGGAGGAAAAATAATACAACTTCTTAATGAAAGGGAGGAACCGGTACGGCAGACATATCTGGTTGATACCGGCAGGGTTGAATTCCATCTTCTTGGTCAGGGAAAGTACAAACTAAGGGCGATATCCGACCTCGACGGGAACAGGGAATGGACAACGGGTGACTTTGATATCCGGCGTCAGCCGGAGCCTGTCTCATATTACCCCGGACTAATTGAGATCAAGGAGAACTGGGAGGTGGTCAATCCCTGGAAACTCACACCCGTCAACTTTAAACAATACGAATTGCAGGTAAGAAAAACAGCAGCCCGCAAATGATGGGAATATGAACTAAAACCAATATATTTCACAAACGTAAAACCAATCCATGCCAGGCATGGTGTTTTTAAAATAATGTATTAATAATTAAACACTTGTAAATATGAAAAAAGTAGTAGCAGGTGTTGACATTGGCGGAACAAATACTGTATTCGGCATTGTTGACACGGAAGGCAAGGTTCTTTCTGAAGGTCATTTCAAGACAACCGATTACCCTGATGTTAAAGATTTTGTCAAGGCTCTCGGGACAGCTGTGAAGAAACTCCTGGCCGGAAAGAAGGATCTCGAGCTGGCAGGTATTGGAATTGGCGCTCCGGATGCAAACTATCACAGGGGAACAATCGAACATGCTCCCAACCTGGCATGGAAAGGCATAGTTCCTCTCGGCGAGCTTGTAAAAAAGGAACTCAATGTGAAAGTAGCCGTCACAAATGACGCCAATGCAGCTGCTATGGGCGAAATGGTGTTCGGAGGAGCAAAAGGAATGAAGGATTTTATTATTCTCACCCTTGGTACCGGTCTTGGAAGCGGCATCGTGGTCGATGGCAAGCTGGTTTACGGACACACCGGTTTTGCAGGTGAGGTCGGCCATCTTTGCGTGGTTCCCGGAGGAAGAGAATGCGGTTGCGGCCGCAAGGGTTGCCTCGAAACTTATGCTTCGGCAACAGGACTTGTCAAATCAGCATCGCTTATGATCAGCGAAATGAGAGCCGACAGCGTCCTCAGAGATATTCCTCCTTCAAAACTTACTTCAAAGACTATCGCCGACGCAGCAGCCAAAGGCGATCCGATAGCCCTGAAAGCCATGGAATACACGGCCGAAATGCTTGGCCTGGGTATCATTAATTCAATTGTCTACACCAGCCCCGAAGCTATATTCCTGTTCGGCGGACTTGCCAATGCGGGAGAACTGCTGTTCAAACCTGTCAGAGAATACCTCAAGAAGAACAATTACATTCTGTTCAAAAATACAGTGAAGATACTTCCTTCAGGAATACCTGAATCCAACGGCGCTGTCCTTGGATCAGCAGCTCTTATCCTGAACGAAATCAACTGATGACCAATCCGGTAAATCCTGACCGGCAGGAGTGCCTTCTCCATGCCGGTCAGACCGGCCGGACATTTATTTTTACAGCCAGTGAAGACCCTGAGTGTCATTTATATAGACGAAATGGGAACTTGCCTCTCCATGGAGGAAATATCCCTTCTGCTCGACAACAGGTGTACCCTTCACACAATCGGGGAAATTAACTGGAAGGCTTATGACTACAGGCCGGATGTGAATTTTGCAGTGGCCCGCACCCGCGATGGAATACTTCTGAAGTACCAAGTAAGGGAACAATGGTTCAAAGCTGAGAAGACTCTGCCTAACCAGGAGGTATATGAAGATTCGTGCGTGGAATTCTTTGTTGCTCCTTCGTCCGACGGCATCTACTATAACTTTGAGTTCAATGCCATTGGAACCTGCCTGCTTGGAACAGGTACAGGCCGGCATGACAGAAAGAGAGTGGATCCCCCGGTAATAGCGCAGATCAGGTTCCTTCCTTCTGCCGGAAATCTTCCTTCCGGCGAAAAGGAAGGAGATTTTAAATGGACACTGACTCTGGCAATACCCTACAGCACCTTTATCCATCATAAGATCGAAGGCGGAAGAGGGACGACGCTCAGGGCGAATTTTTACAAGTGCGGCAACAAGCTTACCGTACCGCATTACCTCACATGGAACCCGGTAGCCACTGACAAGCCGGACTTCCACAGGCCTGAATATTTCGGATTGCTCGAATTTGCCTGATAAGAGCCCGGTTATTTTATTTTTTTATCACCTAAAAATTCAATTTCCATGAACCTCAAAGAAAATAAGTACAACAGCTTTTCCCTTATCAGGGAGATGCTTGAAACGCCTCGCATAATAAGCGCTTTTGACCCGGGGGTATCTGAACGCTTCGTGAAGCCGGTCCTTGCCAAGAAGGGTTTGTTCCTGACAGGTGAGGGGAGCAGCAGGCTTTTCCCTGCCAAAAGAGCCATCTGGTCGAACCTCAGGAAAGAGTTCCTGATGCCTGTTATTACTGAAGGCTGTACCCAGGCAAGAGAATACAACCTAGACGACTTTACGGTTTTCCTGGCATCAAACTCAGGTCAGACCAAAGAGGTGATAAGACTGGTTAACGTCCTTAAGGCCAAAAAACATAAACCTGTTTTCGGACTGACAGCAAACGTAAATACAAAACTCCAGGAACTGGCCGACGACACTCATGTGCTGTCATGCGGAAAAGAAGAAGCAGTTGCCGCTACCAAATCAGTTATCGAACAGGGCCTTTTCTATGATTCACTTCTCAGAAACTTGCGGGGAGTCAAAATGGAAGGCCTGGGGAAACTGGCGGAACAGACACAGGAAGTGCTTACGGCCCCGATAGACAAATCCATCACAGAACTTCTGAAAAACGCCGGCATCATCTATTTTGCCGGGCGCGACAACGGGGTAGCTGCAGAAATAGCGCTGAAAACAAATGAGATAACCAGAAAAAGATCTGCATTCTTCGAGGGAACATTTGCCCTTCACGGGATCGAGGAAATAATGAACAGGGATGAGGTGCTTATATGGGTGGATCCCTTCGATGTCGACCAGGATAAATTCATGGAATGCATCGTTAAGGGAGTAGGGGTTCATGTAATAGCCATCTCGTCAAAACAGACCATTTTTCCTACAATAGTGATCCCCGACGGAGGAGAATATGCAGAATACCTCCAGCTGGCTGCCGGCTGGAATATGCTTGTGGAAACCGGAGTAGCCCTGGGTATCGACCTGGATCATCCCAGGAGAGCGAGGAAGGTAGGAAATGAATATGTGCCTGAATAACAGGCTAATCGGATAAAATCTTATAAAATGTCACGTAAGAAAGCAGTTGCAGGAATTGATATTGGCGGAACGAATACTGTATTCGCTATAGTCGACCGGAAGGGAAACATAATTGCCGAAGACAGGATAAAAACCTCACAGTATCCCAGGGCCGATGAATATGTGGCCGCATTGTTCGGAAAGATAATGCAGATCTACAAAAAATCGGAGGATGATGTAGAACTCATCGGGTTCGGGATCGGAGCCCCCATGGGGAACATCAACAAGGGTACTATCGAATATCCTGCCAACCTGCCCTGGAAAGGAATAACCCCCCTGGCTGAGCTTTTCGCAAAACATACAACCCTGCCCGTGGTAGTGACCAACGACGCAAATGCCGCAGCCGTGGGCGAAATGGTTTACGGCGGAGCAAAAAACATGAAGGATTTCGTGGTTATCACCCTGGGAACCGGCCTGGGAAGCGGATTTGTTGTAAACGGGAAACTTCTGTACGGACACCAGGGCTTTGCAGGAGAACTTGGTCATACAACAATAAGGCCGGGACTCTGCAACCGGGAATGCGACTGCGGTAAAAGGGGCTGCCTCGAAACCTATGTCTCGGCAACCGGACTGAAAAGGACTTTACTGAAGGTTATGGCTGACAGCATAAGCCCAAGTGAGCTCAGGAAATACAGCTTCGACCAGCTTGATGCGGAAATAGTAAACAACGCAGCTAAAAAAGGCGATCCCATAGCGCTTGCGGCATTCGAACGAACCGGAGTCGTACTTGGTTTCAAACTGGCCGATGTCGTCTCACACCTTAACCCGGAAGCTATATTCCTGTTCGGCGGACTGGCCCAGGCAAAGGAACTAATTTTCGAACCCGCCCGAAGATCGATGGAAGAAAACCTTCTTCATATTTACAAAGGCAAGGTGAAAATCCTGCCTTCTAAACTCAGCACTAAAAATGCTGCTGTACTCGGCGCAAGCTCACTGATATGGACACTCAGGGAATCATAATGCAGTCTTAATATCCGGAGATATGGCAAATTTCAATCAGATATTAAATCATGTTCTAGGTATTATTTTCATAATCATCATTATTGCCGGAGCTTATGCCGCCCTGAAGCCCCACCAGCTTCATAAGCGAAGACTCCTTTCGACACTCCTGCTGAAGCTGAGCTATCTTTTTTACCTTCTGACACTCTGCATCATAGTTTACCTTTCAGCCCTTGTAAAAGGAGGGCTCGACAAGGTCTTCTACGGAATAGAGTTCTTTGCATTCCTTATCGTAATATTTGCCCCCAATATCGGGATCTTCGCAAGAAAACTGGAATATTTCAGCAAGAAACGGGAACAGTATAATTTTTTCTTCACAATAGTTAACATATTGTCGGTCATCCTAATGGTAGTCATGTACCTGGTATAGGAAAATCTGCTGCCCCGGAATACCAAATAAGTTTTAACTTTGCCTCTAATCAAAAACCTGAAACAATGATCAAAGAACGATTGATCGGTTATATTGAACAAAGTGTGACCCTTAACTGGGAGAATGAAGCTCTTTCGAATTACAAAGAAAAAGGCTTGAGTTACAAGGAGATAGCTGGCAAGATGCTCAAGATGCATATCTTCTTCAGAGAAGCCGGCATCAAAGAAGGCGACAAAATAGCTCTCGTGGGACGGAACTCGGCCAACTGGTGCATCACCTATCTCGCAACAGTGACCTACGGCGCTGTAATAGTGCCAATACTGCCCGATTTCAAACCCGACGATCTTTCAAACCTGATCAACCATTCGGATTCCCTTCTTCTGTTCGCCGATGAAAAGATCTACGAGATTATTGATCCGGCTAAGATACCTCAGATACAGGGCGTTATTTCAGTTGATGACTTTTCGCTCATTACCTCAAAAGAGGAGAGCCTTAAAGCGATATTTGATTCTCTCGAGGGAAAATACAATAAGCTGTATCCGGAACTCAGGAAGGAAGACATTAAATTCTCGGATATAACAAACGACAAGCTGGCTGTAATCAGCTATACAGGCGGAACCACAGGTTTTTCAAAAGGGGTGATGCTTTCTCATAACAGCCTTGCCGCCAACGTGAGATATGCCCAGGCAAACATGCCTCTCAATCCGGGCGACCCCCTTGTTTCTTTCCTTCCTCTGGCCCATACCTACGGTTGTGCTTTCGAATTCCTTTTCCCCTTCACATTCGGCTGCCATATCACCATTCTGTCGAAGACCCCTTCACCTCAGATCATTGTTCAGGCATTCAAGGAGATAAGGCCAAGGCTTATACTCTCTGTACCTCTGGTTATCGAAAAGATATTCAAGAAACAGCTCCTTCCGGTCATAACCAAACCTCATATGAAGCTGCTCCTTGCAATTCCCGGAGTAAACAGGATCCTGCACAGGAAGATCAACCAGAAACTTACAGACACATTCGGCGGACGTTTCAAGGAGATAGTAATCGGCGGCGCTGCCTTCAACCCCGAGGCAGAAAGGTTTTTCAGAAAGATAGGCTTCAGATTCACGGTTGGATACGGAATGACCGAGTGCGGTCCGCTTATCAGCTATTCATCATGGGATACAACCAGACTGGGCGCTTCGGGAAGACCGGTAGACACTCTTGAAGTGACAATCGATTCCTCTGATCCCCAGAAGGAGATGGGAGAAATACTGTTGAGGGGCGAAAACGTCATGCTTGGTTACTACAAAAATGAAAAGGCAACCGGCGAGATAATCGACAGAAACGGCTGGATGCATACGGGCGACCTCGGTATAATGGACAAGGACAGGAATATCTTCATAAAGGGAAGAAGCAAAAGCATGTTGCTCGGCCCTTCCGGAAAGAATATCTTCCCCGAGGAAATTGAGGCTGTTTTCAATAATATGGATTATATAGCAGAATCACTCGTTATTTCTGAGGATAATAAACTTATCGCACTGATCTATCCTGATATGGATGCCGTGAAAAAGGAAAACATATCCGAGGAGCAGCTGCTTTCCATCTTTGAGCAAGCCAGGAAAGCTGTCAACGAACGTCTTCCCGACTTTATGGCGGTGAGCAAGTTCAGGATACACCGCGAGGAGTTTGCAAAAACACCTAAAAGAAGCATCAAGAGGTTCCTGTATACCAGGGAATAGTTTTGTCACTGCAATCCTTTCTTTTCCGCTCTCCGGAGGAGCAAAGGCTTTGAAAGCATGATAAATAAGATCTTATGAACCGCTATGCGCTTATCGTTGCCGGAGGAGCCGGCAAAAGAATGGGTACTGCCATCCCGAAACAGTTCCTTGAGCTGGCGGGAAAACCAATCCTGATGCATTCTGCCCAACGCTTTTTCGCCTTCGATCATGAAATCAGACTAATTATCGTTCTCCCGCGTGACCTGTTCGAATTCTGGGATGAACTGAAGGCGAAGCACTCCTTCACCCTTCCTCATTCACTTGCCGAAGGAGGACAAACAAGGTTCGAATCGGTAAGGAACGGACTCGAACTGGTTGAAGATGAAAGCCTTGTTGCAATTCACGACGGAGTGAGGCCTCTGGTCAGCGCTGAAACCATAAGAAACTGTTTTGAAACTGCTGCCCGGTACGGCAACGCAATCCCTGCCGTCAGCCCTGCCGATTCGGTTCGCATTGTGACGGGAGCCGGCAATATGCCCGTTAACAGACAATACATAAGGCTTATACAGACACCCCAGGTCTTTGCTTCGCACCTTATCAAGAAGGCTTATATGACAGAATTCAATCCCGAATTCACAGACGATGCCATGGTTCTTGAAAAAACAGGAGAAGAGATACGTCTTGTCAGTGGTAACAGGGAAAATATAAAAATAACAAACCCTGAGGATCTGATAATTGCAGAAACCCTGCTTCCCGGTATTTCGTGACTTTGGCTGGAATTTGTATCTTTAGGCAAACAAAAACATCTTTCATGAGAATCAGAATAGTTGCTCTTTCAATACTGCTTCTGGTATCTGCCGGATGCTCGGAACTGCTTAATGTCCTTCAGACGACTGCCAACGTTCCTCTTACCGAGGAAGAAGTTGTAAAAGGTTTGAAGGAAGCCCTTTCCATTGGAGCCCGCAATTCGGCTGAGAAACTGGGCGCCGAAGACGGATACTTTGGCGATCCGGCTGTCAGGATACTTCTTCCGGAAGAAGCCAGGGTTATAGCCGACAACATATCGAGGATCCCCGGGGGGGAACAACTCATCGGGGATGTGATCCTGAGGATCAACAGGGCGGCAGAGGATGCAGCAAAGGAAGCAGCCCCCATATTCGTGAACAGCATCACCTCGATGACAGTGTCGGATGCCTTTAACATCCTCAGGGGAGCCGACAACGCAGCAACCGCTTACCTGAAATCCACAACCTACGACGCCCTGCTCTCGCTCTATAAACCCAAAATCACAGGATCGACAGAAAAGAAAATTGTTGCCGGCATCTCTACCAAGGATTCATGGCTTGCCCTTACCGGCAAATGGAACTCGTTTGCAAATACAATCCCCGGCAAACTGGCCGGATTCAAACCTGTAAATACCGACCTCGATGAGTACCTTACCCGAAAGGCTCTCGAAGGGATCTTCTCCAAAGTTGAAATGGAAGAACTTAAGATAAGAAAGGAAGTGGAAGCAAGAGTAACTCCTCTGCTTCAGAGAGTCTTTGGTTATCAGGAAGTTAATAAGATGTAACTGAACTTGAAGCTATATGTTTGAAAGGACAATAATAAAGCACAAGGATCTTGAGGTGAGAGTCTCTGATCATGCCACGGAAGGAATGATAGAAATCCTCAGCATGGCAGTGCAGGGCTCCGAAGGGGGATTGAGATTTCAGCTCAGGAATATCACTTCGCGCATCGCGGAGTACGGCGACAAGATAAGATTCGTTTCACTCTACAGGAAAAACAAGGTCACGGGAACTGTTGGCTCATGCTACAGGATCACCGGCCAGGGGAAACTTCAGTATCCCTCATCCTACCTGAGATACCTGGCATTCGACTCCGTTTACCAGGCCGATATATCCTACAGAAAGAAAAAGGAGATAATAAAAACCGAAAAAGACGATTCATTCAAGAAGAAGACACTCGATATTTTCAGTAAACCGCATATGGTCGATTTCGACCTTATCGGCGAGAACGACAAGCATATTATGTATGCTTTCGTCGAAAGCATGAATGAAAGGTCAAAAAACCTTATTCACCAGGTGGGGTATGAGTACATAAGGTCGTTTCTTACAGTGGCCTTCAGCAGGTTCAACCCCAAACCCGATCCCCGGGTCTCCCGGATAACCACACCTGAGGAGAAAGAGAAAATGAGGGAACTGTTGCTGGATTATTACCGTGATCATTCGCTTTTCAGCACCGACCATATCTTTCACGGCGAAAAATACTACGTCCTAAGGGAAGGAGGGGAGATAGTGGCAGGTGTAAACGCCATACCCTCGGTGTACAAGATTTATGACATGCCCGGAGTGTGGGGATGGATCTATATGAAGATACTCCCAAAGGCGCCTTACTTTAAACGGCTGTTCCATCCCGAGGAGTTCCGCCATCTTGTATTCCATGCACTCTATTGCAAAAAAGGAAGGGAAGATCTTATTGCCAACCTGTTTGAATCGGTTTGCGCAGCAGAAGGATACTATACCGGACTTACCTGGCTTGACGACCGTAGCGAACTGTTTGAGAAACTCAGGACCGGAGTCAGGATGGGAGCTCTCAACAGGATGCTGAATGCAAAACCCGGACTGGTTTACACCAGGTTCCTGAATTTCACAGACGAGGAAAAGGATGTTTTCTACGATGCTCCTGCATACATTTCCGGATTCGACTTCTCATAACGTCACGGTTAATTGAGCGGGATTTTAATTCGATAGCTGATTTTAAAAATTTAATACTATTTTTGCGGTGAAATCGGGTTGTTAGCTCAGTTGGTTTAGAGCATTACCTTGACAGGGTAGGGGTCACTGGTTCGAATCCAGTACAACCCACAGAAATTTTCCTCTATTTTAAAATCCTGCTTAGCGGGATTTTTTCGTTTAGAAGAACCGCTTGCGGTACGCAGGCAAAGGACCTTGACGACCTGCACGACCTCCACGACCTGCACGACCTTAACGATCTGCACGAACTTTTTTTAGTCCCCGGTTTTTAACGTTTAATGTAAGCCCTTCTGCCTGTCATCAAATCCGCGCCATTTTATTTGGTGCGACATCCTGTTAATAATAACTTGGTGCTATAAAGAGCAGGTAAAATGGACGAAGAAAGTGTAAAATGCATTTATCCCTACTGGGAACTGGAGACAGGAAAGATCATAGAAGATGCCTCACTGTTGTTTGAATTCTTTGTAAACTGAATAAAGAAATTCACCTGTGCTGCCCTGCCTTCAGTAGCGCCGGCACGGCATCTCATTCTTCATTGATATTCCGGCTGGTCATCCCCCCGCAGATAGTATTATAAGGTGCTGTCAGATGGAATTGTATCCTTTGAAAACCCTTTTGTTTCTGCCAACTTCCAGCTGTCCCTCCCAGGTCAGCCTGTCGCTTCCGATACCCGATATGGTCGCCCTTGAAGCTCCGTCAGGCCTGATGGTCATAGTTACATCGTAATGCCCTATGTTGGTGAGCAGGCTGAATTGCAGTGTGTATATCAGCCTTTTTTCATCCGGGCGCAACTGCCATTTGCCTATCTGCCCTTCGGCTGTTACGCCTCCTACTCCGTTCAGACCAAGACCCATGGTACTGCCTGTCTGCAACACTCCTGACTCGCCTTCCACCTTTATGAAGTTAAGAAGGGGAGTTACAGTTATCCTGTCGCCATATCTGTTCTGGAGATAGTATGCTTTCAGCACAAAATCCCTCTGCTTTAGCAGGGTGTCAAGTACTCTGAAATCAGCCTGAAGCCTCGCTTCTCTGATCTTCTTCATCTCTTTCCTGGTAATATTTTTGTCCTGAGCGTGAAGTCCTGCCGGTGTAAACTGCAGACCGGCAGCCAGGAGAAGAATGTATGCTATGTATTTCGCCTTTTTCATTTTCTTCAGTTTTTATCAGTTTATCTGGAACAAATTATGTACCATTTCAAACGGAAAGACAAAACTGCAGACCGGGCTTAAAAATGATATCGTTTCAGGTAAAAAACTTATCGATATTCATATTGAAACTTATCGATATTCGATAAATTTTTGTTGTGATTTTTATCATATTGGATAGGGCGGAAGGCTCTCCGCGGCCGGAACCGGGTGTCAGCCGTTAACTACCAGCTTCTGGGAGAAGAGGGTAAGGTCGCCTGATCCGAACTGAACAATATAAACTCCTGTTCTGAACCCCAGAGGTATCTGAAGGTCCCTGAGACCGGGATCCATTTTTGCTTCATAAACTACTTTACCGGTCAGGCTGACAATTCTTACAAAATCGGGATTGAACGACTGATCGTCGATACGTACCTTGACTGATTCACGGGCAGGATTGGGATATAGTTTAACGGGCTGCTCCTCATATCCGGCATTGCTGATGTGCCTGTAACCGAAAACCCTGAATTCGGAAATATAATTCCAGCTGTCGGATGAATTGGAATGCCCCACAAGCTTCACAAACCTGTATCCTACCTGCGACTTGGCTTCGGGGAAGTCGAATACATGAAGATCGCCCGAGAAGCCGCATGAGGCTGTTTTGACCAGAACAGGTTCCCAGTTCTCCTTGTCATTCGAGCCCAGGACATCAAAATACGCTTCGGCCTTCTGACCCGGTTTGAAAGCTATCCTTACATGCTGGATGCTGAAGGGCTCGTGCAGTTCCATAATGATCCACTGCTCATCTCCATTGGCCGACCACATAGTCCCGATATTGCCGTCGATTATGTTATACGGATAATTGGGAGCCTGGAAACCGCTTGCTTCTATACTGATCACTTCCGCTGATTTCAGTTCGGGCTTATATGGGTAGATCTTAACAGGAATTGCCTTCGTCTGGGTTGACTTGCCGTCACTTACTTTCAATGTAAATTCCACTGTCTGAGTTTCAGTCACCACCGGACTGAGATACCTTATTTTTGCACCGCTAGATGAGGAGACTGACAGATTTGAAGGAGCAACCCATGAATAACTAAGCTTATCATTGTTCGCATCATAACTTGCCCCTGCATCTATTTCACCTACAAATCCCGACAGGTTGTCAGATGAGTAGTTCACAACTATCACCGGAGGATTGTTGACCGGAGTTGGTGTCGGAGTTGGTGTCGGAGTTGGTGTTGGTGTCGGAGGCGGTGTGGGAGTTGGTGGGGGGGGCGGAGTTGGTCTGGGCGGGGGTGTCGGGGTTACCACAGGAGCTGCAGCATATATTACTGCTCCAGCCTGCCATTTCCCGTTCTGGTTTGTGGTTTCAGGAGCTTTCCCGGCACTCCATACTGCATTCACCGACAGTCCGGCCGACCATGCAGAACCCAGGTCAACACCGTAATCAAGCCTGGCCGAAGGAACCAGACCTGTCGTGTTTTTGAAATTCGGATTAATAACCACCGAATGCTGGTCATAACCCATGGCCTGCCACTGTGCAAATGTCTTCCTTGACCCGTCAACAGAAAAAACCGGGGTTCCCGATTCACAGTAAAAAACATTGTAGTCGCTTTCAAAACCTGAAAGACACCTGCTTTCAATGCTTATGTTGGGGATCTGATTAACTGTGTAGAATATGTTGTTCTTTATTTTAGCTCCGGTGGAAGCCGCAGGGACAGCCCTGTCGTTGTTGGCATCGATATAGATGAGCGTACCCGTCTGAAGGCTTGAGTAAAAAGTGTTGTTGTACACCTGGACTCCGTTTATTCCCTTCATCCTTACCGACATCTTGGAGTTCCTTACAATGTTGTACGAAGCGCCGTAACCCGTCGAATATGTCATGTTCGTACCTGCATCCGATCCCGATTTGAATAATATGCCGTAGGGAGTCTTATCGAGGTAATTGTATCTCACTGTGAAGTTAATATTGTATCCCATGAACATTCCGTGAGTGTTCGATGACGCATCGGTGCCATTCCAGGTAAGCTTGTTCCCGGTGATAAAAGCTCCGTTGAGATTGTTGTTGGTTGACATCGGAACTTCATCGCCCGATTGCAGCAGGTATCCGGAAGCATTCACTGAAGTGACCGAGTTGTTCCTGTAGGTCAGCGAAGTCTTTTCAGCCCTGGGTATGTTCACTCCCGCCCAGTTTCCCGTTGTGGTGTTGTTTACGGTCGTGCCCTCCATGACAAGCGAAACCTGCGACTGAAGCAGATACGGTACGACCGAAAGAGATATAATTAGTATAAGTCTTTTCATTCAATTGTTTTATGTTTCCAAGTTGACACCGACATCTTAAGAACGGTCAAAAAGCCGTTTTGTTATGCTGTTAAGGCAGGATGTCGGTTTCCCCCTCCGATAAACAGGGGGCAAAGGTAGTAATTATCAGTCAAACAGCAAGGTGATATGATTTTTATTATATTTTTTTCCTTTTCAATACCGAATACCGAATACCGAATACCGATTACCGGATGCCGACCTGACTGACTGTCGAACCGAATCCTGCCCCCCGCCCCC
>ERZ1645192.943-NODE-943-length-24564-cov-13.308132_pt1 | contig 24564 bp, 20 predicted proteins | sample MGYA00575354_ERZ1645192 | MGnify/ENA primary metagenome ERZ1645192 (study PRJEB40844, sample SAMN11349763) | freshwater sediment metagenome | isolation source: river sediment | host: Sediment | place: India: Faizupur Khadar , New Delhi | collected 2017-02-21 ... | reverse complement strand
CCTTGGCGGTGTCGGGGATGATGATGCCGCCGGCGGTCTTCTGCTCGGCTTCGATACGCTCGACGACGACGCGGTCGTGCAGCGGACGGAAAGTCGTGGCCATGGGAGTTTTCCTCTCGTGGGCGGGATGATGCGGCCCCCGCGCTCCGCCCGTCTCTCGAAACGAGACCGGTACGCGAGCGCGAACGCCGGGAAATCGTGCCTGTTGGCACTCGCCGAAGACGAGTGCCAGAGGACTGTCGCCGAGATAGGGACGCGGTTCGGCGCTGTCAAGGCGATCGTCTCGACGAAGGTCGAAAAGGGTGAAGCCGGTGGGCGCATCCGCGCGTCGGCAGATGCGGCGCGGCGCAGGTGCTCCGCCGGATCGCCGAGGCGGTGATCGTGGTCGCGCCGGGAATGCCGGGCTCAGATCAGATCGAGGACGAGATCGAAGCCGACCCAAGCGCCGAGCATCGCCGCGGCGGCGAGACCGGGTCGACGCCCGACGAGGGACGGGATGCGCCTTCCTGCGGCGGTGGCGGCGGCCTTCGCGCCGGCGAGAGCGTGCTTGGTGCGGCGGGCGAGCGCGGCGGCGCGGGCGAGCGGGCCGGGGAAGACGCGGCGGCAGACCGCGAGTTTGCGGACGTGGCCCTCGACGGTCCACACCGCGGTCGAGCCGCCGGGGAAGAAGGCGACGGAGCCGGCGGTCAGCCGATGCACGTCACCGTTGGGCAGGGTCACGGTGACGGCGCCGCCGAGGATGTGGACGGTCTCGTCCCAGCCGAAGTGCCACTCGAAGGTGCCGGCGGTGCAGTCCCACAGCGTCGTCGAGCCGAGATCGTCGCGGCCGCGGGCGAGCGGCACGAAGCGGGCGACGGGTGCGCCTTCCCGGATCCAACCGGGTGTGATCGGCGCGGGGCGCCAGTCGCTGCGGTCGGCGGTGGTGGCGACGAAAGTACCGGGAGCGATGTCGGAGGCGGCGCCGAAGGGCGAGGAGGAAGCGGAGGAAACCGAAGCCATACGGGACCCGTTGCTCGAGATCGACGGAAACCGCGTGTGCAGACGCGGCCGCGGTCCGTCGTCTCTAGCGGAGGGATGCGAAGATCCGGTTCGGCGGATCGTTCGAATTGGAACGATCGGCGTTCCCCGGGGGAGAACTGCACCGTTCGACCGGGTTTCGGCTGTGCCGATTCCGTCGCCGCGACCACCATCGTCTTCCCCGGCCGGAGTGCCGACAGGCGCGGAGGGGAAGGGAGCCATCGGTATTTCAGCAAAATGCGAGGCTGATGGATACCCTTTCCTCGCTTCGCCCGCCGGGGATGACCGCGTAGCAGCAGAACGAGTTCAGCGGCAACCCCGCCGTCCTTCGAGATGGTCGGAATCGACGCGGACGCCGGCGCTCACCCCGGCGAGCCCGCCGCTTCTTCCTCCTCCTCGTCCTTCAGTTCGCCGGCCTCGACCAGATCGGCGAAGCGGCCGCCCTTTTCGACCAGTTCGTCGAAGCGGCCGACCTCGAGGATGCGGCCGGCTTCCATGTAGAGGATCTTGTCGGCGGAGCGCACCGTCGACAGGCGGTGGGCGATGACGAAGGTGGTGCGGTCGCGGGCGAGCTTGTCGAGGGCGCGCTTGATCTTCAGCTCGGTCTCGTTGTCGAGCGCCGAGGTCGCCTCGTCGAGGATGAGGATCGGGGCGTTCTTGAGCACGGCGCGGGCGATGGCGAGGCGCTGGCGTTCGCCACCCGACAGGCCGCGGCCGCGTTCGCCGGCGCGGGTGTCGTAGCCGCCGGTCTTGTTCTCGATGAAGCCGTCGGCTTCCGCCAAGCGGGCGGCGCGACGGATCTCGTCGTCGGAGGCGTCGGGCTTGCCGATGCGCAGGTTCTCGGCGATCGAGCGGTCGAACAGGCCGGGGTCCTGGAAGACGACGCCGATCGAGCGACGAATGCTGTCGATGGTGACGTCGCGCAGGTCCTGACCGTCGATGGTGACGCAGCCGGCGTCGGGATCGCGGGCGCGCTGGAGAAGCGCGAGCGCGGTCGACTTGCCCGAACCGGTCGGGCCGACGATCGCCACCGTCTCCCCCGGCTCGGCGACGAAGGTGACGTCGAAGATACCGGAGTTGGAGTTCGGGTATTTGAACGACACGCGATCGAAGACCACCCGTCCGCCGGAGACCTTCAGCGGCGGGGCTCCCGGCTTCTCCACCAGGGTCGAGGTCTGGTCGAGTACGGCGAAGAACTGGCGCATCCCGGCGGCGTCGAAGACGAGGCTCGACAGGAAATGGGTGAGCTGGTCGAGCCGGCCGATCAGCATGGTGGCGAAACCGACGTAGGAGACGATCTCGCCGACGGTGATCTCGCCGCGGGCGTGCAGCGTCGTGCCCAGCGCGAAGAGCGAGACGATGGTGACGGTCGCGGCGGCACGGGTGAGGATCGAGGCGAGCGCCCACCAGTTCAGCACCGGGAACTGCGCCGCGATAAGGTTGCCCATGATGCCCTGGAGGGCGCGGGCCTCCTCCTGCAGGCGGGTGAAGGACTGCACCACCGAGACGTTGCCGATGACGTCGACGACGCGGCCGGAGAGCTCGGAGTGGTAGGTCTCGGCACGCTCCTGGCCGAAGCGGGTCTTGCGCACCACCACTGCCGACAGCGAAGTGTAGATCACCATCAGGCCGAGCAGCAGCAGGCCCATGCGCCAGTTCATCCAGATCGCCACCGGCACCAGGGTGAGGAGCATGACGATGCCGGTCAGGTGTTCGCGGAACACCGACAGCAGGAGCGAGAACAGGTGGTCGGTGCCGCGCAGCATCACCGCGATGAGGCGGCCGGACTGCTCGTCGGAATGGAACGACGCCGGCAGCTGGATGACGTGTTCGAAGAAGTTCTTCATCACCTCGAGCCGACGGCGGTGTGCCAGCCGATCGGCATGGAGGGAGACGAAGATGCCGGCGGCGATGCCGACGAAGCCGAGCCCGGCCCACAGCGCGACTATGCCCATCGCCGGCCGCGCGTTGGTCAGCGCGTCGACCACCTTGCCGAACAGGATCGGCTCGGCGAAGCCGAGGAAGGCGAGGACGACGCCGGCGAAGGCCAGGCCGAGGGCGAGGCCCTTGTCCGGCCCGACCAGGCCGAGGGCGCGGAGATAGACGCGGAAGAAGCTCATCGCGGGCAAGATCCGGCGGGAAGGGACGTTGCGTCATGCCACCGAAGCGCGCCCGACGCAATCGGCCGCGGTGGCACGCCGCCAGGAAGACGCGGCCACCGGCGGAGAAGCTGCGCGATGTGTCGGGCCGACCGCCTCGGACGCGGCGGAGGGACCGCCTCAGGACTTCACGTCGAACCCGGTCGCTTCGATGACGTCCTTGGCGGCTTCGTAGGACAGGGCTCCTTCGACGTCGACCTTGCCGGTGGGCAGGTCGACGGCGACCTTCGCCGACGGGTCGGCCTTCTTCAGCGCCGTCTCGACGCTGGCGACGCAGCCCATGCAGGTCATGCCTTCGACGTTGAGAGTGATCATCGCGACGGTCTCCCGGATGCTTCGGAGGGGCCGGCGGCGATCTCGCCGCCGGCCGAATGCGTGGCATTTGGGGGGCCGGGCGGGGCGGGGTCAAGGCGAAGCGCCGCTGCGGCGATCACCTCTGCGCGACCGGCAGGGTACGAGATCGACGCTCCATCGTGGAAAACCGCGGATCGGCGTCGTGCGCGAACGGCGATCGCTTGGCCTCGCAGGCGTGAATCAGGCATGGTGGCTGCGATCCGCCGTCACCGGCCGGGCTTCGGGCCGGTCGGGCCTTCCTCGCCACGGGACGATGTCCCTCGAGACGATCCATGCGCCGTTTCGCCGACCTGTTCATCGCGATCTGCCTCCCGGTCGTCGCCGCATCGGTCGGAGTGATCGCCCGTTATCGGTTCGACGCCACCACCGGCAACGCCATCGCCGGGGCGGTGGTGGTGTTCGCCATCCTGGTGCTGCTGCGCCTCGACGGGCTGCGGCGGCGCGGACGGCGGGACACCGAGACGCGGTTCACCGCCATCGGACGCCGGCTCGCCGAGATCGAAGGCGACCTCACCGCGATCGAACGGCGCCTCGGCGCGATGGAGGACGGCGGTGTGCGCCACCGTCGCGACGACCTCGGCGAGATCGCCGCCGAAGTCGAGGTGATCGGGACACTCACCCGTCAGGTGATCGAGACGGTCGCCGATCTCGAGATCGCCGTCGCCGAGAGCCGTTCGCCGCAGCCGCGTACCGGTGGCGCCGAGGTCGGAGCACCGCCACGACGCAACGGTGTGGCGCCGCGACCGGAAGGCGTGTCACCGCTGGTTCCGGATCGGTTCGCCCATCTCGGCGCCGACGGCTTCCTCGCCGTGGTGCGCGGGGCGATCGACGCCGAGCGGATCGATCTGCATCTCCAGCCGATCGTCACCTTGCCGCAACGCAAGGTAAGGTTCTACGAGTGCCTGACCCGGCTCAGAACCGAGGACGGCGAGACCATCCACCCGTCCGACTACATCGCGCTCGCCGAGGCGCGAGGCTACGTGGCGACGATCGACCAGCAGATCCTGATGAAGTCGGTGCAGATCCTGCGCCGGCTGGCGACGCGGTCGAAGGAGGTCGGGATCTTTCTCAACCTGTCGCCGGCCAGTCTCGCCGATGCCGCGTTCTTCGAGGACTTCGTCCGCGTGCTCGAGGGCAATCGCGATCTCTGCGACATGCTGGTGCTCGAATTCCCGCACGGGTCGGTGCGCACCATCGGGCCGATCGAGAGCGAGGGACTCCGGCTGCTGCGCGGTCTCGGCTTCCGCTTCTCGATCGATCAGGTGGCGGATCTGAAGATCAGTTTCCAGAACCTCGCCGATCTCGGCTTCAAATACGTCAAGATCACCACCGACCGGCTACTCGGCCGCGCCGGAGATCTCGGAACCGACATCCATCCGGCCGATCTCGCCGACTATTTCCAACGTTTCGGCATGGAACTGATCGCCGATCATGTCGAACGCGAGGCCGATGTGGTCGACGTGCTCGACTACGGGGTGAAGTACGGCCAGGGCTTCCTGTTCGCGCCGCCACGGCCGGTTCGCGCCGAGGTGTTGCAGGCGGCGACGCCGGCGAAATCGGCTCCTTCCTCCGAAGGCCGCGCTGCGGCGGCCCGGCCGGCGACCCAGGCTGCGGCGGCGGCCCGCCCGACTCCCGCGGCGCCCCCGGCTCCGGCGGCCGCCGCATCACCGAACCTACGGCCGAACCCCAGGCCGCAACCGCGCCCCGCGGCGGTGGCGGCCGCAGAGCCGGACGCGCCACGGCCGGGCATCCGCATCATCCCCGGCACCGCGGCTCGCTGATCCCGGCCTCGATCGAAACGCACGAAGCCGCCCGTGGGATCGGGCGGCTTCGCGGTTCGACATCGGGCGAAGATCAGTCGAAGAGCTTGTCGATGGCGTCCTGGTCGGAGGTGGCGAAGACGTCGTCGACGAAATCCTGGCTGACGCCCTCGCCCTTCATCTGCGGGCCGTGGAGGATGAGTTCGCGCTGGCGCCGCTCCTCGTCGGTCTCGTGGACATGGAGTGCTTCGGCCTCGCCGAACTTCAACCGCTGGCTCAACTGGCCGAGGCGTTCCTCGATCCAGCCGAGGGTGCGCACCACCTTACGGATGCGTTGGCCGGTGATGTCCTGGAAGGAGCAGGCTTCGAAGATGACGATCATCTTGTCGTCGACCAGCGCCTTGTAGGCCTCCGGATCGGAGGTGTCGGCGGCCATGATGGTCTCGGCCGCTTCCATGATTGCGACGGTCGCCGTCTCGGTCGCCTCGACCACGGCATCGAGCTCGCGGCCGGCTTCCGGGATCCGTTCGAAGCGCATGTGATCGGGGCGGATGCCCCCGATGTCGCGCCGCAGCGTGGCGATCTCGCCGACGATGGACTTGAATTCGTCGTGGAGCAGAGTGTCGACGCGCGCCATCGTCTCGTCGAGGGTCGCCGCCATGCGTTCGGCGAGGACCATCACGTCCTCCAGCGAGAGATCACGTCTCTCGCGACGGAGGAAATCGACGATGTGCGTCAGTTGCTCCGGGCTGGCCGGCGCCATGTTCTTCGTCCCCTCAGGAGTGTCAAACCGGCGGGAATCCCCACTCGCCGCCGGTCCCTTCGCGGCTCGCGGCCGATCAGTCGGAGAACACCGCCTCGATCTTACCCTTCAGCGTCTGCGCATTGAACGGCTTGACGATGTAGTTGTTGACGCCCGCCTTCTTGGCGGCGATGACGTTCTCGGTCTTGGACTCGGCCGTCACCATGATGAACGGGGTCTTCGACAGGCCGGTGTCGGCACGCACGTGCTTCAGGAGCTCGTAGCCGGTCATCGGTTCCATGTTCCAGTCGGAGATGACGAGGCCGTAGCGGCGTTCCTTCATCTTGCCGAGCGCCTCGGTGCCGTCCGACGCTTCGTCGACGTCGTCGAAACCGAGCTGCTTGAGGAGATTGCGGATGATGCGGATCATCGTCTTGTAGTCGTCGACCACGAGAACCGGCATCGAGAGATCCAGCGCCATGAGTTCGTACTCCGAAACGGGCTGCGACGTCCCCTGTCGAGTCGCTTCCTTGGTGTTCATTTCGGGAGGGCGGTGACCGATCGTCGTTCGATCCGTACCACTCCCCCGAGCCCATGGGACAATCTACCGCGGAGAATCCAACATTCGGTTAATGGCGCAAATCGCTTCGAAGAGTCATCGAATTGGAGAGATCGTGGTTACTCCGCGATTCATACTTTCGCCCGGGTCCGTATTGAGGCTCGCTGGTCTCGGGCGAAGGCTCGTGTAGAATGTCTCGAACATCGTGACGAACGTGTTCGTCTGGAGAGGTCCCTCATGTCGGTACCGGTGCTGAAGTCCTACTTCTTCGAAGATCTTTCCATCGGAATGAAGGAGAGCCTGACCCGAACGGTCGAGGATTCCGACGTGATCGGATTCGCGCAGCTGTCGGGAGACGACAATCCGATCCATCTGTGCGACGTCTACGCGTCGAAGACCCGGTTCGGCCAACGCATCGCCCACGGGCTCTACACCGCCAGTCTGATCTCGGCGATCCTCGGTACCCGCCTGCCGGGACCGGGCGCGGTCTACCTGTCGCAGACGCTCCACTTCAAGGCGCCGGTGAAGATCGGCGAGACGGTGGTGGTCTCGGTCGAGGTGATCGATCTCTCCGAGAAGGGCCGGCGCTGCACCCTGCACTGCGAAGCCCATGTCGGCGACGCCGTCGTGCTCGACGGCCAGGCGATCGTCATGGTGCCGCCGCGGCCGAAGGAAGAAGCCGCGGCCTGATCGGCGCGTCGCCGATCGCGAACCGCCGCATCGAGACGATGATCGGCGAAGAGGAGGGCTGCGCCGCGCGGGCTTGACCGTGCGGCCTCGCCTCGGGCAGGGTCGCGGCTCGTTTCGCCCGCCCGAACGGCGCGGCTTCCACCGATGCCGATCTCACGACCTCGCCGAATGTCCGAGCCTCCATCCTCGCGCCCGTCGCCGTTCCGGTCGATCGCCTTCGGCGACGGCCTGCCGGCGTCGTTGCGCGGCGCTCACGTCGCCATCGGCAACTTCGACGGCATCCATCGCGGCCATCAGGCGGTGCTCGCCGCCACCCTCGATCGGGCGCATGCCGCCGGGCGGCCGGCGCTGGCAGTGACCTTCGAGCCGCATCCGCGCTCGTTCTTCGCGCCCGACAAGCCGGTGTTCCGGTTGACGCCGCCGGCGGCGAAGGCGCGGCTCGCCGCTGCACTCGGCCTCGACGGGCTGGTGGTCGTCCCCTTCGACGGCGATCTCGCGGGGCTCTCGGCGGAGGATTTCGTCGGCCGCGTGCTGGTCGACGGCCTCGGCCTCGCCGCCGCCACCGTCGGTTGGGACTTCCATTTCGGCAAGGGCCGAGCGGGTTCGCCGGCCTTCCTGTCCGAGGCCGGGCGCCGCTGCGGCTTCGAGGTCGACGTGGTCGAGCCGCATCTGGCCGAGGACGGGGTGCTGGTGTCGTCGAGCCGTATCCGCGCGGCGCTGGAACGCGGCGACCTCGCCGAAGCGGCCGGGCTGCTCGGTTATCGCTGGTTCGTCGAGGGTACCATCGTCGGGGGCGACCGACGGGGCCGCGACCTCGGCTTCCCGACCGCCAACATGCGCCTCTCCGACGACTGCCGATTGAAGCACGGGGTCTATGCGGTGACCTTCAGCGTCGACGGGACGACGCATTTCGGCGCCGCCAACTGGGGGCGGCGGCCGCAGTTCGACGACGGCGCGCCGGTGCTCGAGACGCATGTCCTCGACTTCTCCGGCGACCTCTACGGCCGGACCGCCGACATCGGCTTCGTCTCCTACCTCAGGCCGGAGGCGAAGTTCGCCTCGCTCGACGGGTTGATCGCGCAGATGAGGCTCGACTGCGCCGAGGCGCGGGCGGTGCTCACGGCGGTCGGACCGGGGACCGCCCTCGACCGGGCGCTCGCCGAGCTGCGGCCATGACCGAGATCCCGCAGGACGACCACGCCCGTCAGCAGACGATCGTACGCGGTATCGGCATCATGACCGTGGCGATGCTGATCGTGCCGACGATGGACGTGCTCGCCAAACTTCTGACCGCCGAGATGCCGGCGCTCGAGGTCGCCTTCGGCCGCTTCGTCGGCCAGTTGGTGGCGGCGGTGCTGGTGGGATCGGCCCTCGGCGAAGGCCGGCGGTTGGTGCCGCCGAAGCTTCTCGGCCACGTGTTGCGCTCGCTGTTCCTCGCCGCCACGTCGCTGATGTTCTTCTCGGCCCTGGCGACGATGCCGCTCACCGATGCGCTCGCCATCGCCTTCGCCGAACCGATGATCCTCACCGCGGCGTCGCCGTGGCTGCTCGGCGAGACGGTGGGATGGCGGCGGTGGGCGGCGTGCGGGGTCGGCTTCCTCGGCACGTTGATGATCATCCGACCGAGCTTCGAGCAGTTCGGGGCGACGGCGCTGTTGCCGCTCGGCGCCGCCTTCACCTTCGCCGGCTACCACGTGATGACGCGGCGGCTCGCCGGCGAGGGTAGTCTGGTGGCGGTACAGTTCGTCACCGGCGTGGTCGGTACGGTGGCGCTCGGCGTGGTCCTGGCCGCCACTGCGGCGGCGGGACTGCTCTCCCGGCCGCCGGTGATGCCGCAAGGTGCCTCCTGGGTGTGGTTCCTCGGCATCGGCGCGCTCTCCTTCCTCACCCACGGGATGATCGTGCGCGCCTTCGAATTCGCGCCCGCCGCGGTGCTCGCCCCCTTCGGCTACCTCGAGATCGTCTCGGCGACGATCCTCGGCTTCCTGGTGTTCGGCGACTTCCCCGACGGCCCGACCTGGGTCGGCATCGCCGTCATCGTCGGCTCCGGCCTCTACATCGTCCATCGCGAGCGCGTGCACGGGCGGTCGCGTGAGGTGCCACCGCTCGAGTGATACCGAGTTCACGAAGTTTCGACCTGTTCGAAACTTCGTGAACGAAGGCGGGCCCGAACGGGCGTCGGCCGGTCGGGCCGTGACGCCCATGGAATTCGGACGAGTCCGAATTCCATGGGCCAAGTATGACGCGGCGGCGACCGCGTCGGACCGACGAGCGTCACACCGGCTGGTCGTTCTCCGGCTTCGCCCACAGGCTGATGCCGGCGTCGACCGCGTGCCGGTCGATCTCGGCGAGCTCCTCGGGCGAAAAGGCGAGCCCACCGAGGGCGGCGACGTTCTCCTCGATCTGTCGGACGGAACTGGCGCCGATCAGCGCCGAGGTGACCCGCGGGTCGCGCAGCACCCAGGCGATCGCCATCTGAGCGAGGCTCTGACCGCGCCTTTCGGCGATCTTGGCCAGCGCCCGGGCGCGGGCGAGGTTCTCCTCCGACAGATGCGCCGGCCGGAGCGAGCCGCCGCCCGGCTTGTTGACGCGGGCATCGGCGGGCACGCCGGCGAGATACCTGTTCGTGAGCAGCCCCTGGGCCAGGGGCGTGAAGGCGATGACTCCGGCACCGACCTCCTCGGTGGCGTCGAGCAGACCGCGTTCGATCCAGCGATTGAACATGTTGTAGGAGGGCTGGTGGATGAGCAGCGGTGTGCCGCGCTCGGCGAGCAGCTTCGCCATCGCCCGCGTCTTGGTCGCCGAATAGGACGAGATGCCGACATAGAGCGCCTTGCCCTGGCGGACGATGTCGGCGAGCGCCGAGGCGGTCTCCTCGAGCGGCGTCGTGGCGTCGAAGCGGTGCGAATAGAAGATGTCGACGTAGTCGATCCCCATCCGCTTCAGGCTCTGGTCGCAACTCGCCATGACGTATTTGCGACCGCCGCCGCCCTGGCCGTAGGGGCCGGGCCACATGTCCCAGCCGGCCTTCGACGAGATGATCAACTCGTCACGATGGGCGGCGAAGTCCTCCTTCACCAGACGGCCGAAGTTGATCTCCGCGGAGCCGTAGGGCGGGCCGTAGTTGTTGGCGAGGTCGAAGTGGGTGATGCCGAGATCGAAGGCGCGGCGCAGGATGGCGCGCTGGGTCGCGATCGGGTCGACGTCGCCGAAATTGTGCCAGAGGCCGAGGGAAAGGGCCGGGAGGTCGAGACCGGAGCGGCCGCAGCGGCGGAAGGTGGCGCGCGCATAGCGATCGGCGGCGGGGACGTAGGACATGGACGGGCTCCGATGGCTGGTATGGTAGACGGATGAGACGACGTGGCGGTCGCAGATGCAAGCGGCTCGCCCCCGCCGCGCCGGCATGGGAGCCGTGCGTCGCCCGCCCGCCGGCAGGGGTCGAGATGCCCGAAAGGCGAGGTCGGCGGCGGCATTCCGCCCCTTCCGGTTCGCGGCGTCACCTGTTAGAAACAGCGCCCATGAGTTCTCGGACGGCCGATCCGGCGAGCTTTCTCGCCGCGCGCGCTTCGGTGACGCGAATTATCGGCCCGGCTCCGTGCGGTCGCGTCTGACGCCCTCCGCCGGATCCGGGGTACCTCCGCTCGCCCGATCGCGGGCTCGAGCGCGCCGAGCGAGCGGCGGCCCGACGGTCGCCTCTGTCGAATTCTCCCGATGTCGGATGCCGAGATGACCGCCGAACCCGTCGACTATTCCAAGACCCTGTACCTGCCCAAGACCGATTTCCCGATGCGCGCCGGCCTGCCGCAGCGCGAGCCGGAGATCCTGGCGAAGTGGGAGAAGGACGACCTCTATCGCGCCCAGCGGGCGAAGGCCGCGGGACGACCGAAGTTCGTCCTGCACGACGGCCCTCCCTACGCCAACGGCCACCTGCACATCGGCCACGCGCTGAACAAGATCCTCAAGGACGTGATCACCCGCCAGAAGCAGATGGAAGGGTTCGACTCTAACTACGTTCCGGGCTGGGACTGCCACGGCCTGCCGATCGAGTGGAAGATCGAGGAGAAGTATCGCGCCGCGGGCAAGAACAAGGACGAGGTGCCGATCAACGAGTTCCGCGCCGAGTGCCGCGCCTTCGCCGAGCACTGGGTCGGCGTGCAGTCGGCCGAGTTCCAGCGCCTCGGCGTCGTCGGCGATTTCCGTGATCCGTATCTCACCATGAGCTACGACGCCGAGGCGGTGATCGCGAACGAGATCCAGAAGTTCGCCACTTCCGGCCAGCTCTATCGCGGCTCCAAGCCGGTGATGTGGTCGGTGGTGGAGCGCACCGCTCTGGCCGAGGCCGAGGTCGAGTACCAGGACTACACGAGCGACACGATCTTCGTGAAGTTCCCGGTGGTCCCCGGAACTGTCGGTGTTGGACCCATGGTCGACGGTGGACCGGACGCGGCGAAAGCGGCTCTTGATGCACTCGAAAAGGCATCCGTCGTCATCTGGACGACGACGCCGTGGACGATCCCGGGCAACCGCGCGGTCTCCTATTCGAACCGCATCGCCTACGGCCTCTACCGCATCACCGCGACGCCGGAGGGCAATTGGGCCAAGTTGGGAGACCTGCTGATCCTCGCCGACAAGCTCGCCGACGAGGTGATGAAGGCCGCCAAGGTCGAGGCTTTCGAGAAGGTTTGCCCCGTATCCGCTGATCAGTTGGAGAACATCGCGCTCACCCATCCGCTCCACGGTCTCGGTGAGGGTTACAGGTTCGTCGTCCCCCTGCTCGACGGCGACCACGTCACCGACGATTCGGGCACCGGCTTCGTCCACACCGCGCCGGGCCACGGTCGTGAGGACTTCGAGATCTGGATGGCGAACGCGCGGCATCTCGAGGCGCGCAGCATCGACACCGAGATCCCCTTCACCGTCGACGACGCCGGCGTGCTCACCGAAGACGCGCCGGGGCTGACCGGCGCCGTCGTCATCACCGCCGACGGCGAGAAGGGCGACGCCAACGCCGCGGTCATCCGGGCGCTGATCGAGGCGAACGCGCTTCTGGCGCGCGGTCGGCTGAAGCATCAGTACCCGCACTCCTGGCGTTCCAAGAAGCCGGTGATCTTCCGCAACACGCCGCAGTGGTTCATCCACATGGACCGCGACATCGAAGGTCAGGGCGATACCCTGCGCGCCCGGGCGCTGCGCGCGATCGGCGAGACCACCTTCTATCCGGCCGCCGGTCAGAACCGGCTCACCGGCATGATCGCCAACCGCCCGGACTGGGTGGTGTCGCGTCAGCGCGCCTGGGGCGTGCCGATCGCGGTGTTCCGTCATGCCAAGACCCACGAACTGGCGCCGGGACCGCATTTCGCCGAGAACGACGAGCTGATGAAGCGCGTCCACGACGCCTTCGTCGCCCACGGTGCCGACGCTTGGTACGAGGCCGGTGCCAAGGAGCGTTTCCTCGGCGGGCTGGTCGACGATCTCGAGAACTGGGAACAGGTCACCGACATCCTCGACGTCTGGTTCGATTCGGGCTCGACCCACGCTTTCTGCCTGAGGAAGCGTCCCGACCTGAAGTGGCCGGCGGACATGTATCTCGAGGGCTCGGACCAGCATCGCGGCTGGTTCCATTCCTCGCTGCTCGAGAGCTGCGGCACCAACGGGCGGGCGCCCTACGACTCGGTGCTGACCCACGGCTTCGTCATGGCCGAAGACGGCCGTAAGATGTCGAAGTCACTCGGCAACATCGTCTCCCCCCAGGACGTCATCGCCCAGTCGGGTGCCGACATCCTGCGTCTGTGGGTGATGACCTCCGACTACGCCGACGACCTCCGGATCGGCCCGGAGATCCTCAAGACCAACGTCGAGGCCTATCGCAAGCTCCGCAACACCGTCCGCTGGATGCTCGGCACGCTCGCCCATCACGACGCGACGCTCGATCCGACGCTTTCGGAGATGCCGGAGCTCGAGCGGCTGATGCTGCATCGTCTCTTCGAGATCGGCGAGACGGTGAAGGCGGGCTATGCCGAGTACGACTTCAAGCGGGTGGTCGGGGCGATCATGAACTTCATGGTCGTCGATCTCTCGGCCTTCTACTTCGACGTCCGCAAGGATGCGCTCTACTGCGAGCCGCACTCGTCGGTGAAGCGGCGGGCGGCGCTCGCCGTGGTGGCGCAGCTCTTCGACGCTCTCGCCAAGTGGCTGGCGCCGATGCTGCCCTTCACCATGGAAGAGGCCTGGGGTCATGCCCATCCGGGCGCGCCCTCGATCCACCTCGAGCTCTTCCCCGAGCTGCCGAGCGCCTGGAAGAACGAGGCACTGGCGGCGAAGTGGGCCAAGGTTCGCGACGTCCGCCGGGTCGTCACCGGAGCGCTCGAGCTCGAACGCGCGGCGAAGCGCATCGGCTCCAGCCTCGAGGCGGCACCGATCGTCCATGTCACCGACGTCGACCTGATCGCCGCCCTCGACGGCGTCGATCTCGCCGAAGTGGCGATCACTTCGGCGGTCACGATCTCGACCGACGCGGCCCCCGAAGCCGCCTTCCGCCTCTACGACGTCACCGGCGTCGCGGTGGAACCGGTGAAGGCGGAGGGGCCGAAGTGCGCCCGCTCGTGGCGGATCGTGGCGGACGTGGGCTCGGATGCCGAATTCCCCGATGTCTCGGCGCGCGATGCGGCGGCGCTCCGGGAATGGCGGACGCGGGGCGGGGCGGCATGAGCCGGCTGTCGCCCTTCCGGCTCGGCCTGATCGTGACGGTCCTCGGACTTGTCGCCGATCAGGCCTCGAAACTGTGGCTGCTGCTCGAGGTGCGGCTCGAAGAGACCGGGCCGATCGCGCTCGCCCCCTTCGCCGAACTCAGGCTGATCTGGAACTACGGTATCTCCTACGGCTTCTTCCAGGCGCAGAGCGATCTCGGCCGCTGGGTGCTCGTCGCCTTCTCGGTGGCCGCGTCGGTGGCGTTGACGGTGTGGATGGCCAGGGTCGAGAGCCGGCTCCTCGCCGTCTCGCTCGGCCTCGTCGCCGGTGGGGCGATCGGCAATGCCATCGACCGGGCGTGGTGGGGGGCGGTGGTCGATTTCGCCCATCTGTTCCTGCCCGATCGGTCGCGCTCGTGGTACGTGTTCAACCTCGCCGACGTCTGGATCGTTGTCGGGGTCGCCGGGCTCCTGTATGACTCGCTCGTCTCCGGTCCCAAGGATGCCACAAAGTCCGGGTCTTCCTGAGGCGCGTAGGGCGGCGAAAGTGGTTTCGCCGCCGTGAGTGTGTTCGCATCGTGTGCACGGGCTCGCGACGTCCGCGTCCGGGCCGGCCGGGAGATCCAACTCCGTGACGACGAAGTTCTCGAAGACGGCGCCGAGCGCCCCCGCGGTTCTGCTCCTGGCGGCGCTTCTTTCCGGCTGCGCGAGTTCGACCGACGGCTTCGTCGAAGAGGGGTCGGACACCGGTGCGGTCGACACCAACCTGATGAAGGGCTTCATGGCCGGCCTCGGCGCCATCGATCCGCACGAGAAGCCGGTCGAGTATCGCCCGCGCGCGCCGCTGGTGGTGCCGCCGAAGCGCGAGTTGCGCGAACCGCTCGATCCGAACACGGCGACTCCGACGCGTTTCCCGCGCAATCCGGAGGACGTCGCGGAAGAGCAGCGCAACGCGGCGCTCGAGAAAGATGTCGACCCGTCGAAGAGTGGGCGCGTCATGACGCCGGAGGAATTGGCGCGCTACGCCATCCCCGGGGCCGGCCAGCAACGCATCTACGACGACAATCCCGGCCGCCGGTTGACGCCGGAGCAGATGGCAGGTCAGGCTCAGGTCAACGCCGAGGCGATCAAGCGGGCGGAGAACCCCGGCAATCGCCGCACCCTGATCGAGCCGCCGACCGAATATCGCAAGCCGTCGCCCAACGCGCCGGTCGCCGCGCCCGAGGAGAAATCCTCGTGGAAGCCGAAATGGTGGCCGCTCTGAGCGCGAAGGCGCGTCACGCCCCCCTTGGCAGTGGACCGAAAATCGCCATATCCGTCGGACACGAAGGTGGACGACGGGATCGTCGGCCCCGTCGTCGGGCGTCGTCGCATCGCGGAGCCGAAGCCGTGTCGGCTTCGGAGGGCGGGCGGTCGTCTCCCATCACTCTCGATTCCGGAGGATGAGCCGTTGCACCGTCGATCCGTCGTCTCAGAGCCACCGCGCTCACGCTCGGTGCGTCTCGTACTCGTCGCCGCCCTCGGTGCCTTCGCCTTCGCCACCCCGTCTCACGCTCAGACACCCGCGTCGGCGGCGGTACCGGCCGCGCCGGTGATCGGCGCCGCCGTCACCACCTTCACCCTGCCGAACGGTCTCACCGTCGTCGTCATCCCCGACCACCGGGCGCCGGTGGTGACCCACATGATCTGGTACAAGGCCGGATCGGCCGACGAACCACCGGGCCGGTCGGGGATCGCCCATTTCCTCGAACACCTGATGTTCAAAGGCACCAAGGCCAACCCGGACGGCATCTTCTCCAAGAAGGTGGCGGAGATCGGCGGTCAGGAGAACGCCTTCACCTCCTACGACTACACCGCCTACTACCAGCGGGTGGCCAAGGAGCATCTGCCCAAGATGATGGCGCTCGAGGCCGATCGGATGCAGAACCTCGCCTTCGACGCCAAGGTGGCGGAACCGGAACTGAAGGTCGTACTGGAGGAGCGCTCGATGCGCACCGACAACGACCCTTCGGCCCAGCTCGGCGAGGCGCTGGAGGCGGCGCTGCATCGCAATCACCCCTATCGGATTCCGGTGATCGGCTGGAAGCACGAGCTCGAGACGCTGACCGCTACCGACGCCTTCGCCTATTACGACCGCTTCTACACGCCGAACAACGCCGTCCTGGTGGTCGCCGGCGATGTCGAGGAGAAGACGGTGCGTGATCTCGCCCTCGACACCTACGGCCGGGTGCCGCGCCGGGCGGAACCGGGCGAGCGCAAACGGCCACGAGATCCGGCGATCGAAGGTGTGACACGCCTCGTCACCCTCGCCGACGAACGGGTGTCGCAGCCGTCGTGGCGGCGGGTCTATCTGGTGCCGTCGGAGCGCACCGCTCGTCCGGGAGAGAGCGAGGCGCTCGACATCCTCGCCGACGTGCTCGGCGGCGGTTCCAGCAGCCGGCTCTACCGCACACTCGTCGCCGAGAAGGGCCTCGCCGCCAGTGCCGGCGCCTACTATCGCTCCGGCTCGCACGACGACGGCACGGTGATGGTCTACGCCACGCCGCGCGACGGGGTGAGCCTCGAGGATCTCGGCCGCGCCGTCGACGAGGTCGTCACCGCCTTCGCCGCCGAAGGACCGACGACGGAAGAGATCGACCGTGCCGCCAAGAAGGTGCAGGCCGAGGCGATCCGATCGCAGGACAGCCAGGCGTCGCTCGCCCGTATCTTCGGGCAGGCGCTGGCGACCGGCGGGACGATCGAAGACGTCCGCACCTGGCCGGCACGCATCCGCAAGGTGAGCCGCGACGAGGTCAAGGCCGCCGCCGTCACCTGGCTCACCGTCGACCGCTCCGCCACCGGTCTCCTCAAGTCGGCGCCGTCGACCGGCAGGACGGTGAGCAAGCGTCCGATGCCGTTCGACCCCGGGTCTTCCGGTCACATCCGCCTCCACGAAGAGGCGTCGATGCCGGAACTGCCGCCCGCCTCCCGTTTCTGACGCCCGCGAGGTTCGCTCCCCATGTCCGTCGCCACTCTCGACGCCATCGTTCGTCTGCCGCGGCGACCGCTCGCCGCTCTTGCGCGCTTCGCCGTCGCCGTCGTCGTCGTGACCCTGGCCCTCGCCGAACCGGCCGGTGCGACGCAGATTCAGCGGGTGGTCAGCCCGTCGGGGATCGAGGCGTGGCTGGTCGAGGAGCACGCGGTGCCGCTGATCGCGGTCGACTTCGCCTTCCTCGGCGGCTCCACCCAGGACCCGCTCGGCAAGGAGGGGGCGGCCGACCTCCTGTCGACGCTGCTCGACGAGGGTGCCGGCGATCTCTCCTCGGAGCAGTTCCAGGCAAAACTCGACGACCTTTCGGTGCAGGTGACCTTCCGCGACGGGCGCGACCGCTTCGAGGGCGAGATGAAGACCCTGAGCGAAAACCGTGACGCCGCCTTCGATCTGCTCGCCCTGGCACTCAACGTGCCGCGCTTCGATGGCGAGGCGGTGGAGCGGATGCGGGCGCAGTCGATCGCGGTGCGACGGCGGGCCGAGAAGGACCCCGAGTCGATCGCCGGTCGACTGTTCTCGAAGACGGTGTTCCCCGACCACCCCTACGGACGGCCGGCGGACGGCACCGTCGCGAGTGTCTCCAAGGTGACGATCGACGACATCAAGGAGCTGAAGTCGAAGATCTTCACCCGCAAGGGCCTGAAGATCGCGGTGGTCGGCGACATCGATGCGGCGACGCTGGGGCCGCTGCTCGACCGGGTCTTCGCGAAACTGCCGGCGGAGGGCAAGCTCGCACCGGTCGCCGAGACCAAGCCGGTCGCCGGCGGCACGGTGCGGGAGACGGCGCCGATCCCACAAGCGGTGGTGCGCTTCGGCGGCATCGGCCTCAAGCGCGACGATCCCGATTTCGTCGCGGCCTATGTGATGAACCACATCCTCGGTGGCGGAACCTTCTCGTCTTGGCTCTACCGCGAGGTGCGTGAGAAGAAGGGGCTGGCCTATTCGGTCTCCACCGGACTGTCGCCGATGATGCACGCCGGCCTCTTCGTCGGTTCTGTCGGGACCCGCGCCGACAAGGTCGACGAGAGTCTCGCCATCATCCGGGCCGAGGTCGCGAGGATGCGTGACCAGGGGCCGAGCGAGACGGAACTCTCCGAGGCCAAGGCCTATCTCGTCGGCAGTTATCCGCTGCGTTTCGACACCTCCGACAAGATCGCCGGTTCACTGCTCGCCATCCAGGTCGACGAGCTCGGCATCGACTACATCGACAAGCGCAATTCGCTGATCGAGAAGGTCACCATCGACGACATCCGCCGGGTGGCCAAGCGGCTGTTCGCCGCCGAGCCGACGGTGGTGGCGGTGGGCCCGAAGGCGGAGTGACGACGGGCCTCCCCGCTCACTCCAGGAGATCGGCCAGCGCCAGGGCCATCACCTTGGTCGCCTTCTTCAGGTCGTCGAGCGGCAGGCGCTCGTCGGCGCGGTGGGCGTTGGCCTCGGTGATGGTGCACGGGCCGGCGCCGTAGAGGACGATGGGGATGCCGGCGTCCGAGTAGTGGCGGGCGTCGGTGTAGAGCGGCACGCCGTTGACCCCGACCGGTACGCCGAAGACCTCCGTGGCGCGCTTCGCGATCGCCTCGGAGAGCTTCTCGGAGCCGGCGAGCGGGGTCAGCGGGCGGGCGAGCAGGATGCGCTTCACACCGGCGCGGGCCGCGGGATAGGCACGCATCGCGCCCTCGACCAGGGCGACGAGCTCGGCCTCCACCGCCTCCGGCACCTCCTCCGGGATCATCCGGCGGTCGAGACGCAGCGTCACCTTGTCGGGGACGACGTTGGTGTTGATGCCGCCGGAGATCAGACCCACCGTGAGCTGGGGCGAGCCGATGCCGGGCGTGGCCGAGACCTTGGCAACGAGCGACTTGCGGAAGGCGTAGAGGGCGTTCAAGACGCCGGTCGCCGCCTCCAGCGCATCGACGCCGGTGAAGGGCATGGCGGCGTGGGCGGAGCGGCCCTCGACGGTGATCTCGAGATGCAGGCAGCCGTTGTGGGCGTTGACGACGGCGTAGGAGAAGCCGGCGGCGATCGCCAGATCGGGCTTCACGATCCCCTCGTCGAGCAGCCACTTCGGGCCGATCTCGCCGCCGGCCTCCTCGTCCCAGGTGCCGTGCAGCTCGAGCGTACCGTTCAGCGCCACGCCGGCCTTCTCGAGAGCCAGGATGGCGAAGGCGTAGGTGGCGAAGTCGGACTTCGACACGGCGACGCCGCGGCCGTACATCCAGCCGTCGCGGATCTCGGCGCCGTAGGGGTCGGCGGTCCAACCCTCGCCGGGAGGCACGACGTCGCCGTGGATGTTGAGGGCGATCACCGGGCCGCCCGAACCGTAGGTGCGCCGCGCCACGATGTTGGTGGCGGTCTTCATGCCCGCCGCCTTCACCACCGCCTCCGGTACCGGATGGCGCGACACGACGAAGCCGAGCTTCTCGAGCAGGCCGGCGGTGACCTCGGCGTGCGGCGCGCAGTCGCCCGGCGGATTGTCGGAGGGTACCTTCACCAGCTCGGCGAGGAAGGCGACCTCCTCGTCGAAGCGGGCGTCGACGAGAGTCGAGATGCGAGCGGAGAGTGCGGTCATCGGGCGGTTTCCGTGAGGGTTGGCTTTTCGTGGGCGCAGCGGCCGGCGATCCAGGTGGAGCGCACGGCACGTTCGTCGCCGAGGATGGCGAGGGCGAAGAGGAGATCCTCGAGGCTCTCGGAGAGGTCGTCGCGGTCGGCGAGCACCGGCGTGGCGCGCGGGTCGATCACCACCATGTCGGCGAAGCGGCCGGGCTCGAGCGCGCCGATCTCGGCGTCGAGGCCGAGGGCGCGGGCGTTGCCGAGGGTGGCGATGAAGAAGGCGCGGGTGGCGTCGAGTTCGGCGCCGGCGAGGCGGGCGACCTCGATGGCGCGGCCCTGGGTCGCCAGCATCGACCACGAGGTGCCGCCGCCGATGTCGGTGGCGAGCCCGAGCCGCACCGGCCGATCGGGGTGGGAGAGCCGGCCGATGTCGAACAGGCCGGAACCGAGGAAGCAGTTCGAGGTCGGGCAATGCACCGCCACCGAGCCGGTCTCGGAGAGGCGCGTGCATTCGGCGTCGTCGAGGTGGATGGCGTGGCCGAAGAGCGAGCGGGGCCCGAGCAGACCGAAGCGGTCGTAGACGTCGGTGTAGCTCGCGGCGCGCGGGAACAGCGCCCTCACCGTCTCGATCTCGCGGGCGCTCTCCGAGAGGTGGGTCTGCATCAGGCAGGTCGGGTGTGCGCGCAGCAACTCGCCGGCGAGCCGCAGTTGCGTCTCGGTCGAGGTCACGGCGAAGCGCGGCGTCACGGCGTAGCACGCCCGGCCGCGGCCGTGCCACCGGCCGATGAGCGCGGCGCTCTCGGCGATCCCGGATTCCGGATCGTCGCGCAGGGTCTCCGGACAGGCACGGTCCATCAGCGTCTTGCCGGTGGCGAGCGCCATGCCGCGCTTCTCGGCGGCGGCGAAGAGGGCGTCACAGGCCACCGCGTGGGATGACGAATAGACCGCGGCGCTGGTGGTACCGTTCTCGATCAGGCGATCGAGGAAGATCTCGGCACTCGTCTCCGCATGTATGCGGTCCGCATAACGTGCTTCCTCGCGAAAGGTGAAACGTTCCAACCATTCGAGCAGGTCACGGCCGGGCGCGGCGAGCATGCGCCACTGCGGGAAGTGGACGTGGGTGTCGACGAAGCCGGCGGTGAGCAGGGCGCGGCCGTGGTCGACGGTGGCGGTGGGGTGGAACATCTCGGGGAGATGCGCGGCCTCGCCGGCCCAGGCGATGCGTCCGTCGGCACCGACGACGACGGCACCGCGTTCGCGGAAGACCACCGCCCTCGATCCGGAGATCGCCGGGTCGTCGCGGAAGGACAGCGTGCGGGCGAGATGGACCGTGGTCATGTCCCCCGCCCTTTCGCCAGATCGAGGATGGTCCGGGTGAGCGCCTCGACGCCGAGGCCGATGTCCTCGGGCGACGACCATTCCTTCGGATTGTGCGAGATGCCGTCCTTCGAGCGGACGAAGAGCATGGCCGCGGGGAAGGACCGCGCCATCGCCATGGCGTCGTGGCCGGCGCCCGACGGCAGCAGCCTGACGTCGAGGCCGAGCGAGCCGACCGAGCGGGCGAAAGCGGCCTGCAGTGCCTCGTCCATCGGGCAGGTCGGCACGTCGATGTGGCGGGTGAGCTCGAACCGCAGGCCGCGGCGGTCGGCGATGCGTTCGGCCTCGTAGCGGATGCGATCGATGGCGACGAGGCGGGGTGCGTCGGCGCCGGCTCGGATGTCGAGGGTCGCCTCGATGCGGCCGGGCACGGTGTTGCCGGCGCCGGGCTTGACGTCGACCCGGCCGACGGTGGCGACGAGACCGTTGGTGCCCTGGCGGCCGACCCGTTCGACGGTGAGCGCGATCTCGGCGAGGCCGGTCAATGCGTCGTGGCGCAGATCCATCGGCACGGTGCCGGCATGGCCGGCGACGCCGTCGAGCGAGAAGGTGAACCGTGACTGGCCGGCGATCGAGGTGACGACGCCGAGCGGCATGTTCCAATGTTCGAGCAGCGGACCCTGCTCGATGTGGATCTCGAGCCAGCCGACGACGCCCGCGGGATCGATGCGCGCCGCTTCGATCGCGCTCGCGTCGCAGCCGAAGGCGGCGAGCGCCTCGCCGAGCGACACGCCTTTGCGGTCGCGCACCTCGAGCCACTCGCGGCGATAGGTGCCGGTGACGGCCGAAGACGAGGAGAGCGCGGTGGGGAACCGCACCCCCTCCTCGTCGCCGAAGGCGAGGATCTCGACGGCGAAAGGGAGTCTTTCGCCGCGCGCTTCGATCTCCTCGATCGCCAGAATACCGGCGATCACCCCGAGGCAGCCATCGAGCTTGCCGGCGTCGATCACCGTGTCGATGTGGGAGCCGACGAGCAGCGTCGGCGCGGTTTCGGGGGTGATGTCGGCCTCGCGGCGACCGCGCAGGGTGGCGACGGCGTCGACCGTCGTCGCCATGCCGCGTTCGCGCATCCAGGCGCCGACCAGATCGATGGCGCGGGCGTGGGCGGGCGACAGATAGGTGCGGTTCACCTGCCCCGGCGTGTCGGTGACCGACGCCAGTTCGTCGAGGAGCGTCTGGGCGCGATCACCGAGCACACGAGCTTCGGCGGCGGTGAGCGGGGCGGATGCGGAGCGGGCGGGCATCGTCACGGTGCGACGCGGTCCTCCAGGCGGAAGCGGAAGATGCGGGCGATCTGGGCGAGCGCGGTCTCGAACTCCGTCGCGGCGTCGTTCGGCAGACGGGCCGCGAAGGCGTCGAGGATCATCGTCTTGGTCGCCCCCTTCACCGCGAAGATGAACGGGAACCCGAACCGATCGCGATAGCGGGTGTTGAGATCGGTAAATCGGGCGTACTCGGCTTCCGTCAAGCTGTCGAGCCCGACACCGGCCTGCTCGCGCCGGGAATCCTCGGCCATCGCCCCGGCGCGGGCGGCCTTGCCGGCCAAGTCGGGATGCGCCCGTATGAGTGCGAGTCGCATATCCGGAGGTGCCGCGGCGACGGCGTCGGCGAAGGCGGTGATCATCGCCTCGCGCGTCGCGTAGGGCCGAGTGCGTGCGGCGGCTTCCGCCACCCAGGGCGAATGCTCGGCGACGTCGCCGAAACGGGCGACGAAATCGGCGGGCACGAGCGCGTTGACCGCGGCGATGTCGAGCATCACGCCCTCCCCTCAGTGCGCCGCGATCCAGGCGGCGAGTTTCGCCCGGTCTTCGGCGGTGAAGCCGGTCTCGTTGCCGAGCGGCATGGCGTCGGTGTCGACGGCCTGAGCCTTCACCAGCGGTGCGTAGCGGGCGAGGTCGGCGACGGTTTCGAGCGTCACGCCCTTCGGTGCCTCCGAGAAGCTCTCGTGGCGCGGCTTGGCGGCGTGGCACATGGTGCAGTGCCTGGCGGTCAGCGTCAGGATCTCGGCGTCGGAGACGGCGGGGCCGCTCACGGCCGCGGTCTTGGGCAGCGTGAGAACCAGCGCGGCGACGAGACCGATCGCGGCGATGCCGGGGGCCCAGAGGATCTTGCCGATCGGATCGCCGGCCTCGTGGCGGACGATGAAGTGGCGGATCGGTCCGCCGACCACCAGGATCAGCGCCACCACCAGCCAGCTCTGCGGATGGTTGGTCAACACCGGATAGTGGTTCGACACCATCATCAGGAGGACCGGGAGGGTCAGATAGGTGTTGTGCACCGAGCGCTGCTTGGCGATCACCCCGAGGCGACCGTCCGGGGCCTCCCCGGCGATCAACTGGCCGACCATGATCTTCTGATTGGGAATGATCACCCGGAAGACGTTGGCGGCCATGATGGTGCCGACGAAGGCACCGACGTGGATGAAGGCGCCGCGGCCGGAATAGACGTGAGTGTAGCCCCAGGCGGCGCCGACGATCAGGGCGAAGACGACCGCGGCGAGCGCCAGCGGCTTCTCACCCAGGACCGAGCGGCACAGGCGGTCGTAGATCAACCAACCGGCCGTGAGCGAGGCGATGGAGATGGCGATCGCAGCCCAGGGCTCCAGCGACATCAGCTTGGGGTCGATCAGATAGGCGCGCGCGCTCCACCAATACTGCACCGCCATCAGCACGATGCCGGAGACGAAGGTGAGGTAGGCGTCCCACTTGTACCAGATGAGGTCCTCGGGCAGGCGCGGCGGGGCGACCATGTACTTGTCGACATGGTAGAAGCCGCCGCCGTGGACGAGCCACGAGGTGCCGAGCCCGGTCGGCGGCGTCTCCGGTCGCTTCCGGAACGACACGTCGAGGGCGATGAAGGCGAAGGAGGTGCCGATCCAGCCGATGCCCACGACGAGGTGGAACCAGCGGGTGAGGATGTTCAGCCAGTCGGCGGCATAGGCGAGCATCGGGATCTCCTCGTGCGAAGGGCGGAGCGTCGGCCCCGCCCTCCCTGTCGGTCGCGTGCGGTACGTGTGCTTCTCAGCAAACCTCGTGCCGCTCGGGTCTCGTCACTGCGGCAGCTTGTCGTCGATGCCCTTGATGTACCAGTTCATCGACAGGATGGCGCCGTCGTCGAGGTTCTCGACCACAGAGCCGTCCTGCTTGGTGATCTTGCCGCCGAAGGGCTTCAGCGTGCCGGCCTTGATCGCCGCGGCGGTCTTCTCGGCCATCGCCTTGACGTCGTCGGGGACGTTCTTGATCGGCGGCAGGACCACCGCGTCCTCCTTCATGCCGTCCCAGGTGTCGATCGCCTTCCACTTACCGTCGAGGGCGGCCTTCACCCGGCCGATGTAATAGTGCGACCAGTCGTCGACGATGGCGGTGATCTGCGCCTTGGGGGCGAACTTGTCCATGTCGGAGGACTGGCCGAAGCCGAGGATGCCCTTCTCCTGGGCCACCTGCAGTGCCGCGGTGGAGTCGGTGTGCTGGGTCAGGATGTCGGCGCCCTGACCGATCAGCACCTTGGCCGCGTCGGCTTCCTTGCCCGGGTCGTACCAGGAGTTCACCCAGACGATCTTTACCTTGACGTTGGGGTTGACCGACTGAGCGCCGAGCATGAAGGCGTTGATGCCGGAGACGACCTCGGGGATCGGGAAGGAGA
>ERZ1645192.941-NODE-941-length-24591-cov-10.217965_pt1 | contig 24591 bp, 18 predicted proteins | sample MGYA00575354_ERZ1645192 | MGnify/ENA primary metagenome ERZ1645192 (study PRJEB40844, sample SAMN11349763) | freshwater sediment metagenome | isolation source: river sediment | host: Sediment | place: India: Faizupur Khadar , New Delhi | collected 2017-02-21 ... | reverse complement strand
GTCCTCCGCGTCGATGCGCTCCTGCAGCCACTTGCGCAGCTCCTGCTCGCGGTTGTCGCAGGACTCGACCGTCAGTTGATGCTCGTCCAGCGCCTGCGAACGCCAGGCGTCCAGACGCTCGATCTGCGCCTCGGTCAGCGGCGCATCGGCCCAAACCGAGCGGGCCTGATCACGCAGCGTTTGCGCCGCCTCTTGCTTGGTGGCTACCGCCGAGCGCTTGTCGCGCGCCGCGTCGCGCTGGCGTTCCACCTCCGTGAGCCGCGCTTGCGCCGCCTTGAGCTGGCGACCCAGCTCTTGCAGCGTGTCGGAGGCGGCCTCCAACGTCGCACATTCCTCGGTGAGCGCGGCTATCTGGCGGGCCAGACTCATCCAGTCGATATCCGCAAAGCGCGTGACCTCCTCCAGCTTGCTGAGTGCATCCAGTCGGCCCCGCAGTTCGTTGCGCTCCTGCTGGATCTCGCCGATGCGCTGCCCCAGCGTGGCGAGTCTTGCCTCCAGACGGTCCCGCTGGTCGCGCAGGGCGCGCAGCTTGTCGGCATTGCTCCAGCCGAGCACGTAACGGCTGCGGTCGTCGATACGGCTGCGGTCGTCCTTCTCGTGGCGCCCGCTCGGCTCCTTGATCTGCCCGGCGCGGGTGATGGCGCGCTCCTCGCGGCGAAACTGCTCGCCCGTATCGCAGCAGGCCACATCGAAGCGCTGGCGCAGCTCCTGCTCCAGCCACTCGTAGTGCGGCGAATCCGGCTTGATGACGAGCTTGCGCACCAAGGACTGCGGATGCAGGCCCGCGCCCGGCTGGGCCTTGCGCGGCCGCACGCGGAAGTACACCAGCCGCGCGCCCAGGTGCTGACGGTCCACCCAGTCGGCGACGGCTCGGTAGTGCGTGTCCGGCACCAGCAGCGCGAGGCCGAAGCCGCGCAGCAGCCGCTCGGCGGCGCCTTGCCACTCCCGCTCGTCCTCGCGCACCTGGATCAGCTCGCCGGCGAAGGGCAGTTCGTCCTCGCCGATCGCCAGCGCCGAACACAACCCGTCGCGGATGCGGACCTGGGCGGCGTCGATGTTGCTCCGGCGCCGCTCAAGACTTTCGATCTCCTCGGTCAGGGCGGCGTGCTCTTCGCGCCCCTTGCGTAAGGCGAAGTCCTCCTCGCGTTCGCGGTTGTCGAGGTCGGCGATGCGCTCGCGCAGGCCTTCGGCGCGCTGGGCGATGCCCTGCTGCTGGGCGAGAAAGGCGGTTTCATCGGCTGGCGGCGGCTCGTCGATGCGCGCGAGCAGCGCTGTGTGGCGGTCGGCGCGCTGCTGGCGCTGGTGCTTCTCCTGCTCCAGACGGCGAATTTCCGCCGCCAACTCCTCCAGGCGGTCGCCGCCGTTGTCGCGCAGGGCCCGCTCCAGGCGACCGACCTCGACGCGTTCGGCCTCGCGCTGCGCGTCCAGGCGCTCGATCTGGGCATCGAGCCGGGCCGCATCCTGCGCCAGCAGGCCAAGGCGGCGCTCCAGCAGCTCACCCTTGAGCCGCGCGAAGTAGGGCCGCAGCGCCTCGCGCCCGTCGCGCCAGTTCTCGATTTCGGCCACCAGCGCCTGGTGGCGCTGACCGTCCTCGACCAGCGGCGTCAGCAACGCGACCTGGCGCTTGGCCTTGAGCACCGCCTGATGGGCGCGGTCGAGGTCATCGAAGTGGCGGATCAGCGCCTCGATGCGGCTGGCGACGTCGAAGGGCTCCAGCATGTGGCTGCGCACGAAGTCGGTGAGGTTGCCCACCGACTTCATCGACACCGTCTGGTGGAACAGCTCCAGCGCCTGCTCGTGCTCGATGCCGAAGCGGCGGCGGAACCAGGCGCCATAGGGCGGGAAGCTGTCGAACAGCTCGCAGCCCGAACTGCGCAGCTTCTTGCGCAGCGCGGCGATGTCGCTGCCGAAGCCGCTGAAATCCTCGGTGATGGTCAGTGCCCGCTCGGCGGCCACCAACAACCGCGCCGGCTGGCCCTGCGGGTCCTTCAGCCAGAACACCTGGGCCAGCGTCACCGCCTGGTCGTAGCCCTCGTTGCGGAACACGCCGAGGATGACCGAGTAGCTCGACGCGTCGCGCAGCGCCACCGGTTTGGCGCTGCCCGTCACCTCGTTGCGCTCGCTCTTGTAGTGGCCGAGCACGTAGGAGCGCAGCGAGCGCTCGCGGGCATCCGCCCCGGCCGCCTTGTTGTAGGCCACGCGCTGCGCCGGCACCAGCAAGGTGGTGAGGGCGTCCACCAGTGTCGACTTGCCCGAACCGATGTCGCCGGTGAGCAGGCCGTTGCGGCCGTCGAGCGGCAGCCGCCAGACGCGCTGGTCGAAGGTGCCCCAGTTCAGCACCTCCAGCCGCTGCAACCGAAAGCCGACGCGGCTGTCGTCGGCCACGAAGTCGAGCGCGAGATTGGGCGCCTCAGCCATCGGCCGCCTCCGGGTCCGGCGCCGCGCCGGACAGCGCGGTGCGATACGTTTCCAGACGGGTGTCGAAGTCGGCCAGCCACTGCGCGTCCACGAAGGCCTTGAGGATGCGCCGCACCTCGTAGTGGCCTCGGTCTTGTGCACTGCCGGCCGCGGGCTTGAGTCGGCGCATAAAGCCCAGCTCGACCACCCTGGCGACGGTCGCGTCCACCTGATCCACGAGCCGGGCCTCGTTGCTCCCCTCGGGCAGGAACACCCGCATCAGCTCCACGATCTCGTCGCGCGCGAGCACCAGCCGCGTGTCGCCGCCGGCGGCGTCGAACTCGGCCAGGCGCTTGCGCAGCAGCGCCAGCATCAGACTCGCCGGGTAGGAGAGCGGCCGGCGCGCGACCAGCCGCGGCAGGCGCGGCGCGCCCTCTGGTTCGTCCGCGTCCGGGCGGCTCTTCAGGAAGGCGTAGCCCTCGGCCTCGTCCAGCATCAGGTCGAGCAGCAGCACGGCGGCCTGTTCGCGCACCCGCGCCTGCAGGCGCAGCAGGCCCGCCCACAGCCGCTCGTCGTCGTCGCGGTAGAGCACGCCCTTGAGCAGCTGCACCATCAGTTGCGACAGCTCGGGCACAGCGGGTGGCGCGCTGGGCTCGATCGAGTCGTCGTTCTCGTGCAGCCTGTCGTTCATCGGCTTGTCGTCACCCATGGTGTGTCAGCGCGTGAAGATCACACGCGGCAGACGCGCCTCGCGTGTCACGGCCTCGCCCGCTGCGTTCTCGGCCTGCCAGCGGATCGGCTCTTCAACGGCTTCATCGACCAAGGCGCGCAGGCCCTGCGGCGCGTCGCCGCCATCGCCGGCGTGGGCCAGCTCCAGCCAGGCCACCAGCTCGGCCAGGCCCTGCTGCAAGGGCTCGGCATCCAGCAACTCGCGCAGCGTGATCTGCGGTTGGTGGCGCAGTGCATGCTGCACCGCCGAGCGCAGGCGCGCCTTGTCCACCACGATCTGCTCGAACAGCCGCGCGGTGTCGATGTCGTCCGCGCCGGCTTCGAGTGTCACCTCTGCCAGGCGCGGCCTCACCGTGGGCGTGTACAGCGGCCGCTCCAGCGGCAGCGCGATGTCCGCACCCATGGCGTCGATCTGCATCACCGCACCGCCGGGCGCCGCCCCGCGCAGCGCGAGTGCTTTGCTCTCGATGCCGCGCAGCAGCTCCAGGATGCGGCGGTTCTCCACGAAGGCCCGGTCGTCCAGGAAGCGGCGCAACTGCTGCGACAGCTGCGCCACGGTGCGCTGCGTGTGTTCGCCGGCCTCCAGCCAGTCGTGGTGCACGCGGCGGGTGCGCGGCTCGGGATTCAGCGCCGCCACCGCCGGCAGCGCCAGCACCTGGTCGAGCCGCCCGGACAGCGCCTCCTGCCGCCGACTGGACATCAGAAAGTCCCAGAACGCGCGGAAGCTGCGGCCCTGGTCGGAGTCGCCGATGGCGTCGCGCTCGCCCATGATCTCATCGAGCAGCGCGCCCTTGCTGCCCGCCCACAGCGCGATCTTCTCGCGCACCCGGCGGTCCAGCTGGCGAAAGTTGTGCTCCACCTCGCGGAAATCGGCCAGCAGCTCGCGCGCCAGTTGCTGGAACTGCAGGAAGCGCTCGCGGACCGCCGTGTCGTCCAGCAGCGGTGCGTCACCGGCCAGCACGCGGGCGATCTCGGCGTCGAGCGCGTCGCGTCTTTGCCGCAACTCCTCGACCCGCTTGATGGGGTCGGCCTCGGTGCCGGCGCCGATCTGCTCCAGCAGCGCGAACAGCGTCAGCAGACGCGACTCGGTGCCGACGAAGGGGCGCTCGGTCAGCGACCCCAGCCAGGCGATGGCCTTCTCGGTGGCGGGCGTCAGGTCGAACTGCGCCTCGTCGGTGCCCGGCTGGTAGAACTTGCGCAGCCAGCCCTTGTCCGGCGCGCACCAGTCGTTGAGGTACTCCGAAGCACCTTTCGGGTAAGCATCCGCTCCGAGCTGCTCGCGCAAGGCGAACAGTTCATCCTCCAGCGCCTCGGCAAGATCGGCCTCGGGCATCACCCGCACGTTCGGCGCCACGAACACCCGGCGCAGAAAGCTCGCCACCAGCGGCGCGTGCGGTGACGCCAGCAGCCGCCAGGCGGGATGGCGGTCGCGCAGGGTGGTAAGGGTGGTGTGGTCCATGGCTGGGCGTTATTGATCCGGCCAGATGAAGTTTGAAGTTTCAAGCCGCATATTTGACGGGCGGGTCTTGGAAGTAGGACATGACTCGATCCGGGTTTTGCTCAAGTTGGGTCATGTGCTCGGTTGCGGCGGTTTTCAGCTTGGCCTTGGTGCGCGCCGGCACCTTTGATCCGATGGCCTGTTTGAGGTCAGCGTTGAGCCACTCCTCCGGATTCAGTTCGGGGCTGTAGCTGGACAGGCAGAACAGTTCGATCTTGTCTTTCCACTCAGCAGCCCAGGCCTTGACCGGCTTGCTGGACCCGCAGGTTGTCCAGAATCCGGAATACCTTCCTGCCCAGTCTCCTTGGTCAAGGCTTCCAGGAACTCAATCAGCTTGTCCGAGTTGAACGCCTGATCAATGATCATCCAGCGCGTCTTGCCTTGGTTGGTGACGGTGGCAATCATCGACAGCTTCTGGCGCGTGCTACCCACTGCACAGGCCACGGGCGTCTTCCCTGCCGGTACGTCACTGCGTCCGCGTACATCGGTGTTGACCAGGGCGGTTTCATCGCCCCAGTGAATCTCCGCCCCTTCGGCCTTGGCGCGCTGCTCAATCTCGGGGTATTGCTCATCCAGCCAGGCCTGCACGCTTCCGGACGTTGCTCGTAGGCCTTCGGCTTTGCGGCGTTGAAGCCCCAGCGGGCCAGGCAGTTGTCCACGCCGCGCATCCTCGGGCAGGACAGTCCCACCAACTCGACAATCCGCATCACGCCTATCCCTTTGCAATGCAGCCGAACAACTTGTTTGCGTCGCTCGTGCAATCGCTCCAACGTCTGAAATCTTGCATCTTCTTTTGTCCATTCAACCCCTTGGGGGCAGAGGCCATGAATCAATCTTAATCATGCTGGATCAATAGAAGGACTTGAATTGGCGGAGAGGGAGGGATTCGAACCCTCGGTGCCCGCAAAGGCACAACGGTTTTCGAGACCGCCCCGTTCGGCCGCTCTGGCACCTCTCCGAAAACGTTCGCTCACGGCGCCGGGGAGACGCCGCAGCTTCAATCGATGCTGACTCCGAGACGCTGTGCCACCTCGTGGTAGGACTCGACCACGCCACCCAGGTTCTGGCGGAAGCGGTCCTTGTCGAGCTTGCGCCGCGTCTGCCGGTCCCACAGCCGGCAGCCGTCGGCGGTGAACTCATCGCCCAGCAGCATCTGCTCGCCAAACAGGCCGAACTCCAGCTTGAAGTCGACCAGCAGCATGTCGCCGGCGAGGAACAGCGGCTTCAGGATGTCGTTCACCGCGAACGACAGCGCCTTCATCCGCTCGACCTGTTCGGGCGTGGCCCAGCCGAATGCGCGGATGTGGTATTCATTGACCATCGGGTCGCCCAGCGCGTCGTTCTTCAGAAAGAATTCGAAGGTCGGCGGGTCGAGGTCGATGCCCTCGGTCACGCCAAGACGACGGCAGAGGCTGCCGGCGGCGATGTTGCGCACGACGCACTCCACCGGAATCATCTTCAGCCGTCTGACCAGCGATTCGGTGTCGCTGAGCAGCCGGTCGAAGTGGGTCGGAATGCCGGCGGCGGCCAGCTTCTGCATGATGAAGGCGTTGAACAGGTTGTTGACCTTGCCCTTGCCGGCCAGTTGTTCGATCTTCTTGCCGTCGAACGCGCTGGTGTCGTCGCGGAACAGCATGATCAGCCGCTGTGCGTCGTCGGTCTCAAAGACCGATTTGGCCTTGCCGGAGTAAAGTTCTTTGCCGCGCTGCATCACGCCCCTCGGGCGGTTGGGTGATCGAAGGGCGGCATTATAGCCGCTGAAACAGTTGCCGCCACCTCAATCCCGCCTGCTGGTCGGCGATTTCGACCAGCTCCTCGTCGCAATGCATCACCCTCGCCAGCGCGCTGCGCGCCAGCTCCGGCCGGTTGTTGGCCTCGCTCAGGTGGGCCGCCACCAGATGTTGCAGCCAGCGGTGGTCGATTGCAGCCAGAAAACCGGCGGCCTGACCATTGCTGAGATGGCCATGCAACCCCATCACCCGCCGTTTGAGCGAGGGTGGATAGCTGCCCTCGCTCAGCAGTTGCAGATCGTGGTTGCACTCCAGCATCAGGGCATGGCAGCCGCTGAAGTGCTCGACCATCGCTGCGGTGCAGGAGCCGACATCGGTCAGCAGGCCAAACTTCAGCGCTCCGTCGCTGAAGGTGTACTGGCACGGCTCGGCGGCATCGTGCGGCACCGAAAGTGGAGCGATCTCGATGCCGCCGATGGCGAAGGGCCGACTGGCATCGAGCGGATGCTGGGTCACATCCGACGAAAAGGCGGCGGCCCGCAGGGTGCCCGGGGTGGCATGGACCGCGATGCCATGGGTCGCCGCCAGCCGCTCGACGCCACGCAGGTGGTCGCCATGCTCGTGGGTGACCAGGATGGCGCTGATCTGCGACGGCGCCAGCCCCAGCCGGGCCAGCCGCCGTTCGGTCTCACGCAGCGAGAAGCCGCAATCGACCATCAGGCAGGTGTCGCCGGCCGCCACCAGGGTGGCATTGCCACGGCTGCCGCTGCCAAGCGAGGCGAAACGCATCCGCGCGGCTCAGCAGTGGCAGAGCGCAGGCGCAGCGATCAGAACAGATGCTCCTGAATCTGCCGCAGCAGTGGCAGGGCGCGCTCCTTCGGCAGCGGTGTCCCCTGCGCGTTGGTCAGTCGAATCTCGGTCTTGCCGCCCACCTTGATCAGCCGCAACTGGTCGATGGCACCCTCATCCGCCACGGCACGCTTTTCGCCACTGAGGTCAGCGATCAGCGTGTCGAACCAGTTGGGTTTCTCCTCTTCGCCAGCGGCAAAGTGCAGATGGATCACGCCCTGGGCGTGGTTGCGCTCCTCGACCTGCATCCGGGGCAGCTCCTTGAGCGCCAGTTCGACCGCCGACCAGGCCCGTTCGTAGCCCACGTCAAGCAGCAGGTAGGGCGCTTCACCCTTGCCGGGATCGATCAATTCACTGCGTTTTTTGCTGCTGAGGTTCTGCGCCAGCAGCGAGAATGAGCCCGCATCGGCATCGGCACTGCGACGCAGATGGTTTTGCAGCCGCTCCAGCAGCGCGGCTTCGCGGCTGGTGTCGCTCGACTGTGCCGGCCAGGGCAGCTCCACCGCAGGCGCGGCAGCGGTCGCCGACTGTTGCAGCAGTTTGATCTCGCTGCTCTGCGGCCGCACCCCCTCTTCGACCTGCACCCTGAAGCGCTCGCTGCCGCCACCGCTCGGCAGCCAACCGGACTCCAGCACGCCGCTGGCTGGATCGGAGCCCTTCAGCGGCAGCGCCGACTCATCGAAGAAGCGCACCATCTGCGGCCACACCTTGGCTGGTGGATCGAGCACCAGCAGCCAGTTGCGCGCACCGGCCTGCTGAAGAGTGACCCGTTCGGCACTGCTGACCTGCATCGCCACCGGCCGTGGACGCGGCACTGGTGCGCGCTCCGGATTCGATGGCGCCGAGGCCAGCTCGGGAATCGGCATCAGCGGCTCGGGCGCCTTGGCGTCGGCGAGCCGTGGCGGCAGCTTCAGCGTGTCGCCCTGTTCGGCATCGAGGTAGTCGTAGTAGCGGTCACGCACCAGACCGGTTCCACATCCGGTCAGCGCACCGAGCAGCAGCAGGCCGACCCAGCCTTTGGCAACAGTGTTCATGTTTTTATCGATCCAGTTCAATGCGTATCACGAAAACCCTTCATGCCGTGCCGATGGCACTCAGTCAGTCCGATCGAGCAGTTCGGCCTGCTGCAACGCCTGGCGCAGCTGGGGCCGATGCTGCGGTGAGAGCGGTGTCAGCGGCAGCCGGATGCCGGCGGAGATCAGTCCCATCTCGTGCAGTGCCCACTTGACCGGAATCGGGTTCGATTCGATGAAGAGATCACGGTGCAGCGGGGCCAGTGCCCGGTCGATCTGCCGCGCGCGCGCTGCATCGCCGGCCAGGGCCGCCGCGCAGGCCTCGGCCATCTGCCGCGGCGCCACGTTGGCGGTGACCGAGATGTTGCCCTGGGCGCCCAGCAGAATCAGCTCGATGGCAATGGCGTCATCGCCGCAATAGAGCATGAAGGGCGCCGGACAGCAGGCCAGGATCTCCTTGGCCCGCTCGATGCTGCCGGTGGCCTCCTTGATGCCGATGATGTTGGGCAGTTGCGCCAGCCGGGCCACGGTCTCGGGCAGCAGATCGCAGGCGGTGCGGCCGGGAACGTTGTAGAGAATCTGCGGAATCTCCACCTGCTCGGCAATGGCCCGGTGGTGCAGATAGAGCCCCTGCTGGGTCGGCTTGTTGTAGTAGGGCGTGACCAGCAGGCAGGCATCGGCACCGGCCTGTTTGGCGGCGGCAGTCAGTTCGATCGCCTCGCGGGTGCTGTTGGCGCCGGTGCCGGCAATCACCGGGATGCGGCCCTGCACCCGCTCGACGGTGCGCCGCACCACCTCGATGTGTTCATCGAAGTCGAGCGTCGCCGACTCGCCGGTGGTGCCCATCGAGACAATGGCATGGGTGCCGGCCGCCAGATGGAAATCGACCAGCGCCGCCAGCTCACTCCACGACACGCGGCCGTCGTCGGCCATCGGGGTCACCAGGGCAACGATACTGCCTCTGATCATTGCAACTCCTCTTCACGAACCAGGATCAACTTCCGCCATCCGCCGGGCGTCGCCAGCGGCGCGTCAGTGTAACACCAGCAACCGCTCACTGATCCTGCTCCGCAGCCGGCGCGCCACCCTGGAACCAGGCCAGCCGCCGATGCAGGCTCACCACCCCGCCGACGATGGCGAGTGTCGGTGGCTGCGGTCTGATCCGTTCGAGCAGTTGCGGCAGGGTGGCCAGCGTTGCCACCCACACCTGCTGGTTCGGCGTGGTGCCCTGCTGGATCAGCGCGATCGGCGTCTGATCGTCGAGGCCATGCGCCACCAGCTGCCGGCAGATGTGGGGCAGCCCCAGCAGCCCCATGTAGAAGACCAGCGTCTGGTCGGCATGGGCCAGCTCCGGCCAGTTGAGGTCGGGAGAGCCATCCTTCAGATGCCCGGTCACGAAGCGCACCGACTGGGCAAAGTCGCGGTGGGTCAGCGGAATGCCGGCATAGCTGGCGCAGCCGGAGGCGGCGGTGATGCCCGGCACCACCTGAAAGGAGATGCCGGCCTCGGCCAGATGTTCGATCTCCTCGCCGCCGCGGCCGAAGATGAAGGGGTCGCCCCCCTTCAGCCGCAGCACCCGCTTGCCGGAGCGGGCCAGATCGATCAGCAACTGGTTGATGCGTGACTGTGGCAGGGTGTGGCGGTCGCGCTCCTTGCCGACATGGATGCGCTCGGCCTCCTTGCGCACCAGATCGAGGATCGGCGCGGCGACCAGGCGGTCGTAGAGCACCACATCGGCCTTCTGCATCAGCCGCAGGGCGCGGAAGGTGAGCAGGTCGGGATCACCGGGTCCGGCGCCGACCAGATAGACCTCACCCACCTCATCGACCGTGCCGGCCGTCAGCGACGCCGTCAGCAGCCGCTCGGCTTCGGCCTCGCGTCCGGCCAGAAAGGTCTCGCCGATCTGGCCCTCCAGCACCCGTTCCCAGAAGCGGCGGCGGGCAGTTCCGCCGGCAATCCGCGCCTTCACCTGCGGGCGAAACCGGCCCATCCAGGCCGCCAGCCGCCCGTAGCCGGCCGGAATGGTGGTTTCGAGCCGGGCCCGCAGCAGCCGGGCCAGCAGCGGCGCCCGGCCACCGCTCGACACCGCGATGAGCAGCGGATCGCGGTCGATGATCGATGGAAAGATGAAGTCGCACAGCGCCGGCTGATCGACCACATTGACCAGCACCCCCCGCTGCCGCGCCGCGTCGCGGACCTGACGGTTGACCGCCTCATCGTCGGTGGCGGCCACCGCCAGCCAGACGTCATCGACATCCCGTGGCTCGAACGCCCGCAACCGCAGTTCGCCGCCCCGCTGCCGCACCAGTTCACCCAGGCCGGGGTCGATCGCTGGCGCCACCAGCCGCAGCGTCGCGCCAGCGCGCAGCAGGGTCTCGGCCTTGCGCCGCGCCACCTCGCCGCCACCGACCAGCAGGCAGTGGCGGCCACGCAAGTCGATACAGATCGGCAGATAGTCCATGGCTGCGTCAGCCCGCACGCTCGAGGTCGAGCCGCGCCATGCCACCCAGGTAGGGACGCAGTGCATCGGGCAGCACGATGCTGCCGTCGGCCTGCTGGAAGTTCTCCATCAGCGCCAGCAATGTGCGGCCCACTGCCAGCCCCGAGCCATTGAGGCTGTGCAGCAGCTCGGGCTTGCGGCTGACCGGATGGCGCTGTCGCGCCTGCATCCGCCGGGTCTGGAAATCCTCGAAGTTGCTGCAGGAGGAGATCTCCCGATAGCAGTTCTGGCTTGGCAGCCAAACTTCGAGGTCATAGGTCTTGGCAGCCGAAAAACCGATGTCGCCGGTGCAGAGCACCATCTTGCGGTAAGGCAGTTCGAGCCGTTGCAGCACGGCTTCGGCGTGGCCGGTCAGAACTTCGAGTGCGTCATGGGAGGCCTCGGCCGCCACCAGTTGCACCAGCTCGACCTTCTCGAACTGGTGCTGGCGGATCATCCCGCGGGTGTCGCGGCCATGGCTGCCCGCCTCGCTGCGAAAACAGGGGGTGTGGCAGACCCATTTCAACGGCAGCTGCTCGGCCTCGACGATGCGGTCGCGGGCGAGATTGGTGACCGGCACCTCGGCGGTGGGAATCAGATAGTAGTTCTCCTCGCCGACCAGCTTGAACAGATCGGCCTCGAACTTCGGCAACTGACCGGTGCCACGCAGCGAATCGGCATTGACGATGTAAGGCACGTAGAGCTCGCGGTAGCCATGTTCGCCGGTGTGCAGATCGAGCATGAACTGGATCAGTGCCCGATGCAGCCGCGCCAGCCCCCCTTCGAGCACCACGAAGCGGGCGCCGGTCAGCTTGGCGCCGGCCTCGAAATCCATGCCCGCCCCGGCGCCCAGCGCGACATGGTCGAGCGGCGTGAAGTCGAAGCGGCGCGGTTCGCCCCAGCGCGACTGCTCCTGGTTGTCCGCCTCGCCACGGCCGATCGGTACCGAGGCATGGGGCAGGTTGGGCACGCCGAGCAGAATCTGCTCGAGCGCCTCCTGCACCGCACTCAACTCCTGCTGCAGCGCGGTCAGCCGCTCGCCGAGATCTTCGCCGGCGGCCAGCAGCGCCGCGACATCGCGCCCGTCACGCTTGGCCTGGCCGATCTCCTTGGCCTGGCGGTTGCGGTCGTTCTGCAGCGCCTCGGTATCGACCTGCAACGCCTTGCGGCGCGCCTCAAGCCGACGGATCTGCTCGACATCCAGCGTGAAGTTGCGGCTGGCGAGACGGGCCGCCAGTTCATCCAGTTCAGTGCGAAATCTCTTGGGGTCCAACATTTTCTTGATCAGTCACAGGTCATGGATACAGGGATGGATAGAGGTCGATGCCGTTCAGAAACGGCGTGCCAGTGCGATGCCGACCGCCAGCGCCAGCAGCCCCAGCAGCAGGCTGCCGGCCACATAGAGCAGGGCCGCGAGCCACTGCTGGGTGCGCAGCAGGGTGTAGGCCTCGAGCGAAAAGGAGGAGAAGGTGGTGAAGCCACCCAGCAGCCCCACCAGCGCAAAGGCCCGCCACTGCGGCGGCACTGCCCAGCGCTCGTCGATCAGCACCACCAGCAGCCCCATCAGCAGACAGCCGAGCAGATTGACCAGCAGCGTGCCATAGGGAAAGCGGCTGCCGAGCCCGGCCGCGACCCAGGTGCCGACCGCGAAACGGGCCATCGAACCGAGCGCGCCGCCGACCGCCACGGCCAGCCACGGGTTCATGTCGCGCTCCACGCAGCGACCCGACGGGCGGAGCGGTCGGCCGATGGCGGGAGAGAGGGCAGATGAGGCAAGCGCGGCCACTCCAGGCAGTGAGGGTGGCGTCGATTATACCGATTCGCGCGCACTTCACCGCTGCGGTTTTCACCCGGCCAACGACCGCACCACCCGCCATGGCTGACAGCCGGATCGGGTTTCGGAGTACAATGCCGGCAGCCCTGCTGCACGCAGCAGGGCGTTCCTCATCACCCTGTCACCTGCCACTGCCAATGGTCGCCCCGCATCCATCCAGCCCGAGCCTGTCGCTGTCTGTGGTCATTCCGGTCAAGGATGAGCGGGCCAACATCGCCCCGCTGGCGGCCGAGATCGTCGCCGCGCTCGATGGCCGCTGCACCTTCGAGGCGATCTTTGTCGACGATGGCAGCAGCGATGGCACCGACGACGAGATTCACCATGCCATCGCGCGCCACGCCGGCCATGTGCGCGGCATCCGGCTGGCCCGCAACTGCGGTCAATCGACCGCCGTGCACCGTGGTGTCGGCGCAGCCCGTTACCCTTGGGTCGCCACGCTCGATGGCGATGGCCAGAATCCACCGGCCGAGATCAACCGGCTGCTGGCCGCACTGCAGAACAGTGGCAGCGACCCGCTGCTGCTGGTGGCCGGCTGCCGGCTCCAGCGCAATGATGACTGGATACGCCGGCTCTCCTCCCGGGTCGCCAACGGTGTGCGCCGGCGCATGTTGCGTGACGACACCCCCGACACCGGCTGCGGCCTCAAGCTGTTCGCCCGCGACACCTTTCTGCAACTGCCCTACTTCGACCACATGCACCGCTTTCTGCCGGCGCTCTACCAGCGGCTGGGCGGGCGGGTCTGCTGTGTCGAGGTCAACCACCGGCCACGCGCCGCGGGCCGCTCGAAGTACGGCATCCACAACCGGTTGTGGGTCGGCATCGTCGACCTGTTCGGCGTCGCCTGGCTGCAACGGCGCGCCCGGCTCTCGCCGATGAGCGACATCGAATGAGCATCGAAGCAGTGCTGGCACCGATCATCGGCTTCTTTCATCAGAGCGATCCGCTCTGGCTGCTGGTGGGATTCGCCGGCCAGCTGCTGTTCTCGATGCGCTTCATCGTGCAGTGGCTGCAGAGCGAACGGGTCAAGCGCAGCGTGGTGCCGACCGCCTTCTGGTACTTCTCGGTCGCCGGCGGCGCCACGCTGCTCGGCTATGCGATTCATCGCCGCGACCCGGTCTTCATTCTCGGCCAGGGCATCGGCCTCTTCATCTATTTTCGCAATCTGCAACTGATCTACCGCCACGGCACAGCGGACACCGACTCCCTGCCCGCCACACCCGGCCAACACCACTGATCGGCTGATTCCCGCTCCACCGTGCAAGAGTTCCGCATGAGCCGCGCGCCCCTCACCCTGCCCGTGATGCTGCTGCTCTGGTCGCTGCTGTGGCTGCTGGGGGTGTCGATTCGCCCGCCGTTCCCGATCGATGAGACCCGCTACCTCACCGTCGCCTGGGAGATGTACCAGCGCAACGACTGGCTGCTGCTGCACTTGAACGGCGCCCCCTACAGCCACAAGCCGCCGCTGCTGTTCTGGCTGATCAACCTCGGCTGGGGAGTGTTCGGCGTCAACGGCTGGTGGCCGCGCCTCGTCGTCTGGCTCTGTGCGCTGCTCGGCCTGCTCGGCACCCATCGACTGGCGCGCCGGCTCTGGCCCACACGCCCGCAGATCGCCCTGACCAGCACGCTGCTGCTCGGCGGCTGCAGCTACTGGCTGCTGTTTTCCCATCTGTTGATGTTCGATCTGATCCTGTCGGCCTGGGTGGTGCTGGGGCTCAACGCGCTGCTGCGCACGCTGCACGGCGAACGTGCCGGCTGGCTGCTGCTGGCGATCGCGACGGCACTGGGCGGGCTGACCAAGGGGCCGGTGATTCTGCTGCACCTCGGCCTGGCCGCGCTGGTGATGCGGCTGACGCTGCATGAACCGGCTTCGCCACGCCAGTGGCTGCCGAAGGCGCTGGCGACGATCATTGTCGGTCTGCTGCCGCTGCTGCTGTGGGCGCTGCTGGCGGCCCATCGCGGCGGTGATGCCTTTGCACACGAGCTGCTGTTCAAGCAGACCGGCGAGCGGATGGTCTCCTCCTTCGCCCACCGCCGACCGTTCTGGTGGCTGCTGGCGATGCTGCCGCTGCTGCTGCTGCCCTGGACCCTCAGCCTGACCGCCTGGCGCGCGGCCAAAGGGTTGCCACGGCTGTGGTCCGAGCCCGGTCTGCGCTTTGCGGCTCTGTGGAGTCTGGCGGTGCTGGCGGCCTTCTCGCTGATCAGCGGCAAGCAGCCACACTATCTGCTGCCGATCTTTCCGGCGCTGGCGCTGCTGCTGGCCCGCGCGATCGATGAATTGCCGCAGAGCGGTGCCCCGCAACGCGAATGGCTGCTGGCCGGCATGCTGCTGCTCTTCGCGCTGTCGATCATGCTGATCACGACGGGTCGGCTCGCCAACCCACAGCTTCAAGCGCTGGCGCCGCTGCTGCCCGGCTGGCTGGCGGCCGCCTTCGCGCTGCTGGCGCTGCTCTGTCTGCCCGGTCTGGATCGCCACCGCTCCACATTGCGCAACAGCCTGGTCATCGGCGGCATGACCGCCCTGCTCTACCTCGGCCTGCTGCCCGCTCAACTGCCACGCTACCGTGCCGATGATGTCAGCGCACTGCTGCACGAGGCCGAACAGCAGCAGATTCCGGTCGCCTTCATCGACTTCGAATACGACGGCCAGTTCACCTTTCCGGCCCTGCTGCGCCAGCCGCTGGCGGTGGTTCCAGCCGCTCAGGCACACGGCTGGGCGGCACAGCACCCCGACGGCTGGCTGCTGTTCATTCTCGATGAGGCCCGCGCCGCCGACAGCCAGCCGCGCCCGCTGCTGGAGCGCCGCTACCGCGGTTCGATGCTCTACCTCTACTCCGCCCAGGCACTGCTCGAACAGGGCGAATTTCCATCCGACTGACCCGGTGCTGGCAGAGATTGGAGCGAATGAAGAGAATCTGTCATCGATCGACCGAACAATGGCCACTGCCCCATTCACCCCCAGGAGGCACACCATGGCCGGCCACCGCAACCTGCTGATCACACTGACCCTCGCTGCCCTGCCCGCGCTGCCGCTCCAGGCCGCACCGCCGGACCCTGCCGACGACAGCATGATGCAGGGCCGCAACGGTGCCCGGGTCACGCCGCTGTTCACCGTCGGCGAGACGGTCACGCCAGACGATGGCGGAGAGGGTTACCAGCCGGTCGGGGTGCTCGACGGACTGGGCGCCTATCGCCTCGATGCCGACACGGTGCGGCTGTGGGTCAATCATGAACTGGCCGATGACAAGGGCCGGCCCTATCGACTCGCCAACGGCACCCTGCTGCGCGGTGCGCGCATCAGCCAGTTCGACATCGACCGCCACAGCCGCACGCTGCGTCGCGCCGGCATCGCCTACGCCGAGGTGCATGACCGCGCCGGCCAGCCGGTCACCCGCGCGGAGCAGATCAACGGCCCCGGCAGCCACGGCTTCGACCGCTTCTGCTCGGCCGCACTGTTCGAGCCGAACCGCTTCGGCGAGGACCGCGGCTTTCGCGACCGCATCCATTTCGCCGGCGAAGAGCGCAGCCGGTCACCGGGCGGAACGCTCTGGGCCGGCGAGGTCGACCGCGGCCGCCTGTGGGCCGTGCCGATGCTCGGCCGTGGCGCCTGGGAGAATGTCGCCGAGATCGACACCGGCACCCCGGAGCGGATCGCCCTGCTGCTGGGCGATGACCATGTCGGCGCGCCGCTCTATCTCTATGTCGGCATCAAGAACGGTGATCCGCACAGCAGCTTTCTCGACCGCAACGGCCTGCAGCAGGGCCGGCTCTATGCCTGGAAGTCGGCCGGCAACGACGCCGATCCCGCGACCTTCCATGGCATGGCGGCGCAGCGTGACGGCCACTGGGTCGAGCTGCATCCACGTGATCCGGCCCGGGCCGGTCAGCCGGGTCATGACGCCCTGGGCGATGTCGATGCCGAGACCCTGCGCGCCGAGGCCGATCGGCTCGGCGCCTTCAGCTTCTCGCGCCCCGAGGATCTGCATGTCAACCCCCGCAATGGCCGGCAGGCGGTGCTCGCCTCCACCGGACGCGCCGATTTCGCCGGTGGCAGCGACACCCAGGGCGACCTCTACCTGATCGATCTGCAATTCGACGCGCAAGGCAACCCCGGCCCGGCCCGCCTGACCCTGCTGTACGATGGCGACGCCGACCCGGCGCTGCGGCTGCGCAGCCCGGACAACCTCAGCTGGAGCAGCGACGGCCGCATCCTGGTGCAGGAGGACGCCGCCTACCCATGGCAACCGCAGCAGAATCCGGCAGAGGCGCGCATCGTCGCCATCGATCCGCTCACCCGAACCCTGACCACCCTGGCCGAGATCCACCGCGCCGCGGTCCGGCCCAGCGGCAGCAGCGATGCCAAAGCGAAGGAGCTGGGCGCCTGGGAGAGTTCGGGCATCATCGAGGTGTCGTCACTGTTCGATGCCCCACCCGGCACGCTCCATCTGTTCGACGTGCAGGCCCACGGCATCCGTGACGGCATGATCGGCGAGCGGGATCTGGTCGAAGGCGGACAGCTGCTCTGGCTCGAGGTGGGCGATCCGGTCAGCCGCCGCTGAAACGCAATCATCCCCGGCGCCTGGCACCATGCCAGCGCGCCAGACCCAACCCCGCCAGCCCGATGCCGAACAGCGAGAGCGTCGGTCCGACCGGCACCCCATGGGTCGACTCATCGCCGGTCACTGACACCCGCAGCGCATCCATGCCCCAGCCCTCGTCCGGCCAGCCCTGCCAGCCGCGACCGGTAGGGGTGATCCGCAGCGTCAGGCTCGGCGCGGTGTGGGCGAGCGTCAACAGCGAGGCGGTCGCCATGTCCACCAGATCATCCGAAAAAAAGCGGTTGGAATCGATCTGGCCGTCGTTCACCAGCAAGGTGCCGCCATCGAAATCGACCACCGTCCCGGAGGCATTGTTGGTGGTCATGCTCAACAGCAGACGCCCATCGATGTAGAGGTTCAGATCATCCCGCGCCACGGTGCCATTGCGGCTGTCCCAGGAGTTGAGAAAGCCGAGCAGCAGATCGACGTTGACCCCGGTGTGTACTGGCAGACCGGTCAGCGTCAGCGTGGCCGAAGCGCCATTGCCATTGAAGTAATTGCCGGCCCAGCTTTTGCCGAGACTGCCGGCATAGGGGCCAGCGGAGACAGCGCCGACGAAGCCCCCGGTCAGGCTGGCCGAGACACCCGCGGCCTTGAAGGCCGGCGTGTCGAAATTGTTCGAATAGATCAGCGCGGCATCGGACTGGACGCTCCAGAGCGCAACCGCCATCATCGAACCCGCCAGATATCGCCGCATGAGAACCTCTTTTGCCATGGTGAAAAAAACGGGCGGCACAATCGCGCAACATGCAGCCGCATGAGCGACCTGCGCCTTCCCGGACTGGCGCAGCCATCGAGCTGCACATGGCTGTAAAACTAGATGGAATTTCAGGTTGTTCCACTCTTCCCACCGCCGCAGTTGCGTCGGCAGCTCGACATTGAGAACACCTTCTCGCCTCTGGCCACTGCTGCTGCTCTGCTGCCTCTGCTCAGCCGCGCTGCGGGCCGAGACCGATCTGCCGGTCCGCGTCGAACTGAGCGGCATCGACACCACCGCACGGGACAACATCCTGGCCACACTGACGATCGCCCAACAGGGTGATCGCGCGCTCTCGCCGGCACGGGTCAGGCTGCTGCACCGCCGTGCCGGACAGCAGATCATCGATGCGCTGCGTCCACTCGGTTACTACCGCGCCACGGTCGATGGCGCGGTCGAGCGCGACGCCCGGCAGTGGCAGGCCCGCTACCGGATCACCCCCGGCGCGCCGCTGCCGATCGGTCAGGTCGATCTGCGCTTCACCGGCGCGGCCGAACAGGACGAGGCGATGCTGCGCCTGCAACGTGAGCTGCCGCTGAAAAGCGGTGAGCCGCTGCGGCACGACCAGTACGAGGCGGCCAAGAAGCAGATCCAGCGGCTGGCGGCCGAGCGGGGCTACTTCACCGCCCGCTTCACCCGCCACCAGGTGCGGGTCGACCTCGATCGGTATCAGGCTGACATCCAGCTCTGGTTCGACAGCGGTCCACGCCATCGCCTGGGTCCGGTCCGGTTCAGCGATTCGAGAATTTCGCCCGAGCTGCTGCGCCGCTATCTGCGGCAGGCGCCAGGCACCCCCTATCGCCAGTCGGCGCTGCTGCGCCTGCAGGAGCGGCTGGTCGACAGCGGCTACTTCAGTCAGGTCGAGGTGGTCGCACAACCGGAGCGGGCGCAGAACGACGAGGTGCCGGTCGAGGTGAAACTGTTCGACCGCAAACCGGACAGGTTCCAGATCGGTGCCGGCTATGGCACCGACACCGGCGCCCGGATGCGGGGCAGTTACGAATACCAGCCGATCAATCCGCAGGGGCATCGCTTCGACAGCGAGGCGGTGCTGTCGCAACTGAACCAGAAGATCGATGCCCGCCATCTGATTCCACTGGCCCGCCCGGACCGGGATCAGTTCATCACCCATGCCGGCTGGGAGAACGACCAGCCACCCAACGACAGCGAGAGCGCCGCCTTCAAATTCGGCGTGGGCGTGCAGCAGGGTCTGGGGCAGTGGCGCCGGCTGATCGGTCTGGATTATCAGTCCGAACGGTTCCAGATCGGCGACGAAGAGGGACTCTCTCAGCTGCTGATGCCAACGCTCGGCCTGACCCGGACCCAGGCCGACCACCCGATCCATGTGACCCACGGCAACAGCCTGCAACTGTCGCTGCGCGGCAGCATCGAGGGGACGCTGTCCGATGCCACCTTCGTGCAGGCTTCACTCAAGGGCAAGCGCATCGATCCCCTCGGCGAAGGCCGGCTGCTGAGCCGCCTCGAACTGGGCAGCAGTTGGGTCGATGAGTTCGACCAGCTGCCCCCATCGGTGCGGTTTTTCGCCGGCGGTGACCAGAGCGTGCGCGGCCATGACTACAAGGCGCTGGGACCGGAAGATGCCGATGGCGAGGTGCTGGGCGGCAAGCATCTGCTGGTGGGCAGCGTCGAGTATGAACATCCGTTCAACGACGACTGGCGTGGTGCGATCTTCATCGATGCCGGCAATGCCTTCGACCGCTTCGATCAGCCGTTGCATCGCGGTGTCGGCCTGGGTCTGCGCTGGAAGCTGCCGGTCGGCTGGGTCCGGATCGATCTGGCCCATCCGCACCCCTTTGCCGAGGGCGGCTGGCGACTCCACTTCACGATGGGACCCGATCTGTGAAGCGCCTGCTGCGCTGGGTGTTTTCACTCTCGGCCCTGCTGTCGCTGTGCGCCCTCGGCTGGCTGCTGCTGAGTCCGGCAGCGCCACCGCTGTTGTGGCGCACCCTGCACTGGCTGCTGCCCGGTGAACTGCAGGTGGCGCAGAGCGAAGGGGCGCTGCTTGGCACATTGCAACTGCGCGACATCGACTATCGCCTTGCACAGCGCCATGTCAGCCTGCGCCGACTGAGCTGGACGCTGTCGCGCCCGGCGCTGCTGCGCGGTGAACTGCGCTTCGATGCACTGTCGCTCGACGGCCTGCATGTCGATTGGCCGACCGCCGGCAGCAGCAGCGGATTCACCCCGCCCACGCTGAGCCTGCCGCTGCCGATCGAACTGCGCCACGCGCAATTGACCGACCTGCGGATTGGCGACAGCACGCCCGAGCCGCTGACCCTCGACCGCGTCACGCTGGTGGCCCGCGCCTTCGCAGGGCAGATCACGCTGACCCTGCTGGAGGTCGAGCGAACGCCCTGGCGGGCCCGGCTGAGCGGCACCCTCGACCTGCAACGCGCCGCGGCGATGCAGTTGCAGGGCACCCTGCACGGCCAGTGGCGCGACGAACCGGTGACGGTCGATGCCAGCCTGCGGGGCCAGTTCGACGAGCTGCTCGCGTTCTCGCTCGACTCGACCCACCCGGCACAATGGCGAATCGCCGGCACGGCACAGCCGGCCACGGACCGGTTCGACTGGCAGGCGCAGCTCGAACTGATCGCGCTGCCCGGACGGCTGATCGGGCAACCCGCACTGGCACTGAGCGGCACGGCGCAGTTGCAGGGCGAAGGCGCACGCGCCACGGCCGAGCTCGCCATGGCACTCTCCGGCCTGCCGCTCGGACCGGTGCAGTTGCAGGCCAGGACCCGGCTCGACGACGACCTGCTCGACATCGACTCCGCGCGACTGCACTGGGGTGCCGGAGCAAGCGTAGTGACGCTGCGCGGTCGCATCGCCGACCTCTGGAACGACAGCCGCCACCTCGACCTGCACGGCGACTGGCTCGACCTCGGCTGGCCAGTGGCCGCACCGCGCCTGCACAGCCCGGCCGGCCAACTGCATCTGACCGGCGACCTCGATCACTACCAGGCGACCCTTTCCGCACGGTTGCAGGCCGAGCCGATCGGCGACTCCCACTGGCAGCTGCAACTGCAGGGCACGCCGCAAAGGATCGAGCTGACCCGACTCGGCGGCGAACTGCTGCAAGGGCAGATCGACGCCCAGGGCAGCCTCGATCTGGCCGGCAGGCAATTCTCGATGCAGAGCCAGTTGCAACGGCTCGACCTGTCGCCACTGCTGCAACGCAAGGTGATCGGCAGCGGCCTTTTGACACTCTCCGGCCACTATGGCGAAAGCCTCGCCGAGCTGCGCCTGCGTCTGAGTGACGGCCTGCTCGACCATGGTGCGGCGCAACACCAGTTGCTGATCGATGCCGGCTGGCAACCGGGTGCGTGGCAGCTCGATCGGCTGCAACTGAGTGGCGCCAGCAGCCAGTTGAGCGCCCGCGGTCGACTGGGCGAGCAGATCGACCTCGACCTCTCCGCCCACTTCGCCGACCTCGGCCTGTGGCTGGCCGACGGCGCTGGCACCCTGTCGCTGCAAGGCAAGGTGCAGGGCCACCGCCAATCGCCGCGAATCGAGTTCGAAGGTCAGGGCCAGCGGCTGCGGTGGCGCACCTGGTCGGCGCAGCAGGCCGAGACGCGGCTGCGGCTCGACCTCGACCCCGCCGCCGAGAGCCGCATCACCCTGCAGGCCGATACATTGACCGGTCTCGGCCAGCAGTGGCCACGGCTGACACTGCGCGGTCAGGGCCGCGTCGATTCACACCGGTTGCAGCTCGACCTGCTGCGCGATGGCCATCGGAGCGCACTCCAGCTGGAGATGACCGCCGGTTACCGCGACCGGCGTTGGCAGGGAGCGATCGACGCACTGCACCTGGCCGTGCTGCCGGCACGACCTGCCTGGACGCTCGCCGAACCGGTCCGTTTCGATTTCGGCCGCGACCGCCTGTCGCTGGAACAGGCCTGCCTGCTCGGACCGGGCACCGAGCGCGCCTGCGCGGCCCTGCGCGGCCGATTCGGCGGTGAGTTCGAGCTGGCCACGACATTCGAGGCGATCGCACTGGCCCCCTGGACCATGCTACTGATGCCCGACCTCGACCTGTCCGGTACTGCCAGCGGTGAACTGCACGCTCGCCTGTCGGCCGAGCACCTCGAACGAATCGACGGCACACTGCGACTGAGCCCCGGCACCCTCAGCCGTTCGACCGGCCAGCCAATGGCCAACGACACCGACCCTTGGCGCCATCAGGGCGCGCTGCTGAGTCTGGCGAGCGATGGACAGGGGATTGCGGCCAGTGCCAGCCTGCGTCTCTCGGCCACCGAGTCGTTCAATGCCGAGGCGCGCATCACCCCGGCGACGCCCGCCCCCTGGCGCTTCGAGCGGCTGCTCGACAGTCCACTCAGCGGCCATCTCGCCACCCGGCTTGCCGACATCCGCTGGATCGAAGGGGTGATTCCGCAGACGACCACTCTCGGCGGCGCCTTCGACCTGTCGCTGCGGCTGGGCGGTACGGTCACCACCCCCCGGCTCAGCGGCGCGCTGCAACTGCAACGGGGCACGCTCGAAATCGCCCGTCATGGCCTGCGGATGAACGAGATCGGCCTCACCATCAACCTGTTCGAGGAGGGCGACTTTCGCCTGACTGGCCATGGCCGTGCCGGGGGCCCGTTGCAACTGCAAGGCAGTGGCCGCTATCGCGCGCCCTGGCGGCTCGACGCCCGACTCGATGGCACCGACCTGCGGGTGAGTGACCTGCCCGACACCCGGGTGGAGATCGCGCCGGCGCTGCAACTGACACTGCAACCGGGTCAGGCCCGTCTGCACGGGCAGATCAGGGTGCCGCGCGCCCATGTCGAGCTGCGCCAGAGCTCCCCGGCCGTGCCCGCCTCGGCCGATGTGGTCATCGTCGGCGCCCAGTCGCCGACGCCGCAACCACGCTGGCATCTCGACAGTGACCTGCTGATCGAGCTGGGCGACCGGGTCGAATTCAAGGGCCATGGCTTCGATGGTCTCGTCAGCGGCAAGCTGCGGCTGATCGACTCCGGCAGCGCTCCCCCCAGCGGCAGCGGCGAACTGCGGGTCGACAAGGGCCGCTTCGCCATCTATGGCAAGCAGCTCGACATCGAGCGGGGACGGCTGCTCTTTGCCCAGTCGCCCCTCGATGATCCGGCCATCGACCTGCTCGCCACCCGCCGCCATGGCGAGCTGACCGTCGGGGTTCAGGGCCGCGGCACCGCCCAGACGCCACGCATCACCCTCTACGCCTCCGAGCCGATGGCGCAGAGCGAAATCCTCTCCTGGCTGGTGGTCGGCAAGCCGCTGTCACAGGTCGGACAGGGCGACTCCGACCTGCTGATGGGTGCCGCCTCCTCGGCCTTTCTGCAGGGCGGCGAGCTGCTGTCGCAGTGGCTGGGGCAGCGCCTGGGCATCGGCAATGTCGCGATCGAGCAGGATGACTTCAGTCAGCAGCCCTGGCTGACGCTCGGCACCCAGCTCTCGCCGCGACTCCACCTCGGCTACTACTTCGGCCTGATGGCCGGTGACAACAAGGTCGTGCTGCGCTATCGGCTCGGCCGCGCCTGGAGCCTGCAGGGCGAGAGCGGCGCCGCCAGCGGTGCCGACCTGCTCTACAGCCCCAGATAGCAACCACCGCAAACCGACGCCAAACCGACCGCCGGTCGCCATTTTTCCGCCGCCGGTCCGCTGCCTTTGCGTGCAGTGTCGCAGCAGGCTAGAGTCCGGCCAGCGCCGTACCGACCCGACCACCCGGAAGCCCCGATGCCGAGCCGCCCGCCTCCACCACCCCATATCCGCGGTTTCACGCTGATCGAACTGCTGGTCGCGCTGCTGGTGCTGGGGGTGGCGCTGCTCGGACTGGCCGGACTGCAATCGGTGGCGGTGCAGGAGAACCGCAGCGCGCTGCTGCGCACCCAGGCCACGGTGGCAGCGCAGGAGATGCTCGACCGGATGCGCGCCAACCGCACCGAGGCACTCGCACCCGGCGCTCCCTACCAGACCGCGCTGACACAGCCGGCCAGCACCTACACCCCCTGCAACAGCAACTGCACGACCACTGCGGTGGCCGGCAACGACCTGTACCGCTGGAAGCTCGGCCTGCAGCAGCAACTGCCCAATGGCCAGGGCGCAATCAGCCGGCCTGCCACCAACCTGTTCGAGGTGACCGTGCAGTGGTCCGAGCAGGATCTCGCCAGCACCGCCAATGGCCCGCAGCGCGAGTTCACCCCGCGCAGCATCACCCTGCGGAGCGAACTGTGAGCAGGCCAGCGCGTCAGACCGGCCTCAGCCTGGTCGAGCTGCTGGTGACGCTGACGCTGTCGCTGCTGCTGCTGGCCGGCCTCACCCGCATCGTCATCGGCGGCAAGGAGAGCCAGAAGACCCAGAACGCGCTGGCGTCGCTGCAAGAGAGCGGCCGCCACCTGTTGCAGAGCCTCGGCGATGAGGCACGGATGGCCGGCTATGCCGGCTGCTCGCCGATCATCAACAACCTGCTCGACACCGCTTCAGCCGACTACGACGCCACACTGTTCGACCTCGCCACCGCCGTCGATGGCTGGAACTACAGCGGCACCGCGCCCGGCAACGGCTTCACCCAGACCACCCAGAACCCGAATGGCCTCGCCCTCAACAGTTGGCGCAGCCCGGCCGGCGGCGACCTCGCTGCCGACTTCCAGAACGACGTGGTCCAGGGCAGCGACCTGCTGGTGGTCAAGCGCGCCGACCAGCGCATCGAC
>ERZ1645192.940-NODE-940-length-24594-cov-6.047109_pt1 | contig 24594 bp, 22 predicted proteins | sample MGYA00575354_ERZ1645192 | MGnify/ENA primary metagenome ERZ1645192 (study PRJEB40844, sample SAMN11349763) | freshwater sediment metagenome | isolation source: river sediment | host: Sediment | place: India: Faizupur Khadar , New Delhi | collected 2017-02-21 ... | reverse complement strand
GCATCTTTCCGCATCTTAGCGTGACCGAGAACCTGTACCTGGGCGCCTACAGCCGTTCCGACAGGGACGGCATCGAGCGGGACAAGGAGTGGGCCTTTGATCTCTTCCCCCGCCTGCGCGAACGCCAGAATCAGAAGGGCGGGACCCTGTCCGGCGGTGAACAGCAGATGCTGGCCGTGGCCCGGGCACTGATGAGCTCCCCTGACGTGGTCATGCTGGACGAACCGTCCCTGGGCCTGGCGCCCCTGCTGGTCAACGACGTGTTCAAGATCATCCGGCTCATCAACGAGGAGCAGGGGAAGACGGTCCTTCTGGTGGAACAGAACGCCTTTGCGGCCCTGAAAGTGGCCCATCATGCCTACGTGCTGGAGACAGGGAGCATCGTGTTGCAGGGTACGGGCGAGGAGCTCCTGAAGGACGAACGGGTCATCAAGGCCTATCTGGGCGGGTAGACAGGCCGCAAATTCCGACGCATGAAGGGCGGGTCCGCAAGGGCCCGCTTTTTTTCTGCGGTCCGGTTGCGGCCAGGCCCCCCCTCTCTTGTGGACATGGCAGCCCTGGCCTGCACTGATCATCAACGATATTCCATTTCCGATGCGCAGCACGCGTTTTGTCTGCGCATCCCGAGCGGTGGGGATGCACGCAGCCGAAGGACGAACTTTGCGGCTCTGGGAATGCGGGTCGTCCCAATGTGTTCACCAATCGGAAATGGCGGAGGGAAACGAACATGCGCTGCAAGGCAGTTGTTTTCGATATGGATGGCACCCTGTTGGATACCTTGGAGGATCTGGCGGAGGCCATGAACAGGGTGCTGGAACGGCAAGGTTTTCCGACGCATCCCGTGGAATCCTACCGCCGTTTCGTGGGCAGCGGGGCAGGTCAGCTCGTGGCCCGCGCCCTGCCTGCCGAGGCACAGGAGGGATCCATCAGGCGTCGCAGTCTGGAAGCCTTTCTGAGCGAATACGGGGCCAACTGGAAAACAAAAACCAGGCTCTATGAGGGGATATCTGGTCTGCTGGATGCTCTGTGTTCCAGGAATCTGGCCTTGGCTGTATTGACCAACAAGCCCCAGGCCTTTGCCGAGCTATGTGTGCACGAGTTCCTGTCAGGATGGCCGTTCGGGCTGATTCTAGGCCAGCAGCCGGGAGTTCCGGTCAAGCCCGACCCGACCGCCCCCCGGCAGTTGCTCCGGTATCTCGGGGTATTGCCGGAAGAGGTCCTCTATCTGGGCGACACGGACGTGGACATGTTCACCGCAGTCAATGCGGGCATGTATCCCATAGGCGTGTTGTGGGGGTTCCGGACCGGGGAGGAGTTGCGCATGGCCGGGGCCAGGGAGACCATTGCCCACCCCATGGAGCTGATGCGCATACTCGGATAAGCAGGTCTGCAGGACATGAAAGCAAAAAACGAAGGTCCCATTGAAAAAAATGGGACCTTCGTTTTTTCTCGTTTGGTGCCGAAGGGGAGACTCGAACTCCCATGGGGGAACCCCCACTAGACCCTGAACCTAGCGTGTCTACCAATTCCACCACTTCGGCACGGCGTGAAATGCGTCATTATGCAAGCCCCGGAGCTTTGGCAAGCATTTTTTGTCCGCGTCTACGGTGCTGAACCCTCGCCCTCCGTCGGGAACAGGGTGTCCGCATCGAAGTAATGGCCGCGCACGCATTGGGCATAGGCGCTGATGTCTGCCGCGGCGATGGCCTCGTACATGGTGCGGTGCTTTTCGACCTGGGCCGGCAGCAGGGAGGCGGCATGGTCGTAGTGAACCGCGATATAGCTCCAGTAATAATTGCCCAGAGAATTCCAGGCCTTGGCCAGAGACTCGCTGTGCGCAGCCAGAACGATGGCCTGATGGAAGGCCATGTCGTGTTTGCGCATGTTCGTGGTATCGTTGTTCTGGACGCAGATGGCCATGTTGTCCACGCAGGACTTGAGATGCGCCAGATCAAGATAGCGTGATTGATGTTTGACGATGCTCCAACGGACGGCAATGGACTCAATTTCCGTCCGCACGTCGTAGTAGTCGTCAAGCTGTGCCCGGGAGAGGGTGCGGATGCGGGTGCCTTTGTACGGCTCGGTTTCAAGCACGCCCTGGGCGATGAGGTCCCGGATCGCCTCACGCACAGCCCCCTGGCTGATGGAGAGCTCCCGGGCCAATTTCGATTCCACGATTTTGTCGCCGGGGTTGAGGCTGCCCGCCAGGATGGCTTGCATGAGATACTCGGCCACATCATCCCGGAGAACCCGCCGTTTCAGGAGATTTTTACGTTCCATGGCGCTACGCCTTCTGCAAAAATGTTAACGGACGCAGAAAGTCACGAATATACAAGGTGGCCTGTTCCGGATTTCGATGGCGCCTTGTCCCTGACAAATTTATTGATGCAATCCAATTCATGCCGCTCACTTCCACGAATGCCGGAAGTGATCATGCATTCACCAGGGGCATGATCGATCCTGGAAACGACGCCGGAAAGGAGCAGCGGCATGGCGCTTGTGGGCAGGGTGAAGAGTGCGTGGAGCTCGGCGCCTAACTGAAGGTGGCCAGATGCCTGATCCGAAAGGATGATCTGCATGGCGAAGGGCGAAAAATTGACAATGACGCCGTTGCAGTATGTCGGCGCAGTGTTGTTGGCCAGGGAAATGACGACCGGGATGGAGCATTTCTTGCGGGGAGAACTCCGTTTTTCCTCTGACAGGGGCAAGGGATTTTCCGGTTGAAGGACGTGCTCGGTGAGCACGTTCTCAATGAGGGAGGAGATGGTCTTGCCCTCGATGCGGCTGATGATTCTCAGCTTGGTCAGGGTTGTTTCTTGCGTGCGCAAGGAAATCTTCGTGTTCTTTTTTTGCATAGGCCTGCCGGGTTGATTCATGACGCACCACATTTGGGGTTGAGCAGGGCGGCCAGGGTGACGTAAGAATGCAGCGTTCCTCCCATATTTTGCAGGGCATTTCAAGAATCAATTTTCGATAATCTTTTGATTTGTATGAATGTGGTGCAGGCGCCTGCCAATCCCGCACAGAACGAGGTGGGGAAATGTATTTGTCAGAGAAACAGCGCAGTCTTGTGGAGCGGCTGATCAACGCCATGGAGACAGGTCGCCCTGAAGGCGATTATGGTGCCATATCCATTCAGGCCGATGGTCCGCACCGCATGCGTCAGCTTTCATACGGCCGGGCCCAGACAACGGAGTACGGCAATCTGCGCAAGCTGGTGGGGATGTATATAGCGGCCGGGGGCATCTACAGCGCAGTCCTTGCTCCCTATGCCCCGCGGGTGGGAAGCGATGCCCTGACCTACGATGGGGAATTCAGGGCAGCGCTCCGAGCCGCGGGCAGGGGTGATCCGGTCATGCGGTCCATCCAGGATCAATTTTTCGAGGAGGCCTATTTTCTTCCCGCCCTGAGTTGGGCTGACGACCATGGATTGGCCAAGGCCCTGTCTTTGCTTGTGGTGTACGATTCCTTCATCCACAGCGGAGGGATCTTGTGGTTTCTGCGGCAACGGTTTGAAGAAAGCCCACCGTCCCTGGGGGGATCCGAGGAGAGGTGGGTCAGCGAATACGTCAGGGTCCGCCATCAGTGGCTGTCCAGCCACCAACGCCCCATTCTGCGCAGAACCACCTATCGCACTCAGGCCTTCAGGGAGCAGATCGAGGCGGGGAATTGGGACCTGGAGCAGGTGCCGGTTCGTTTGCGGTCAACGGATGTGTATCCGGCCTGAACATCCGGGGAAAAATACCGATGGCCGGCAAAAGGACGGAGCAGCCCCCGGGCTTCCGGGGGCGTGCACGTCATTTTACGTGGCAACTGTTGCAGGCCAGGGGAGCGTCGCCCTGGCCTTGTTTCTTGAGGTTGCGGTGACAGCCCACACAGCTCTTGGTTGTGTCTTTGGTGGTGTGGAAGGTCCGGAACACGGAATTGACTTCAGCCCTGTTTTGAATGTCATCGTGGCAGCCTTCGGTCATGCAGCCCTCGAAGGTGTAGGTGTCAGGAACGGTGTGATGACAGTCCGCGCAAGCAATGTGCATGTGTGAGGCATGGTTGAACGTGACGTCCCCTTTCTTGGGGGTGTAGCCTTGAAACTGCTTTGGACTCAGCGTGACGCTTTGGGGAATTTCGAGGTTCCCGGCCAGGGCCACGGCAGCACCACCCAAGACCATCATCAACCCAATCAGAACCAGGGCAGCAATACGATTCATCTCTTCCTCCTTGGTGTATGACCTTGTTCCGGTCCTCCCGCAGGAGGGCCGGATAATTCCCTTCGCAGCACGACCCAATATCCCCTTTGGCGCTGGAGGGCAAGAATGTAATCGTGAAGAATGTCACAAACGGCAGGGGGGGTACGGCTCTCTTTGCTTGACAGGCCTGTGTCTGTAACTAGGAATGAACCCAAGTGCCTGCAAGGCATGGAAACGGGTGGCCCGGTGCCGGTCTCGAGGCCATGAAATGGCCACCTTTCTTTCCGGCAGAGGGAATGTGAAGCGACAATGAAGGAGCGTGCTGCATGGCTGACCCACAGCCTTTGGAACCCCTGGTGCGAATGGATATCGTCAAGGTCACGGCTGAAGGCCCCCGGATGGAGACCGATGTGGTGGCAACGGAAGTCCCGGTGACCATCATGGTGGACGGGCTGGAGATTGCGACCCTAATGGGCACGCCAGAACATCTGGATGATCTGGCCCGCGGATTTCTTTTCACCTCCGGCCTGATGCAGCGGTCCGGTGATTTTCTTGGGTGTGAAGTGGATGAGGCGCATTGGGTGGTGTATGCTCGCCTTGGACACAAGGTGGAGCCAAGCCAGTTGTTCCGGCGGACATTCACGTCCGGCTGCGGCAAGGGGGTCATGTTCTCCAGCCCCTTGGAGCTTGCCGGGCGAAGCCCTCTGTCCGCCGGCTTTGCCATTGCCGGGGTCCGCGTGCAGGAGTTGGCCAACTGGTTCCGCCGCCATTCGGATCTGCACCACGCCACAGGAGGCGTGCACACCGTGGCGTTGAGCGTGGATGGTGCGGATCCCGAGCTTATCCGGGACGACGTCGGCCGGCACAACGCCGCGGACAAGGTCGTGGGCAGGGCTTTGGCAATGGGAGTGGACCTGGAGCGGACTCTGCTGGTCACGTCTGGCCGTATTTCTTCGGAGATCGTGCACAAGACCAGAAGGGCTGGTATCCCAGTGCTTGTTTCCCTCGGCGCCCCGACCCATCAGGCCGTGCTTCTGGCCCATGACCTGAATCTGACCCTGATTGGCTTTGCCCGCCAGAACAGGTTTTCCATCTTTGCGGCGCCGGAGCGTATCACATGATGGCTGCTGTCTGCCACAGGTCAGCCATGCCCCTCGCGGCCATGGCCGGGGCATGGGTCATGCTGGTGCTCCTCGCTGCGTGCCCGTCCCGGGATCCCCGCCTGCTGGAGCCGGCTGCTGCCGCCGAGCTCATGCACAGGAACCGGAGTAATCCCGAATTCATGATCCTGGACGTACGCACGCCCGAGGAATTCAGCCAGGGGCATATCGAGGGCGCGGTACTGCTCAACTACTACTCGCCGGATTTCCGGGACCGCTTCGCGGCACTGGATAGAGGGGCAACCCTGTTCGTGTACTGTCGCAGCGGAAACCGCACTTCGCATGTCCTGGCTCTGGCTGACTCCCTGGGCTTCCAGCGGATTTTTGAACTGCGCGGGGGGATTCTGGCCTGGAAAGGGGCCGGGATGCCATTGGCGAGCGGGGAGGCGGACCTGAAGCGGGCACCAGGTCCACAGGGGTGAACTAGAGGGCAATGATCTTGTCTGCCACCTGCTGGCTGGTGACCACATCCAGCATGTTTGTCACCTGACCGACATCCTTCTGGTTCAGGAGTTCAAAAAAATCCAGGCAGGTACCGCAGACCAGTATGGATACGCCCGCAGCCTCCAGCTCCCTGAGCTTGTCGATGCAAGGACTGCTCTTTGTGGCCAGCTTGACCGCGCCGTTGACCATGATGATCCTCCACAGGGCGTTTCCCAACTCGGGAAGGGTGTTGATGAAATTGCCCATCAGCTTCGCACCCAGCGTCGCGTCTCCATGGCCGATGACGTCTGAAGTCAGGAAGACCAAAATCCTGGGTGCGCAAGCCGGACAGGCGCCTGTCTGCTCAGCAGCATCCTGATCCGGGCCCGAGATTTGCGAGGCCGTGATGACCCACAGATTTCCGTCCCGCCGTGTGTGATCGATGCGCATGTTCTTGCTGCTCAGGAAACGGACGACGTTTTCCTTGGCGGCGTCGTTGTCCACAACCACCTCCAGGCTCCGGGGGGATTGTTCCTCCAGAAGTCGCTTGCAGCGCAGCACGGGATTGGGGCATGGTTCGCCTTCACAGTTGAGGAGAATGGACATGGTTCGAACTCCTTTTTTTCTGCTGTACGCGTTCCCATGCACCGGTCAAATAGTTTAAATCTATAAAGTTACGCATTCAAGATTGACAGAGTAAATACGTTGCCCCAACCCGAGGAGGGGGAGTGCGCCTATCCGTTTCACCCAAATTGCTTGGCTCGGTTTTGGCCTGGGCCGTGCGCTTGTGGCATCTGACCCTGCGTGTGCGGCGGGTCAATGTCGACGTCTTCATGGATCCGGGCTTGCGAGCCCAGCGCCCAGTGGTCATCCTCTGGCATGACGAGATCTTTCCGCTCATTCCCTTCCACGAGGGGGAATCCATGGCCTGCGTGGTCAGCCAGAGTCGGGACGGGGAATTGCTGGCCGAGGTGCTCCGCCGTTTTGGTTTCCTGACGGTACGAGGGTCCAGTTCCCGAGGCGGGATGCGGGCCCTTGTGGCTGCCAAACGGGTCATGGATGAAAAGGGGGTGGGAATCATCTTCACTGTGGACGGCCCGCGCGGTCCGCGTCACAAGGTCAAGCCCGGCGCCATTTTTCTGGCTTCCCACGCCGGGTCTCCCATTGTTCCGGTGCGGGCCGTCATGGGGAGGGCCAAGATCTTCCATCGGGCCTGGGACAAATTCCAGCTGCCCTGGCCATTTTCCACCTGCACCATCATATACGGCACCCCCATGCATCTCTCCCTGTCCGGAGACGATCCGGGTGAGCTGGACCGGCTCTGCCTGCATGTAGAGCAGGTCATGGACAGCCTGGGGAGGATGTGATGCGCGATCTTTTCTACAATGCCCTGCTGCCGCTTGGCACGCGACTCAGTCTGGCTCAGCTCCATGCCCTCGGCGCCGGCCTGGGCCGTCTGTTGTGGGTTGCCCTGCCCAGGAGGCGGCGGGAAACCATAGCCTGCGTGCAGGAACGCCTGGGTCTGCCCTTGGGCGAGGCTCGGCGGCTGGCGCGGGACAGCTTCACCAATACCGCCGATGCGTTCCTGGAAATTTTTCATACCCGCCAGGTGGGACCGCGTTTTCTGCAGGCGTCAACGGAATTCGAAAACCCCGACCTCTTTGCCCGCATGTCACGGACATCCCGGCCCGTGGTGGCCACGACGGCGCATCTGGGCAGTTGGGAACTTCTGGTGGGCATGATTGGAGGCTTTTCCTCCAAGTCCAACTGTCAGGTGGTGGTCCGTCTGCCCAAGGACAAGGAGCTGGGAGAACTGATCGTGCACATGCGTTCCCAGCCCAGGATCCGCATCCTGCCCCATCGGGACGCGGCTACGCAGACCCTCAACCATCTGCGGGCCGGTGGAGCAGGTGCCTTTCTGGTGGATCACAACTGCAACAGGGCCGAGGCGGAGTTCCTCCCTTTTTTGGGCAAGATCGCAGCCGTGAATAAGGGGCCGGCCATCCTAGCCCTGCGGGCCAAGGCGGAAGTCTGGCCGGTTTTCCTGCTCCGGCTGCCCCACGGCCGTTTCCGCATGGTGACCCTCCCTCCCCTGGACACCCGCAGCCTTTCCGGGGACAGGGGGGAACGGATCAGAAGGATTTGCCGTTTTTATACCCAGGCAGTCGAATCCATGGTTCAGCGGTATCCGGAGCAGTGGTTCTGGATGCACCGGCGCTGGAAAACCCGCCCCTGAATCGCATCCAACCGTATCCGAGGTGAAGCCATGCCCATGAATCACCTGCTGCAAGCCGCCAGAGGACTCGTACCGGTGGATCTACTTGTCCGGGATTGTCGCCTGATCAATGTTCTTTCCGGAGAGGTCCACGCCGCAAGCATCGGGGTCACCGACGGGATGGTCGTCGGTTTCGGGGAATACACGGCGCGGGCGGTTGTTGAAGCCCAGGGGCGGTTTGTCTGTCCCGGTCTCGTCGAGGGGCACATCCATATCGAGTCCACCCTGCTCGATCCGGTCCGCTTTGCCCGATTGGCGGCGTCCCACGGTACGGCCGTGGTGGTCTGCGATCCCCACGAATTGGCCAATGTGCTTGGCTTGCCCGGCATTGAATGGCTGTTGGATGTAACCCGGGACCTGCCTTTGGAGATCTACTGCATGATGCCATCCTGCGTGCCGGCCACGCACCTGGAAACGGCCGGAGCCTCCATCTCCGCGGAAGACATCCGGGTCATGCTGGCCAGGCATCCGGGGCGCATGCTGGGGCTGGCGGAAATGATGAATTACCCCGGGGTGCTCTTTCAGGATCCGGCCGTCCTCTCCAAGATCGCCTCGGCGGCCGGGCGGCCCATGGATGGCCATGCCCCGGGTCTTTCGGGGTTCGATCTCAATGCCTACATCCTGGCCGGACCGGGCAGCGACCACGAGGCCTGCGACGTGGAGGAGGCGCGGGAAAAGCTGCGCAAGGGCATGCACATCATGATCAGGGAAGGCAGTTCAGAGAAGAATCTGGCCAGCCTCATGCCCCTGATCACCGAGTTCAACAGCCAGAACTGTTCCCTGGTCACGGATGACCGCCATTGCGATGATCTTGTGCGCGAGGGGCATTTGGACCACACAATCCGGTTGGCCATCTCCAGGGGGCAGCCCCCGGTGCGGGCCATCCAGATGGCGTCCATCAACACCGCCCGTTACTTCGGCCTGCGCGGACGAGGGGCCGTGGCCCCGGGATACCGTGCGGATTTTCTGCTCCTGGACAGCATTGAGCACTTTGCCATTGACGAGGTTTTCCTGGCCGGCCAGCCTGTGCGTTCGACGGTATGGACCGCCGGGCTCACCGCCCAGGCAGTGACCACGTCCGTGCACCTGGCCGGAATGAAGGGCACGTGTCTGGATATGCCTGCCCCAACGAGCGGGAGGGTCAAGGTTATCCGCACAGTGCCCGGCCAGATCGTGACGGAAGTGGATCTGATTGAACCCAGGAAAGTCAGTGGCCTGATCCAGGCCATGCCAGAGGCCGATGTGGCAAAGCTGGCCGTGTTTGAGCGTCATCACGCCAGCGGGAACATCGGCCTGGGCCTGGTGCGGGGCCTGGGATTGCGGTCAGGGGCCCTGGCCAGCACCGTGGCCCATGACTCGCACAACCTGATTGTGGCTGGCGTCTCGGATGCGGACATGCTCTTCGCCGTCCAGAGCCTCGCCCAATGCGGCGGAGGTTTTGTGTGCGTGCGGAATGGTGCTGTGCTGGAACTCCTGCCACTACCTCTGGCCGGACTGATGAGTCCTGAGGATCCCGAGACAGTGGCTGCGGGTCTGGACCGCCTGAATGAGGCGGCGCGCAGTCTGGGTTGTCCCGGCGACATCAATCCCTTCATGCAGCTTTCGTTTCTTTCCCTGCCGGTCATTCCCAAGCTGCGGCTTACGGACAAGGGACTGGTGGACGTGCTCCGTTTCGAATTCACCACCCTGCATGCATGAGCCTGCTGCAGAGGGTCCGTAACCACCCTCCCATCCGGATGACAAAGGGAAGTCCAGTCGTCAGGATTCCCTGTTCGCTACAATACCCTTGCCACTGCTTCCGCGACCTGATCCAGGTTGTCCAGGAGCTGGAAGCCTGCGTCAGCCATGGCCTTCAATTTGGCCTCGATTCCGCCTTCCCCTTTTGCAAGGATCGCCCCAGCATGTCCGAGCCGTTTGCCCGGAGGCGCGGTGCGACCGGCAATGAATCCGAAGACAGGCAGTTCGAATCCGGTCCTGACCATGTACTCTCCCAGGTCTTCCTCGGCCTGTCCCCCGATTTCTCCCAGGATGACCACGGCCTTGGTGCTGGGATCGTGCCGGATCAGTCTGCACAGGTCCGTGAACGAGGTTCCGACAAAAGGATCCCCGCCAATACCCACGCACACGGACTGACCGATGCCGGCCCGGGTCAGGCGGTCCACGCATTCGTAGGTCAGGGTTCCGCTGCGGGAAAAGACCGCCACCGGTCCGGGGGTGAAGATGGAGCCGGGCATGATGCCGATCTTGGTTTTGCCGGGCACGATGAGTCCGGGGCAGTTGGGCCCGATGACCCGGGTAGGGCTGTCTTGCAGGCGCAGCAGGGTTCGGAGCATGTCGAGCTGGGGGATGCCATCGGTGATGCAGACGACCCAGCCGATGCCCGCCGCCGCTGCCTCCAGGACAGCGTCCGGGGACTGGGCTGCGGGGACAAAGATGATGGAGGCGTCGATGGGCATGGACGAACTTGCCTCCCGCACGGTGTCGAAGACTGGCAGGCCGAGAACTTCGGCACCCCCTTTGCCGGGCGTCACGCCGGCCACGACGCGGGACCCATATTCCTGCATGAGCCGGCAGTGCAGCTGTCCCTGTTTGCCGGTCAGTCCCTGGACCAGGATGCGGCAGTCATCGGGCAGAGGAAATGGGGTGTCGGTCCTGCGGGGGTTTGGGTGATGAAACCTGCGGCTGGGAGGAACAGGCTCCATTGTCTTAGCCATCCCAGCCATCTGCCCTGCTTTGAGGGAGTGGAGGGCTTTCGTGGCCGAGGCCAGATCCGGGCAGAGGTGCAGTCCGGGCAGACCCGCTTGGCGAAGCAGTCCCAGACCCTGGTGGGCACTGTTGCCCGCGAACCGGACCACGATGGGTTTGCGGGGAGGCCGGGCGTCCAGGGCCTTGAGCATGGACTCGGCCACCGTGTGGCAGGAGAGGATCCCGCCAAAGATGTTGACGAACAGCATGCTCACGCGCGGATCGTCAAAAAGGATGTCCAGAGCCGTGCGCATGGCATTTTCATCGGCCCCACCCCCCAGATCAAGGAAATTGGCCGCGGCCAGGCCGCTGGCACTCAGGATATCCATGCTGGCCATGGCCAATCCCGCCCCGTTGACCATGAGTCCGACGAATCCATCCAGGCTGTGGTAGCTCAGACCTGCGTCCCGGGTCCTGATCTCCTCTGCGCTGAGGTGAGCGGGTTCCAGGAAGCGTTCCAATTCAGGGTGCATGCTCATCCAGTGGTCGTCGATTTCAACCTTGCCATCCAGGCCATGAGCTGCCCACCTTCCAGCACGACCAGGGGATTGATCTCGGCCAGAAGGAGCCGATGCCTGAGGCAGCAGGTGAAAAGGCGATCAAGCATGGTCGCGAAGGGCTTCATCAGATTCCAGGGCAACTGCAGATGAAAGAAAAGGTTTCTGATCTGAAAAGGCTGCAGGTCCGTGTCGGGCAGGACCTGCTCAATCAGCAAGGAGTCGGGCGGACAGGATTCAATGTCCACGCCGCCCCTCCGGCCGGCGGTGACACACAGGCATCTGTGCTGGCGATGCAGGCTGACGGAAAGATACATTTCCCGGGTGACGGCGATGTTGGGCTCGATGCGCACCAGACGGACAGCCTCACCCTTGATGGAAAGGTCGAAAAGACTTTGCAGGCCGATCCGAGCCTGGTCCGCAGTCTTTGCCATGAGTATCCCGCCGGCCTTGCCGCGTCCCCCTGCCAGCACTTGCGCCTTCAGTATCCAGGGCAGGGGAAAATCGGCCACAGGGTCCTGGCCAGGTCTGACGAGAATGCCTTGGGGAACGGGCAGTCCCGCATCCCGAAAAACCTGTTTGCTGTTGTGTTCGTTGAGCTTCATGATCGGCTTTCCGCATGTCTGTGGTTGTCAAATACCATACCCTTGGACTATCACCGCGCAAGGGCACAAGGGGGATACCGGCTGGACCGGACTCTCTTTTCGAGGGTTCCGCTATCTGCATACCTGCCTGAAGTTGAAAATCAAGAAGAATTACACTGATGCCACGTTTTTTCTCTGTTAATGTCGTTTTTTTACGATTTTATCGAATATTATTCGTTTCATTTTCATTTATTCTGTTTTGTATTCTCTTGGCGTATTCAGCTCACGCAGAACTCATCGCTGTGACGGACCTGGGCGTGGATAACTCCAAGGGCGCAGTTTCAGTGGGTTTCAGCATTGTTGTTCATGACGAAGCGCCCCTTCTTGAAATCCTCCAGGACGGCGGAGATTACGAGGTGCGCTGCACTGGAAAGCTCTATCACCGGCGGGCCGGATTCTGGGATGAATTCCTGTCCGAGGCTTCCTACGTCTGCCTCATGACGGGGAAGCCCATTGCACGGGAATGCCTTTTGCAAGATCACCGTGGCTCACATACCGTCGATTTTTCCACCCTGCGCAAAGACCTGAACCAATTCTGGTCCCATTTGTCTCTGCCCATGGGAAGCTGGGAGCAGATCCAACGCAATCGCGCCTACAAGGTCGTTTTGTCGTTCAAGATAACCCGGACCAACATTTCACAGTGGATCAGAAAACCCCTGTTTTTTGTCAGCTGGGATTTTGTCCCGGAAGTCGCCTATGAGCTGAATTTTGACTTTTGATCCCAGCCAGGCTTGGTCCAATGGATAACTCCTCCCGCTTCATCCCTGCTCAGCAGCGCACTATCCTGGAACGCCGAAAGCGCCGGAGGGAAATTCTGCTGGCCCTGGTCGGTATCGGACTCATCATCATCCTGACCTGGATCGAACTGCGCCTCCTTGGGCTCAACTCGTATCTGTTCTTTGCCCTTTTCAACGTCAATCTGATCCTGCTCATCCTGGTTCTGTTCCTGGTCCTGCGCAATCTGGTCAAACTGTTGCTGGACCGGCGCAGACGGGTCCTTGGATCTGGCCTGCGGGCCCGTCTGGTGCTCGTTTTCACGACCTTGTCCCTGGTGCCCACCCTGATCATGTTCGTCCTTTCCCTGTGGCTGGTGCAGACCTCTGTGGATTACTGGTTCCAGTCCCAGATTGAAACGACCATGAATCAGGCCCTGACCGTGGGGCAGGACTTCTACGCCTCGGCGGAATCCACTCTTGAGCGGAAAGCCAGGGGTGTTTTGAATCAGGTGCGGGATCTTCGCCTGGGATGGGCCGGCAAGGGGGTGGACGATGTCTTTGCGGCCAAAGGGAAGGAATACGGGCTGTCCCTGACCGGACTGGTCACCGCCTCCCTGCAGGAGCGGAACTGGCGGGCCGAACCTCCCTGGATGGAGGTCTGGCCACAGATCAGGGACAAGGTGCCCTGGGCAGAACTGGTCAGATCCCCCAAGTACTGGGCCACTCTGTGGCCGCACCAGTCTTCGGATCTGGTTGTCGGGGTGATGCCGGTGGACAGGGAGGGAACCGCCTTTCTGGTTCTCGGCTCGGAGGTAGGGCCGGGTTTTCTTGACCGGCTGGAACAGATCGCCCAGGGCGTTGGCGAGTACAAGCAGCTGCGAATCCTCAAGTATCCCCTGAAGATGACCTTGTACATGGTCCTGGGACTCATGACCATGGTCATCTTTCTCGGGGCCACTTGGATCGGGTTCCGGCTGGCCAAGGAGATCAGCGAGCCGGTGCAGGCCCTGGCTGCCGGGACTCAGCGCATAGCCAAGGGCGATCTCTCAGTGCGGCTCATGGATGAATCCAAGGATGAACTGGGGCTTCTGGTCCAGTCCTTCAACAGCATGGCCGAGGACCTGGAGGAAAGCCGCAGCAGGCTGACCCTGGCCAACCGGCAGATGGAGGAGCAGTATCAGGCCATTATTGCCAAAAATCACTATGTGCAGGCCATTCTGGAAAATATCACCGCCGGGGTTGTCTCCCTGGACCGGGCCGGAATGATCACGACCATGAACCGGGCCGCGGAGGGTATTCTCGGGGTCGAATCCGGGGCCCTGATCGGCCGTTCCGCCCTGGATCTCCTGGGTCCGGATCACCGAGGGCTGGTCGAGGACGTGCGTACTCTGCTGCAAGGAAGTCCAGGATCCCAGTGGCAGCGACGGCTGGAACTGCAGGTGGGCGGGGAGACCGTCAAGCTCCTGGTCAATGTCGTCGCGCTGATGGATACCGAAGGGAGCGAAAGCGGTATTGTCGCTGTATTCGAAAACATCACGGAACTTGAAAAGATGCAACGCCTGGATGCATGGAAGGAAGTGGCCCGGCGCATCGCCCATGAGATCAAGAACCCCCTCACGCCCATCAAGCTTTCAGCCGAACGCCTGGAGCGAAAGTTCGGCACAACCCTGCAGGACCCCATTTTCAGCCAGTGCACGGGGCTTATCGTCAAACAGGTCGAGCATCTGCAAGCCATGGTCCAGGAATTTTCGGCCTTCGCCAAACTGCCCGAGGTCATCCTCACGCCGCAGCCTGTCGAGCCGCTGCTGCGGGAGGCCATTGCCGTTTTTTCCGAAACCCACACCTCCATTCGCTGGACCGTGCGCACCGAACCGGTACCGCCGATCATGCTTGATCGTGAGGCCATGAAGCGGGTTTTCTATAACATACTGCTCAACGCAGCCGAAGTGCTGGCCGGGCAGGAGGAAGCGAGGGTGGACACGGTGCTCTATGCCCGCAAGCGCAAGGGTCGGATTTATATCGAGATCAGCGACAATGGTCCGGGCATCAAGCCCGAAGAGCAGGCCCGAATGTTTGAACCCTATTATTCCACCAAGCGCGGGGGCACAGGGCTGGGGCTGACCATTGTCAAATCCGTGGTAACGGATCACCACGGGCATGTCCGGGTCAAACCCCATTCCCCGGGGGGCACGACCTTCGTCATCGAGCTGCCGGCTGCGCGGAGAGAGGTCTGATTCATGCTGAGTAACGCGTCCATTCTTGTCATCGACGACGAGGAAGACATCCGTCTTTCCCTGCGCGGCATCTTTGAGGACGAAGGCTGTCAGGTGGCCGAGGCCCGGGATGGATCAGAGGGGCTGAGTGCCGCCTTGGACGGGGATTTTGACCTCGTTTTTCTGGACATCTGGATGCCTGGCATGGACGGTTTGAGCGTGCTCCGGACTTTGCGCGAAAAGGGCGTGGACATCCCGGTGGTCATGATCTCCGGGCATGGCAACGTGGAAACGGCGGTGACGGCGCTCAAGGACGGGGCCTTCGACTTCATCGAGAAGCCCCTGTCCCTGGAAAACATTCTGGTGACGGCCGAAAAAGCCTTGGAACTGTCCCAGCTCAAACGCGAGAACAGGGAGCTGCGGTCCAGGGTCCAGCCCGAGAGCGACACGCATATTGTGGGGACTTCTCCGCAGGTCGTTCGCCTGCGTGAGCTCATCGCCCAGGTCGGGCCTTCCGACGCCTGGGTGCTCATCAGCGGCGAAAACGGGACCGGGAAGGAGCTTGCGGCCCGCGGCATCCATCAGGCCAGCAGAAGGGCGCAGCGGGACATGATCTGCGTGAACTGCGCGGCCATTCCGGAAGAGCTTATTGAGTCGGAACTCTTTGGACACGAGAAGGGGGCCTTTACGGGCGCGGACAAGACCCGCAAAGGCAAATTCGAGCTGGCTGACAGGAGCACTCTTTTCCTGGACGAGATCGGGGACATGAGCCTCAGGACCCAGGCCAAGGTCCTGCGCATCCTGCAGGAGCAGAAATTTGAGCGTGTGGGCGGGTCCAAGACCTTCCGGGTGGATGTGCGCGTCATCGCCGCCTCCAACAAGGACCTTAATCGGGAAATGCTGGAAGGGCGTTTCAGGCCGGATCTGTTCTACCGGCTCAACGTGTTTCCCCTGACCGTCCCCCCCCTGCGCGAGCGGGCCGGAGACGTGCCCGAGATGTTCGAGCATTTTTCCATGCGCATGGCCCGCAGCCAGAACATGCGGCCCGTGCGGCTTGACCCTCAGGCCGCCGAGGCGCTCAAGGGCTATTCCTGGCCCGGAAACATCCGGGAACTGAAGAACTTCGTGGAGCGGCTTTCCATCCTCTACCCCGGACAGGAAGTCACCCCCTCCATGCTGCCTCCGGAGTTTTACAGCGGCGGAGCGGGGGCTCCCAGCCGACCAGCCGTGGCCGTGGAGGAGATCGCTGACTTCAAGAAGGCCCGGGCCCATTTCGAGGAAAATTTTCTGCGACGCAATCTGGCCCGCCACGACGGCAATATCGCCCGCTTGGCCGAGGCCATAGGTCTGGAGAGGACATATCTGTACCGCAAGCTGAGAATGTATGGGATCAATGCCGAGGATGGCCGCCAGCGCTGAGTTCTCCGAAGGGCAGTGCTGGATTTGAGCCCTGCGGGCACCCTCGGAAACTTGGGCATGTGGATCCCGGCCCGCCCCGCACGGGCCGTGCCCTGTCCATGCAGAGGACCCAAAACCTAGCATAAAACGTCTTGGAGGGAGGAACATGCCCGGTTACAAAGGACATCTGGCTGGCGCGTCCATGGCCGGCGGGTTGGCCCTGGGGGGGCTTCTCTGGCTTGGCGCCTACGCGCCGGAATGGCCGCAGCTGGCAGTGCTGGGGAGCCTCGTTCTCCTGGGCGCCCTTTTTCCCGACGTGGACACCGATTCCCGGGGGCAGCACATCTTCTATCTGACCCTGGCCGTCCTCGATTTTGCCTTCATCCTGCAGGGATACTACCAATGGGCGGCCATTCTCGGCTTTGCGACCATGTTCCCGGCCATGGGCTCCCACCGGGGCTGGACCCATACCTGGTGGGCCATGCTGCTCATGCCCCTGCCCCTGGTTCTGCTGCCAGTCTGGCTTTACGGAGCAACCCCGCAGTCACTGGCCCCGTACTATGCTGCGGCAGTGCTGGGTTATGGGTCGCACCTGGTCCTGGATCGCAAGTGGTAGGGTCTCAGCGGGATGTGTGCGCTGCTCCCAGCCGTTCCAAATCCTGCAGATAGGCGTCCGATCGATCCAGGTAAAAGGCCAAGGCCTTGGAAAAATTCTTTCCCACCAATCCGTCCACGAACATCTGGCTGATTTCCCGGTAGCGTTTGAGGACGTACTGGGAACGCAGAAAAATAAGCCACTCCTCCTTGGTCATGCCCTCAACAATGCTGGACAAGGCCTTGTTCGCCCGGGGCTGGTACATCCAGATATACATGAGGTCCAAGGCGTTGACGATGAGGACCTTTTCCAGGTCGCGGGCTTCGTAGTTGATGGTTTCCATGAAGGTTTTAGGGGACTGGAGCATGTCCAGCACATCCTCTTCCGGGAAGATGACGTCCAGTCGGGCAAAGACGTCGAAGACTGCCGTAAGCTAGGCACGATAGTCGGCCAGGCGAAGGCGTACGTTGTTGTGCCGGTCCGCAAATCCTTCAATGACTGCTGCCACACAGTCTGAAGCCAGTTTGGACACGATGGCCGCCCACTTCTGCAGGGTCTCCTCCACCCCGGGAAGCATGGCCATGTGCATTCCGCTGGCCAGGGTGGCGTTGAAGAACACGGCCAGGGGAATGGAAAGGATGCTCCGGAAAAAGTTGCCGACTATGGCGCGGCGCGGAAGGCCTCGATAGATGTTGTGGCTGGAGATATAGATGCCGTTGGCCAGGGCCATGACGGCGAAGAGCAGGACAGGGTTTGTACTGGTGGTGATGCCCAGGCCCTGGTCGAGAATGACGGTTTTGACCACCAGATCCAGCAGGGGGACGGAGAATCCAGTGTAGAGCAGGGAGTCGGCGATACGGCTCCAGCTGATGAGCGAATTCCATTGCACCAGGGGAGAGCGCTTCAGCCCTCCCCCGCCAACCACTGCCTGGATGATGTTGCGCACGCCCGTGATCGCGAACCAGATCGGCCCGCCCAGGTAGGCCAGCACCCACCAGTCCTTGGTCAGGGCAAAAGTCAGAAAGGCGGGGATGAACCCGATCAGGATTTTGAGGCAGTTGGTCAGGGCGGTGTTCAGATACTTCAAGGGTCTGCCAGACGACATGGCGTTGGGTGGAGGAGCGGTAATGCGCAACCCGTTGTCATGATGAAGCTGTACTCCGCCCAAAGTGACAATATTTCCAGGACGTTGTGGATGGATATCGATCCCGTCGAGAAACCATTCCCTCTGAACAGGGCACCCCGCCTGCTCCAGTCCAGGGATCTTGCGCACCATGCGCAACAGGGGGGACTCCTCCTCGGCGCCATGGCAGCGGACGCGGCTGTGGGCGGTCATTTTGGCCGTGACCGGCAAAATCTTGCGCTGTCCGCTCCCGCCCGAAAGGGCGATTTTTTTGGCCCGGTTGGTCAGCGTGTCCAGCACGATGACGCCCATGCCGTACTGGTGCCTGGATTGTCCTGTGGACCCGCTGCCGATGCGGGAACCCAGGGGCCGGTTTTTGTAGTACCTGTGGAATGTCTCGATATGGAAGAGGATGTCCAGGAACTTTGTCTTGCGTTCGTCCATGGCCGCCAGTTCCTGCTCCAAGGCCGCAGTTCGGGACAGATCGGGACGCGTCTTAACCTGGACCAAGGTGTTGGAGAGGGCCAGCCTGTCCTCCTCAAAGGACCAGATGATGGCGCGGATGGCCCGTTTGAGGGCGATGACGTTGTCCTCGTTCAGGGCCTTGCGCAGTTCCGAAATCTGGGCGCAGGTCCGCTCGGGGTTGGTCAGGTCGACGGCATCTCCCGGGCAGACTTGGTGGACAGACGCCGGCATGGACCACTTGCCACGGGACACGTCTTTGAGGTTGTAGAGTTCAATGTTGGTGATGTGCCCCTGGCAGTCGTACAGAATTTCCAGGGTGTCAGGAATGGAGAGATTGCTGAGGTTGAGGGTGAAACTGGAACCGGAGTGAAATTTCGCCAGTCTCGGCAGGAGCTCCCCTGGTCCCAGGCGCAAGAGCGGGGGCACTTCGGGCCCGTCCTGGGGGATGCTCGGGTCGTGCAGCTCGGGATTGCGGCATGGCTGCAGGTAACGGGTAATGAGCATCTCCGAATCGATGGCGTTCAGGTCTTCGACCAGTGTTTCCAGCTCCTTGCGCCTGTTTTGGTCTGCCGCAGCGTATTCCTGGGCCATGTTCAGGGCGGCCCGCTGGAGTTTCGGCTCCATGCAGCTTTGGATGTATTTGGCCAGGTGAAGCAGGGAGGGTTGCCCAGTGCCCACAAAACGACTGAATTCCTCTTCGTTCAGGTCCTCCAGATCAAGCCCGAATTCTGCATTGATGGATGAGCGGTGCTTGGCGTTGAAGGCTTGCAAGGCTTCGAAGACGTATTTCTGCTGGTAGGCGGAAACCTGACGGCCCTCCTTCATGAAGGCGCGGACCGGCTGCTCCTCCAAAAAGGCGCCGAAGGATTTGCCATCCGTGTAGCTTCTGGGTTCCCAGAGCATGCGCACGTACTTACCCCGAAATCTGCACGAAACCTCAATGCCTATGCGGATATGTACGTCCAGGATGCTGGCAGCTTCCAGAAGTTCGGCCGCAACCTCCGGTTCCACGTAATTGTAGTAGACCACGGTGAGGAATCGGATGCCCTTGATCCAGGCATCCATGACCAGGTGGGTGGGGGATTTCCGGCCTTTGGTATTGGCATCGTGGACATGGTCGTCAAAGGCCAGCTGGTTCCAGTCCTCAGGCATTTCCAGGAGGTGATATTTGGTCAGCTCGGCCCGGACCGTCTGTGGCCGTCCGGAAGAAGCCATGCGGAAGGTGTGGGCAAGACGGAGTTGGGTCTCCTCGTCATCCTTGTGCCGGATAAGATCCTTCATGATCTGGATGAGGACCCGGGCCGTGTTTTTCTGGAAATAGGTGGAGGCGGAAATCAGGACTTCGTCCCTGAGGGAACGCAGGGCACTGAGGCGGTCAAGGGCCTTTCCGGCTTCCAGTGTGCCCAGCAGGCTGGCTATGGCATAGGCGATGCGCAGGACCTGGGTAGCGGCCATCTCCTTGATGCCGCGGGGGTGCATGTAGGGAGAGAGCAGGCTGCGGATACTCTGAGACTGCGGAGACCGGCACAGGACATCGTTGACGATGCGCAGCAGTGTGTAATCGTTGGGATCGAAGAAAAGGTATGAACGCGGGTGCACCAGCAAATACCCTTGTGCAAACTCTAGCTGTGGTCGCCGCTGGTGTTGGATTGCCCCTGACGCCGTTCGTTGAGGGTTTTCTTGCGGAAGGCGTCTTCGAGTTTATAGAGCAGATCTTCCAGGTCTGCCGGCTTCATCAGGTAATCGAAAGCGCCGCAGTCCATGCCCTCCATGGCCGCATCGATACTGGCGTGACCGGTCAGCATGATGACTTCGGTGGTCGGCCACTCCGCCTTGATGCGTTTCAGCACTTCGATGCCGTCCATCCCGGGCATTTTCACATCCAGGACAACCACGTCACGCGGTTCCTCGGCCAGCATGGCCAGAGCCTGCTCACCCCGGGAAGCGCCCTGGGCCTTGACGCCGCGTTTGGACAAACGTTTGATGATGGTGCGCAGGAAATCCTCCTCATCGTCTACCAGCAGCACGGACAACTCTTCCATGGACACTCCTTGAAATCAAATTGCGGGCATTTCTCGAATCAGGGACCTGCTCACCTGCATAGCCCGAGATAGGCCGGGGAGGCAATGTTCTTCTTCGTCATTCATTGGCTGTAGGACATTGGGTCCAGGCATGACACAACAGGGTGGATGTGCTAGGGGTGCACGAGGAGGCTGATATCCCGAACAGACCCAGCACATGGCCATTCATGGCCGGACCCATCCCCTTGACGCAGTGGCAGAAAGGACTTGCCGCATACATCTGCGGACTTTTTGCCGCGGGCAATCCCTGGTTGCCTGTTCTCATCTTTGCCCTCTGCCTGCTGGCTTTTGTCCGGGCCAGGGAACTGCTTGCCATGTCCCTGTGCCTGGGCCTGGGCGTGGCTGTAGGCATAGGTTCCGAATCCCATCCGGAGTTGCCGGATTGGAAACAGGATGTGCGGGTGCAGGGCAGAGTGGACGAAGTGCGCCCCTCGCCAGGGCGAAGAGTGACCATTGTGGCCAGCGCCGTCAGGAATGTCGAATCCGGTGAAACCCTGCCGCGCCGGCTGCTCTGGACCTTGGAGGGTTCTGAACACACCCCGGAAGCAGGGCAGCAATTCGAGGCGAACCTGCGGATCCGAAAACTGCGCAGCCGGTTCAATTTCGGCCTGCCTTCCAGTGAAGAGCGCTGGAAGCGCCTGGGGGTGGGATACCGGACCTTCTCGCGCGGGGCTGCTGACATACGCTGGAGCGCTGTGCAGCCTTCCCTGCGGAGCAGTTTGATGTCCAGGGTTTCGACTTTGGCTCCGGCAGGTGCTGGCGGTGCGGTGATCCGGGCTCTGCTTTTCGGGGACAGATACCTGTTGGATACGACATTCATGGACCGTATCCGCAGGGCTGGCCTGTCGCACAGTCTGGCCCTGTCCGGGCTGCATTTGAGCCTGGTAGCAGGCTTTGGCCATGGGGCGGCCTGGGTGGCCGGAGCCCTTGCACCTGCGCTTCTGCTGCGCGTTCCTCGGCAGAAACTGGGCAACCTACTGGCCCTGCCCATGATTCTGGCCTATCTGTGGCTGGGCGGCGGAAGTCCCTCGCTCATGCGCGCAGCCCTGATGCTTTTTGTCTTGCTCCTCCATCAGGCAGTTGGAACGAGGCCACAGGCCCAGGATTCCCTGTTCCTGGCCGTTGGAGCCCTGGTGATGACCGACCCTGTGTCCGTGCATGACCTGTCCCTGCAGCTCTCTGTGCTGGCCGTGGCCGGGATAATTTGTTTTCTTCCCACCTGTGCTGCGCGGTTGGCCCCCCTTGGACAAAAGAGCCTACCGTGGAACGTGCTGCACGCCTGGCTCATGCTGGGACTGGCCAGCCTCTGTGCGAATCTCTTCATACTGCCGCTGCTGGTTCATAATTTCGGGGAAGTGACTCCCCATTTGTGGTTGAATCTTCTCTGGTTGCCCATGCTGAGCCTGGCTGTCCTTCCCCTTTCGTTTCTGGGCCTGACCGGCCTGCTCTTTTCTGAACGACTCGCCAGCTGGTGTTTTATGCTGGCCGGAAGTTTGGTGGAAATCCTGGACCGCGGGCTGACTTTTTTGGACTTGCACGGAGGACTGCAGGCCACGGCAGTACTCAGGCCGCAGGGACTCCAGGTTGCCGGATACTGGACTGTGCTGGTTGCGGGCGGCGTTCTGCTGACCCGAGGGAGGCCATGGCGCAAGGGCATGACCTTTTTGTGTATTGGCCTCGGCCTTCTGGTCCTGCCCGCCCTGGGGCAGGCCCTGGATGGTTTGCGCGCAGGAGTGGAGATGACCGTCTTGGATACAGGCATGAGCCAAGCCGTGTTTGTCCGCACTGCTTCTGGCCGCACTGTCCTGGTCGATGGCGGTGGGTCCTGGAGCACGGAGTACGATCCTGGCCGTGCACTGGTCGGACCCGCATTGGCCTGGAACCACGCGCCGGAGGTGGATGGAGCCATTCTCTCCCATGTGGATGCGGACCATGCGCGTGGCCTATTTTACGTCCTGGAGGCATTTGACCTTGGTTGGTTCGGCTGGAGCGGTCTTGCGGATCATTCCGCGGATAGCCGGAGGCTGCAGCAGAAACTGGCTTCAGCCGCGTGGCCGGCAAGGGTCCTGCGCGCAGGAGACCGGGTGACGGTGGAGCCGGACCTCTGGTTTGAAGTCCTGCACCCGGGAGCCCGGAGCAGCGGTATTGCTGGGAACGAGACGTCCCTGGTGCTGCGTCTGGTGTGGAGGGGCGTGGGGCTGGCCCTCTTGCCCGGGGATGCGGAGCAGCAGGCCATCGAGAGTGTGCTGCGAGGCGGACGGGATCTGGATTGTTCGGTTCTTGTTTTGCCGCACCATGGATCCAGATCCAGCCTGCATCCCGGCCTGTACCGGCGGGTTGGGGCGTCATGGGCCGTAGCGGCCTGCGGCCCGGGAAACCGGTTCGGGTTTCCGCATCCCGAGGTGGTCCGGGAATGTGTCGCATCGGGGGCCACGGTCATGACCACAGCCGAACACGGCGCAATCCGTTTTGTGTGGCGCGAGCCCCAGGAGATGCGGATCGAAACGGCCAGGACCAGGATGCATTGAATTGGCGACATTGTGTCCCGACGACCTTTCCGGTATGGCCTTCTCGGCGTAAACCAACCCGAGGAGTACATCATGACCACCATAATGCCCACAGACAGGAATCTGCGGAACGCCATTGCCTGGATCGAGGAACATCGACGCGACGGGAAGGCCCTGAAGGATCTCATGGCCGAGGCCGGATCCAGATTCAATATGACCCCCGTAGAGGAATTGGCCCTGGCCAAGTTCTACAGTGACGAGGCCAGCCGCAGGTGATCCGCATCCCCCTCCTGCAACGGGAGCTGTTCCGCGAGATGACACAGATCGCGGGCATCTGTCTGTGCGGTTTTCTCTGCCTCATCCTGCTGGGCCGCCTGCTGCAGCTGCGGGAGCTCTTTCTGACCCAGGGAGTGACCCTGCTGGACATGGGCAAGCTGTTCGTTTTTCTGACCCCTTTTTTTCTCATCCTGCTCATCCCGGTTTCGTGCATGCTGGGTCTCTTTCTGACCTTTCTGCGCATGGGCGCGGACCGGGAACTCCTCTCCCTGCGGGCCGGAGGGATTGGGGCCGGCGCGCTGCTGCCAGCGCCGTTGGTCCTTTGCCTGTTGGGCACTGGACTGACCTTGTGGACTTCCCTGGCCGGCATTTCCTGGGGCATGGACAACTTCCGCCAGACCGTGGTCGAATTGGCCCGGCACAAGACTGCAGTCAATGTCCAGCCTGGTGTTTTCAACACGTCCTTTCCGGGCCTGACGTTTTTTGCCCGCCAGTCGGACCCGGTCAGCGGGGATCTCCAGGACGTGTTCGTCCTGGACAGTTCGAGGCCCAATGCGCAGGCCACCATCGTCGCGCCCAGAGGCCGCATCGATTCCGATCCCAACGCAGGACAGGTCTTGGTGCTTCTTGAAAACGGACACGTGTACAGGGAGGAAGAAGGGGAACTCTCGGTGGTTGGTTTCGATCGCTACATCCTTTCTCTGGACATGAGCCGTTTGCTCGGAGGGTTCAAAATCGGGGACAAGGCACCCAAGGAAATGTCCTGGAGGGATTTACGTTCCTTGATTTCGAAATCCCTGGATCAGGAAAAACTCAATTTCCAGCGCCGGGTTCAGATCGAAGTGCACAAGCGATTCGCTCTGCCTGCCGCCTGCATGGTTCTGGGAGTTTTTGCCCTGCCCCTGGCGCTGTTTTTTCAGGGCATGAAGCGACAGTACGGGCTTCTGTTCTGCCTCGGCGCTTTTTTCGCCTACTACGTCATGCTGTCCGCAGGCATGTCTCTGGCTGAAAGCGGTGTGATCAGCCCGGCGGTGGCGTTGTGGATGCCCAATGCCCTTTTTTTGGCGGTGGGAGGAGCCGGGTTGTGGGGGGTGATTCGTGAGCGGGAATCAGACGTGTGGTCCATGCTCGGAGGCCTTTTCCGTCCATCAGGGAGACCCCGGTCATGAGCCTCCTGTCACGCTACATCCTGCGCCAGAATCTGTTTCTGCTCTTTCTCCTGTGTGGGGTGGGCCTCGGGGTCTACGTGTTCATCGCCCTGTTCGATCGCCTGGATGATTTTCTCGAAGCCG